>Ga0157372_10001029_pt1 | contig 30485 bp, 30 predicted proteins | sample C55metaG_FD_115307 | JGI IMG/M metagenome (GOLD analysis project Ga0157372, IMG submission 115307) | Corn rhizosphere microbial communities from Kellogg Biological Station, Michigan, USA - C5-5 metaG | ecosystem: Host-associated > Plants > Roots > Rhizosphere > Soil | place: USA: Michigan...
CCGCGCTGGCGAGCAGGTCGGAGTCGCTCATCTCGTCCACCCAGTCGTCCATGTGTTCGATTCTACTACCTTGGCCACCGGTCAATGGAGATTAGTCAATAAATCAAAGGCTAATCTCAAACAACAAGCCTCTAACCCGCCTACGCTACCCAGCCCCTACGACACTTCCGCCAGCCGGCGCTCCAAGAAGCGGCGTTCGGCGGCGTTGCCGACCGAAGTCAGCGCCAGCCGGTACTGCTCGGCCGCCTCGACGTTGCGGCCCAGCCGACGCAGCAGGTCGGCTCGCGCGGCCGGCAGGTAGTGATAACCGGTTAGCACGCCAGGATCGATCTCGTCCAAAGCGGCCAGTCCAGCGCGAGGCCCGTCCCGCATGGCGATCGCCACCGCCCGGTTCAACTGGACTACCGGCGACGGCCAGCGTTGCCACAGCAGGTCGTACAGGCCGACGATCTGCGGCCAGTCGGTCTGGTCATAGCGCAACGCTGCCGAGTGCACCGCGGCGATCGCGGCCTGCAGCACGAACCGGCCGGGCCGGCCTCCGCGCAGCGCGCCGGTGAGAATCCGGTCCCCCTCGGCGATCAGCGTCCGGTCCCAGCTGGACCGGTCCTGCTCGGCCAGCAGCACCAACTCACCGTCCGGATCGGCCCGGCTGCTTCGGCGCGCGTCGATCACCAGCATCAACGCCAGCAGCCCCTGGGCCTCCCGCTCGTCCGGCATCAGCGAGACCAGCAGCCGGGCCAGTTCGATCGCCCGATCGACCAGGTCCGGCCGGACCAGCAGATCGCCGGACGGCGCCGCGTGACCGGTGCTGAAAACCAGGTGGATCACGGTCAGCACCGCATCGAGCCGATCCGCCAACTCGGCCGGGCCCGGCACCCGGTACGGAATCCGGGCACCGGCGATCTTCTTCTTGGCTCGGGTGACCCGGGCCGCCATGGTCGCCTCGGACACCAGGAACTGCCGAGCGATGTCAGCGGTGGACAGTCCGCAGACCAGCCGCAGGGTGAGTGCCACCTGGGCCTCGCGGGCCAGCGCCGGATGGCAGCAGGTGAAGATCAGCCGCAGTCGATCGTCGCCGAATCCGTCGTCCTGCATGGGTAATTGAAGGTTGTCCTGCATGGTGTGCTGCAACGCCAGCTCGGGCAGCTTGCTGTCCAGCAGCCGGCCGCGGCGGTAGGCATCCAGCGCCCGCCGCCGCGCGGCCGTCGTCAGCCAAGCACCGGGATTGCTCGGAATGCCGTTACGCTGCCAAGCCTCCAGCGCGCTGACGAAGGCATCCTGGGCACAGTCCTCGGCCAGCGCGATGCCGCCGGAGCCACCGGCGACCCGCACCGTCGCGGCGAGCACGGCGGCCCACTCGCGACGGTGCGCCTCGGCCAGCGCGGCCCGGACGGCGGCCTCACCGGCACCGTCCGCCGGCTGGCTCAGTCGAACACCATGATCGGACGAACCTCGACCCCGCCGCCGTTGGCCGGGCAGAGCTTGGCCACCGCCAGCGCCTGGTCCAGGTCGTTCGCCTCGATCAGGTAGTAGCCACCCAGGGCCTCCTTGGACTCGATGAACGGCCCATCGGTGACCACGTCGTCGCGGATGGTGGTGGCGGTGCCGGTCGGCTGCAGTGCGTTGCCACCGAGGATCTTCGCGCCGAGTTCGGTGACCTGGCCGGCGAACCGGTTGTGCGCCTGCATCACCTCGTCCAACACCTGCGGGCTTGCATTGGCATAGAAGGATTCGTCCTCGTACAGCAGGATGAGGTACTGCGACATCTGGTCAACTCCTCTGCAGTAGTTGCTCTGACGTCCGCTCGACGAACGACCCGGCGGGAAATCGACAGCCGGTGCCGGTGTCGGCCGTCTGACCTGCCACGCTATGCCGTCCGGCCTGTCGCAGGCTATGCCGTCCGGCCCGCCACAGGCTATGCCGTCCAGCCCGCGCTCGTACCAACTCGGACCAAATGAGTAGTGGTGGTAGGCGAATTGGCTAGCGTAGGCACGCGTGGGTGCTGTGCTGATAGCGGGAACTTCGTCCGATGCGGGCAAAAGCGTGCTGGTTGCCGGCCTGTGCCGCTGGCTGGCCCGGGACGGGGCGGCGGTGGCCCCGTTCAAGGCGCAGAACATGTCGCTCAACTCCTTCGTCACCCGCGCCGGGGAGGAGATCGGCCGCGCGCAGGCGGCACAGGCGCAGGCCTGTCGAATCGAGCCCGAGGCGGTCATGAATCCGGTGCTGCTCAAGCCGGGCAGCGATACCAGCAGCCAGGTGATCGTGCTCGGTCGAGCGGTAGCCGAGCAGGAGGCCGGGCAGTACTGGGGCGGCACCCAGCGTGGCCTGCTGGAGGTCGTGGTCGACGCCTTCAAGGACCTGGCCGGCCGGTTCGACGTGGTGATCTGCGAGGGAGCCGGCAGCCCTGCCGAGATCAACCTGCGGCACTCCGACATCGTCAACCTGGGTTTCGCGCGCGCGGCCGACGTGCCGGTGCTGGTGGTCGGCGACATCGATCGCGGCGGCGTGTTCGCCTCCCTGATCGGTACCCAGGCGGTGCTCGATCCGGCCGACCAGGCGATGATCGCGGGTTACCTGATCAACAAGTTCCGCGGCAACCGGTCACTGCTGGAGCCGGGACTACGCATGCTCACCGAGCGCACCGGTCGGCGGGTGTACGGCGTGCTGCCCTACGTACACGGCATCGGGGTGGACGCCGAGGACGCGATCGACCGGGCGCTGCTGCTCTCCGGCGGCGCACCGATCGGCGAGGACGTGCTGCGGGTGAACGTGGTGGCCTTCCCGCGGATGAGCAACCACACCGACCTGGACGCGCTGGCCATCGAACCCGGCGTGGTACTGCGCTTCGTCACCGACCCGGGCGGCCTGCGCGACGCCGACCTGATCGTGCTGCCCGGCACCCGCGCGACGGTGGCCGACCTGAGTTGGCTGCGCGAGCGGGGCCTGGATGAGGCCGTGCGGCGGCATGCCGCCGAGGGACGCGGCGTGCTGGGAATCTGCGGCGGCTATCAGATGCTCGGTACCACCATCGACGATCCGGTGGAAAGCCGGCTCGGCAGCGTCGCCGGCCTCGGGTTGCTGCCGGTGCGAACCCGCTTCGTGCCGGCGAAGACCCTCGCCCGGCCGTCGCGCACGCTGCCCGACGGCGCCGTCCTACAGGGTTATGAGATCCACCACGGGCAGGTCTCGCGGGACGGTGGTGAGCCGCTGGTCGCCGACATCGGCTGCCGGGTCGGCCCGGTCGCTGGAACGATCTGGCACGGGCTGATGGAGAACGACGGCTTCCGCCGGAACTACCTCACCGAGGTGGCGGCCGTCGCCGGCCGCCGGTTCACCGTCTCTTCCGGCACCAGCTTCGCGGCCGTCCGGGAGGCCAAGTTCGAACGGCTCGCCGATCTCGTCGCCGACAACGTCGACCGGCAGGCCATGCACCGGCTGTTGGCCGGCAGGCCGACGGGGCTGCCGACGCTGCGACTGGTAGTCGATCCGCCGTCCTAGATTTCTGCGGTGCCGCAGCGTGATCTGCTCGCCGGGCCGGGCCGGCGAGCCGCAGTAGAGTTCAGCCATGCCCAGCGATCTTGTGCTCAAGACCATGAATGCCGTGCACCGGGCCATGCTGACGCTAACCGGCAACCGGCTCGGCGCGAGCTTCGGTGGCATGCCGTCGCTGGAGCTGACCACCATCGGCCGCAGGAGCGGCAAGCCCCGCTCGGTCATGCTCACCTCACCGCTGCGGGAGGGCGAGAGCTACGTGGTCGTCGCGTCCCGGGGCGGCGACGACATCCACCCCGCCTGGTTTCTCAACCTGCGCGAGAATCCGGACGTCGAGGTGCGGCTGGTCGGCCAGGCCTCGCAGCGGATGCGTGCCCGGGTAGCCACCCCCGAGGAGCGGGCCAGGATGTGGCCGCTGATCGCAGGCAGATACCGGAACTACGCCGGCTACCAGCAGCGCACCAAGCGCGAGATCCCGCTGGTACTGCTCGAACCCGCAACGTGACATAGGAGAAACACATGCAGTTGCGGATATTCACCGAGCCCCAGCAGGGCGCCAGCTACGCGCAGTTGCTGCGGGTGGCCCAGACCGTCGAGCAACTCGGCTTCGACGCCTTCTTCCGATCCGACCACTATCTGCGCATGGGGGACGGCGACGGGCTGCCCGGCCCGTCCGACGCGTGGATCACGCTGGCCGGCCTGGCCCGCGAGACGAGCCGGATCCGGCTGGGCACGCTGGTCTCACCGGCCACCTTCCGGCAGCCGGGGCCGCTGGCGATCACGGTGGCCGGGGTGGACGAGATGAGCGTCGGACGGGTGGAACTCGGCCTGGGAGCCGGTTGGTTCGCTGCCGAACACCGGGCATACGGAATGGACTTCCCGGACACCAGCGACCGGTTCGACCGGTTCGCCGAACAGGTCGCCATCATCGACGGGCTCTGGCGCACCCCGGCCGGCGAGCGGTTCTCCTATGCGGGCAAGCACTACCGGCTGGAGGACTCGCCCGCGCTGCCCAAGCCGGTCCAGTCACCCCGGCCGCCGATCATCATGGGCGGCGCTGGCCGACGTCGCTCGGCGGCGCTGGCCGCCGCGCACGCCGACGAGTACAACGTGGCGTTCTCCCCGATCGCCGAGACCGCGGCGATCTTCGACCGGGTCCGGACCGCGGTTTCGGCGGCCGGCCGGGAACTGCGCTACTCGGCGGCGCAGGTGCTCTGCGTGGCGACGTCCGAGTCGAGCCTGGCCAGCCGGGCCGACGCGATCGGGCGGGAGGTGGCCGAGCTGCGCGAGCACGGGCTGGCCGGCTCGCCCGCCGAGGTGACCGACAAGATCGGCCGGTACGCCGAGGCGGGTGCCAGCCGGATGTACCTGCAGTTGCTCGACCTGGCCGACCTGGACCAACTGGAGCTGATCGCGTCCGAGGTCCTGCCGCAGCTTTAACGCTGTCTTAACAATCGGTGAACCCGGCCGATTAGGCCGGAGTGAGCGTGACCGCGTGCATGATCGTCCGGGACGCCGAGACGGAGTTGGCAGCCTGCCTGGCCTCCGTCCGGCCGTTCGTGGACGAACTGGTGGTGCTGGACACCGGATCGGTGGACGGCACCCCCGCAGTCGCGGCAGCAGCCGGCGCTCGGCTGTACCGGACGGACTGGGCTGACGACTTCGCCGCGGCCCGCAACGCCGCGCTGGCGCACTGCACCGGCGACTGGGTGCTGAGCATCGATGCCGACGAGATCGCCGGTGGCGTGCCGCGCTGGTTAGGCCCGACGTTGGCCGCCTGCGGGCCCGAGGTGGACGGGATCAGCGTGCTGATCCGGCATGCCGACGGTCCGGATGCCCGCGGCCTGGCCGGCCATCGCGAGGTGAAACTGTTTCGGCGCGAGCGGATCCGGTGGACCGGCCGAGTGCACGAGCGGCCGGTGCGGCTGGCCGGCGGCGAGCCGGTGATCGCCACCGTCCCGGAGCGGACGCTGCACCTGGTGCACCACGGCTATGTCGATCCGGAGCTGGCCCGGGCCAAGGCCGAACGCAACGCTCGGCTGTGCCGGTTGCAGTTGGACGAGCTGGTTCAGCGGTCGGCCGAACCGGAGCAGATCGCCTGGGCGTCGTTGGACCTCGGTCGTAGCGAGCTGGCCGCCGGCCGACCGGAGCAGGCAGTGGTCGCGCTGCGGCTGGCCCGGGACGGCGCGGTGGGTGGCCCGGCGTGGAGTTGGGCGACCGACTTCCTGGTACGGCTGGCGATCGAGCAACACCGGCCGGACGAGGCGACCTGGCTGGTCGCGGAGTTGTTCCGGGCCGGCGCACCGGCCGATTACTGCCGCTGGCTGCTCGCACTGACCCTCATCGCGCGCGGCGCGGCGGCCGAGGCCGACCGGCTGCTGTCCGGCATCGCCGAGTTGACCGACCTGGCCGGTAACCGGCTCGACTCAGCGCGGCTCCAGCAGGCCCGCATCGCCTGCTCGGCCCCGCCGCTGGCCTCCGCCGGCTGACCGGGTTTACCGGCCGCTCGACCGTTAGTGGATCACCCGCAGCCGGATCGTCTCCGGCATGGCGCGGATCTGGTCGACGATGGCCTGGGTGGTGCCGCTGAGCGAGTCGGTGACCAGGTACCCCACCTCGCCCCGGGTGCCGAGCAGTTGCGCCTCGACGTTGACCTCATGCTCGGCCAGGATGCCGTTGACCCGGGCCAGCACGCCGGGCACGTTGCGGTGCAGGTGCACCAGCCGAAGCGTGCCGCCGCGCCGGGGCAGCCCCAGGCCGGGCAGGTTCACCGACATGGCCGTGGAGCCTTCGGTCAGGAAGTCGACGAACTTGTGCGCCACGAACTGGCCGATGTCCTGCTGGGCCTCTTCGGTGGAGCCGCCGATGTGCGGGGTGAGAATCACATTCGGCAGACCGCGCAGTTCGGAGACGAACTCGTCCCCGCGACCCTTCGGCTCCACCGGGAACACGTCCACCGCCGCCCCGGCGATGTGGCCGGTGAGGATGTGCGAGCGCAACGCGGCGTAGTCGACGACGAAGCCGCGGGACAGGTTCAGGAACAGGCTGCCGGCGCGCATCGCGGCGAACTCGGCGTCGCCGAAGCTGTTCCGGTTCTCCGGCCGGCCGTCCACGTGCAGGGTCACCACGTCGGCGTCGTGCAGCAGCTGCTTCAGGCTCTCCGCCCGCTGGGCGTTGCCCAGCGCCAACCGGTCGGTGGTGTCGTAGAACAGCACCCGCATGCCGAGGTTCTCGGCGAGCACTGACAGCTGGGTGCCGATGTTGCCGTAGCCGACGATGCCCAGGGTGCGGCCGCGTACCTCGTGCGCGCCGGCCGCGGACTTGTCCCAGACACCGGCATGCATCTTCGCGTTCTTCTCGGTCAGCCGCCTGGTCAACGCGATCAGCTCGGCGATCACCAGCTCGACCACGCTGCGAGTGTTGGAGAATGGCGCGTTGAACACCGTCACGCCGTGCTCGGTGGCGGCCAGCAGGTCGATCTGGTTGGTGCCGATGCAGAACGCGCCGACGCTGAGCAGCTGCGGGGCGGCGGCCAGCACCCGCCCGGTCACCTGGGTCTTGGACCGGATGCCCAGCAGGTGGACGCCGGCGATGGCCTCGGTCAGCTCGTCCTCGTCCAGCGCCCGGTCCACCGCGGTCACCTGGAAGTTGTGCGATTGCAGCAGCTCCGCCGCTTCCGGGTGGATTTGTTCCAGCAGCAGGACGCGCACGGGATTGGCTTGCACGGGTCGACCTCATTCGCATGCGGGTGACCACCGGTCAACCGGCGGCCGCAGCGGGCAGGTGGCGCATGTCGGACCTGGCGGCGTCGGCAGCGCCCGTTTCGTCGGCCAGTCTAGTCGTCTGCACCCGCCGGTTCCGCCCCGCCGATGGTGACCGCACGGTTACCCTTGAATGAGCAGCGCATTCGCGACTCGACCAGGAGGTGATCCGGCTGTCAGGCACCGAAGTGCGGGAGCTGACCGAACCACGCTGGTTGACGCCGGACGAGCAGGCGGCCTGGCGCAGCTTCATCGAGGGCTCCCGAGCCCTGGTCGACGCCCTCGACCGCCAGTTGCAGGTGGACAGCGCCCTTCCGCACGCGTACTTCGAGGTGTTGGTGCCGCTTTCCGAGGCGCCGCAGCGGGCGCTGCGGATGAGCGAGTTGGCCGAGCAGACCCGGTCCTCGCGCAGCCGGCTGTCGCACGCGGTATCCCGGCTGGAAGAGCGCGGCTGGGTCAAGCGGGTGGACTGCCCGACCGACAAGCGGGGCCAACTGGCCCTGCTCACCGATGAGGGGATGGACGTGGTGCGGGAGGCGGCACCCGGCCACGTGGCCGCCGTCCGGAAGTACCTGATCGACCGGCTCACCGCCGAGCAGGTACGGACCCTGCGCGAGATCGGCGAAGTGATGCTGGCCAGCACCTCCGAGTGCGCCCTGCCGCCGCGTCCGGCCTGAGCGGCCGAAGATAGCCCGCCCGCACGACACGATCGGGCTCTATCGGAATGTATGCGATGAACGCTAGATAGCCGGATACATTGCGATCGTGGACCCGATACGCAATCCGTACGCCCCGGGCGCCGGACAGCGGCCGCCGGAGTTGGCCGGTCGGGACGGCGAACTGGCCGCCTTCGAGGTGCTGCTGGAGCGGGTGGTGCGCGGCCGGGCCGAGCGTTCGGTGATCCTGACCGGGTTGCGCGGGGTCGGCAAGACGGTGCTGCTGAACGCGCTGCGATCCGCCGCGGTACGTGCCGGTTGGGGCACCGGCAAGCTGGAGGTGCGCCCGGAGCAGTCCATCCGCCGACCGATCTCGGCCGCGCTGCACATGGCGATCCGGGAACTCGGTCGCGGCCCGGCGGCCGATCAGGTGCTCGGCGTGCTCCGCTCGTTCGCCCAGAAGGGGCCGGCGGAGGCGAAGCTGCGCGATCGCTGGCAACCGGGGATCGACGTGCCTGCGGTGCCCGGCCGGGCCGATTCGGGCGACATCGAGATCGACCTGGTCGAGCTGTTCGGTGACGTGGCCGGGCTCGCCGCCGACGCCGGCCGGGGCATCGCGCTGTTCCTGGACGAGCTGCAGGACCTCGGCCCGGCCGACGTGTCCGCGCTGTGCGCCGCCTGTCACGAGCTGAGCCAGCACCGGCTGCCGCTGATCGTGGTCGGCGCCGGGCTGCCGCACCTGCCGGCGGTGTTGTCGGCGAGCAAGTCCTACAGCGAGCGGCTGTTCCGCTACTCGGCGATCGACCGGCTGGACCAGGCGTCGGCCTACCGGGCCTGGGCGGTGCCGGCCGGCGAGGAGGGTGCCGCGTTCTCCGCCGACGCGCTGGCCGAGCTCTATCAACTCACCGGCGGCTATCCGTACTTCGTACAGGCCTACGGCAAGGCGGCCTGGGATCTCGCGCCGAGCACGCCGATCACGATGGCCGACGTACGGATGGCCGCGCCGGAGGCCGAGGCCGAACTCGCGGTCGGCTTCTTCGGTTCCCGGCTGGAACGGGCCACGCCGGCCGAGCGGGAGTACCTGCACGGGATGGCGACGGTCGCCGAACAGGCCGGCGCGGAATCGGTGCCCACCGCGGCGGTTGCCGAGTTGCTCGGCCGCCGGCCGCAGTCGCTGTCACCGGCACGCGACGCGCTGCTGAAGAAGGGCCTGATCTACTCCGGTGAGCGGGGCCGGATCGCCTTCACCGTGCCGCACTTCGGCCGCTACCTGCGGACCCAACCCGGGGCGTAGCTCGGCCGTCGTAAGTTGACGCGCAGATGGCGAGCCGATCACGGCCCGGTTGCAGTTGATCGATGACCGTCGCAACGACGCTGAGCACGGGGTACACCGTAAGGGTGGTGTTCACCACCGTTCCGTGGCGAACCGGCGCCCGTCGCCGGGCGGCCGAACGCGGGCCGCAGCCGAGCATGGCCCCGCCGGAACGACTCGAGTTGGCGGAGCCGACGGTCCCGCCCCGCCGGTCCAAGGGGGCGGCCGCCGCCACCAACGACCGGTTCATGGACCTGGTGGTGCTGATCTCGGTACTGCTGTTCCTGCTGCTGGCCATAGGTGTCGGCCTGCTGGTGCTGCGCAGCACCGCGCTGCTGCACTGACCCGGCGGTTCGCGGCGGGCGAAGCGGGCGGCGGTTCGTGGCAGCCGAGAGGGCCGCCGGGCCGGGGCGCCTGAGAGGATCCGGCACGAACCGCCCCGTCAAGCGAACCATGGAGCGCACCTCGTGGCTGACCCGCCGCCGTCCGGCCCGCCGCCGTATGAACAGCCGCCGCCGTACGGGCAGCCTCCCTACGGGCAACCTCCGTACGGCCAAGCCCCGCCGTACGGACAACAGCCTCCCTACGGCCAGCCTCCCTACGGACAGCCGCCGTACGGACAAGCACCGCCGTACGGGCAGCCGCCTCCTCCCTACGGGCAGCCGCCTCCTCCCTACGGGCAGCCGCCGTATGGCCAGCCGTTCCCCGGCCCGTACGACTATGCCCCGAAGCCGGGCTGCATCCCGCTCCGGCCGCTGGCGGTCGGCGAGATCATCGGCGGCGCGTTCAACGCGGTGATCCGGAACGCACGAGTGGTGCTGCCGCTGTCGGCGGTGGTAGCGGTGATCCAGGCCGTCATCAGCATCACGATCCAGCTGTCCGTGGCCTCCGGCGGCGCCCTGGTCGACAACTCCGATCCGGGTCATCCCCAATTCCACTGGGGACGGATCGTCACCGGTTCCTCCGGCGGCCTGATCAATGCGCTGTTCGCGGCGGTGCTCACCGGAATGCTGATCGTGGTGGTCACCGAGGACGTGGTCGGCCGCCGAGCCGGCTTCGGGCTGCTCTGGCACAAGGTACGGTCGCGGCTGTGGCGCCTGGTCGGGCTGTCCGTGGTGGTGGTCGTGCTGGAGTACCTTGGGTTGTTGCTCTGCTTGGCGCCGGGCATCTGGCTGTGGGGCATCTGGGCGGTCGCGGTGCCGGTGCTGATGGTGGAGAACCGCGGCATCGGTGGCTCGCTGAGTCGCTCGAAGAGTCTGGTGGACGGCATGTTCTGGCGGGTGTGGGGCATCCGGGCGCTGGGCTACCTGCTCAGCGGGGTGATCTCGGCCGTGGTCGGGCTGGTCTTCGGGGTGCTCGGCCTGGCGGTGTCCGGTGGTGAGCTGGGCCGGATGACGGTGTCCGGCGGCTATCTGGACACCGGCGCGTTGCCGACCGGCACGGTGATCCTGCTGGGCATCGGCTCAGCGGTGGCGGCGCTGCTGACCACGCCGGTCAAGGCCGGCATCGACTCGCTGCTCTATGTCGACCAGCGGATGCGTAAGGAGAACCTGGCGGCCGACCTGCAGGCGGCCGCGGCGCGGCGCTGACTCCGTCGGACCCGCCGGCTCAGTCGTCGTTGGCGTGCTGGGCTCTGGATTTGCGGGCGATGCGGCGGTCGCTGAGCAGGATCGATGCCAGCAGCGCGGCTCCGGCGAGGGCGGCGAGCAGGAACAGCACCATGGCGATGGACGGGTAGCCCAGGATCCTGGATTTGGTGGGGATCTGCATCATCAGGGCCGCGCCGAGCACGAGTGCGGCGATCACGATCCCCATCGTCAGCCGGGTCGCCAGCCGTTGCAGGACGTGCAGGAACTGCACCTCGTCCAGCGCGTCCACCTTGATGGTGAAGCTGCCCTGGGCCAGGGCGTCCAGGACGGTGTTGACCCTGCCCGGCAGCCGGGCGGCGAAGTCCTTGGCTTCCATCGCGGCGCTGAGCAGGCCGCCGGGGGAGGGATGCATCCGTGCTTGCATAAGGTCGGCGACATGGCCGCGGATCGCCTCGGCGGGGACGAAGTCCGGGTCCAGGTGGGTGGTGATCTGGTCCAGGCTGAGCAGCGCCCTGCCGATCAGGGCCATCTCGCTGGGCGGTCGCAAGCCGGAGGCACCGGAGAGCCGGCTGAGTTCGACCATCACGGTGCCGGCCTGCACGGTGCTGCCGGCACCCACCGCGTCGGTGACCAGCGCGGCGGCGGCCGTGCTGAATGCCTGCTCGTCGTAGCCCTGTAACGGTCTGCCCATTCTGGCGAGCACGCTGGCAGCACCCTGGCCGTCCCCGTCGCTGATGGCGAGCAGCAACTTGACGATCTGGTCCTGCCGCTGCGGCGTGACGGTGCCAACCATGCCCAGATCGATCAGCCCGATCCGCTGATCGGGGGTGAGCAGCAGATTGCCCGGGTGCGGGTCCGCATGGAAGAAGCCGTCGGAAAGGATCATTTGGAGGTAGGCGCGGAACAGATCCGTCACCAGGGCGGCGCCGTCTATGTCCAGGCGACCGAGCGGGCCGATGTCGGTGAGCTTGCGGCCCGCGATGTAATCCATGGTCAGGACGCTGCTCGTGCTGTAGTCGGCCACCGGGGCCGGCACGATCAGCCGTGGATGCTCGGTGAGCAACTCCCGTACCCGCAGCAGGTTGGCCGCCTCCCGCTGATAATCGAGCTCGCCGGCCAGCGATCGGCGGAACTGGTCCAGCAGCTCGGTCAGGCCGAACCGGCGGCCCACATCGGTATGCGCGTCGGCGAACTCGGCCAGTTCGCCGAGCGCGGCCATGTCCTGGCGCACCGTCTCGCGGACGCCGGGCCGCTGCACCTTGACCACGACCTGCCTGCCGCTGCGCAACTCGGCGCGGTGCACCTGGGCCAGCGATGCGGCCGCCAGCGGCCGCTCGTCGAAGGAGGCGAACCCGTGGCTCAGCGACACCCCCAGCTCCCCGACCACGAGCTGCTCGACCTCGGCGAACGGGAAGGGCTCCACATCGTCCTGCAGCCGGGTCAGCGCCTCGGTGTACACCGGCGGCAGCAGGTCGACCCGGGTGGACAGCAGCTGGCCGAACTTGATGTAGGTCGGGCCCATCCGTTCCAGATCGGCGGTCAGTTGCGCCGCCCGCTGCGCCGCGTCCTGGTCCACCGTCGCGTCTGAAAGCGGGTCGGCGAAGTCGTCCAGACCCACCCCGGTCACCAGATCCGATCGGCCGTACCGCATCAGCAACCGGGCCAGATCCGCGTATTGACGGGCGTACTGCGGTCGCAAGGGGAATCTCACGGACGATATCCTGCCGGACCTGGCGTTCAGCGGCTGAGCGGGTGCCCCAGCTGAGCCGGTGTCACAGCTGAGCCGGTGTCACAGCTGAGCCGGTGCCGCAGCTGAGCGGGTGACGGGAATCGAACCCGCGCCGTCTGCTTGGGAAGCAGAAACTCTGCCATTGAGCTACACCCGCGCTGCGCTGCCGTACCCGAGCCGTGTCCGGTGGGGTCGACGAGCGAGACGCTGAACATCCTAGCAACGCGGGGGCCGGCCGGGCGGTTCGGTAATCTCCGCCCCATGCTGCTCAGCGATCGTGACATCCATGCCGAGATCGACGCCGGCCGGCTTCAGCTCGATCCGTGGGATCCGCAGCTGGTGCAACCGTCGTCCATCGACGTCCGGCTCGACCGGTTCTTCCGGGTGTTCAACAACTGGCAGTACACCCACATCGATCCGTCCCAGCAGCAGGACGAGCTGACCAGCCAGATCGAGCCCAAGGACGACGAGCCGTTCATCCTGCACCCCGGCGAGTTCGTGCTCGGCTCCACCCTGGAGGTGGTGACCCTGCCGAACGACCTGGCCAGCCGGCTGGAGGGCAAGTCCTCGCTGGGCCGGCTCGGGCTGCTCACCCACTCCACGGCGGGCTTCATCGACCCCGGGTTCACCGGGCACATCACCCTGGAGCTGTCCAACGTGGCCAACCTGCCGATCAAGCTGTATCCCGGCATGAAGATCGGCCAACTGTGCATCTTCCGGCTCACCTCACCGGCCGAACATGCTTACGGCAGCGAGCGATACGGCTCGCGATACCAGGGTCAGCGGGGTCCGACGCCGAGCCGGTCGTACCTGAACTTCCGTACCTGGCCGACGAAGTAATCGCTAACCGCGCGCGCCGATCCGCTAGCCGCGCGCGCCGATCCGGACGACCTCGCGCCACCAGTCGGCAACCGGCAACTCGCCGCGCAGCGTCACCTCGTCGTCGCCGGCCCGGTTCCAGGCCCAGCGGTACAGCTCCGCGGACAGTCCGAACACGCACAGGTCGGCACCTTCGCTGACCTCACGAGCCACCTGCACGCCGTCCGGCGCGATCCGGATCGTCCAGGACAGGTTGGCGTCCAGCGGCTCCAGCACCACCCGCACCGGTCGGTCGGCGGTGGTCGCGGCCAGCCGGTCGGGGATCATGCCCATCACCAACTCGTCGATCCCGTCGGCGGCGAAGTCCGGCTCGCAGTCCGATACGCCGTAGCCGGCGGCCAGTTGCAGATCCACCCGGTGGATCGCGGTCTCGTGTGCCTGCCGACGTGCCCAGAACAGCCGCGGCGAGCGGGTCGGCCAGAGGGTGTGCATCGGCTGGCCGTCGCTCACCCGATCCAGCGCGGCGGCGAGTTCGGCCACCCCGTTCCGGAACGCCGACAACAGTTCGGCCGGCTGCGGCCGGCGGTAGCTGAATCGGTCCGGCGCACCGCCGCGGACCAACCAGGTGGCCCACTGGTGCACCTTGGCGGTATGCCCGACCGCCGCGGCGACCGTCCAGCCGGGACAGGACGGAACGGGCGCGTCCAGGCCGGCGTACTCCGCCGCCCGGGCCAGTTGCTCGCCGTTGAGCCGCAGTTCGCAGAGGAACCGCTCGACGTCCAACCCGGTCATCTCGATCAGCGCCGCGCGGCCAGCACCGCGGGCAGCGTCTGAGTCAGCACCGACACCAACTCCTCTTTGGAAATCTGCGGATCCGATACCCAGGCCAGCACGACCTCTTCCACCATGGCCGACCAGCCGCGCGCGAGCAACCGTTCGGTAGGCCCATCGGAGAGGCCGAAGACCGCCATATTGTCGGTGATCCGGCGGGTCAGCGCATCCCGGGTTCGATCGAAGATCTCGCGCAGCGCGTCGTCACCACTGGCCGCACCGCGCACCAGCGACAGGTAGGCGCGGTAGTTCTTGCTGACGTAGTCGACATATCGCTCGAGTGACAGGGTCAGCCGGGGGATGGGCTCCAGCGTGGTGTCCGGTGCGGTGGTGGCCAGCAGGTCGTCGGCCGCTCGTTGCACCACGGCCCGGTGGAAGTCCTGCTTGTTGCGGAAGTAGTGGAACAGCAGCCCGCGTGAAATGCCGGCCTGCTCGGCCAGTTCCTCCACCGAGAGCTCGTCCAGGGTGCGGGTGGTCAGCATCCGGACGCCGAGTTCCAGCAACTGCTCGCGCCGTGCCTGCGGGTTGAGGCGGACCCGCTTGGCAGTCGTCATGCGGCCATCCTAGGGCGGGTGAAGGAAGTGTTCGTATCAACGCTATTGATTATGGTTCAATTGTGCTCTAACCTGATGTCATGACTGCGATTTCGGAGTTGCCGGCGCAGGTCGACGTCTTTGTCGTCGGTGCCGGATTCGGCGGTCTCGGCGCGGCGATCAAGCTGCAGGAGGCCGGTGAGCGCGACTTCCTGTGCGTCGACCGGGGTAGCGAGGTGGGTGGCACCTGGCGGGACAACAGCTATCCGGGGGCCGCCTGCGACGTGCCGTCCCAGCTGTACTCCTTCTCCTTCGCGCCGAACCCGGACTGGTCGCACTCGTTCTCCCGCCAGCCGGAGATCCAGGACTACCTGCGCCGGGTCGCCCGCGAGGCCGGCGTGCTCGACCGGTTCCGCTTCGGCACCACCTTCGAGTCCGCGGCCTGGGATGCCGAGATCGATCGCTGGCGGATCGAGACCTCGGCCGGCCCGACCACGGCCCGGCTGCTGGTGGCTGCCGGCGGCGCGCTGTCCGATCCCAAGCTGCCCGACATCGACGGCATGGATCAGTTCGCCGGCGAGATCTTCCACTCCTCGCAGTGGAATCACGACTCGGAACTGGCCGGCCGGCGGATCGCGGTGATCGGCACCGGCGCCTCGGCCATCCAGATCGTGCCCGAGGTGGCCAAGCAGGCCGCTCGGGTGGACGTCTACCAGCGCACCGCGCCGTGGGTACTACCACGCCGGGACGTCGCCTACCGGCCCTGGCAGAAACTGCTGATGCGCCGGTTCCCGCCGGTGCAGCGGCTGGCGCGGGCCGCGGTGTACCTGGCCCGGGAGGCGACCGTGCCGATGTTCACCACGCTGCCGGGGCTCGGCAAACTGGCGGCCCGATCGGCCATTCGCAACATCGACAAGGCGATCACCGATCCGGTGCTGCGCGCCAAGGTGCTGCCGCACTTCGCGCTGGGCTGCAAGCGGGTGCTGATCTCCAACGACTGGTATCCGGCGCTGACCCGGGACAACGTGCGCCTGGTCACCGAGCCGATCCGCCGGATCACCCGGACCGGCATCGTCACGGCGGACGGCACCGAGCGCGAGATCGACGTGCTGATCGTGGCAACCGGCTTCCTGCCCACCGAGTTGCCGATCGCCCAGCAGATCAAGGGGACGCACGGCCAGACGCTCAGCGACGCCTGGTCCGAGCACGGCATCCAGGCCTACAAGGGCACCGCCGTCGCCGGCTTTCCCAACCTGTTCTTCGTCGTCGGCCCGAACACCGGCCTCGGCCACTCGTCCATGGTCTACATGATCGAGTCCCAACTGGCCTACCTGGTCTCGGCCTGGCGCACCATGCGCCGGCATGACCTGGCCACCGTGGAGGTGCTGCCCGAGGTGCAGCGGAACTGGAACGCCGACCTGCAGCGACGGATGCGCCGGACGGTCTGGAACACCGGTGGTTGCCGCAGTTGGTACCTCGACGCGCACGGACGAAACGTCACGCTCTGGCCGCGTACCACCTACAAGTTCCGGCGGCTCACCAAGCGGTTCGACCTGGCCGCGTACCGCAGCACCGCGCTATCGGATCGGCGGATCGCGTCGGTTGAGCGGGCGAGTCAACAGGTATCGGCATGAGGTCGGTGGCCGGCAAATGCGTGGTGATCACCGGGGCCGGTTCGGGTATCGGCCGCGCGCTCGCGCAGCACCTGGCCGCTCGCGGTGCCCGGCTGGCGCTGTCCGACGTGGACCTGGCCGGACTGGCCGAGACGGTGGCCTCGCTGGGCACGGCTGAGGTACACAGCGATCCGCTCGACGTCCGGGACCGGGCCGCGATGGCACGCTACGCGACCTCGGTCGCCGAGCAGTTCGGTGGCGTCGACGTGCTGATCAACAACGCCGGAGTGGCGCTCACCGGCTCGGTGCTGGACCTGAGCTATGCCGATCTCGAATGGGTGCTCGACATCGACTTCTGGGGCGTGGTGAACGGGACCAAGGAGTTCCTGCCGCACCTGATCGCCAGCGGGGACGGGCACCTGGTAAACATCTCCAGCCTGTTCGGGCTGCTCGCGGTGCCCGGCCAGAGCGCCTACAACGCGGCCAAGTTCGCCGTCCGCGGCTTCACCGAGTCGCTGCGGCAGGAGCTGCTGGTCGGCCGGGTGCCGGTGCAGGTCTCGTGCGTGCACCCGGGCGGTATCAAGACCGCCATCGCGCGCAACGCCCGGGTCGCCGAGGGTGAGGATCAGGCGGCGCTGGCCGACTACTTCGACCGCAAGCTGGCCAAGACCTCCGCCGAGCGGGCGGCCGAGATCATCGTGGCCGGCATGCTGGCCGGCAAACCGAGGATCCTGGTCGGCGCGGACGCCAAGGCGCTGGATCTGCTGGTCCGGCTGCTGGGCTCGCGATATCAGGCGATCGTGGCCGCGGCGACCCGCAACCGGGTGCCCCAGCGGCGGATCGGGGCGAGCCGGTGAAGCGCCGGTCGCTGCCGTTCTGGCTGGTGGCGGCCTCGGTCGCGGTGGCGCAGCGACCCGGCCTGGGCGGCCCGCTGCCGATCCGCTGGCAACGCCGCTGGCTGGACACGCTCGCCGGGCTGATGCCGGACGCGCCGGGCACCGTGGTCCGTCCGGTCACGCTCGCCGGCCGGCCGGCCGTCCGGGTTACGGTCGGCGCCACCGAACGCAGCCGGGCCGTGGTGCACCTGCACGGTGGCGCGTACACGGTCGGCTCACCGCGTTCGCACCGTGGCCTGGCCGCGCTGCTGGCCGAGGCGACCGGCGCGGCGGTCTACCTGCCGGACTACCGGTTGGCGCCGGAGCACCCGTACCCGGCCGCGCTGGAGGATGCCGTCCAGGCTTGTGCCGAGGTGGCCACCATGCACGACGGTTTCGCGATCAGCGGCGACTCGGCCGGCGGCGGCCTGGCGGTGGCGACCGCCCGCCGGCTGGTGGACTCGCGACTCGCCGATCCGGCGGCGCTGGCGCTGATCTCGCCCTGGGTCGACCCGGCCGCGCCGCCCACCGGCCTCACCCGCGACCTGATCATCCGGCACAGCTGGGGACGTTCCTGCGCCGCGCTCTACCTGGGCGACGGCGACCCGGCCGATCCCGGCTACGCCCCCGGCCGCGGTGAACTCGCCGGCCTGCCACCGGCCATCGTGCACATCGGCAAGCGTGAGGTGCTGTACGGCCAAGTGGTCGAGTTCGCCGCCAACCTGCGCGCGGCCGGGGTCGAGGTGCGGCTGACCGAGCTGCCCCGGCTCTGGCACGTCGGGCATGTCACCGCTGGCGTGCTGGCCGAGTCGTGGACGGCGGTCGAGGAGCTGGGTGAGTTCCTGCGCCGGCAGCTGGGTTCGTCCGATGCGATGAGTGGCCGGGGCTAGCGCTTGCGGGCGATGGTCAACCCGTCGAAGGCGGTCAGCATAACCACCTCCACCCGGCTGTCGGCGGCAACCAGGTCGTTGAACTCACGCAGGGCGGCGGTGTTCTCCTCGGCTGCATCCGGGTCGACGACCTCGCCGCTCCACAGCACGTTGTCGGCCAGCAGCAGGCCGCCCGGACGAACCCGCGGTACCAGCTCCTCCCAGTAGGAGACGTAGCCGGGCTTGTCGGCGTCGAGAAACACCAGATCGACCCCGGCGTCTGCGGGCAGTGCCCGCAACGTCTGCAGGGCCGGGGCCAATCGCAACTCGATCCGGTCGGCCACGCCGGCACGGTCCCAGGCCCGTCGGGCGATGCTCGTCCACTCCTCGCTGACGTCGCAGCACAGCAATGTGCCGTCCTCGGCCAGGCCACGGGCGATGCACAGGCTCGAATAGCCGGTGAAGGTGCCCACCTCCACCGCCCGGCGGGCCCCGACCAGCTTGGCCAGCATCGTCAGCAGCTGACCCTGGTCGTCGCCGATCTGCATTCCGGCGGCGTCGCCGAGCGCCTCGGTCTCCAGCCGTAACTCGCGCAGGACGTCGGTCGGTTGCCAGCTGCCGTGGCTGACGGCGTAGTCGCGCACCGCATCGGTGATCGTGAAGTTGCGCATGGGCGAAACCCTAGACCGGCTGCGCGGTCCTGCGCATGGGGACGTGCGGGATGCCGTCCTCGACGTACTCCTCGCCGCAGCGAACTAAGCCGAACCGCTGGTACCAGCCCTCCAACGGCGACTGCGAGTCGAGCACGATCTCTGCTTCTCCCACTCGCTGCAGGGCAAACTCCATCAGCTGGCCGGCGATGCCGCGCGCTCGGGCTGCTCGATCGGTGGCCACCCGGCCGATCCGCACCACCCCGTCCGGCTCACGCAGCATCCGCAGGGTGCCCAGCACCCGGTCGTCCTCGCTGGCCCACAGCCATTCCGCTTCCGGATCCAGGTCCCGGCCGTCCAACTCCGGGTACGGGCAACGCTGCTCGACCACGAACACGTCTACCCGCAGCCGCAGGATCCGATACAGCGTCACCGCGTCCAGGGTGCTCGGCCGGCCGGCATGCAGTTGCAGCTCAGGCATCGGCCATCGAGTGCGGCACCCGAACCCGGTTGAACGTCAGCATGCCGGCCAGCACCGCCGGATCGGCCTCGGCGAGTTCGCGGGCACGCCGCGGATCCAGCGACCACACCGACACACCGCGCAGCGTCTCGTCGTCCTGATCGACCGGCGGACCGACTGCCACGATGTCACCGGCGGCCACTCGGTCGGCGATATAGGCCAGGTGCCGGTTCTGTAGCTCGGCGGCCTGCTCCGGCGTGTGCCGAGGCGCATCCTGGCGCAACCGCAGCAGCACCAGGGTGTGCCGGTCGAAGCGGACCGGTTCGGTCATGCTGGCTGTCCTTTCCGTCTCTTTCCCGCTGTCGAACCGCACTGCTCGAACCTAACCCTGACATTTCCTTGCCCGGACGTGAACCCGATTCCGGCAGTCTGGTGACGAGCCATTCGAAGAAGAAGGAGAATGTCTACATGTTGAAGAAGGTCGTGCTGGCCGGAGCCGCAGCCGCCGTGGTGCTCGGAGCGGGCACCGCCGCCCTTGCCGCATCCGGATCGTCAGCCAGCCCCAAACCGTCGGCAAGCAGTTCGTCGGCAAGCGGTTCGAGCAGTTCCGCGGCCGGAAAGTCGCGGCCGGCGAAGGGCAATCCCGGCCGCGCGCTCGCCCGCCGGGCTCTGCACGCCACCTGGGTGACTCGGGACGGCAAGGGCGGCGGCGGCTTCGTCACCCATGACGCGATTCGTGGTCAGGTGACCGCGGTGTCGGCCAGCTCGATCACGGTCAAGGCCGCCGACGACGTGAGTCAGACCTACGCGGTCACCGGAGACACCAAGGTGCACGTCCGAGCCGACGGCAAGGGCAAGGCGGGGTCGATCAGCGAGGTCAAGACCGGCGACCGGGTGATCGTGCTCGGTACCGGCACCGGCAGCCTGACTGCGACCCAGGTGCTGGACGGCGTCAAGTAGCTGCCGGTCAAGTAGCTGCCACTGGCCGCGAACTCAGGCCGGCAACCAGACGGTGAACCGCGCGCCGCCCTCGGCGGCATGACCGGCCGCCACCGTGCCGCCGAGCCGGTGCACCAGGCCGGCCACGATGGCCAACCCCAGCCCGGTGCCGACCTGTCGGACGCCTCGGTAGCGCTCGTACAGCACCGACCGGTCGAAGGCCACCGCGAGGTCCTGCTCGGCCAGCCCCGGGCCGCCGTCGCGGACCTCGAGCACGCCGAACGCCCGGCCGTCCGGCGCGTGCTCGCCGCGTACCGCCAGCACGATCGGCGCGCCGGCCGGAGTGATCCGCAATGCGTTCTCCAGCAGGCCGTCGGTCACCTGCCGGATCCGGGCCGCATCGGTGCGCAGCAGTAGCGGGCCGGCCGGGGATTCCGACTCGAACCGGACGCCGGCCGCGGCGCACCGATCCCGCCACACCTGGGCCGCCGAGCGGGCGAGTTCCACCAGGTCGACCTCGGCCAGATCGATCCGGAACTCCTGGGCGTTCAACCTGGCCAGGTCGAGCAGATCCGCCACCAGCCGGTTCAGCCGCTGCGCCTCGGTGAGCATCACCGCACCGACGCCGGCAGCCTGCTCCGGCGACACCACGCCGTCGGCGAGGGATTCGGCATAGCCGGTGATCGCGGTCAGCGGCGTGCGCAGATCGTGTGAGACCGAGAGCAGGAACTCCCGCTGCCGGGCCTCGGAATGGGACAGCGCGGCGGCCAGCGTGTTCACCGCCTGGCCCACCTCGACCACCTCGGCCGGCCCCTCCGGCTGGACCGCGACATCGCGGTGGCCGGCGGCCAGCGCGTGCGCGGCCTGCGCGGTGCGCCGCAGCGGCCGGGAGATCCGGACCGCGACCAGCAGGCCGAGTGCGATCGCGATACCCACCGCGATCAGCAGCGCCCAGATGACCCGCCGGACCGCCTGGTCGCCGACCGCGGTGGCGTCGGCCCGGCGCTGCGCCAGCGCGATGCCACCGGCGTTCGTTGGCCGGGCCTCCACCAGCACCCGCTGGCCGTTCACCCGCCGCTGCGCCGAACCCGATCTGCCGGCCAGCAGGTCGGCCACGTCCCGGCTGGTCAGCACGGCACGCATGATCGGGCTCGCGGTGTTCACCCGGCCGGCTGCCGAGATCGCCGCCGACTGGATCTTCAGCACCCGCAACTGCTCGCGGGCCCGGCTCTGCGCGACGGTGGCGTTGGCTCCGGAGTTGGCGGTGGTCTGTGCGACGTCGGCGAGTTGGCGCAACGTACTGCGGGCGGTGTCGGTGTTGGACCGCTGCACCAGGTTCACCGCGAGCACCCCGGCCAGGGTCGCGGTGATCACCGCGACCGCCACCGCGAGCAGTGCGATCCGCTGGGCCAAGCTCCTCATGTGGTCTCGGAGTGGGCAGCAGACTGCTCGGCCGCGTAACCGACCCCGCGCACGGTGCGGATCGGGCTGGCCTCGCCGAGCTTGCCGCGCACCTGCGCCACGTGCACGTCCACCGTCCGGGCACCGGCGATCGAGGAGTAGCCCCACACCTCGCTGAGCAACTGTTCCCGGCTGAACACCCGGCCGGGCCGGCGCATCAGGCAGGCCAGCAGGTCGAACTCGGTGGCGGTCAGCGCCACCTCGGTCGCGTCGGCGTAGACCCGTCGCTGCGCCGGCTCCAGCCGGATCCGGCCGACCTGCAACGGCGCCCCGCCGTCCGGCACACCCTGCGCCCGGCGCAGCACCGAGGACACCCGGGCGACCAGTTCCCGTGGCGAGAAGGGTTTGGTGATGTAGTCGTCGGCACCGAGTTCGAGGCCGACGATCCGATCCACCTCGTCGTCGCGGGCGGTCACGAACAGCACTGGCGTCCAGTCCTGCGCGGTCCGCAACCGTCGGCACACCTCGATGCCGTCGGTGCCTGGCAGGCCGATGTCGAGCACCACCGCGGCCGGCCGGTGCGTCCGGATGGCGGCCAGGCCGGCGTTGCCGTCCCGCTCGATGTGCACGCCGAAGCCGGCCTTGGCCAGGTTGAGCCGGATCACCTCGGCGATGGCGGCCTCGTCCTCGACCACCAGGATCAGGCCACGCGGGGCGTCGGTCACACGCGAACTGTACTGAGCCCCGACCCTCGAGTCAGGTCACCGAAACGTTCGAATCAGGTCAGGATTCGCCGGCCCGCTCCAGCACGACCACCGGAATCGGCCGGGCGGTCTTGGCCTGGTACTCGTCGTAGGCCGGCCAGATCGCGGTCATCGTCGCCCATAGTTCGGGCTTCTCCTGCTCGGTCGCGGTTCGGGCGCGCGCGTCGAACTTGTCGGAGCCGACCTGCACCTGAACCTCCGGGTTCTCCGAGAGGTTCAGGTACCAGGCCGGATGCGCGTCATCACCGCCGCGCGAGGCCACGACCAGGTAGGACGAGCCGTGCTGGCCGTAGATCAGCGCGGTACGGCGCAGCTCACCGCTCTTGCGCCCCTTGGTGGTCAGCAGCAGGGTCGGCACGCCGTTCCAGATATGCCCCTCGGCACCGTCGGTCTCGACGTACTTCTGGATGTGCTCGGATACCCAACCCTGTGGGCTGTCATGTACTTGGGTCATGGCCTCCAAGGTAATCAACCCGGCGGCAGCTTGGTGAACAGCTCACGGGCCAGCAGCACCGCGCCGGTGCTGGACTGCTCGCCGCCGTAGATGAAGACCGACACCGCCTCGTCGCCGCAGACGCCGGCGAACCAGGAGTGGCTCTTCGGCGGATTGTCGGTGCCGAACTCGGCGGTGCCGGTCTTGCCTCTGATGTCGCCGGGTAGCCCGTGCAGGGCCGCGTACGCGGTGGCGCCCGGCATCGCCACGGTGGCGCGCAGCAGGGCGTTCATCTTGGCGGTCAGCGCGGCCGGCAACGGCTTGCCGACCGCGCCCGGCGAACCGGCCAGCAGCGACGGTGCGATCGGCCTTCCGGTGGCCGACGCGCCGACGATCTCGGCCATCAGCAGCGGCGACACCAGCACCTTGCCCTGCCCGATCGCCTCGGCGGCCTGCTCGGTGCCGGTGGCGGTGGCCGGCAGGGCGCCGCTGAACGCGTCCACCGGCAGGTTCCACTTGCCGCCCAGGCCGAGCGCGGCGGCGGCGTGGCTCAGCGCGTCGTCCGGCAGCGCCTCGGCGAGCGCGATCGCGCTGGTGTTGCAGGAGTAGCCGAACGCGGCCCGGTAAGGGATCGTCCCGTGGGAGAACCGGTTCTCGTTCTCGAACGTCCGACCGTCCACGGTGACGGTGGCCGGGCATGCCGCGGTGGTGTCGGCGTTACGGTCCGGATGTGCGGTGAACTCGGCGGTGTAGGTGACGATCTTGAACGTCGAACCGGCCGGGTACTGCCCGGTCAGCGCGATGTCACCGGTCGCTGCCGAGCTGTTGGCGACCGCCAGGATCCGTCCGGTGGACGGCTGGCTGACCACGATCGCGGCCGGCAGCGACTCGGTGGCCAGCGCGGCGTCGGCCGCCCGTTGAGCCGCGATGTCCAGCGTCAGCTGCACCGGCTTGCCGACGCCCGGCGTGTTGACGGTGCCGATCCGATCGCCGAGCGTGCCGTCGGTGTCGGCCGCCGCGTACACCTCGACGCCCGGCGTGCCACGCAATTGCGGGTCGAGCGCGCGTTGTAGCCCGGACAGGCCGACCTGGTCGCCCTCGACCACCTTGCCCGCCGAGGCGTCGATGATCTCCTTGGTCGCCGGCCCGACCTCACCCAGCAGGCCGCGAGCGAAACCGGTCTCCGGCGGCAGCAGCTCGGTGTCGCTGTGGAACTGGGTGCCGGGCAGGCTGTAGATCGCCGGTTTGATCTGCTCGTACACCGGCCGGCGCAGCGTGATGATCGGCACGAACTGGCCCCTCGGCGCGGCCCGGACGGCGTCGGCGATCTCAGCGGCGGTGCTCTGCAACTGTGGCACCGCGGCCAGCGTGGCGGCCAACGTGGCGAGGTCGGTGACCGTGCCGGGGTCGATGCCGACGGTGACCACCGGGGTAGCTGTGAGCAGCGGCGCGCCTCGGTCATCGGTCAACTGCGCCCGGACGGGCTGGGTTCGCTTGATCGCGAGGTGCTGGCCGGTGCGCAGGGCCGGTTGGATGTCGGAGGTGCGCCAGTCCACCAGCCAGCGATTGCCCTGCTTGGTCATCGGCAGGCTGCCCGAATAGCGCCAGTCGTCGGCCACGCCGGGCAGCGTCCAGGATGCGTCGTAGTTCGCGGTGGCGCTGGCCTGCTGCCGGTCGGCCAGGCCGGTGACGGTCAGCGTGCCCTTCGCGCCGGTGCCCAGCCCGGTCAGGCTGCGTCCGATCGCCGCTCCGGCCGCCGCGGCATCGGTGGTGGCGGCCGCCGCCGCCGACCGGTCGCCACTGCCGAGCGCGGTCAGGTACGACTGGGCGGCCACCTGCTCGGCCGGCGTCTTGTGGCCGTGTCCGCAGCCGGTCAGTGCCGAGGCAGCCAACGCGACGAGCCCGAGCAGGCAGGCAGGACGGGACGGTCGGCGAGCTGGCATGTCGCCATTGAATCAAGCTCGGCTGTGCCGGATTGAGCTGTGCCGGATTGATCAGCGTCGGGCAGCAGCGTCGCGGGCATCACAGTATCCGATACTTGCGGTATCGGATACTGTAATAGCCGTGAAGGCCAAGGCGGACGGACGGTCGGCGCGCTGGGACGCGCACCGGCTGGCCCGACGGGCGGAGTTGGTGCGGCTGACCGCCGCGTGCGTGGAGCAGCACGGCGCAGCGGTTGGCATGGACCAGATCGCCGCGTTCGCCGGCACCTCCAAGGCGGTCTTCTACCGGCACTTCGCGGACAAGGCCGATCTGTACCGGGCGGTCGGCCAGCAGTTGGCTAACACCCTCGCCGACCAGTTGACCGCCGCGATCGCCCGACAGGACGAGCCGCGGGCGATGATCCGGGCCGGCATCGATGCCTTCCTCGCGGTGCTGGACCGCAACCCGCAGGTGTACCGGTTCGTGGTCCGCAATCCGGTGGTGCAGCGGGCGGGCGAGGACCCGGTGGCCGACTACATCGGTCGGATCGCCGGTCGGCTGGACGAGTTGATCGGCTCGCTGCCGACGCCGCAACCGGCGCTGCGCCAGCCGTGGGGCACCGCGATCGTCGGCCTGGTCAAGGCCGCCGGGGATTGGTGGCTGGAGCATCCGTCCACGCTGACCAGGGCCGAACTGGCCGAGAGCCTGACCATCCTGCTGTGGGGCGAGGACGGCGGCCTGCGCGATGCGTTGGCCGGGTCAGGCGCGCGTACCCGTGACCCGGAAGCCCGTGACCCGGAAGCTCGTGACCCGGAAGCCCGTGACCCGGAAGCCCGTAATGCGGATGCCCGTAACGCTCATGCCCGCACCCCCGACGCCCAGGAGACACGATGACCGACGTTGGACAGTCCGAGCCGATGGCGGACCTTGCGACGAACGAAGGCGAATCCGGACTTCGGCCGCTGAGCCCGGACGGGCAGGCCGAGCTGGGCCGGCTGCTGGACGGACGGTGGGCCGAGCAGCGCCAGCTCGCCCGCAAGCTGGCCGACCGGCCGCTGTTCGTGCCGCAGGTCGGGCTGACCGTTGAGGAGCAGCGTCAGCGGACCTACGACCAGCTGATGACGCTGTGCGCGGAAGGCGTGACCGGCATCGGCTTTCCCGCCGAGTACGGCGGTGGCGGGAACCTCGGCGCCTCCATCGTCGCCTTCGAGATGTTGGCGATGGGTGATCTGTCGCTGATGGTCAAGGCCGGCGTGCAGTTCGGCCTGTTCGGCGGCGCCGTGCTGCATCTCGGCAATGCCGAGCACCACCGCCGCTACCTCGCCGACATCGCCAGCGGCCGGCTGCTCGGCTGCTTCGCGATGACCGAGCACGGGCACGGCTCGGACGTCGCCGCGCTGCGAACCACGGCGACCTACGATCCGGCCGCCGAGGAGTTCGTGCTCGATACCCCGGACGACGACGCGCGCAAGGAGTACATCGGCAACGCCGCCCGGGACGGCCGGTTGGCGGTGGTGTTCGCACAGCTGGTCACCGGCGGCGAGAGCCACGGCGTGCACGCCTTCCTGGCGCCGATCCGGGACGAGGCCGGCAACCCGATGCCGGGTGTGCGCATCGAGGACTGCGGCTTCAAGGCCGGCCTGAACGGGGTGGACAACGGGCAGCTGTGGTTCTCCGGCGTCCGGATCCCGCGGGAGGCGCTGCTCGACCGGTACGGCTCGGTGGCGCCGGACGGCGGCTATTCGACGCCGATCGAGAACCAGACCAAGCGGTTCTTCACCATGCTCGGGACGTTGATCCAGGGTCGGATCAGCGTGGCCGGCGGCGCCGGCAGCGCGACCAAGGTGGCGTTGCGGATCGCGCTGCACTACGCCGAGCGGCGCACCCAGTTCGAAGCACCCGGCCGGGACGGCGAGGTGCGGTTGCTGGATTACCTTGCCCACCAACGCAAACTGCTGCCGGCGCTGGCCAAGAGCTATGCCTTGCACTTCGCCCAGGCGGAACTGGTGGGCACGTTGCACGAGGTGTTCACGCACGCCGACCCGGCCGACCCGCGGCGGCGCGAGCTGGAGGCTCGCGCCGCCGGGATCAAGGCGACGGCCACCTGGCATGCCAGCCGAACGATCCAGACCTGCCGGGAGGCATGCGGCGGCGCCGGGTATCTGGGGGAGAACCGGCTGCCCGGGCTGAAGGCCGACACCGACGTGTTCACCACGTTCGAAGGTGACAACACGGTGCTGCTGCAACTGGTCGCCAAGGAACTGCTGACCAGTTACCGCGATCACTTCGGCGAGTTGGACATGCTGGGCACCATTCGGTTCGTCGCCGGCCAGGCGTTCGGCAGCATGCTGGAACGCAGCCCGCTGATCGCCCGGTTGCTGGCCGCGGCCGGCCGGGACGAGGACGCGGACTGGTCCGACCGGGGCTGGCAGCTGTCGTTGCTGGACTTCCGGGAGCGGCACCTGACCGATGGCCTGGCCCGCCGGCTGCGCCGGGCGGCCGGGGCCGAGGATCCGTTCGTGGTCTTCAACGCCTGCCAGGACCATCTGCTGGCGACGGCGCAGGCGCACGTCGACCGGTTGCTGGCCGAGGCCTTCGTCGCCGCCATCGAGGATTGCGCCGATCGGGACGTGCGGTTGCTGCTGGAGCGGGTGTGTGACCTGTACGTGCTGAGCACGGTGGAGGCCGACCGGGCCTGGTACATCGAGCACGGCCGGTTGTCACCGGCGCGGACCAAGCGGTTGGCGACCGAGGTGAACCGGCTGTGCGCCGAGCTGCGGCCACATGCGCTGAGCCTGATCGACGCCTTCGGCGTACCGGACGTTGCGCTGCGGATTCCGATGCTGAACTGACGGACACCGTTGACGTGGCCTACCACGGCGGGTTATCTGCTGTACATGACCAGTCGACGTTCCTGGCTCGTCGCGAGCATCTGCCTGAGCCTGGCGGCCGGTTCAATGTCGGCCGGCGGCCTGACCGAGGCGGGTGCCGACCCGGGTGGGAGCGCCCGGCACGACGGACACCAGCACTGCTCGTCCGGCGCGCATACCCTGTCGCACTACGGCGATCAGGTGTATCCCGAGACCGGCAACGGCGGGTACCGCAGCCTGCACACCGGCGTCCACCTGGTCTATGACGCGCCGTCCAACCGGTTCCTGCCCGGCAATCATGTCGTCCTGACCGACCGGGCCACCCAGTGCCTGACCGACTTCAGCCTGGACTTCGAGCGGACCTCGCCCGATCCGGTGGCCGGCCCGGACCTGAGCGTGCAGTCGGTGACGGTGAACGGCAAACCGGCGGTGTTCCGGTTCGTCCAGCCGACCTACCCGGGCGATCCGAAGGGCCCGTCCGACCCGGACCCGCGCGCGCACCAGGCCGGCCAGCAGAACCCGGTCGGCGGGCCGCTGCACAACCCACTGCCGCCGGCCTGCGAGCCGGAGCTGACCGGGGACACCGCCAACGCCCAGGACGGCCAGCCGTGCCCGGCGAACAAGCTGGTGATCGTGCCGGCCAAGCCGATTCGGTCCGGTTCCACCTTCGTGGTCAGCGTTTCCTACACCGGCCGGCCGGGCGTGCACCTCGACGGCGACGGCTCGACCGAGGGCTGGTTCCGGTCGAACACCCCGCCCGGTGACGGCGGCTTCGTGACCACCGAGCCGGTCGGCACCGAGGATTGGATGCCGCTGAACGACCATCCCAGTGCCAAGGTGAGCTACGACTTCTACGACACCGTGAACGCGGGCAGGACCGCGATCGCCAACGGTGTCCTGCTCTCCCACCGGCACAACTCGCCCGACGCCAACTTCCCGGCCGGCTCCTCCACCTGGCACTGGCGGATGGCATCGCCGATGGCCAGCTACCTGGTCGAGAACAGCGTCGGCTTCTACGACCTCACCGAGCGGACCACCAGCACCGGAATGCGGTACTACCAGGCCCAGTCCAGCTCGCTGAGTCCGGCGCAGAAGAACGCCAACCGGGCGATCATGGCCCAGCAGGCAGCCATCACCGCGTTCCAGAGCCACTTCAACGGGCCGTACCCGTTCAGCTCGAACGGCGTGCTGATCGGCACGCCGGACGCCGGCTTCGAAGAAGAGATGCAGGCGATGATCGCCTTTGCCAGCGGCAGCATCGACCTGGCTACCCTGCACCACGAGAACATGCATCAGTGGTGGGGTGACAACGTCACCGAGTCCAACTACGACATGACCTTCTTCAAAGAGGGCATGGCGACCCTGGGCGAGTACCTGTTCGCGGCCCGGACGGCCGGTGCGACCGGTAGCCCGGCATTCCAGGCCAGCCTGGTCAAGCAGTTCAACGCCAACTACGCCAGGAACGGCGCCTTCTGGCGGAACGCGCCCGCCAAGCCCACTGCCTATCGCCTGTTCGATGGCTCGTCCACCTACGAGCGGCCCGGGACGGCCTACATCGCGCTGCGCCAGATCCTGGGTCCGGCCAGGTTCAACCTGGCATTGCAGCAGATCCAGCGTCAGTACGGCGGCGGCACCATTGACGAACGGCAGCTCGAAGCCGCCTTCGCCCGCTGGCTGCCCAACCGCAGCGAGGATTGCCGAGAAAAACTGGGCCAGTTCTTCCACCAGTGGTTCGACACGTTCTATCCGACGGCGAGTGGCGCGACCAAGCCGCGGATCACCGGACCGGGTTTAGCCGGCGGCGGCTTCTACGACAGGTCCGGCGGCTGCGAATGACCTGACCCGGCACCGCCACATCGAGGGGGTGCAGGCACAACACCCCGATCGCGGCAGGCGCAGTCCGTCTGCCTGGTCCATCTGTCCCGCTAATCGGCTTGACCCTGACGTGGCGTCAGGCGGCAGGCTGTTCACCGTCGGCAGTTGGAAGGGAGCGGATGAGCATCGAGCGGGACGGCCTGCGGGTGGGCGCGGTCAGCCGGCTTACCGGCGTGACCGTACGTACCCTGCACTACTACCACCAGGTCGGGTTGCTGGTACCGCATGGCAGATCGAGCGAGGGCTACCGCCGATACGGCACGGCGGATCTCGACCGGTTGCGCCGGATCCTGAGTTATCGGGAACTGGGTTTCCCGTTGACCGAGATCAGCCAGTTACTTGCCGAGGACGCCGACCTGCCGGCCCAACTGCGCCGGCAGCGAGCGCTGACAGAGCAGCGCATCGAGCGGCTGCGTCGGATCGCCGCCACGCTGGACCGAGAATTGGAGGCATATCGCATGGGAATATCGCTTACGCCGGAGGAGCAGTTCGAGGTCTTCGGCACTAACTACTCCGAGCACGTCGCCGAGGCGGAGCAGCGGTGGGGTAACACCGAGGCATTCCGCGAGTCGCAGCGGCGGACCGCCCGGTACAGCAAGCAGGACTGGCTGCGGATCAAGGCCGAGCAGGACGAGATCGAGCAGGCCTTCGCGCAGGCGCTGGCCGACGCCGCGCCGGCCGACTCCGACCGGGCTGCCGAGCTGGCCGAGCGGCACCGGCAGCATCTGACCACCTGGTTCCACGACGTACCGCCGGAGATGCATCGCGGGCTGGCCGAAATGTATCTGGCCGATCAACGATTTGCCGACTATTACGACAGGATCGCGCCAGGGCTGGCGGCATACGTGAGCGCGGCCATCATCGCCCACACCGATCATTCGGCCCGCTGAACAGTCGCTAACGGCTGCCGCACGGTGGGCGGCGTGCGGGTGGTGGGGCTGCGCGGTTGGCCGGCTGCGTGGTTGGTGGGCTGCGTGGTTGGTGGGGCTGCGTGGTCGGGTGGGTTCGAGAGTAGAAAAGCGTCGTTACACTCTCGAACCCACCCGACCACTCCGCCTCGCTTCTCACCCTCGCCTTGAGGGGACATCCGC
>Ga0157372_10001030_pt1 | contig 30459 bp, 47 predicted proteins | sample C55metaG_FD_115307 | JGI IMG/M metagenome (GOLD analysis project Ga0157372, IMG submission 115307) | Corn rhizosphere microbial communities from Kellogg Biological Station, Michigan, USA - C5-5 metaG | ecosystem: Host-associated > Plants > Roots > Rhizosphere > Soil | place: USA: Michigan...
CCAGCGGGCGCTAACGCGATGTTGGTCAGGGTGTCCTCCGGGTCGCCACGGCCAGCGGCAATGGAGCCAGGAACGGCACGAGCCGCCGGGGCTGCGATCCACTTCTGGATCCCGTCGGCGACGCGGGTCAATACGCTGGCGGCCTCCGGGCTGGCACGTTCAGCCAGGCCCATAAGCTCGGTCGCTGCTTTCGCCTTACCTGCGGACGGCAACGGCGCGAGAAGGTCCCCGATAAGGGTCCCGACCTGCGCGTATTTGTCGGTAGGAGGTTCGAAGCCGGGGATCGTACCCGGCGGGATGTTCGGCGCGCGGGTGTTCTGATCGACGAGGCCGATCGACTTGCCCGCGTCCGTGGCCGCGTTGGAGACCATATTGACCAGCGAGATCGGCGTGTTGAGGAGGTCGACCCCAGTCTGGACAATACCGCGCCCGGCCTGCTCAAACGAGCGGCCTACGCCTCGCCAGTTTTCGGCGGTTTGTTCTTCTGGGCTGAGTGCTCCAGAGGTTTGTCCGGCTTGATCAACTCCGCCCGGCTCTCCGTTACCGTTCGGCGCTGCCGCCCCTCGTGCGCCATCAGGTCCCGCTTGATTAGGTGCATTGCCAGCGGCGAGGGCTGCGACTTGCTGATCTGCCCCTCCGGCTCCGGCGGCTCCTGCATCTGCTCCAGCTCCGGGGGCAAATTCCCCGAACTGGTCGAATACATTACCAGACTGAGACGCGCCGCCAGCTCTGGCACTGGTTGCACGTTGCACAGGTTCATCGCTACCGCCAGCCCCTCGGCCAGTCCACTCATTAAACCGTTGATCCACATATTGACGCCCCTCCGGGCCGGGTTGTGCCTGGCCCGCTAGTTGTTTGTCTACGTTGCCGGGGCCGTCGTGGTAAGCCTGGAGCGCGAGGCCCCAGTCTCCGTAACGCTGGTACATCTGGGAAAGGTACTGCGCCCCTGCGTCAGCCTGGAGCGAAGGGTCGCGCTGTAGCGCGTCCCAGTCGTAACCCATATCCTGAGCCGTACCTTTCATGACCTGCGTGATCCCATGAGCGCCTTTACTGGAAACGGCAGAAGCCGGATCAGAATGGCCGCCCGTCTCCTTACTCGCCAGCGCCGTCATGATGCCAGCGGGCAGTCCCCAACGCTCCCCAGCACTCTCCAGGAGATCAGCATATCCGCCGCCCGTGGATCCTGCTTGAGTAGGAATCTGATTCGGGAGCGCCTGCGCACTTTTCGGCATATTCTGCTCAAACTGATCGAATACGTTCGCCACTTATAGCCCCTCCGGTAAAAACCCGTATTTTTCCTGAAACTGTTGTTTAACGCTAGGGGTCGGGTTCGAAAACAGGTAATTAATCGCGGCGCTCGCATTCTGCGGAGGCATCCCCCCAGACGTGAGCTGGCTTACTGCGCCCTGTTTGGCGTCGTCGATCTCTACGTCCCGGCGGTAGGCGTCAGCTCGCCCGCCTTGCGACTTGGTTACAGCTTCCTTGGCTCGCGTCAGGGCGTTCTCGTAGCGCGTCAGGACGTCCTTGAGCTGCTGGGGGTTCATGGTACGGGGATCGGCGTTAATCAGCGCCTGAGCCGCTGCACGGCCCTCTGCCTCGGTAACGGGACCAGTACCTCGCAGCGACTGGATCCCGGCGACGCGCGCCTGGTCCTTGAGCTGCTGGAATTGGTTCATGATCTCCGCCGTGGCATCACCGCCGCCCGTGGCCGAACTCCAGCCGCGGTTAATCGCGCCGAGGTTGCCCGTCACCATGCCGAGGTCCTTACGCGCGAGGAGGCGCTGGGCCTGCTCGATCGCCGTATTCATCGGCGTCAGCGTCGACTCGTAGGTCTGGAGAAAATCGCGCTTCGTGTTTAGCTGATCCTGCTGCATCTTGCCCTGTTGCTGGAGCAACTTGTCGCGCCCAATGTCGTTTTTCTCCGACGCGATCCGGGTGTTGAGGCGCTGGGTCTGTAGCCCGATATATTTCAGGTTACGCTCCGCCGCGCTGCTTGCCGCCGTAATGTCCTGCCCCCTGATCGCGGTGCTGTTTTTCATGACCTCTTTCGCGTAGTCCAGCTGATCCTTACTCGTGTTGCTGGCGAGGTGGAGCGCTTGCACCGAACGGCGGAAGCCCTCCGGGTCAGAGGCTGCGGCCTGATATGCCCGCTGCGGGTCGATGCCGAGCGCCTGGAGTGCCGGGGCGTTCTGCTGGACAAACTGCTGGACGGCCTGCGGACCCTGCGAGAGAGCGACGTCCGCACCGCTGGCGAGCTGCGCGCCCTGCTGCTGGCGTAAGCCGTCCATCATGCCGAGGCGTGTCTGGAGCGTCTCGATCTGGTTCGGGTACTTGTACGCCAGATCCTGCAACTTGGACGGGTCGCCCTGCGCTGCCTGCCAGTCCTTGTTAAACTCGGCCATCTGCGCCTGCTGGGCCTGCGCCTGCTTCATCGCCAGCCCCTGGATCTGGTTCTGCTGATACTGCGCCGTGTTCTGCTGGATCTGGCCGTAGTTGTTCAGGGTGTCGCGCGCACCCTGCTGGATAATACCCATATTCTGCGCGAAGGATCCCACGTCGGGATCAGTGCCGAAGATAGCCATTAGATAAAGCTCCCGAATAAGTTAGACGCCCAGCTCGCGCCGTTGTTCATGTCCTGCGCCGCGCCCTGGTTAAGCGAGTTTTGCGCGTACCCGGCAACCTGCCACGGCAAGGCCGCTTTCTGCGCGTTGATGTTGCCTTTCTGGCCCTGTAGCGCGTTCAGTGCGTTAGTACCCTGCGCCGCTGCTGCGGACTGCGCGCCAGCGCCGGAGAGGCCCACGTTAGCCAGGCCCATAAGCTGGTTATACATGTCTTGCTGCTGCGCCGTCATTTGCGCGAGGTAGTTCTGGCCCAGCGTCGGCGCGATCGTGGTCAGGGAGTTAGCCGTGGCCGCTCCGCCGAGGTTCCCGGTCGCCTCTGCGCTGGCAAGGAGCGAGTTACGGGCCGCGCCCTCTGCCATCTTGTACTCGTTGCCTCCGTAATACTGCTGGAGCGTTTTCTCTCGATCGATCGGCTGGCCCGCAAGCGCGATCAGGTCAGGGAGTGCGACAGTCCCCGCCTCACGGAAAGGAGAAAGCCACTCATCCTGGCGATTCATCAAATCGCGCTGCCAGTCCATCTGTTTGTCGAGGCTCTTTTGCTGCTGCTTCGCGGCCTTATTCGCCCCGATGCCGCCTAAGATACCGCCGACGGCGCTACCAATTCCGCTAACAATGCCGCCCATCTGGTGGCCTCCTCATTAAAATCATGTCTACTCGTTGCCCGGTAATCAATTCTACTTGCTGCGGGTCGCTTTCAACAAATCCAAAGCGGCGGAGACAATTACGGACGCCCTCGTGACCTGGGAGGATCGGGGCGCGGATCGCCACGCTGCCGAATTTGTCCATAAAGTCCGCCAGCGCCTTGCGGACGTAATGCCGGAAGCCCGGACGCATCGCCATATGACCGTCCAGCCCGCCCTCCTCGTTGGCGTTGATGGCGAATATGCCACACTCTCCCCACAGCCAGTACGTGCATACGTCGTTATCCGGCCATTCAGGGACGCCCCAGTGGCGCATAAGGGCCGCGCCGTAGTCCTCCGGGACCTGCCTTAAGCCGATCATGTTCCGGCCATCCCGTGCGACATAACGAGCGCTACCAGGGCGGCGATAGTCTGCCGCGCCTCCACCAGCCCCTCGGCTAAAGCCTGGATCTCGGCCTGCGAGTAGGTCGCCCCGGCGGAGTAGCTGGCGCTGCCGTTGATGCCGCCCTTCTTGAGCGTCCCGGTCGCTGCCGTCCATCCGGTCTGGCGTCCACCCATTACTTTGATGTTGTTAACACGGATCTCGGTAGCGGTCGATAGAGGCCCGTCCATGACCTGGAGCGAGTTTCTATTTAGTTTCACGGCGTTATTACCCAGATCGATGATCGAGCCGCCGATGTTATCAATGTCGGTGTTGAGCTGGGAGATCTGCCCCTGCTGGTCAGAGAGCGCCGCGTCCTGCTGGTCGTTTCGGATGCGCTGCTGCTCTGCCACCTGAAACGCGTCGTTAGCGTCTCCTCCAGCCTGCTCCGCCGTCTTGCCGACTTCCCCAGTAATTCCCCCCAGGCGGGTAAGCCAGTCCTTGAAAGCCGGAGAGGTCCCCGGCGGTAGGCTGCTTAGGTTGAGCTGCTGAATAAATAACTTACTGGTAGCCATGATGCCCCCTTAACTGAGTCGAATACGTGCGCGCGAGAGCGTGGCCGGGGTTGCGCCAACGGTGCGGATTTTGAACGCAACGGCAGTACGGCAGCGGCCCATCTTTTTCAGGACGACGCGCTTAAGCCACTGCTGCGGCGTGTTGTAGTCGATCAGGATCTCCTGGCCGAATACGCTCCCGTCCTCCGTGCCGCTGATCCACATCCGGCTCGTTACGCTGTCGCCGCCTACGCTGGCGTCGATCTCGAAATCGCTCATCATCATTCCGGCGAACGGCATCAACGGCGTATAGAGGACAATCTCCTGATCCTCGCCATACTGCGCACAGGAGGCCATATCGAACTCGCCAAGCACGGCCAGACGCTTGTCGCCTACCGTGACGCGGTTCCCCTCGTTGCAGTAGTCGATCGCGCGGTGCTGGCCGCTCGCGTTCTGTACGCCCGTTTTAATAATCGACCATACCGGGAGGCCCTGCGCCTGGCTAACGGGATGATCGTAGACGAGCGTCTGGTCCGGTAGGTGGACAATAAGCAATTTATGGCTTTCAAAGCTCACGGACTCCAGTCGGGTGTTTTGCAGTTGCGCCACGGTGTACCCGGCGAGGATCTTCTTAATCTGGACCGATGCCAGATCAGACCAGGAGCCGCCGCCGGGGTTCATCATGGCGATCGTAAATTCGCCCACAAACGGCGACGTAAGGAATGCGAAGCTGTCGAGGTACTGGCACACCGTTTCACGGCCCAGCGTCCCGGCTTCGACCGTATAGGACGGCTGGCTGGCGTAAACGTTCTCCGCGTCCCCGGTCAGGCCGAAGAACTCGATCGAGGCGGTCCCGAAGCACAGCACGTAATCACGCCACGAGCGGATCGCCACGATGCCGTCCGGCATGGACTCCGCCCGATAGAACGGAGCGATCTTGTCCGGGTGGCTCTCGTCCTCCAGAGATGAGATCCAGAAGGTGTCCGAGTTTTTCACGCTGAAAATGTAGCGCTGGCGCAGGTGGCAGACGTCGTTAATGTCGCCCCAGGTGAATTGAGGGTTGTCGACGTTCGTCCCGCTGTCGCGCGGCCAGTTGCTAAACGTCTTGCGGGTCCCGTCGTAGCGGTAGAGTAAGAGCTGGTTTTGCGAGACGACGCCCTGAGAGTCGCGGCTATGCGCCATCGGGGTGCGGTCCTCGCCGGACACGTCGCCGATAGGGTTGCCGTTGGTGTACAGCTTGCCACCCATCACGCGATAAGCCGAGCTGGAGACCGTATTCCACTCCACGCCGCGCGAGAGGCCCGCCACGTCCGCGACCTTCTTAAGGCCGGGCATCATGCGCATGTAGCCGTTGCCGCCCTTAATGGCGCGGGCAATCGCCAGCATGTTCTCCGGTAAGCGGGTGATCCAGTCGAAGTTATTACGGCTGCGACCGTCACCAAAAACAAGGGGCAGATTCACGACCTGCCCGCGTTGTGCGTAAGCCATCTATCCCCCTTAGTTGGCCGTGCCGTCGTCGTAAAAGCGGCTATGCGCCCACGTAGACTGGTTGCCCGCCCCGGTCGGCATATCGTTCCGGCGCTTGAGCGTCGGGACCTCATAAAACGCGATCTTAATGTCGTCCCATTTCTCCTTAAGGAGCGCGCGCTGATCGGGGTGGAGGTCCATCTGGTTATCGATCAGCATGCGCTGGGCCAGCTTGAGCGCGAGCGCCTCCAGCGTCCACAACTCCAGGCCGGAGTCCTCATTCCCGGAGGGCTGGCCGTCGCTGTTAGTGGTGAACTTATACGGGAAATTCAGGTTATCCTTGATGCACTCGGCCATGATGGCCTCCAGATCAAACAGCCCGTCGACGACGGACTGCTGATCGGCGATCATGAGCGTTGCAGTCGAGGACAGACCAGCCCGGCGGAGTGCCAGGTTAACGATCTGGATCTTCTGCAAAGTAGCCATTATTTTTTCGCCTTGCTGCCTTTGGTGGTGTCAACCTTCTGGCCGTCTACTTTCTGGCCGTCTTTTTTGCCGTCGTCCGCTTTCGGCTCGTCGGCTTTCGGCTCATCAGCTTTCGGCCCGACGCTCACGCCGTCCGGTTGCTCGGAGGCAATGATGGTCTGGCCCTCTGTGTGCTGCTGCTCCCCGACCAGTTTCTGGTCCTCCGGGGTCGGCGCTGCGGCTGCGGGGATGGTCTGAGCCTGGCCCTCGGCCACCTGCACCGCATCCAGTTTAAGGCGCTGAGTCTCAATCTCCTGTTGCGCCTGGGTGGATGCTTGTTCGCGGCTGGCGCTCTCTGCTTCCTTGCGCTTGGCTTCCTCGATCGCCTCGTCCAGCTTATAAATTTTCTTCGGATGATCCACCCAGAGGCCGGAGTCGAGGCGTTTCGCTGCGTCTTCCTCCGAGAAGATCGCATAGTGGACCAGGTGCGGGCCGCAACGGACAGCGGTCAGGCGAATGGCTTCGGTGATGATGTTCGGGCGGGTATAGATCATTTGTCGGGACATTTTAGACGCTCCATTGTGAGTTAACGGGATTAGTATAAGCGAAAAAAAAGGGGCCACAAAGGCCCCCTTTCTCATAGTGCGCTGCTCGCTTACGCGGGCTGCTTCGGCAGTAACAGGCCCACATACTCCGGGACCAGTACAGACACGCCGTAAAGCGTGGTGAAACGCGCGGTGCACAGACCTTTGATGTGGTCGAAGTCCCAGGACATAATCAGCGTCGCGCCGTTTTTGGTGCGGCTGCGCATGACTTTCGGACCCATATCGGACGGGAACGCCAGATTACCGAACATCAATTCCACGGAGCCGTCGGCCCACGCTAAGTTACCATTCGCCGCCACTTTGTTGATCACGGTCAGAGCTGCACCGCTGGCCGCGTTGGCGTCAACGTTGGCATACGGACGCGATGCCGTGTCAGCGTTGTTGACCGGGAGGATCTGCGGGGTGATCGTGATGTTGTTGCCGGACACATCCAGGACGCGGAACGTCTGGAGCTGGTCGGTCGTGTCCTTGCTGATCATGTGGACGGAGTGAACGCCCGCGATCGTGAACGCGTCGCCCGCTTCCAGGCCGTGGTTAGCGGAGACGGTGATCACGCCCTGGCGGTTATCGATCGGTACGTCGTTCGCGTTCTTCGACTGCACTTTGTGCGCCGGGGCAGCGGTCAGGGTGATCGCGCCAGTCGGGCCAGCGCCGACACGCGGAGCCAGGTCGACCTTGTAGGCGTCAAAGCTCGCAATGTCCGGGATTTTCGCCTTTTCAAATGCGCTCTGGTTGATGCCTGCGGAGTACGAACGGCCCGCCAGCTCGCCCGCAATGTCTTTGTAGGAGAACGGTTCTACAAAGGCGCGGCGCGGTACGCCCATCGGGATCCCGATAGAGGTCATTTTCGCGTCCAGCTCGGCGAAGCCGTTCCACAGGTCCTTACCTAACGTACCAGTGGAGTTATCGCCAACGGTAGCGACCTGAGTCGCGTAACGTCCGGCGGTGTTAGCCACGTCGGAGTCGATCTGGGCTGCCAGACGCAGCGCTGCCGCACGGCCCATTTCTTTCATGTACTCCGGGCGACGCATTTCGCGGGCGTTCAGGTTCCAGAGAACGTTCTGAGGTTCTTTGAACGCAGACGGGACCAGACGCTCTACGATGTCGGTCGGCTGTTTGTTGGAGAGGTCGAGACCTTCCACAATATCAGCGTGGTAACGCTGCGGGCGATAGATTACGTCGCCTGCCTGCTGCATGGTTTCGTCGTCCGGTCGAAACTTAGACGCATTTTGCGACATTACGCAGGCAGCATCGAAGCTCTCGACGTACTCCTCCCACATAATCTCGACTTGTTTTGCTACCTGGTTGCTCATTATTTACTCTCCAACCGATGGGCGATAGGGTTAACTTTTCTTCTCTAACTTGGCTTTCAGGTCAAAATATGCGTCCCAGTTGCCGGAGCTGCGCGCTTTTTCCTTCGCTGCTTCGAGCTGGCCGATATTTTTAGCCCCGCCGTTACCTTTGACCTGCGGCGCGCCGTTAACATCTTTCTTCGCTTTCGGCGCAGTACCTGCGCGACGGTCAATGTCAGCAATCAGATAGCCGAGGCGAATATGGTCAGTATTATAGGCTTCCTCGATCTCTTGTCGCAATTTTTCATTACGACCCAGCGCCATAACGGTAAGGGTAGGTTTTTGACTGTTTAGAAGCAAGGCGGCTTGTAAAGGCTCCGGCAGACCCATAACAAGCTCCTCGGCCTGCTCATAGCCTGCGATGCGCTTAACTGCGGTTGCTCGCTCCTGCTTATAGACTTCGCCACGCTCCTGGAGCTTGGTCTGGAATTGCTCGGCGCGCGCCTGCTGGGCTTTCTGGTGATTCTCGGCCTCGGCCTTTTTCTCGTACCATTGACCCATTGCCTCGGCCAGTTTCTCCTCGTCATAGTCGATCCCGTCATCGCTAAGGGTCGGCTTAGGCGGAAGGTTGTCGAGGGTGGTCGCGGGCTTCTGCTGCGTCTGGGTGGATTGCTGCTTGAGCTGGCGGGACTGCTCGCGGAGCTGCGCGCGGAGCTGCTTAACCAGCTTGCTATCGCTCTCGCCATCTTCGCCAGCGTCGGGATCGGCTAACGGTTGGCCGTCGAAGGTGAACTCCTCGCCCTCGTCGTCGTCCTGAACGCCGTTGTTGTCGTTCTGGCGCTCCGGGTCGTTGCCGTCGGTGTCATTAGGATCGCCTTTGCCGTCCGTGTCAGCGTTGTCGCCCGGATCGGTATCGGTGTCGGTATCGGTGGTGGTTTCCTGCTCTGCACCGCCAGCGCCGCCGCCCTGGTTGGCGTCGTCAAAGGCAGCGTAATATTTTAACCATGCGTTACGAAATTTCATTGTAGATCCCCGTTTTTGTTGCATACGCGATGTATTCGCCCATCGGTGGCGGGGATAAGTGTAAGAGAAGTTTTACATGGTTAGCAAGGGGGAAAGGTTTTAGACCGATCCCCCCAGAGGTGGCGGGCTTAACTGGAGGCTTTCGCGTCGTTCACTTTGTCGATGTGAAACTTAGCGAGACGGCACAGGAAAAGGATATCCTGATCGGGCGCGAGAGTGGCCGGGACCATGTAATAATCGGCGACCGTTTCGAGGCCGACCTGGCGGCACTCCGTGGCGCTGATCCGGTACTCCACGCGCGGCGGCATCGCTGGCGGCTCCTGCCCCGGCTCGGTCGCTGCGGCTGCGTCACGGTACTTGGCCCACGATTCCGGGGTCGGAGGAAAGTCGACGATCCCGTGTTCGTCGTGGATCTCTTTCGCAAGAGTGCGAAAGGTGCGGCCATTCATCGGGCCGCCTAAAAAGTGATAACGGCGATCGCTAATCATTGGTCACGTTTCCTTATCATGCCCTGCCACATAAACACGATGGTATCAGATAACAGCTCTTTTACCTCTTCCTCGCCCATCTGGTCGTAAAGCGTATCAAGCGCGCCGGGGAGCTGCTCCCATAGCGTCCGCTCTCCCTCCTCCACCTGCGCGTCCGTCGGCTGGAGCTGGACCTCGCTCGGGGCGGGTTCCACTTCGCCAGATTTTACTCGCGGGTGAGCGTTAGCCATGAGGGCCTCGGCCTGCATACCCACCAGCGCGAACGCCGTCGCCAGTGCCGCCAGATCCTCCTCGGTCGGCTGCTGGATGAACATCTGAGCCAGACGGGCCTCCATCGTGCGCACCGTGTCGCCGATGCCGTTCTCGTCGCACTCGGCAAGAATGACCGCGCGCGCTGCTTTTACTTGATCCATGATTATCTCTCTCTTTCGTCGGTGAATGCCCCGGACCTCCGGGGCGGTGTTGTTATGCGTTGCCCTGGGCCTGAGTGCGCAGGAGCTGGAGCATCGGCTCCACGTCGGCCTCTGCGGCGATAGGCGGCAGGTCTGCGAGGTGGTCGCTCTGGCGGCCTTTCTGGTGGTAGTCCCACAGCGCCATAACGTCGGCTTTTGCATAGCCCGCCAGGATAGCCTGGTGGATCTTGTCCGCTCCGTCCTCTTCGTTAAACTCCAGCACCTGCTCAACGGTCGGCATCTGGCCGCCAAAGTGCGCCATCGTGCGGGCCATGACGACCGGGCCAACGCCACGGGACAGGAAGGTGTTACCCAGATCCTCGGAGGAGATCATAACGGCGATCTCCGGCTCCTCGGTCGACGGGTGAAATGCCAGCGCCAGGGTAACGAGGCCGCCGCGCGGGGTGATTTCAAAAACGCGGGTGTTTGGGGTGGTGATAATCTCTTGCATGATGTTCCTCTCTGGTTAATCACTGTTTCATGATGTTGTGAGAGAAAGAATAGCCCGGACTTGCCGGGCTGTAAAGTGGTTTTTTAATGGAATCGTTAAATTTATTGCGCGGCACGTTCCAGCGTCGTGTCGGCCTGCTGCTGCGCCTGGCGCTGGGCCAGCTCCTGCGCTGCGCGGTCGCTCTGCATCTGGTGTCCCTGCCCGATGGCTTTCAGGAAACGATCGGCCTCCTTGTGCGCGTCCTGGCTCTGAGCCGTCACGTACTTCTGGAGGATAGCGACGGCGGCCATAAGCTGATCCTGCGGGATAGCTGCGGCCTCGGCCATCGTCTTGACGGTCTGCGCCTGCTTGAGCTGGCCATCTGCCTGCGTACCCTGCGCCTTGAGCTGCAATTCGATCCGCTTGTTCTCCTGCTCCATCACGGCGGCCTGGCCCTGCTGCGCGACGCCCTGCGCTGCGACCATCTGCGCGTCCGGCTGCTCCTGCTGGTTCTGCTGGGACTGCTGCACCATCTCTTTCTCCTCGTCCGTCTGCGGCTTCACAATGCCGGACAGGAGGAGCTGCTGGCGGGTGTACTCTTTGAAGTCCTGGAGGCCCTCGCCGTCCATGTTGGAGATGATCAGGCTCATGACGATCGTCGCGTTCGGGTCGCCCGGCTGCATGGTCGCTAACAGGTTGGTCAGGCTGCGGACAGTCTGCTGGCGTCGCGTCTGGGAGGACTCGCCGACGTCGGCCACGATCTCGTATTTGCCGCGCTTGAGGTCGTTAATCGCGATCACTTCTTTGGTCTCGCGGTCGACAACCTTCCCGCTCATCAACACGAGATCGTCGCTCCCGTCCTCCTGCTGGATCCTCACGTAAGACTCGGAGCCGTACACCTTGCGCGCGGCGGACAGGTAGACGCGGCCACAATGGCGCAACGTCTTGGCGAGGTTGTCCATGTAGAGCGCGCCCTGGCCGTCCATGCGCGAGAAGATGGCCTCCACGGTCTCGGTCGCCAGGGTGGCCGGCAGCGCTTCGAGTTGGGAGGATCCGACAATCTGCTGGATCGTGCTGCCCGTGTACTGGAGGACGGCAGCGAGCGCAGGAGAGAGCGGAGTCGCCGGGGTGTACCCCAGAGGCCCGGCAGTCTGTACGACCTCACCAGCGCTGTTACGCAGCGATTTAGCGGGCAGGTACGCCGGGCGTTTGGTGTTACGATCCCCCCAGGCCTGCGCCAGATTTCCCGGAATCATGTCGATATCCATAATCGGGATGTTGTCGCCGCCGCTCTGCGCTGCCTGGTCGGCCATCATGGACACGATCAGGTTTTCCAGACGCTGGGCGTCCAGAGCGAGAGTGGCGTGACCCATCACGCGCTCCTGGTTGTCGATGAACGAGCGGCGCGCGTTGAAGATGAAAATGGGGATCCATTCGAACGGGATCAGCTTCGGCTCCTCGATCCACTCACCGCCGGAGAACAAGCCGCAATAGACCTTGCGACGCTTAACGGTGCGGTCCTTCTTGCGCTTCCAGCCTGCGGCCTTAAGCTCGTCGAAAACCTGCTCCATGTCGTCCTCGTCGTACACCTCGGTTTCCCCGGTCAGCGGGTTCTCAAAGGAGACTACGGTCGTGCTCTCGATCTTCACCTCGTAGTAACGGGCGATATAGATCGCGTCTTTGTTGGCCCAGTCGAACCACTTACCCGTATTCAGCTCCATCAGGTCCTGCGCGGCCATCGCGTCGGGATAGCGCTCCTCGTACTTCTCCGGGGTCATGCTGAATAGCTCGGCCATCCACATAGCATCACTGCGATCGTACATTTTGGAGTCGGGATCCACAAACAGGCACGAGGCCGGATCGTAGATCGGGTAAAACACGATGTGCCGCTCCTCGTTGTCGGGATCAAACTCGTCCTCCAGCTCGGTGTCCATGCGGAAAGCGCCCATCCCGCCGTCGATGCCGTCGCCGTAGGTGTTATCGACGGACTCCGGCCCGTTGCTCTCGTTGTAGTCGGCGCGGAATTTGCCGTTCAGCTTATCGGCCAGCTCCTCGGATGCCTTGTCGTCCCTCGGGCGGAAAACCACGGAGACGCGGTTAAGGCGGTAGTCCGTGATCAGGCGGTCACACTCGCGGGCGACTTTGTTAAGCTCGAATCGAGGGTATTTTTCAAAGCGTTCATCGTCCATCGCAAAGCCGGAGTTGGTCGACCCTTCCCACTGAGCGCCAGGGATGCGCACAAAGCGCTGCGTTTCGATAATCTTCTTGCGGCTCTGCTCCTCGCTGCTGATCGACTGGCTGAGGCGCTTACGCGCCGTCTCATGCCAGTTCTGGGCCGACTTGGTGACTCGTGCCATTGTGTTCTCCGTGGGTGTCAGTAGTTGCTCGGCACATTATAGCCGTGATAGTCGTCGGTTTTCACGCGCTCCGGCGGCTGCATCATCATGCAAAGCACGTCGGCCATGCCTGGCGACTTCATTTTGAGCTTGGTGCGCATCTGCGGCTTAGGCATACGCGCAAACTTGCCGTTGGTGTTGTAAACACGCGGAATACGGCACACCTCGGCGCGGAGCTTCTGCATATGCTCCCCGATCCCCTCTCTGTCGAGGCTGATCAGCTCGTCCGGGTTGTGGTAAATCTTCTTAACGACGGCCTCATAGGTCTTTTCGAAGCGACGGCGCAAGAGATACATATCCTGGCTTCCCCGGTTCGCAAAAGCATCAATATTTTTCTGGAGGTTGTCGCCCTCGGTCTTGTTGTTGAGCCAGTGATCCAGTTCCACCAGCTCGTCCGGGCCTTTGACGCCCTCCCCGGCGTTGTAGCCGTCCACAATGACGTTAGTCCCGGCGTAAGCCTCCGTAACCTGGCGACGCAGGCCAGCACCCAGCCCGGCACGGTCCCATACGAACGCCTCTACGCCGTGGCTCTTGGCCTCACTGATAGCCCGATCTACCGCATCGTTAGCGTCGCCCTCATACCACTCGGACATAAGCGTAACGACGGACCCCTGGCGCTCGCCATACGCCTTGTTATCGGTCCCGACGTCCGCCGGGTCGAGTGCGCCGATGCGCATCCCGGAGGCAGCAAATCCGAGGACCTTGTGAGCATCGATCGCGGCGTCGAACCACTCCGCCGGAATGATGGCATCCGGCACGGTGTCGTTGAAATGACCTTCCCAGACGTGATCAAACAGCGCGCGGGAGAGGGTTTTCCGGTCAAACTCCATTTCGGCGCGCAGTTCAGGCGGAAACCACGGATTATCCGACCAGTTGACGCGGATCACGAGGTGGAGATCGTCCTCGTAGATGCCGTCACGGAGGAGATCCTCCCAGAACGGATTGATAAATCGCTTCGAAAACGGGTCCTCACTCGATCCGGGGTTGGCGGTGAACAACATGATCCCGCCCTGCTCGCGCATGGTAGGCGTCAGCTTGCGGATTGACTCCTCGGAGAAGGTCTGCGCCTCCTCACCCCAGAAGCGTTTGAAGCCGAACGCGGATTTCACGCCGTCCGGGTCGCGGGCCATCCCCTTAAACCGGATGTTCGCGCCGTTCTCGTGGCGGATCTCCTTCTCCAGAATCTCGAAGCCGTCCAGACCGTACTCCTCGATCCGGTTGGCGAGGAGCGGGTGGACAGAATCCTTGATCGATGCCTGAAACTCACGCAGGCACATAGCGCTCGCGGCCTCGTCGTGTGCGTCTGCGCCCACCAGCCCGCCGACGGTGAGCGACTTACCGGAGCCACGGCCCCCGACCAGGATAACGAAGCGCTTCGGACGCAGGAGGATCGGGGTCAGACACTCGGCGATCGTAATGTCGTGCGGGTCGCTGGTGTACTCCCACACGCCGTTAACCTTGCGCATGTTGTAGCAGTGCTGGGCCAGCTCGCCGTCCGGGCGATAGACGCCGTAAACGAGGCCGCCAGTGCGCGCCTTGTAGCGGAGCTGGGCCTCCAGCCGGGCGATGCGCTCCATCGCTTCCTTACGATTTTTTGCCATCGTCGGCCCCCTTGTGAGCGAACAACGTCGAGGCGGCCATAAAGCCGTGATAGGCGAGGTCCTCGGCAAAGTAGGCCTGGTGCTCGTCGTTATCCAGGTCTGGCCGGACGCCCGCATGACGCCAGATGTTATTGATCGCGTGGACGTTCTCGTGGACCACGCGGCCCAGGAGCTGGTTAGGGTTCGGCACGTAACGCAGGCCGATAAACTGATACCGGAAGCCGTCGATCGTGACGTCGTGGCAGAGCGCCCCGGCTCCCTGGGAATATTCTTTGACCTTATGGAGATTAACGCCCGCCTTGCGCACTCTGTCCAGGTCGTCGAGGTCATACCAGACGACTAACGTCCGGTACATATCGATCAGGTGCTGCGGCAGGCCGGACGCCTCGATCCTCTCTCGGATGGGCTTATTTTTTCTGGTCATTGAGCATCGTCTCCAGCTTCTCCAGTCGCTCGATCAGGTCGGACAGTTCTTCGACCTCGGCACCGTGGCGGATCATCTTAACGACGACCTCGGCAGCGTCGAACGGCAGGAGGCCATCCGCGACGGCCTGCGTCACCTCCAGGATCTTGTCGCTGGCTTTCGTGCTTTTCAGTTCGAAGTTGTAGAGCGGTGCGGTCGGCTTAACGTAGGGGATCAGGCGACTGAGAATGTCGCGCATCATGGCCGGGTCGTGGAGCGACATCTGGATCGCGCGCTGCACGAACATATCTTCGGTCAGCGTCACCTCCACCAGCTCGTCCTCCTGCCGGACCTTGCCCGTGTCCGGGTCCTCCACGTCGACCTTGCGCCCGGTCTTTTCCTTCACCTTCACTTTGCGCAAGGCGTCGAGTAGCAGGGTGCGGAATTGCTTCTCCCGCCCGCGTCGCTGCGGCTGGTTGTCACTGCTGAATCGGTTGCCTTTCTTGAGGTTCTGCTCGTTCGCCATGATAAAAAAAATCCTCCGGTTGCTCCTGGATGTTTACAGGGTTCGCGGAGGATTGTCGACTATCACGGGACTGTTATCAAGTATGCCGACCCGTGGAGAGGTCCGGGCACAGGTGCATATTCGACGCGGTGATGGGCCAGGGGCTAACCGGGTGACGGAACGCCAGGGCATCGGCGCGCTTGGCGATATATCCTTTCACCCTGCCGCTACGCTTCTGCCGACTGCCGGACTCGCACAGGGTGCAATATCCGGTCTCGGTGTAGCGGATGAAGTGGAGGCGGTGCGCCGGACACTCCGAACCGTGGTAATACTTCACCTTGTGGATCAGCGCCTCGGACCGCGAGGTGGGGAGGACGGTCTCCCCGGTGTCGAGGGTCGCCATCAGTCGTTACTCCCGCCGCTGCTGCCGCTGTCACTGCTGCCGGAGTCATAGCTCCCGCCGTCGTCGTGGCTGGGGTGGTGCGAGCTGCTGGAGTGGGTGCGGTGGCCGCTGTCGTCCCAGTTGTGGCTATGGGCCGGATTGAGCGGCGAGGTCAGCGATAGCGGATTGGTCGGGTCGAGGTCGTCGCCCTGGTTGCGCAGGCTGCGGCGGGTCGGGTCACTGCGGAGCGCGGTCTGGGTACGGTAGCCCCGGCGCTCTGCGTCGAGCTGGGAGGCGATGCGCTGTACGCACGAGATGCAAGCGTAATCATCGCTCTCTGTCCAGCCTCTCGGCGTCTGCTTGCCACAGTGGCGGCAGGTCTTGAATCGTTTAAGGGTCATGGTGATCTCTCGTCTGGGTGGAAAACAGCCCCAGCATAGCGCCGGGGCGAATATCATGCAAGCGGTATATTATCCACCCACGGCAAGGCGGTAGCGCTTCACCTGCTCCCATGCGACCACTCCGACCTCAAGCGTGTTACTACCCCCGCCGACCGTCTCGATCTCCACCATGTCCTTGTCGTTCAGGCGGGAGGGACGATGGCCCTTTTCGAAGGTCTGCCAACCGATCCAGCCGTCGGATTCGGGAATGTCCTCGGATCCTGCCAGCGTCTCGATCAGGTGGGAAATGATGCCCGTGTTTATTCTGCCGTTGGCATAACTTGCGATCGCCGCTCTGGTGGCATCGATGCGAGCCATCGCCTTGCGGAGGTTCTGCTCCGTCTCCTGGTGGGTGCGCGTCTCAAACCATGCCACGCGCTCCGGGTTGCAGTCGCAGCGGGTCAGGCGCTCCATGTGTTCGAACGTCTGGACGTGGCGGCGCAGGCATGCGGTCGACATTTTGAAAATGTTCCAGTTGTACGGGATGCGATTCTTGTCGCAGGCGTAGACGTAGCGCTCGATCAGTGCGTTGCGCTCCTCTGCCGTCTTGGCGTCGGACGCGTACCCGGACGCGCGGCCAGCCTCGCGGACCATCTGCTTAGCCTTGTGCTCGGTCCAGGAGACGTGGCGGGCCTTGCCGTCGTTGCCGTCGCCTACCGGGTCGTAATCGTCCGGCACGTTGGTAGAGCCGAGGATAGTGCGAAGGTCGTCATAGCAACGCTCGGACAAGGAGAGCCGTTGCAGGGCGGCGTTAAGACGGTTCTCCAGCTCGCGCTCGCGGGCCTGGTCGCGCCACTTCTCGCTCTCGGTGTGGATGCGGGCCAGTGCCTCGTCGGACAGGAGCGGCAGGTGGCAGGCAGCCAGCTCCGGCTCGGCCTTGAATCCTGCCAGCATTGCGTCGGCAATGTCGGCAATGTGGATCTGGCGGGTGCTCATCGCCTGGCGCTGCTCTTTGGATGCGAGGGCATAGCCCACGCCTTTGTCGTGACTATTCATCGTGCTGTTTCTCCGTTGGTGGTATCAGGCGCGCAACCACGCGCCGTATGTGCCAGCCTGATTCATGGCTGAAATGATGCCGGACTCCTGCATGTTGCAGGCCCGATAGATTTCGATCTCGGTGGTGGAGTCGTTCCCGTCACGCAGATAGACGGAGCCGCGAAAGCTGCGGAGCTTGGGGTTAGCCAGCTTGGCGGCAGTTGCCAGAAATTCAGCTTTGTTCATGCGGTGGGCCATCGTGGTTTCCTCTAACTGGTGGCGGGACCATTTCCCGCCGACCACTTAAAGATAACGGAAGCGTGATGTTAATGCAAGCGTTATTTTATTCTTTCTCATCATCCCATCGGCCAGGCTTGAGGAATTCGCCACGCCGCCAGTCGTCCCACATACAGTACGGCCAGAAGATGAGCATCATCCCCAACACAAAGACGCACATCACCGCGAGGATGAGGCAGAACAACGGCACGAAGCCACGAGGGACCGCCCTTGCTTCCTCTGCACATCGGCGGCCAAGGTGAGCGCCTGCGCCGTTCCAGACCTCCACAGCCAGCCAGGCAGCGCCGATCGCCAGGTAGGAGAAGATCAGCTCGTACAGCATCAGGAGTGCCTCCCGTTGCGCGTGAGCTGCCCCAGGTCGTGCTCCCATTGCGGGCGGGCCGCTGGCTTGCGGTAGCCATCGTAAAGCATCTGGACCGCCGCGATCGGGTTGGATGGGAGGGAGTGGTGGACGTACAGATAGAACATGCCGCGCTGGCCGTCGTGCTGGATGCCGAAGCCGCTCCGGGTGTAGGTGTGGAGTGCTCCCTCCGGTGGCTGCTGGGTGGCGTCCCCGATGAGCGACACGGGGCGCATCTCGGCAAGCCTGAGCTGGGGTATGCCCTCGGCGATGCGGTGGCGCTGGCCGTCGTGTGGGCCGCCAATCAGGAGCGCCTCGACGTAGTTGAGTGGTGATTGCATGTTGGATCCTCCCAGGTGCGGGGGTGAATGATTCAGCGCCTACTAGCGGCCCTCTGGGCTGTCGACGTTCGGCGCTGCGGTATCGGTCAGAAGGTCACGCCGTCGAGCGGGCTTGGAACCAGGAGGACAGGACGAGGCACTGGCAGGGGCTGGCCGATGGGTCCGACCGGGCGCGATGCCTTGAGCTGGTTCCAGTATGTGAACGGGTTGACCTTGCGGGCGCTGCCCAGGTGCTCGGAGAAGTAGAGCGACTCCAGCGCCGGGCCAGTGTAGCCGATGCGAACCAGCTCGGAGAGTGGGACGTGATAGGCACCTTCCAGTACGTACTCGTCGTTATCGCCGTAGGTGCACGGCTTGGCCTGGACCAGGGCGGGGAACTGGACGGCCTCGAATCCAGATTTGAAGGAGGTCGAACGGTAATACTCATCGTGGAGGATTTCGATCGTTGTCATGGTGTCGTCTCTCGCTGGTGGGCTGGCCCGTTGCCTGCCCTATGTGATAAAGAATAGCGCATCTCTTATCACGAGTCCAGTATATTTTAACGCTTTCGGTAAATATATTGCAGCCGGGCAACGATGGCGCTACTCTGTCCGTGCTGGCAGACACATACGGCAGACACGACAAGGCCCCGGACTCATCACCCAGGGCCTTTCTTTTTGCCTGCCGATCAGGCTGCGGCTTTCAGCTCCTTGCCGAGGAAGTCCAGCATCTCGCGGAGGTGCTTCTCGTCGCGGATGGTGGCTGGCAATTCTTCTGTGATGGACTTCGCCAGGTAAACGTTGCCGTTCCATGTCAGGGAGCCGTCGTCGTTGATGATGTAGGTGAACATCCATTCGCAATCGTTCTCGGCTTCCCACACTGCGAGGAGCGGCTGGTCTGCCACGTCGTCCAGGATTGTAACGTCGAGGCCGCGTTTTGCTGCGTAGGTTTTGGTGGTTTTGCTGATGTTCATGTCTCTGCCCTTTCGCTGGTGGGCTGCGATGTTGCCGCCCTATGTGATAAAGAATAAGCCATATCGGGCGGCATGTCCAGCGAATTATCACGAAATAGTTAAATTATTTTCTGCGCGCCATCCTTACCAGGTCGGCCACGAGGAACCACAGCGGCGTCGCAATCATGGGCCACATCAACACGGACAGGCCAAGCCAGCCCAGAGGCTGGTCGAAGCCGTAGCGCTCGACGACCCACGGGATCACCATGAGGTAGTAAGCCAGGGCGAGCCACATCATAGGCCCACCTTCCACGCGGCGATCTTGTTGGTGTGCTCGGCGCTGTCGTCGTTAAACTCGCTGTACGCCACGCCGTCGGCGTCCTCTGCTGCGGCCTGCGCAATGACCAGGAGCGAGCGGAGACGCGCCGCCATGTGCATCACAATCTCCTCGGTGTCGCACATCGCCATCGTGACAAGGTAGCGAGGAGGAGCGCCAGCGGCCAGAGCCTCCAGCTCTGCGTCGTCCAGCGGGTCCTTGCTGAGGTCGCGCACTGGTCCGACCTGTTTACTTTCCATTGCCGCCTCCGTCTTTGAATGCCTTAGCCAGTGCCTGCCGGGGCGCGTTAGCCAGCGCCTCGCGCCGCTGCGTCTCAATCTGGCGCATAAACTCCGCCACGCCGTGCTCTGCCATCCCCATCGCCTGGTTGTGGCTCTTGCCCGCCTTGCGCGCCCGGTCGTAAAGGTCGGCCTTCATCGCCGCTCGTTGCTGCGGGCCTACATACATGTCCGAGAGCGTGTCGTCGCTCGCCAGCAAGTCATTTCGTCTCTTTTCCATCGTTACCTCGATTTGTCGGAGCCGTAACGAAACCGTTACAGCTTGAGAATGTTACACACGATCGCGATTAACAGCGTCAACCCTGCGCCGTAGACTGCGAAGCATATCCAGAGCCATGTCCACGATCCGACGGCTTCCCGGAGTGGTGATTCCTGCTCCGGCGACGTTCTCCCTCTGGCCTTTCGGCTGGGGAATTGTATCACGTTAATAGTATGCTCCTTTGCATCATGAATCAATGATAAATGTGCGTAAAATACTGCGGAAAATCTGCGGTAACTTGCCGCACAAAATGCCGCAGGTTTCACGCGTAACCGACGTGTAACCGATTCCCTTTGTAAGTACCTGATAATAAACGGTTACACTGCGGCGTTTTTTGGGTTTCATCATGTAACTTTCGGTAGATTCGGTTACGGTTACATATATATATCCCCCCTTTAGGGGGGATATGTAATGAAACCTGAAACCGTCAGCGGGTAACTGTAACCCTAAAAATCCTTAAGATCGTCGTCGTCCTGTTGCGGCTGTTTTGCCTGCCAGTCAGTCGGACGGGGTTCGTTGTCACGCACTCCACCCAGAAGCGGGATCGCCTCGTTCATGGCGGTAAGCGTTTCGTCGCCAGCCATCTTGATCAGGATCTGCTTTGTGGTGGCATGTTCAAAGGCGCGGTGAAACTCGACTTTGGTCAGCGGCGGCTCGGCCATGTTGCGCGCCCAGTCCGATAGCGCACCCTTGCTTAACTTCGGTCCGCGCTTCGACGTGCGGCGTCGCTCGTTGTACTCGTGGACGAATTGCGTCAGGCGTAAGGCGTTCTCCTCGGTCTTGCTGGTGCGCTTCTCTGCGGGCTTCTCATCGTCGTCTGCGCCTGCGTCCTGTTTGACCAGCTCCGGCTCGTTGATGACGATAAGCGTCGAGTCGTTATTGCCGATGTGCCACGCTGCCGGGCTGTCCTTCCCAGGTGCGGACATTCGGGCCATTGCCTCGCGCTTGGCTTTGACCAGCTCGGGCGGGAGTTTGACGGACTTCGTGCGGAATGCGCGCCGCTCCAGCATGGCGGAGCCTTTGGCTTTGGTGTGATCACACACAAACAGGTCACGATCCTTGTGCTTCGAGAGCGTGATCTCGAATGCGGAGTTAGCCTTGAGGGCAGAGGCCCCACGTCCGCCGCGCGTCGCGTCCTTCCCGGAGTGGTGGAGGATCACCACGGCGCAGTCGAGCGCCTCGGCCAGCTTCTGCGCATTGGACAGGAGGACGGCGGCCTGGTCGTTGTTGTTCTCGGTGAACGGCTCGCCACCCACCCAGCGGCCCGGCTCGTTGTCCTTCGGTTCGCGCCACTGCTCCCCGACCTTCTGGCCTGCGCTGTTGGCGCTGTACGTATCGATAACGACCAGGGCCGGACGATTGCCCTCCAGCTCGAAGAACGGCGAGGCGTTGAATTTGGCGGCAAACTTCATCAGCTCGCGCTCGCGGTGCAACGGCACGGGCTGAGAAATGATAAACATATTGTCCAGCGGCTTGTTTTTGTTCTGGCTGTAGCACCAGCCCGCGTAACGCTCTTTCACGCCGTCGGCGTCCTCTGGCGCGAAGTACAGCACGGAGCCTTTGCGGACGGGCAGACCTGCGAAGTGGTGTCCCTTCGCCACGCAGATAGCCATCTGGAGCGCACAAAACGTTTTCTTTGCGCCGGACTCGCCGACCAGGAAGCCCACGGACCGCTCCGGGATCAGGTTCTGGATCACGAAGTTGATAACGCGCGGGGCGCTGGCCTCCCGGAGCTTGTCCAGGAATTCGTCCGGCTGCTCCGCCAGCATGGCCTTAATCTTTGCCATGTCGCGCTCGCGGCGCTCCTCGGTGGTCAGGCTGCGCGGCATCAAGGCGGGCTGGTTGTCCTCGTCCAGCACCATGTCCCACTCGTGATCGTCCTCGTTGCTGCCGAACTGGTAGAGCTGCACATCATCCAGGCTGAGTCCCTGCGCTGCTGCGTTGTCCTCGTCGATCGCCATCTGCTGGGCCATCTCGGCCTCGGTAAACTCCGGCGTTTCCGGTAGCCACTCGGGCGGCTGGTCGAGAGGTGCGTCGCCTGGGAGGAGCTGCTCCAGGATCTCCTCGCGGCTCGGCTCCTGCTGCTCGTCTCTTTCGTCGATCATACTGCTTTCCTTAAATCACGGTTACATTGTCGGGTTTCAATGTAACCCGAACGTGAAACCACGTCAACGCCGCGCCAGCAAAGAAAATACTTTACATCACGGTTTCATTGTATTAGTGTTATTTGCGAACAAACGGAGGTATTTATGGACCTGTTTAAAGACGAGCCGCGCGCCCCACTTCGGGCTACCGTGGCGAACCGCAAGACGGCAGCGGAGAGAATGCTGGAGATACTGGAAAAGGTTAAGCCGTCCGATCTCTCCATCCAGGACGCTATCGATCGCGGCGTCCTCGATCCGTTCGGTGTGACGCAGGAAGTCCGGGACGCTTTCGCCCGGCTCCGGCCTGCGGAGCAAATCTTCGCGGCGTTCTATGGCGTCGCAGGCGTGGACAGCAAGGCACACCTGGCGCTCTGCCGTCACGCTGCACAGATGGACCGCGACGGGCTGCTGCGCGGCCTGAAAGTGGATAAGGATATGCTGGTGGTCGAAGTTACCGCCCATGACATTCTCGACGACGTTATCCCCCCAGGGACCGAAGTCGGGCCGGAGTTAGCCGCCGCTGCTTTGCGGTGCAAACAAGCCTTAAGGGGGCAAGAGTGAAACGATTGTTAAAGTCGATCTACATCAACATTTCGATCATGGTTGCGGTCTACGCCGTGGTGTGGTTCTTCGCGCCAGGCTCAATCCATAACGATGCGCTGGAGGCGTGGTCGTTTGCTGCAACGCTGGCCGTGCTGGTGGCGCTGGACTACGCCGTGGCATGGCTCGACAAAATTCTGGACAAGAGAGGGGACGCCTAATGTTTATTCTATGTCACGACCAGCAACGCAACTCGCCGCGACTGGTCAACGTTAATCACATCATTTCGCTGGGTCCGATGAAGCACAACGACCAGGACCGCGTGACGCTGGAGACGGCCAACGGGTTCTTTGTGTGGAATATGCCGTTTGACCGGGCGCAGGATGTGCTTATCGATAATGCCTCGCAGGTCACGGCCCCGATAGCCGCCCGGATCAAGTCGTTCGAGGATTGCGTCGCCCCCCTGGCGCAGACGATCGAGAAGTGGGCGCAGCAAGCCAACACGCCGATCCTGAATCTGGACGGCATGACGCCGGAGGAGGAGGCGCGTTTTAAGGCCAGCATGAGCGAGACGCGCGCCACGCTGCACACTATCCAGGGTCGTCTCCAGTCTGTCCCGGAGAAAATGCTGGAGACGGACGTCGAGGCGGTCTGTCAGCTACTGGAGGATCACGAGTGGGCTGAGCACTGCGCGAGCACCAAACTCGGCCAGCGTCTGGAGTCTGCGGTGACGGAACTGCACAATCAGCACGGCGAGATGCGAGAGCGGCTGGAAAGGGCGGAGGAGCTTCTGGCCGGGGTGTTTCACGAGTACCAAAACGACCCGATGGTTAACGGATGCCTGGAGAGCGCAGAGGCGATCGGGAATTTTTTGTACCCGATGCAAAAAAGTGCTTGCGAGAAAGAATAAACAACGATAGTATTAAGTTGTCGCCGGGGAATGGCCCCGGCAGTAACGGAGATTAAGACGATGGCAAAATTAACAGTACGTATCAACAACGGTCAGGAACGCGGTCGCCAGTGGAATCACCACTTTAAAGCAACAGCCGACCACGCCACTGTTAAGCGTTACCTCGGCTGGAAATCTCCGGTGCTGGTTGAGTCCGACGACGCCGAGGAGTACGTGGACGAGTTCACCACTCGCGGCGAGCTGGAAGCCTCTCGCATCATTCACCGCAACAAAATGCGCGCTGCTGAATACTACTAATCGCCCGGCCCCTGCGGGGGCCATAAACCGGAGTAAAAATCATGACAAAAGCTACACGAGTTAAAACACTTCGCCAGGCAGTGCAAGAGCTTCGCGGCGATCTGAAAGATGGACGCGGCCTATCGTCTGCTCTTGAGTCCTGCGCTACGGGCCTTAGCCTGCAAGATCAGTCCTTCCTCGACGGCATGGTTAAACGTGAAAGCAATCCCCACTGGCTGGTTAAGTCTCTGACTTCCTACCTTGAGGAAACTACAGACTGGATCGTGGTCGTGCTGTCCGATAGCGGTGAGGAGATTCGCCACCACTACCCGACTGATATTGATGCTGCGGCTAAGCGCCTGCAAGAGTACGTGATGCGCGGAAAGACCGCGAGACTGATCGCCGCTTAACCATCGCGGCCCCTGCGGGGGCCATCCTCCCAGGAGCAAGCCATGACAGTAAAAATTAACTTTCGTTTCCCGACATACCTCGACGCGATGCACGACTCCGACCGCGTTATGGGCCTCATCCGCCATTCAGTCGTCGGCAAGTCATGCGATCCATCCGTCACGGTGTACGAGCGCGACGACAAAGAGGGCGGCTTCGGCTGGTTCCTTAAGTGTGGCCCGGTGTCAGTGTCCTGCCGTTCCATCACGCGCTATACGGTCGCCTATCACACTCCAACGGCCAGCGGCCAGCACTCGGTCGAGTTCGATACAACAACGGCGGAGGAGGGTCTGGAGGAGCTGAGGGCGCACCTGGAGACGCTGCTGGAGCGCGCCCGGCTGGCGCTGGCTATCATCGCGGGGCCGCAATGATCCCGGCAGACATTCAGCGCAAGGCTAAGAAGGTCCTCGCCCGCCTCCTCGCCGGGGAGATTAAACCCCGGAAACTGGTCGGCGGTCTGGGCCTCGCGCTGGAGGTTGGTTATCGCTGGCGACTGCTGTCACGCGACAAGGGCCGGACGTGGGATCTTATGTCCCACGAGAAGTACAACAAACTTACACGGGGCAAAAAGCCCCATAACATGAGGTGATCACAATGGATAAATACTGGTATCTTTTCGAGGCGCACGGTCGCCAGATCCTGGTCCGCAAGGACGATAACGACGAGGGTGATCCGTCGATCGATCTCGTCGCCAAGATTGAGGGCGCTGAAATGTCTTTCGCGCTGGTTTTCAAGGACGAGGGCGAGCGCGATCTGGCCTTCGGTAAAGCCAAGGAGCTGGAGGGCGCAGCGGTTGCTTTTGCGGAGAAACTCGTGGGATGCAATACCCCGCTGGAGGCGTTAACCGCTTTACAAGGTTAATCAGTGCCTTAAGCCTGGATCGATATGGAGCCTTTGCGGCTCCATTTTTTTTCGTGCTACCCTTTTAGCGGTTATTCAAATGTTAAAAGGGATCAGGATAATGTCCGAACACACCACGCTCTGGCAGTTGTTCCAATTGTACCGGGTGGAGCTGGGTTATTCTTTTGTGTCTGCGGCGGTAGCGGTATTCAGGCACTGGCAGCTAAAACACCCATTCCGTGATATAGTGACTGGTGGCGCTTTGTGCGCCTTTGTCGCTTTTGGGATGAATAATATCCTTTCGTTTTTTAGTATTGACCACGGGACCTGGGGCTATCTGGCCTCTGTATTCCTGGGCTATGTTGGCGTAGAGACTGCGCTCGACTGGGCCAGCGAAAAGATCCCGTTCCTGAAAAAAATCCGCGCCACTCCGGCGCACAACACTACCCCGGAGGATCGAACCAATGGCTAAATTCGAAGTGACTCCCCAGCGTAAGGCATTTCTGGACGCGCTGGCCGTCGGCGACGGTACGGACAACGGTCGCCAGCAAACGCGCAACCGCGGCTATGATGTGATCGTAGGCGGTTCCCTGTTTACGGACTACAGCAAGCACCCTAACCAGCTCGTGCGCCTGCGACCCGGCCTCTCCTCCACCGCTGCTGGCCGCTATCAGCTCCTGAGCAAGTATTACGGCCACTATAAGGACCTGCTGGGCCTGCCGGACTTCTCCCCGGAGTCGCAGGACCAGATCGCCCTCCAGCAAATCAGCGAGCGCCGAGCACTGGCAGACATTGACGCAGGCCGGATCGCCGACGCGGTGAAAAAATGTAACACCATCTGGGCCTCCCTGCCCGGCTCCCCGTATGGCCAGCGGACCGAATCGCTCGACGACTTCCTGGGCTATTTCCGCAAGGCTGGCGGTAAGGTCGCCGAATGATGGCCGCCCTCCGGTTGTTCCTGCGCGCCTACTGGAAGCCCCTCGCCGGGCTGGTTGTCGTGCTGCTGGCTCTGGGGGGATCTTGCTGGGCTGGTCATGTCTGGACCGATCGCGGCTGGCAGGTGAAAGAGTCGGCCCGCAAGGCCGCCGAATCCTCCCAGGTGGCGACGGCTGAACATGCCGCCCGCATCATCGAACAAGGGCGGGACATTGCCCGCGAGGAGGCTGTAAAACATGCGAACGAACAAGCCGCACAAGCGCGCGCTGATTCCGCTGCTGCTGGGGCTGCTGTTGATAGGCTGCTCGCACGAGCAAAAGCCGCCGAACGGCGTAACGCCGCCGCAAGTGCGACCGCTGCCCTCGGAAGCGCGTCAGGGGACCAGACCGCCAGAATGTATTCCGACCTGCTCAAAGGGACTGGAGCGCTCGCTCGACGGTATGCTGATATAGCCGAGGGTGCGATCACAAAGGGGAAAACCTGCGAAAGGATTTACGACTCGGTAGCGAGTCAGCAATAAGTAAGGGGCCATAGCGGCCCCTTTTTTTATGCTGCCGGGTTGACGGTAACAGTACAGTGGATGGATTCGACGGTTTTTGGTCCCGTCGTGTTGCTGCTGGTGGCGATGCAGTAATATTCCCCGGCGTCCGCGCTGGTCGGGCTGGCGATCGTGAGGCTGGCCGCCGTCTTGCCTGCCAGCGCCTGGCCGTTTTTGTACCACTGATAAGAGTACGGCGCGAATCCGGTTGCGGCGTTGACAGCAACGGTGAGCGTTGCGGAAGTGCCAGCCGTCCAGGTTGCGGTCGACGCGAGGTTGGTCGAGAACGCGATCGCGGGCTTGGTGCGGACGCGCTGCGAGTCTGCCGTCTGGCCGATACTGTCCGTAACGGTCACAAAGTAATCCGCGTTATGGTTCGCCGCGATGTAATTCGAGATCGTCATGGTCGGAGTCGTTACGCCGCTGTAGCCGTTGGCGTTGGTCAAGTTGGTCGTGTTACCGCCGGAGACCTTCTTCCACTGGTAGGTAAGCGGAGGCACACCATCAGCCACGACAACGTTAAACGACTGGTTGCCGTTGGTCGGGACGTAAGTCGCGGCAGCATCACCACCAGCCACGCCGGGGAGGTCAGTCGTAAAGCGCGGCTTTTTCGCCAGGTTCGGGTCGTACTCCATGTAAAACATTTTGGTAGGATCAAGCCCCGTCGGCTCGGTGTCGAGCCAGATAATGTCCTGATTGGGAACGTCAGAAGGATTGGAAACCCTCGTGACCTTCCAGCCCAGCAAATCCGGGCGGTAGTAGCGATGCCAGTAACCCATTATTTTGTCCTCATGGTTGGCCGTGGTATAGTTCCCCGGCATTGTAGATCATCTCTGGTTATTAAACGAAAGGAGCCGCTTTTTAAGCGGCCCTTTTTTTTACAGTGCTAACGATACGGTGTAGCCAATTGCGGCCCATGCTGCCGCGCTGGCGGCGATTACGGCCCAGATTACATAGCGGTGTCCGCGTAAGTCTTTCATCAGATTTTCCCCTCTTTCTTGAATTTAGCGATCCGCCCACGCAGCGCGGGAACGGTTTTACCCAACCACTCGGCGACGTGCTTAAGCCCCAGCTCGTCCGGCACAACTACACCATGCCCGGTTACTGCCACCAGCTCGTCCAGCTCGGCCTCGTTAAGATCACCCTCCACCCAGCGGACCAGCTTCTCGTCCTGCTGCTTCGTCCAGCCGTAAGGACGTTCGAAAGCCAGGGAGACGCCCAGCTCGTGCGCGTGGACCTGCATCTGGCGGAAGTTGCGACCGATTTTTTCGGCCAGCTCTTTGCGCGGCATGGTCCCGGCCAGGCGGATCAGCTCGTCGTCCTGCTCATCGGTCCATCCGATAATTTCCGCTGTTACTTTACCCATCATCCCCCCTTGAGGCGCTTTCTGTTTTTGGTGGCCGCTATGGCCTCTTTGAGCGTCGTCTCTTTGCCGCCGCCCGGTTGTACCCGGACCATTTTCGGGTCCGGCTGGTGGAGGAGTATTTCGCCCTCCGGCGTCTCGATCGATATGTCGGCGATCGACTCCTTGCCAAACACTGCCGACACTTTGCTGATCATGTCGTCCAGTCCGGCGGCCTGCGCCGCCTCCCACACCTCGCGGCGGGTCCCCTGCTTACGCGCCATAGGCTTTCCGCAATGCGTCGTTAGCGTTAGCCATCAGCTCGGCGATCTCGCGCTTGGTCGCCTTAACTGCCTCCGGGCCAGCGGCCCACATACGGAGGCGATTGGTCAGGCACTGAGCGTTAAAGGCCAGTGTCTGAGCCTGGACCAGCATCAGGCGGCTAACTACGCGCGCTTTGTTCTGGCGGGCAAAGATTGTGCCCGGTTGGTTGCCCCAGTATTTGGCGCGGAGGTCTGCCAGGGTATGGCCGTTTTTGTTGGTTGCGGTTGCTGTAGTCATTTCGTTTTCCTCTCTGGTTGGTGTGAGAAAGAATATAACAAAGGATAAATGGACACGCAAGAGGTTTTTTAATTATTTCGTGATAAAAGAGAAAGGCCCCGGAGTGGGGCCTGAGACTAGCGGAAATTTTCGGCGAATACTGCGAGGGCGAAGCCCTCCGGGGTGGCGCTGCGGATGTTCTTCGTTCGGGTCGACTTCCCCCCAGCCTTGGCCCAGCCGGGATTATCCTTCACCGCCGGGACGGGCTTCGTCTGCGGCATGATGAAACCGCCACCGCACCAGATCCCGGTCCCTTTCGGATAGGCATCGCGCGCCGGGTATATCTGCGGATAGAGGCGGTGCTGGTGATCCTCCGGCAGATAGCCGCCGTAATAGTACGGGTGAAACCATTCATCACAGGGACGCCACAGCCTGGAGAGCGCGGAGTGCTTTGGGTTCTCCAGCATCCACGGGATCGTCGATACTGGCTCAAAGTTCCCATTCTCCACGCTGCAAAAGCCGGAGACGTGCTTAACCATTTTTGCCAGCGCCACGGCCTTTTCCTGAAAGCGCGGGTCCTTCTCGGCTTTCGCTTTCCACCAGCGAGCGCCAGCGCAAGTAAGCTCGGTACACTCGGCAAAGGATGCGATAAAGATAACGCCTGGCCCGACCTCCTCGGCGATGCGCGACGCCTCCCTGATCGTGTCGTCAGCGTCAAACATCCGGCCAACGCGTACCAGGTTCGGCTCCTCCGGGTCACGATGGATCCCCGGCTCGTGCTGACCGTCGTACATCCAGCACTCGACGCCAGCCTTAAGCCACGGATCAACCATGATCCGCGTAAGGTTGAATAAGAAAATCGCCTTACGCTTCATGTTACGGCCTCGCAGGCATGATGATCATGGTTGCCGGGCCGCACGGGGTTTCAAACTCAACCCGGATCGGCTGGTCTTTTCCTGCGAGGTGGAGATCGATAAACGGCAGTTTCGCGCCGAACTTTTTCCCCAGTTTCTCGATCAGGCCCAGATATTGAGAGGCCACCTTGACCTCCGTCGTTGCCTTGGCGTTAGCCTTAGCGCCATCGATCACGCGCTTAAGGTCGGGATATCGGGAGTCCACGACGTCCACAGTACCCACAGCCAGGCGACACTTGCGAAACCAGCCGTCCGGCAGTTGATCCAGGTCCTTCACCTTGTCGGCGAGCTGGGGAGTCCAGTACACGATCCCGGCTTTCGTATCAATGACCGCCGTCGAGTAAGCGCGACCGCTGGGGGGAGTGGAGATTTTCAGGATCACGCCATCCTCCGGCGCGTTAACGATGGCGTGGACGCTGGAGAGGCCGACGTGGCCGTTAGTGGTCTGGATCTCGCTGCCTTTAAAGTGGTAGGCATTCAGGTAGTAACGAACATCATTAACGGCCTGGGTCAGCGCATGGGCGCGCAGTGCTTCTACGGGTGCATAAATAATCATCTCTGGTCTCTCCTTAAATCAGGCTCTTGCCTGCGTACATCATTTCGGTAAGCGTGATGTATTCCGTTTTCACATCGCCACGCTTGCGCGGCTTGATCAGGAACAACACGGACGACTTAGGATTTTTGTTGCCTGCCTTTTTGGTAATCGGATCTACGTAAGCAACGCGCCCGGACGTTTCGCCGTCACTGGTCATAATCACCAGATCGGAAGAGTGATCGAGAGCCAGCTTAAACCAGGCCGTAGACGGATCGCAGTTGACGAGGAGCACGGTAGATACGCCGCGCTTCTTGGCCTGCTCGATGGCCTTGCGCACAAACGGCATCGGTTCAGAGTATGGCGGGTTACACCACGCCATACCGTTCTCCGCGCCCCAGTCGACGCCATCACGGAGCGCATCGGTCTCCTCGTCCAGGTAGCAGGCACAGAGGGCGTTAACCTTCTCGGCGGCCACGTCGATCCCAAACTAGCCGAAGCGTTTGCGCGCCCAGTCAAAAAGCCACTTTGGCGTCTGCCATTTCTGGCGCACATTGTCCGGCGTCTTGCTGCCTTTGAAACGGCGACCGCTCACGCGATCCTCATTTAGCGCGTC
>Ga0157372_10001032_pt1 | contig 30455 bp, 18 predicted proteins | sample C55metaG_FD_115307 | JGI IMG/M metagenome (GOLD analysis project Ga0157372, IMG submission 115307) | Corn rhizosphere microbial communities from Kellogg Biological Station, Michigan, USA - C5-5 metaG | ecosystem: Host-associated > Plants > Roots > Rhizosphere > Soil | place: USA: Michigan...
AGCTTGCGGCTCGGGCGGAATTGGGCGGTGCTTCTTCGGCGAACGAGAATTTTTCTCAGGTCTCAAAAGCAGGATCCTTTGACAAGCTCAGGACGGGCCCTGGAGCAACCGGTTCATTGATCGTGGAGGCAGGGGCACCGGAGACGAACGGGGTCACCATTGTGATTGAGGGCGGGGTGGATGGGCCTGGAGCAAGCAAGTCGCGGCGATTGAATCCGATCAAGCAGAAGCAGATGGAGGATCGGTGCGCCTTTCTGGAGGAGGAAATTCCCCGGATGGAGGCTTCCATCGCGCACACGGATGAGCAGCTGGGGGTGTACGTTTCGGCGGCGGAGACGCAGCGGCTTACGGAGCTGGCGGCGGGGCTGCGGGAACAACTGGAGCAGCTGACTGCGGAGTGGGAAGAGTTGATGCTGCAGCTTGAGGGAGCGTAGCCAGGTTTTAGTGCTTTCGCTTTCTCGTACTTAATAGGTGGCGTGTGGGTTAACTGTGGAAGCTGTAAGGGTCTCTCGCTCTCTTGACGATGTGTCTAGGTTGCGGGGTTGAGTGAGAACACAATCTGGCGGCACCTGAATCTCTTTCCTTTGACAAAGGCAGCAAGTTAGCAACCGCTTCTTTCACCCCACGGATCAAAGAGCGATCCGCGGGGACCCCGACGCGGTGGTAGCGAGTTAGCAAGTTAGCGGAAGAGCGGTTCTTGCGCAGGATTCAAACTCGCGTTCCATGGAGCGGCGCATTCGATAGGGATTGGGCATGCTTCTGGGTCGGCGGTGGTTCCTGGTCGTCGGATTGTCTAATTTACGGAGATGAGTGAGTACCGGTATTTGCCTGCCTGAGCTCTATTTTCGCCTGTATATTTTTTACCTAATACATGCAATGTGGTTTAACTATCGACTTAGAGCCGGCTCTCTGTGGTTGCCGGATGCGGCCATAGCGGCTACTGCGAGACCCTCGCGGTTGCTACCGGCTCTTTCGTTGCTCCAGGGTTTTTGTTTGGCTTCAGTCTGATTGCGGAGTTGCTGGACGGTGGCGTTCTGCAGAAGATGCGTGAATTGATCGAGTTCGTCGGGAGTGAGTGCGGTGCCGTTCCGGCGGGCCGGGTTGGTTGATTTGGGCGCGGTTTCTTGCTGGGCGGGTTGCGGGTACTGCCGGCTCTCGAATTCACTGGTAGAGGTCTCGTCGATTTCGGTCATGAGCTGGGAGGCGAATTTGAGAGCCATCAGGAGCGTTCTGGCTTCAGAGCACTTGATGCGGCGCTCGCTGGCTGCGTGAATGACTTCGGTGACGGCGACGAGGATCGCGCATTTGTCCTGGAGCGGCGGGAGCACGAGTGGCTCGCTCTCGCGCGTCTCCCGCGGATGAGGATCGAGATGCGGACGCGGGTTGTGGTGATGACAGAAGGAACTGCCAGTGCGGGCGGGGGCCTGGCATTTTTGGCCGGAAGAGAGAGTGTGGGCGCATTCGGTTGGCATGGAGTTCTCCTTGTGGGCAGTGAGTAAAAAACTTTGTTTTGGTGTCGATTACGAACGAGATTTGGGTACACGTTAATTGTGCGACGGGGAGAGGTAATAGCTTGCAAAACGGACACTAGGAATTTTGTGAATGGAATGAGGCGTTTAGGCGAGGTGCGGCATTGAAGGCAGTTGACTTTTTGGAGAGGACGGGGGGAGTAGGATGGGCCATGCGGTTTTTCTTTCTCTCGGCCCTTCTGCTTTTTGGCTGTTGCCGATGCGGGGCGCAGGCACCGGGAAGCGACACTGTGCCGGACAGCGATCACGATGGATTGGCGGATGCGGTTGAACAGAGTTTGCTCGAGCAATTTCAGCCGCGGTTTATGATCAGCGGCCACGATTGCGCAGGCAAGCCGGCGGAGTTCGCCCCGTTGCTCGAAAATCCGGTGGCTGCGGGTGACAACAGCGTGATCTATGGACAGGTGTTCCCTTCGCTTGCGCGCGGCGGCGAGGTGGAGCTGCACTACTACGATCTCTGGCGGAGGGACTGCGGCCAGGCGGGGCACGATCTTGACGCTGAGCATGTGTCGGTTCTTGTGGGTCGTGATAGCTCAGGGATCTGGAAGGCGCGGTACTGGTATGCGGCGGCTCATGAGGACACATTGTGCGATGTGAGCCAGGTTGCTCGCGCGAAGGCGATACATGCGGAGGATCGCGGAGCCGAGGTTTGGGTTTCGACCGGCAAGCACGGTGCTTTTCTGAGCAAGGCTGTGTGCAGGCATGGTTGCGGAGCGGATGATTGCGAGAGTGAGGAGCAGCTTGCTGATGGTCGCGTTGTGAACCTCGGAGAGATCGCGGCGCCGATGAACGGTGCAACATGGGTCGCGTCTTCGCGCTGGCCTCTGGGCGAGAAGATGCGCCGGAGCGACTTCAACGAGTCACTCACGGCTCGAGTGGAGAGTTTGCCGCCGGAGGAAATTGCGTGGGCGAACCCCGGGAAGAGGCCAGTGCAGGCGGCAATCCTGGGTGGGGATGCGGCCGTGGTGGGAGCGGCAACGGGGCTGCGCGCGACGGATTCGGCGCTGACGGTGGCGGATACGAACGCGTCGGGGGCGCTGGACACGGCGCAACGGAAGACGGGGAATGCGCTGGCGAGGTCGTATCGGGGTGTGTTGAAGGCGCTGCGCGTGGCTGTGAGGAGCGGGAGTTCCGGGATTAAGAAATGATGCGTTCGCACCGCCCTTCGCAACGATGGGGCACCCGGCTACGGAACTACCGCTGTATCGCGGAGACTTAGGAACTGACAGTCGTTGTTGTTGTGCGTTGCTTGTTTCGGGAACAGGGATGGAGTTGTCATTTGAGCGCCGAAGAGCAATTCGTTATTTGAGCGCGATGACAGGCAGGGTTTATTTAGAAGCGGAAGAGGTAGCTGGCTTTGATGAAGAACTGGCGGCCGTCGTTTAGGTAGCCGGGGCCTCGCGGGAGGATGGGTTGATTGGGGTCGCAGTGCGGACTTCCGTTGTGCTGGAGGGTGCACAGGGTGTGGTTGTAATTCTGGAGGTCGTTGTTCCAGCCGACGTAGACGACGGTGCCGGGATGGGGAAGCCAGGTGAGCAGGGCTTGCGTTTGAACCTGCTTTGTTCGCTTCAATGAGGTTTGAAGCGGGTTGGCGAGCGTGGTGTCGTACTCAGCGATGATGCGGGCCGACCATGCGCGGGTGAACTGGTAGTTGAGCTTGGTGCGGAAGACCTGGGTTTCATAGACGAGCTGGCCATCGCTGACGGAGCGATCGCGGTCGAATAGCCAGGCGTTATCGGCAGTGAGCTGGCGAAGGGGGTTGATTCCGAAGACCGCCCGCACGGTCTGCTGCTTCATAAGGAAAGGCGTTGCACCGGAGACGGGATTGTAGTTCACGTTGGCGCCGCGGATTGTGATGATGTTGAAGTTGAGGATCGACCAGGGCTCGCCGCGGGCGACGAATCCGCCGTAATTCTCAGTGAAGTTGCGATTGGCTTCGAGAGGATAGTCGTTTTGAGGGCCGACGGTGTCGGAGTTCGCACCGATGAGCGGCGCGAGCACGATGCTGCGCGGAAGCAGCCAGAAGGGATCGAAGCTGGTGTAGCGGTAGACCCGGTTGTGCTGGTGATCGAATGCGATCTGCTGGTTCAGTTCAAGGCCGAAGCTCTGGACGACGCTCTTCTTCGGATACCACTGGTAGTTGGCATGGGTGTGGTTGCTGCGAATATTGGCGGTCTGGATGAAGCCGGTGAGAGTGTTGAAGCCTCTGCTGATGTCCTGGTACTCATTGAACATGTTGAAGGCGTGGCCGCTTCGCGTGACCTGGATGTCGGCGGCTGGTCCTGCCTTGTAGCCTGCGGGGAAGATGGAGGCGGCGCTGAGCGAATTGCTCTGACGAGTGGAGCTTTCGACCATTTGCGCAAGGACCGTCCAGTGCTTGTCGGCGCGCCAGGTGAAGTCGGCTCCGCCGATGCGGTTCCAACCTCCACCGAATTCCTCGTCCGTGTACATCAGGCCGAAGTTTGATCCGTTGCCGATGTCTTGCGAGACCCGGCCTACATAAAAGTTCGCCTTGTTGTCGTGGAGCGGATCGCCGGGAGGGATGGTGCGGCCGGGCTGGCGGTCGTCGATGGCGAGCAGGCCGAGGTTGGTGTGTCCAAGTTTGCCGGTGACGCGCAGCCCCCTGTCGGGCCGGATGATGTTGCGCGTGTAGAGAAGCGTGAGGGGCGTGGAGAAGTAGCTGGCATTTTCAAGGAAGAAGGGGCGGAGTTCCGGGAAGAAGACGGGATAGCGCTGATCGACGGTGAATTGAGGCTGGTCGCTTTCGACGTCGCTGAAATCGGGGTTGAAGGTGGCATCGAAGACGATGGAGTCTCGCCAAACGGCTTTGGCTTCTCCGCCGGCGGTGGCTTCGGCATGGCGGGTGGTGAAGGCCGGGTTGTTGGGATCCAGCGTTTCAAGGGCGTGAACATTCTGGCCGAGGACGTAAGGATTGAGCTGGATGTTGTGGGAACCGGTGACGCCTTCGATGCCCTGGAGAGCGCCTTGCTGGCTAAGGATTCCGCTGACGCTGGCAGAGACGCGGGGCCAGAAATCGGCTTCGCTGTTGCGTGGGAATTCGCGCCAGAAGACCACTCCCCAATCGCGACCTGCGGCGGGGAAGCGGATGCTGCGGAAGGGGAGGGCGATGAGCGCCATCCAGCCTTTGCTGGTGATACGGCCATCGGAGTTCCAGACCTGGTCGTAGCTGTAGTCGGGTCCGCCGGATTCGGTCCAGGATGCGTCGGCTTGCACCCCAAAGGGGTTGACTTCGAAACGGACTCCGCGCTGGCGATCCTGAAAGGGGTCGAGGATTACGGACACGGAGTCATCCTTCTGGATGTTTTCGCGGCGGGCAAGGTGGGAGCGGATGAGGCTGGGATGCCGATCGAAACAGATGAAGACGAGGTAGAGAGCGGTTTTGGTGCGAGCGATCCAGACTTCGGTATTTTGCGTGGCGGGCGCGCCATCGGTGGGCTGGTTCTGAATGAAGTGATCGATGTGGGCCAGGCGCTCGCGCAGATCGGGGCGTGGGGCCATGTTCTTGAAGTCGCTGAGGGTGAGTCCGTGGTCGATGAGCGGCACTTTGATGCGGGAGGCGGGCTGGGTTTTCACGGGAGTCTGGGGGACGGCGGAGGGTTTTGCCTGCCCTGGCGGTTGGTTTGTGACCTGAGCATTCGCAATGACTGCGAATGCCAGAAAAAACAATATGGCAATAAAAGCAGATGAGCAATTGAAAGAACGCACTCGAACTCCAAGTTATCTATTTCGCCGATTTGACCGTTCGCGGATTCAAAGGCGAGAGTTGCTTCTATTTGACTCGTGAGCGAAAGAATTGCTCGAGAGAGAATCGTCGACTTGTGCGGAGCAATTTGCGATCCATCTGACAGATTAACTAACGTCAATCGGCTGAATGCTGGATCGCGGGACCGGAGGGCACTCCGCCGATTTTGTTGTTCCCATGCAAAAACAGCTGTGCGGATTCGGACAGACGCGAGACGGCTGCGATTGCCTGTCCTCGACACGCGTAAGGGATAATTGAGACACGATGGCCCTTTTGTGGAGTCCTGAGAGCTGGTCGCAGAGGCTGGCTGAACTCGAGGCGCGTTCGGGCGAGCTGAAGGAGGCTCCGCTGCGGCGCGATGTGCGGTCGCTGGGCACGCTGCTTGGCGAGGTGTTGCGCGAGCAGGCGGGCGAGGACCTTTTTGAACACGTGGAAGCGCTGCGCCAGGGAACGATCAGGCGACGCGATGCCGAGGCGCGCGGCAAGGACAAGGAGGCCGAGCGGCACGGGGCCAAGGCGTTGGAACTGGTGCACTCGCTGGCGGCGGAGAGGCCCATTCTGCTGACTCGGGTATTTGCGTTCTATTTTGAGCTGATCAACCTGGCGGAGACGAATCACCGCAAGCGGCGGCGGATTGCCCTGCAACTGACAGGCGAGGCGGGAAGACAGCGCGGGTCGTTGATCGGCACCCTGGCGGAGATGCGGCGCGTGGGGATCACGGCCGATGAGGCAATGGATTGGCTGCGACGGATTCTGATTGTGCCGGTGTTTACGGCGCATCCGACGGAAGTGGCTCGGCGCACGGTGATGACGAAGAGGCGGCGGATCGGAGAGTTTCTGGCGAGGCTCGATCGGATACCGCTGGCGGAGCAGGAACTGGCGGGGTTGGAGGAGGCGATCCGCGCGGAGATTACAAGCCTGTGGCAAACCGATGAGGTGAGGTCGAGGCGTCCGACGGTGTACGACGAAGTGAAAATGGGGCTCGACTACTACGATGTCTCGATTCTTGCGACGCTGCCGGGGCTGTATCGGGAGATTTCGGAGGCGCTGCGAGAGGCGTACGGGCTGGAGATCGAGCCGCACGAGTTGCCGCAGGTTTTGAAGTTTGGATCGTGGATCGGCGGGGATCGCGACGGCAATCCGTTTGTTACGCCGGATGTGACGCGCGATGCGATTCAACTGGCGCGCGGGCACCTGCTGCTTTTCTACCAGGCGCGGTTGGACGAGATTATCGACCTGTTGACGACGAGCGCGCAGCAACGGCCGGCGAGCAAAGAGCTGCGCGAGCGGCTGGATGCCTACGTGGCGCTGGTGCATACGCCTGAGGCGCAGGTCTTTGGTGCGCAGTATGAGTTTGAGTACTACCGGCGATTCATTATCTGCGTGAAGGCGCGGATCCAGCGGACGCTGGAACTGACCGGCAAGCATGATTCGTCGATGATGCCGGTGATGCCGTACACGTTGACGCATGGACAACAAAAGCTCTCGCAGGTTTTGCCCGAGTACTGCTCAGTGGACAAGTTCCTGGACGATCTGGAAGTGCTGCGGTCGTCGCTGGCGGCTAATGCAGGAGTGCGGATAGCGCGGACATTGATCGATCCGCTGATATTGCAGGTGCGGACGTTTGGGCTGCATCTGCATACGCTGGATATCCGGCAGCATGCGCGGATTCATGCGGAGGCACTGCAGGAGGCGATCAGCGATACGATTGCGCCGGTGCTGCCGGGGGAGATGTCGGCAGATACGCGGTCCGTACTGGAGACATTCAGGGTAGTAGCTGAGGTGAAGGAGAGCTGCTCGCCGGAGGTGATCCGGCAGTACGTGATCAGCGGTGCGTCGAGCGTGGAGGATGTGCTGGCGGTGGTGCGGCTGGCGCGGCTGGGCGGCGTGACGGTGGAGGGATCGAAGCGCGACCCAGGCATGATGCCCGTGCCGCTGTTTGAGTCGATTGAGGATTTGCGGGAGGCGCCAGAGGTTTGCCGCGAGTTGTGGAGCAGGCCGGATTACAAAAAGCTGCTGGCGTCGTGGGATAACTGGCAGGAGGTAATGCTGGGGTATTCCGATTCGAATAAAGACGGAGGGATGCTGACCAGCACGTGGGAGATTTTCCGCGCGCACCGCGGGCTGCACGATGTAGCGCGAGACTGCGGCGTGAAGCTGCGGCTCTTTCACGGACGCGGCGGGACCGTGGGACGCGGCGGCGGGCCGACGCATCGCGCGATTTTTGCGCAGCCGATGAATGCGTTTGAGGGGCAGTTGCGGATTACGGAGCAGGGTGAGGTGCTGAATTTTAAATACGCGGATGAGGTGCTGGCGGAACGCAATCTGGAGCTGATGATTGCGGCGTCGCTGGACGCGCTGGCCAGGCCGAATGCGCGCGATCCGGAAGGGCATTTCACAGGGATATTGAAGCCGGAGTGGGAAGCGGCGCTGGATGAGCTGTCGGAAATTTCGTTTGGGTATTACCGCGAGAAGGTGCTCGACAACCCCGATGTGGTGACGTACTTCGAGCAGTCAACGCCCGTGGGCGAGCTGGAACATGCGAAGATCGGGTCGCGGCCGGCGCGGCGGAACAAGTCGCCGAAGCTGTCGGATCTGCGAGCGATTCCGTGGGTGTTTGGATGGACGCAGTCGCGGTTGCTGGTGCCGGCATGGTTCGGTGTGGGATTTGCGATTGAGGAGTTCACAAAGAAAGCTGGCTCGATTGATTTGCTGCGCGTGATGGCGCGGGAGTTTCCGCTGTTCATCGACTTGCTTCGCAACGTGGAGATGGCGCTGGGCAAGGTGGATCTTTCGACGGCACGGTTGTATTCGGAGCTGGTGGAGGACGCCGCATTGCGTGAGCGTATCTACGACATGTGCGAGGAGGAGTTTCGTCGCACGGAGCGCGCCGTGCTGGCGGTTACGAATCAGAAAGAGCTGCTGGAGACGAATCAGGTGCTGGCGCATTCGATCAAGCTGCGGAATCCGTATGTGGATCCGATGCACCTGATCCAGGTGGATATGCTGCGGCGAAAGCGCGCGGGCGAGGATACGCCGGAGGTGAACCGCGCGATTGCGGCGACGATCAGCGGGATCTCGGCTGGGCTGCGGAATACGGGGTGAGGAACAGGGGGCAGGGGGCAGCGGCGCTCCAGGCGGCGCTGATGGCGCTCATCTCAACAGCTTGACTTTGTCGTGGTGTCCTGAGGTCGGATGGGCGGCTCGCCGAAAAAATCGGCTGTATTCGCGGGTGAACTGTTGACAATTTCGTATCCGACTTCGAAGGCTACGGTTGAGGCGTCCAGGCCGGCCTGAAGGCCAGAGTTCAATCTGGTTTCGCTGTTTCATGGGCCCCAAGGCCTCTGGTCCTTCCGTACAGACACTGTGACCTTCAAGGCCCCTGCTCCGTCTGGGCAGACAGTGTGACCTTCTAAAGGTCCTTGGTCTCTCCGTACAGACCGTATCCCGCCTGGTCTTCAAACTCCCTTGTGGCTTGACGGCATCTCAGCTGTTGCGCTGCCTGCTGGATTCAGACGATGCGCAGCCGTGCGCGATGAACGTGAGAATCCTTAAGTGTAGGTCGTTGGCGGCAAAGACTTGAGATGCTGATGAATTTCGCGTATTAACCACGCCAAGTTTGGAGAAGTGATGATTGAAGTTCTTCTAAGCGATATTGACGGAACATTGGTTGACAGCAACGCTCTGCATGCAGAGGCGTGGCGCAGGACGTTTGAGCACTTTGGGATCCAGGTTCGCATGGACGAGGCCTGGAGTCAGATTGGCAAGGGCGGGGACAAGCTTATTCCGGTGTTCGTGAAAGAGAGCGACAGGGATCGGCTGAAGAAGGAGATTGAAGAATTTCGCAAGCAGGTATTTCATCGGGACTACATGCCGAGGATTGTCAGCTTCCCGAGGTCGCGAGAGCTGTTTGCGAGAGTAAAACAAAGCGGGACGAAGATCGTTCTCGCCACCTCGTCTGACAAGGAAGACGTGGCGACGTACAAACGGATCATCGGCATTGAAGATCTCGTAGACGAAGAGGCAACAGCTTCAGACGCGAAGGAATCGAAGCCCGAGCCCGATATCTTTTCGGTAGCGCTCAAGAAGGTCGGCGTGTCCGCTGATCGGGCTGTCGCGTTTGGCGATACTCCTTACGACGCCGAGGCGGCCTGCAAAATCGGAATCCGCGTGATCGGAGTGACATGCGGCGGGTGGAAGCGTGATGATCTTCGCGATGCCGGCTGCATGGAGGTTTATCAGGACCCCGCAGACCTGCTGCTGCATTTCGAGGAGTCGCAGCTGGGTAATCAAAGATAGCTCTGGTCAGTGTTCAGCCTGCGCGTTGGACTCAAAACGTAGAGATCGAATCTGAGTGGACTGCGTATTTCGAGACCCACTCATCGCGATGAAACTGCAATGAATGGAGCATAGACCGAGTTGGGTGGGGCTACTTGCCGTCTCGGAACGTGGCTAGTTCTTGGTTGCGGAGTGCCAAAGACAGCTGCGGATGTTTCGGCTCCGCTCAACAGGAAGCCGGCGCGGGGCCGGCATGCATTGGAGCGAATGCGAAGATTATCCTGCGATAGCGTTGGCGGTCTGATCGTTGCTCTCGATCAGTGGGCGGAATGCATTGATCAGGTTTTCGACCTGAGTCTTCTGCATGCGAAGGAGATCGAACTTCCGGGTGATCTCGTTCAGCTCCGTCATGGCTTGTTCGTAGGCGACGCGATAGGGATCCATAATTCTCCTTACTTCTGCTGGTGTACTGGAGCGAAGTTTAGCATCGGTGCAAAGCGGAAATATCGAAGGTACTCGCAGTTGAAGACCCTAAAGTAATGGGATTGGCTTGAAAGGACCGGGTCTGACGACTGCGAAGAACCTTGCCAGGATCAGAATGGATTGATCACGGGCCGGGTGGTAATCGTCGCACTCGGCCCGTGAGGCTAGCCACCCCCCTGGTCGTTCCGTACGAGGTCGTACAGGCTAGACACTTGAAACTTGTTTTGCGTGCTTGTTGAAACCAATACTATCCGGAGTGTGCGTGGAAAACGCGTACATGTGCGCGAGAACAAGTGACGGAAGTGTGAGATGGGCGAACGGTATGTGAAGAAGAATTCCGACTGCGATCGCTGTTAGATGTTTGTGGTGAGCGTTGAGCCAATTGAGGAGAAGACGGTGTTTAGGCCGGTGGCAAGGTCTCCCATGCCGGTGACCGAACCCAGGGCGACCATCGCCATGACTAGTGAGTATTCGACGAGGTCCTGGCCACCTTCCCGCGCGAGCAGGTTACGAAAGAAGCAGATAAATGTCGGGATGGCACTCATTTGGAAGCTCCTGAAGGATTTGGGCCCGTCCGGCTATTGTGTTATCGGCAGACTGGCTGAACAATCCACAGTTTGTAATCGGCTGTGTAATCAGTGGTAACCGAGTTCCCATCCACGAAAGTGTTAGTTCTTCTCAGGGTGAGGTAGTGTTCGGACATGATCTCGATTCGAGCGGCGGTGGCGGAGGATGCGATCGCCATTGCGCACGTGCACTTCGAGAGCTGGCGCACCACCTATGCGGGGATCATGCCGGATGACTACCTGGCGGGACTGGATGAGACATTGCGGGTGAAGCTGTGGCAAGAGTGGTTGTGCGGCGACACCGTGGTGCTGGTGGCTGAGCAACGGGGCGAGGTGGTGGGGTTCGCGCACGCGGGCAAGAATCGCGAGGCGGTGGAGAGCGCGGATGCCGAGGTTTATTCCCTTTATCTGTTGCGGGAGGCTCAGGGCAGGGGGATTGGGCGGGCACTGCTCAAACGCGCGGCTTCTGTACTTCAGCAGAAGGGATTTGCGAGCCTGGCTCTTTGGGTGCTGGAGCGGAACCGTTCCCGGATGTTCTATGAAAAGTGCGGCGGCCGGCTGGCGAACTCCAGGGTGATCGAAATCGGGGGAGCGCGTCTGATGGAGGTTGCGTACTGGTGGCCCGATCTCGCCATGCTGAGTGGGGAGGATTAGTTCCGGGCCTCAGATTTTCCGCGGGGCGAGTGCGCTTTGTTGGCCTGATTTACCACGTCACGAATCGCTTCAATGACAAGAGTGGGAGCGTCCTCCTGAATGTAGTGGCGTGAATTGGGCACGAGGATGTGGTGTGCTCGGGGCATGGTTGCGAGCAATTCTTTCTGGAGTTCGAGTTTGAGGTCCTGCTCGAGGGGATTGCCGGGGAAGCTTGGGTCCTTGAGCGTGCCGGTCAGGAGGACGGTGGGTACCGCTGGAAGAGGGAGCGCCTTTGCGAGGGCCTTTCCACTGGCTCGCGACTCGGCGATTTCGGCTTTCTGCGCAGGATTGGCCTGCGACAGCATCTGATCGAGCATTTTCTGGCGGGTGTCCCACTGATCGGCAGGCATGCGGGCCTGGAGGCGATCGAGGAGTCTGCCGTCTTCAGGGTCGACGAGGACAAGGCCGGCGATCTCATCCGGATAGGTAAAGGCAAAGAGCTGAACGATAGCTCCGCCGAGAGAATGACCGACGAGGACGTAAGGCGGTGGGACTTTCGCGGCGGCGAGAAGCATGTGCAGTTCGGTCGTCATACGCTCGACCGACTTGCCGGCCGAAGAGGGATCGGACTTGCCCAGGCCGGCGCGGTCGTAAGAAAGGGTGCTGGAAAACTGGGCTACCTGCGGCTGAACACCGTGCCAGGTGTAGAGGTCTTCGCCCATTCCCGAAACGAAGACGACGACGGGGGAGCCCGATCCAGCTTCGGCAACGTTGAGCTTGTATACGCCAAGATCTATGCGCTGCTGCGCAGGTTCCTGAACCTGAGCTGAAGCGGCGACAAACGAAAGCGCTCCTGAGAGCAGAACGGCGGCCGTAGTCAATTGAGAACGGGACATGATTCCCTCCACGCGTGAATGTACGTGGCGAGAACGGAGCGGGTTCGCAAAGTGTGACGAGAGGGGGAGATGGCGTGGCGAGAGGAAGCGCAGAGATGTCCGTGAAGCCCTGATCGAAGGCGGTAGACAGCGTGGAAAAGCGAAGGGCCGGGATTGCTCCCAGCCCTTGCTTGTGCGCGAAGATTCTGCCGAATCCGGCGGTTACAGGGGCTGCACGTCCGAAGCTTGCCAGCCCTTGGGTCCCTTGACTACGTTGAACTGCACGGCTTGGCCTTCCTGGAGACTCTTGAAACCACTGGAGGTGATTGCAGAGTAGTGCACGAAGACATCTTCACCGTTCTGGCGCGAGATAAAGCCGAAGCCCTTCGCGTCATTGAACCACTTCACTGTACCTTGTTCCATTTTTGCGTGTTTCCTGGTATTGAATTGCGCTGGATGAATCGGAGCGACCACTGGCAGAATCTTGCTTGGATCGGCGGTTCGGAAACCCGAAACGCTATGGGCGAGGTGCCTGCTCACGCCCGGTTCCACTCTAACGCTGGGCTAAGTGTACCATCCTTCGCGAAATTGCCTGGCTGGATCTTGTGATCCGGCAAAACTCGGATACGGGTAATGTTACTGAAAATGGAGGAGTTACCGACGGCGTCCCGTTATGATAGGGTGAAAGTTTGTCATGAGTGATGATCGCGTTTCCGAGTTGCTGGCCGCCGCTCAAGAGATGCTGGCGCGGGAGTTTGCCGACCTGCCGCAATTCCGGCCGGAGCGCAAGTCGGACTCGGACGTAGACGCGATGGCTGCGGTGCTGGACGACACTGCGCGGCGGCTAGGGGACAATTACCCCTATTTTCATCCGATGTATGCCGGGCAAATGCTGAAGCCGCCACACCCGGTGGCGCGGGCGGCGTATGCGCTAGCGATGACGATCAATCCCAACAACCATGCACGCGACGGTGGGCGGGCCAGTTCCAGGATGGAGATGGAGGCTGTTGCCGAGATCGCCGGAATGTTTGGGTGGAGCGAATACCTGGGGCACCTGACGTCCGGCGGCACGATGGCGAATCTGGAGGCGCTGTGGGTTGCTGGACAAATGCAGGGGTCGGGAAACAGGGATCAGGGATCAGAGACAGAGGGCTCTGGAAGTAAGGGGGCTAGGCACCGAAAGCGGATTCTGGGGTCGGAGCAGGCTCACTACACACATCAGCGAATTTCAGGCGTACTGAAGCTGGAATACTGCGCGGTAGAAGCGGACGAGCGGGGCAGGATGCGGCTCGACGTGCTGGAAGACGAGTTGCGCAAAGGCGATGTGGGTACGGTGGTGGTGACGCTGGGAACAACTGCCGTGGGTGCGGTAGATCCGCTGCCGGAGATTCTGCAGCTGCGGGAGCGGTACGGATTCCGCGTGCATGTGGATGCGGCGTATGGCGGCTATTTCAAGCTGATCGCAGACAGGCTTGATGATGGGGCGCGGCGGGCTTACGAAGCCATTGGCAGCGCGGACTCAATCGTAATTGACCCGCACAAGCATGGGCTGCAGCCGTACGGGTGCGGTTGCGTCCTATTTCGCGACCCAGCGGTGGGGCGGTTCTATAAACACGATTCGCCGTATACGTACTTCACATCAAAAGAGTTGCACCTTGGAGAGATCAGTCTGGAGTGCTCGCGGGCCGGAGCGGCTGCGGTGGCGCTTTGGGCTACCCAGAGGCTGTTACCTCTGAAGCCGGATGGGGAGTTTGCGTCCGGGTTGGCAAAAGGACGAACGGCGGCCCTGGAGCTGGATCGGAGATTGCGCATCGACGGGCGGTTTGAAGCCATGGGTGCGGGCGGGCCGGAGCTGGACATTGTGGTGTGGAAGATGAAGTCCACCACGGCTGAGAAGTCGTCAGAACTGGCGAAATCAGTTTTTTCGGCTTGCGGGCGACGCAACTTACATCTTGCGCTAGTACAATTGCCGCAATTCTGGTTTGGCCCCGCCGGCGGCAAAGAAGGGGTTGTGACCTGCCTTAGGTCAGTGTTGATGAAGCCGGAGCATGAAGCGTGGCTGGATCGAATCTGGGAAGAGTTGTGCGCTTCCTGCTCTGAAGTGGAGAATGGGTGAAGATGGCCAAGGCAAAAGTTCTTATTGCCGAAAGTGAAAACGTTCTCATTCGGTCCGGTGAGTGCGCCATCACCGTTATTCCCCATTTTGGCGGCAAGATCGCTTCCATCCGTGTTGGAGACCGCGAACTTCTGCAGGTCCCGCTGAAGCCGATTGCGCCACGCACACGAACCATGGCCTTTGATGAAAGCGATGCGAGCGGGTGGGATGAGTGCCTACCGTCGGTGGCTGCGTGCTCCATTGAAACTCCTGCGGGAATGGCGTCAATCCCGGATCACGGGGACTTGTGGCGAGTGGACTGGGAAAAACAGGGAGCAGGGATCGGAGATGAGGGAGTAGCAAACGGTTCACTGACTCTCGTCGGCAGATGCTTTTCACTGCCGCTCGAATTGGAGCGGACCATCGCATTGTCTGAGACAGCTCACGGGTGGCGAGTCGAACTGGCATATCGCCTGAGCAACCTGGCCAAACATTCCGTTCCGTGGTCCTGGGCCGCGCATCCGTTGTTTGCTACGGAAGCGGGTGACCGGATCGTACTTCCCAACTCGATTCGCTCATTGAAGCTGGAGGGATCCGGTGGGGAGCGGCTGGGAAAGAGCGGCGATTCGGTGTCATGGCCCGTTGCCAATTTGAAAGATGGGGGCAGAACCGATCTAAGCGTTGCAGAAGCTGCCGAGTCGGAGATCGGCGATAAGCTTTTTGCTGGTCCGCTGAGCGGGGCGGAGAACTGGTGTGCGTTGGAGCGCCTATCAGCCGGCCTTCGCATCAGGGTGCGATTCGATACGGCGGCGACATCGTACCTTGGTCTTTGGATCTGTTATGGAGGATGGCCGGAGAGGCCGGGTGCCAGACAGGTTTGCGTGGCGATGGAACCATCGACTGCGCCCGTGGATTCACTCGCAGCGAGAGGACGGTGGTCGCGCGAGCTTGGACCGGGTGAGTCATTTTCGTGGCCGATGGAAATTGAGATCGAACGAATCGAGAGATAAAAACAAATGCATGATCCTGAAGAACTGCGTTCGCTGCACCTGAGCCGCTTCAAGGCTGAGCCGGAGATTTTTGCGGCGCCGGGCCGAGTGAACCTGATTGGAGAGCACACCGATTATGCCGAGGGCTTTGTGATGCCCGCGGCGATTGACTTTGCGACACTCGCCGGGATCTCGCCGAGGACGGATGGGAAGATCGCGATTTATTCGGAAAACTTTAAGGAAGAATGCTCGTTCGATGCGGCGGCTCTGCCTGTGAGTGCGGCCAAACACTGGAGCGACTATCCGCTGGGTGTGATTGCGATTCTTGCCGGTGAAGGCCACCGGATGACGGGATTCAATCTGAGCCTCTTTGGAGATGTGCCTTTGGGCTCGGGCCTTTCCAGCTCGGCGGCTGTTGAAGTGGCTACTGCGGTGGCAGTGACTGCACTGCTGAAGGTGCACTATCCGGGGCCACAACTGGCGCGGCTTTGCCAGCGGGCAGAGAACGAGTTTGTGGGGGCGAACTGCGGCATCATGGACCAGTTCATCTCAGCAAATGGTGAAGAGAACCACGCGCTGCTACTGGATTGCCGCGATTTGAGTTTCAGGCTGGCGCCGATTCCGGCAAATGTGGCGCTTGTAATCGCCAACACTATGGTGAGCCATTCAGTTGCGGGCGGCGAGTACACATCTCGACGCGCCGAGGTGGAGGAGGCCGCTACCGTCATTGCGCGGCACAGGCCGGAGGTTCGCTTTCTGCGCGATGCGACAGTGGAGGATCTGAAACGCTGGGGCACGGAGATGAGCCCTAACGCGCTGAAGCGCGCACGCCACGTGATCACAGAAAACACTCGCACGGTTGCGGCCGCAGAGGCCCTGCTTCATCACAATCTGAAGGAACTGGGCAGACTGATGGCGGAGGCGCACGAAAGCTACAGCAAGGATTTTGAAGCAAGCTGCGTCGAAGCTGACACGATGGTTAGGCTGGCGCACCAGTTGCCTGGCCTGATCGGCGCACGGTTGACGGGGGGCGGCTTCGGCGGTTGCACGATCAACCTGGTGGAACAGAAGGATGCGCGGAAATTTGCAGAGGCGCTGGGCGCAAGTTACGCGAATGCAACAGGAATCACCCCGCAGATTCACATTTGCCATGCTTCAAGCGGCGCACACAAAGTGGCGCAAAGTCTCTCGCATTGAAAGACCCGAGATTTCCCCGGAGGCCAGTACTGCATCTGATTACCCATAAGGCGGAAACGCGGCTCTCTGAAGTCACCCCGCAGGAGCTGTATCCGATGAACAAAACCGTTTTTCCTTGCTAGAATCTTTCACAGGCTTTCAGAGAATTTGTGCCAGATGAGACGGGGAAAGAGTGTCCCTGCAGGCAATTTTCGGGAAAGACCTTCCTGATTTGTTGGTGCAAGTGGGATTTTTCCTAGATTTTTGATTTTGTGCCGAGCCGGCATTGCGAGCACCGCAGAGAGATATAGAGGATGCAACTGAATTCAAGTAGACCCTTCTCCTATGAAATCACCCCTGATTGCGGCATAGTCGCGTACTTCTCGATGGAGATTGCGATCGACCGCAGGATACCGACGTATTCGGGCGGCCTCGGGATGCTTGCCGGCGATACGCTTCGCTCGGCGGCTGACCTTGGCGTTCCGCTGGTTGCGTTTTCGCTGGCGCACCGCAAAGGATACTTCCAGCAACACCTAAGCCAGGCGGGAGATCAGACCGAAGAAGTGCAGCCGTGGAATCCAGCCGATCTGTGCACGGAAGAGGCGGCAAGGATCAAGGTGTCAGTGGAAGGCCGCGATGTGACGGTGCGCGCCTGGCGCTATGACATGGTGGGCCGCTACGGGCATGTGGTTCCCATTTACCTGCTCGATACGGACGTCGATGACAACTCGGGGTGGGATCGCGGGTTGACGGATCATCTGTATGGTGGCGATACGAATTATCGCCTTCAGCAAGAGATCGTTCTGGGACTCGGTGGTGTTCGGATGGCGAACGCACTGGGTTTGCGAGTCAACGTTTATCACATGAATGAAGGCCATGCCGCGCTGCTGACACTGGCGCTGCTGGAAAGCGAGATGGGCGGTGGGCCGCTGAACTCGCCTACGGATGCCGACATTCAACAGGTGCGGAACAAGTGCGTCTTCACGACGCACACACCGGTTCCGGCCGGGCACGATCGCTTTTCAACAGAGCAGGCTATCCGGATTCTTGGCGGAGACAGAACGTCGCGCCTGGAAAGACTTGGAATCTTCGAAGACGGCCTGGTGAACATGACGATGCTGGCGCTGCGCTTCTCGCGATATGCGAATGGTGTCGCGCTGCAGCACGGAAAAGTCTCGCGGGCAATGTTCCCGCAGTTCCAGATCGATGCGATTACGAATGGCGTGCATGCTCCGACGTGGATTTCGGAGCCAGTGCAGCAGATGCTGGACACGCATATTCCCACGTGGCGGCGCGACAATCTTTGTCTGCGCAACGCGATCGATTTGCCGGAGCAGGAGATACTCGGGGCGCACCACCGGGCAAAGGAAGCGCTGCTGACGGAAGTCGCTTCTCGCACGGGGCTGGTGCTGAATCCGAATGTGCTGACACTGGGATTTGCGCGACGCGCAGCGACGTACAAGCGCGCGAGCCTGATGTTCACTGATCCTGAGCGGCTGATGAAGATCGCCATGCAAGCAGGCGGTCTGCAGATTCTTTACGCAGGCAAGGCACATCCGGCGGATGTACCGGGCAAGGCGCTGATCCAGAGCGTGATCGAGACGGCGGCCAAGCTGTCGAACGACATGCTGCGCATTGTGTATCTCGAGAACTACGCTTGGGACCTGGGTGCGTTGCTGACGGCAGGCGTGGATGTATGGGTGAATACGCCGCGGCGGCCGTATGAGGCCTCGGGCACGAGCGGCATGAAGGCGGCGCTGAACGGAGTTCCGAGCCTGTCGATTCTGGATGGATGGTGGATCGAAGGCTGCATCGAGGGCTTTACGGGCTGGGCCATCGAGGACGGCGCGGACGATGCGGAAGAGGCAGAGAACCTGTACTCGAAGCTGGAAAATGCGGTTGTGCCGATGTATCGCAGCGATCCGGAAAAGTGGGCGCGGATGATGCGGAATACTCTGGCGTTCAATGGGTCGTATTTCAACACGAACCGGATGGTGAAGCAGTACACGCGCAATGCGTACTACCCGGTGAAGTTGATTGAGACTGCGAAGGCTGGGGTGGAAGAACCGGTGTACGTGCGAGCGTGAACACGGAACGTTTGGTTGAAGAGGCGAATTCCTGGCGGAATTCGCCCTTTTTCATTGCGAGGAAGATTTTCTCTCACCTCTAAAGAGAAATGGCCGAGCGCCTGGCTCGGCCATTCGAGATCCGGGATGAGTGAGTTCTGGTATTACGCGACGGCGAGGCCGAGAGCGCGATTGATGCGGAGCTGAAGCGGGTCCAATCCTTCTTCTGACGGGGCGAATGCGGGAGGAGCAGACGTCTCGATGACCCTCTCAGCGCGCACCTTAGGCTCCGCCACCGTTTGGAGCGTCGCATAGATCTCTGTATGCACCGGCTCGGCTTCCAGATAGGAAATTTCGGCGGGGTGAAACTCCATAGCAGAAGTCTGACCGGATTGCAGGAAGGCCTCGAGTGCCACAAGAACTCCCTCGAGTCTCTCTTTGCGTTGCTGCAGCTCGTGATACTCGGAGTAGATGTACTCCAGTTGATGGTTGGCAGTTTCAAACGCTTCGAGGTAGTTAGACCGGTAGCCCTGGTTTCCCATCGGATCTCCTTTAGCAGTCTTACTGGAATCCGCTTTAATCTGATCCGCTAATTCTCTGAACAAGGGCTACGGGGGGATTGGCGGACATGATGTAGCAGAAACTCAACTGCTATGGACGAAAGAATAGACCGGGGTCACCATGTGAGACATTACCCAAAGTGTGTATCCAGGCGGACTTTGGTGATAGATGTGCTATCTAAGTTATTGCAATGAATACATATCTCCACCGAACGAAGGTAACCACCCGCCCGAGGGAGTCCTTGAGAATGGCTGGCACTTTTGTGTGAAGATGCTCAATCGGTCCGCGAGCGGAGTCGGGGCTAGTCGCCGGCAGGTTCGTCGAGCTCGGATCCGATGCGATGGAGCTTCATGACGCGCCACTGGAGCTTGTCAAAGAAGAGATAGACGACGGGGGTAGTGAACAGAGTGAGCGCCTGCGAAACGAGCAGGCCGCCAACGATGGTGATGCCGAGAGGCTGGCGGAGCTCGGAGCCGACACCCATGCCAATGGCGAGCGGCAGGCCGCCGAACATGGCGGCCAGGGTCGTCATCATGATGGGGCGGAAACGCAGGAGGCATGCCTGGTAGATCGCTTCGACCGGCGGGAGGCCCTCTTCGCGCTCGGCCTGGAGAGCGAAGTCGATCATCATGATGGCGTTCTTCTTCACGATACCTATGAGGAGAAGGATCCCGATCAGCGCCATGATGCTGAGGTCGGTGCCGGTGATGAGAAGGGCGAGGATGGCTCCGACGCCTGCTGGCGGAAGCGTTGAGAGGATTGTGAGCGGGTGGATGAGGCTTTCGTACAAAATGCCGAGGACGATGTAGACGGCGACGATGGCGGCGAGGATCAGGTAAGGCTCGTTTTTTAGCGATTCCTGGAAGGCCTGCGCGGTGCCCTGAAAGGTCGCGTGGACTGTGGAAGGCATGCCCATCTCGGCCTCCGCCTTCTGCAGCGCAGTGACAGCGTCTCCCAGCGCAACGTTGGGCGCGAGGTTAAAGGTGAGCGTGACGGCGGGGTATTGGCCCTGGTGATTGACGGTAAGGGATGTGCGCTTCTCTTCCCAGTGGGCGATGGCGGAGAGCGGAACCATTGCTCCGGGCGCGGAGGTTGCTCCGGGCGCGGCGGTTGCGCCGCCGCTGGTGGTCACCGGAGTTGAGGGCGCAGCAGCAGCCGTTGAAGGGCCGTTCTCGACGGCGAACGGCAACGAGGTAACGCCCGAGGGCATGCCGGTGAGCGTACCGGAACTGATTGCCGCAGTCGTCGACTGATTGTTGGACGATGCGATCGCGGCGATGTTCGAGGCTACGGGATTTGTTGAGGAAGATGCAGTGGGAGTGCTGGTGCTGATGGACGAAGCAGCGCCGCCAGCGGCGTTGGTGGTTGAGCTCACCAGTTGTCCGCCGGATGTGGGGAACGCGGCAGAAGCGCCGGAGGGAGCGGAGGTCGAAGTCGAGGTGGCCGGTGCGGCGGAAGTGGCTGCAGTTGCCGGGGCAGCCGTTGACCCGAGGAGCGGCACCGCCGCGGGAGCGCCGGTTGAGCCTACCTTGATGTAGATGTTTTTCAGAGAGTCGGGGCTAAGCTGGTACTCCGGAGCCACCTCCATGACCACGAAGTACTGATTGAGTCCCGTGTACATGGTGGAGACCTGACGTTGTCCGAACGCGTCGTAGAGCACCTGGTCGATGGCAGCGGTAGTGATGCCGAGACGCGCGGCTGTATCCCTATCGATAACTAACGTTTCAGAGAGGCCGTGATTCTGCTCGTCGGTGGAGACGTCGCGGAGTTCGGGCATGGAGCGCGCACGTGCTTCGAGGCGAGGCGCCCAGGTGTTCAGCTCGTCCGGGTCGGGAGCCGAGAGGGTGTATTGATACTGGGCGGCGCTGCCGCGACCGCCGACCTGGATATCCTGCTGGGCCTGCAGGAAGGTGCGTGCCCCGGGAACGCTGAGGAGTTTTCCGCGAAGGCGATTTACAACCTGGTCGGCTGTCACGTGGCCTGGCCGGTCCTTGGGATCTTTGAGCGCAACGAACATGAATCCGGTGTTGTTGCTGCCTCGACCGCCGCCCGCAAAGGCGGTAACGGTGGCGACGGCGGGATCGTTCAGAACGAACTGAGCCAGCTTCTGCTGCTTGTCACGCATAGCCGGGAAGCTGATGTCCTGTTCGCCGATGGTCTGGCCACCCATTCTGCCGGTGTCCTGCTGTGGGAAGAAGCCCTTGGGGACGATCTGGAAGAGATAGACGTTGAGAAAGGCGCAACCGATGGCAACGGCGAGAGTGAGACCCTGATGACGAAGGACCCAGCGAAGGGCTGCGTTGTATTCGTGGTGGACCCACTGAAAGCCATTCTCGAAGATGCGGTACAGGTGGCCGTGGCGGCTCTCGTCGCGCTCCTTCAAAAATCTCGCGCAGAGCATAGGCGTGGTGGTGAGCGAGACCAGCATTGAGACGGCAATGGCAACGCTCAGGGTGACCGCGAATTCGCGGAAGAGCTTTCCGATGATTCCGCCCATGAGCAGGATGGGAATGAAGACCGCAATGAGCGATGTGCTCATGGAGAGCACGGTGAAGCCAATCTCCTTGGAGCCTCTCATCGCCGCTTCGTAGGGTTTCATGCCCTCCTCGAGATAGCGCGTGATGTTCTCGATGACGACGATGGCGTCATCAACGACGAAGCCGGTGGAGATGGTGAGGGCCATCAGGGACAGGTTGTCGATGGTGTAGCCCAGCAGGTACATCACCCCGAAGGTGCCCACCAGTGAGAGCGGCACGGCGATGGACGGAATGATGGTAGCCCAGATTTCGCGCAGGAAGAGGAAGACGACGAGCACAACCAGCAGCACGCTGATGAGCAGGGAGATCTCAACGTCGTGCACGCTGGCACGGATCGTGGTGGTGCGATCTACCGCCACGTCCATCTTGATAGTCGGGGGGATCTCGGCCTGGAGCCGCGGCATCTCTTTCAGCACGGCATCGACGGAATCGATAACGTTGGCGCCGGGTATTTTGAAGATGATGATGAGGATGGCGTCTTTGAGAACACCGCTGTGCCCGGAGGTGTTGTTGCCTGCAAAGCCGGCGGTATGAATGTCGGAGACGGAATCGACCACCGTGCCTAGATCGCCGAGGCGTACGGTTGCGCCGGTTTGATGGTTGTAGCCGACGATGATGGGCTTGTATTCGGATGCCTTGAATATCTGATCGTTGTCGTCAATCTGCCAGCGATGTTGTGCGTCGTTGAAGCTGCCCTTAGGGCGGTTGGCATTGGCATTGGTCAATGCAGTGCGAACTGCTTCAAGCCCAATTCCATTGTTGGCGAGCTGCATGGGGTTGAGCTCGACGCGGACGGCGGGCTGAGCGCTGCCGCCGACGAAGACCTGTCCGACCCCCTGGATCTGGGCGATCTTCTGAGCGAGGATCGAATCGGCCATGTCATAGATCTGGGGCTTGGGGACGATGTCGGAAGTGAGCGTCAGAATGAGGATCGGCGCATCGGCGGGGTTGGCTTTGCGGTAGCCCGGGTTCTGCGGCATGTTCGCGGGCAATTGGCTGCGGGCCGCGTTGATGGCAGCCTGCACATCGCGGGATGCGGCATCGATGTCGCGATTGAGGTCGAACTGAAGGGTGACGTTGGCGGAGCCAAGCGAACTGGTCGACGTCATCTGATTGACGCCGGCGATGCGGCCGAACTGACGCTCCAGCGGGGTCGCAATCGACGAGGCCACAGTCTCGGGACTGGCCCCCGGAATCCCGGCTCCCACACCGATAACGGGGAAGTCCACATCGGGCAACGAAGCGACGGGCAGCACCGAATACGCGACGGAGCCCGCCAGCAGCAGAGCGAGGCTCAGCAACGAGGTGGCTACGGGGCGCTTGATGAATGGTGCGGAGAGGTGCATTGCAAGCCTGCTTCAGTCAGCCGTGGCCATCTGCCTTTCAGGGGTTGTCAGATCGCGAGGCTGCATGCGCTTGGCCAGCCTGTCGAAGTAGAGGTAGACCACGGGGGTGGTGAAGAGCGTGAGCAGCTGCGAGAAGATGAGTCCCCCGACGATGCTGACGCCCAGGGGCATGCGAAGCTCGGCACCGACGCCGCCACCAAGGGCAAGCGGTAGTCCGCCAAGCAGTGCGGCCATGGTGGTCATGATGATGGGGCGGAAACGCAGCAGGCAGGCCTGGAAGATGGCTTCTTCTGACGATTTGCCCTCTTCTCGTTCCGCCTGCAGGGCGAAATCGATCATCATGATGGCGTTCTTCTGCACGATACCGATGAGGAGAACGATGCCGATCAGGGCAATAACGCTGAATTCAACCCGGAACAGCATGAGCGCGAGCAACGCGCCAACGCCTGCGGACGGGAGCGTAGAGATGATGGTGATGGGGTGAATATAGCTCTCGTAAAGCACCCCGAGCACGATGTAAACGGTGATCAGCGCGGCAAGGATCAGGAGCGGTTCATTGGACAGCGAAGTCTGGAATGCCGCGGCCGTTCCCTGGAAGCTGGCATTGATGCTGGTGGGCAGGCCAATGCGCTGCTCCACCGCATTGACGGCTTTGACAGCATCGCCGAGCGCTCTTCCGGGGGCGAGGTTGAAGCTGACGATCGTGGACGGGAACTGGCCCTGGTGTCCGATGGAGAGCTGGGCACGGGTCTGCTCCCAGTGCGCGAGCATGCTGAGCGGAACCTGCGTACCGTTGCTGGATTTCACGTAGAGATTGTTCAACGTGGTCGGGTTGGTCTGGAAATTGTGTCCGACTTCCATGACGACGTGGTACTGGTTGATCTGCGTAAAGATGGTGGAGATCTGGCGCTGGCCGAAGGCGTCGTAGAGGGTGTTATCGATGTCGGCCATCGCAACGCCAAGACGCGCCGCGGTATCGCGATTGATGACAAGTTGCGCACCGAGTCCCTGATCCTGCAGGTCACTGGCGACATCAGTTACGGCCGGTTCCTTGCTGAGTTCCTGCACCATTTTTCTCGTATATGTGGCAAGCTCCGCGGAATTCGGGTCTTCGAGTGAGTATTGAAATTGGGTGCGGCTTACACGGTCTTCAACCGAGAGGTCTTGCAGCGGCTGGAGGAAGAGCTGAATGCCGTCGACGTCGGCGACTTTGGGCTGCAGACGGTGGATCACCTCGGAAGCGGAGATGTTGCGCTGGTCGAGAGGCTTGAGCGTGATCTGAATGCGGCCGGAGTTGAGGGTCGGATTGACGTTATCGATTCCGATGAACGAGGAGACGTTATCCACTGCGGGGTCCTGCAGGACGATGTCGACAAGCCTTTGCTGACGCTGGGCCATGTTAGCGAAGCTCACGGTTTGAGGTGCTTCGCTGATGCCGAGAATCACGCCGGTGTCCTGGACCGGGAAGAATCCCTTGGGAATAACAATGAAAAGCAGGACGGTGGCGACGAAGGTGGAGATGGTGACGAGCAGCGTGATGAAGCGGTGCTCGAGGACCTTTTTCAACCCGCGGCCATAGGAGGCAATGATGGAGTTGAAGACCGATTCAGACCAGTAGTAGAAGCGTGTCTGTTTCGCGTGAGCCTTGTCCTGCAGGATGCGCGAGCACATCATGGGCGTCAGCGTGAGGGAGACAACGGCGGAAACAAGAATCGTAACTGCGAGAGTGATGGCGAACTCGCGGAAAAGGCGGCCGACGACGTCGCTCATGAACAGCAGTGGAATGAGCACCGCGATGAGCGAAACTGTCAGCGACATGATGGTGAACCCGATCTGCGCACTGCCTTTGAGGGCGGCGCGCATGGGCGACTCGCCTTCTTCAATGAAGCGCGAGATGTTCTCGATCATGACGATGGCATCGTCGACCACGAAGCCGGTGGAGATGGTGAGCGCCATCAGCGTGAGGTTGTTCAGGCTGTAGCCGAGCAGATACATCACCCCGAAGGTGCCGACGATGGAAAGCGGCACGGCGACGGATGGAATGATGGTGGCGGCAAAATTACGCAGGAAGAGAAAGATCACCATGACAACCAGTGCCACGGTGAGCATCAGTTCGAATTCGACGTCCTTGACGGAGGCGCGAATCGTCGTAGTGCGGTCCGTGAGGACGTGAACCTGGACGTTGGCCGGAAGGCTTGCCTGCAATTGCGGAAGCAGCCTGTGAATGCGGTCCACGACGGCAATGATGTTGGCGCCGGGCTGGCGCTGGACATTGACGATCACGGCCGGTTGGCGGTTCATCCAGGCGGCTTGCTGCGAGTTTTCAGCAGCATCGACCACATTGGCGACATCCGACGTACGGACGGGCGCACCGTTTCGATAAGCCACGATGACGGGGAGGTAGTCGGCACTGGAGAGAAGCTGGTCGTTGGCGTTGATGGTGTAGGACTGACGATTGCCATTGAGGGTGCCCTTGGCCTGGTCGACATTTGCGGCTGCGAGGGCGGTGCGGAGGTCTTCGAGACTCAGGTTATAGGCGGCAAGCTGCGCAGGATTGGCCTGGACGCGAACTGCAGGCTTCTGTCCCCCGGCGATGGAGACGAGGCCGACGCCGGTGACCTGGGAGATCTTCTGGGCAAGGTTGGTGTCGGCGGCGTCTTCGATTTTGTCCAGCGGGAGCGAATCGGAAGTGAGCGCCAGGGTCATGACGGGCGCGTCAGCTGGGTTCACCTTGCTGTAGATGGGTGGGTTGGGGAGATCCTGCGGCAGAAAGCTGTTGGCCGCGTTGATGGCTGCCTGGACTTCCTGTTCGGCGACATCGATGTCTTCTTCGAGGTTGAACTCGAGAGTTATGACGGAGCCGCCGCCGGAGCTGGTGGAGGTCATCTGCTTGAGGCCCGGCATCTGGCCGAACTGGCGCTCAAGGGGGGCGGTTACGGAGGAGGCCATCACTTCGGGGCCGGCGCCGGGGTAGAAGGTGAGTACCTGGATGATGGGATAGTCCACCTCGGGGAGGGCGGAGACCGGCAGTTGCAAATAGGCAATGCCGCCCGCCAGCATGATGGCCGCCATGAGCAGAGAGGTGGCGATGGGGCGGAGGATAAACGGCCGGGATGGACTGAGACTCACTGGTGCTGCCTTTGATTCGAAGTTGGGCTCTGACTGCTGCGGTATTGACCGGATTTGCGATTGGATCCGGGCTGACCAAGGGGAGCGGTGGTGCCAGGCTGTGCGCCGGGCGCTGGCTGACCTGCAGCCGGCTGGCCGTTATTCGGCTGCCCGGTGTTAGCACCGGCGGGTTGGGCTCCAGCCGGTCCACCGCCCTGGCGCTGATGGGCAGCAGAAGTATTGACGGGCTGGCCAGGACGGAGGCGTTCGGCTCCGTCTACAACGACCTGCGTGCCGGCGGCCGGACCTTCCTCGAGGATCGAGCTCTGGCCTTCAGCGAGGGCTACCTTGACGGGCTGCATCTGCGCGACCTGGCCGCCTTTGCCATCGTCGTTCACCGTCCAGACGAAAAGTGAGCCGTTCAGGCCTGTCTGAATGGCGGCAGAGGGAACCACAAGGGCGTTGGGTCGGTTCTCGAGCACGAGATGGATGTTTACGAACTGATTCGGGAAAAGGATTGAGTCTCTGTTATCGAAAATGGCCTTCAGCTTGCCAGTGCCGGTGGTGGGATCGATCTGATTGTCGGCGGTAAGAAGATTGCCTTTTGTAAGCAGCTGACTGTCGCTGCGGTCATAGGCATCGACCGGCATGCGTTTGTCAGAGGCAAGGCGCTTCAGCACCTGAGGAAGCTGGGTTTCAGGGAGCGTGAAGTAGACCGCGATCGGCCTCAGCTGGTTGATGACGACCAGATTGGTGGTGTTTGCGGAGATGATGTTGCCCGGATCGACCAGGCGGAGGCCGATCTTGCCGCTGATCGGCGCCTTGATGTAGCACCAGCTCACCTGGAGCTGCGCATTCTCGATAGCAGCGTTGTCTGACTGGATTGCGCCCTCGTATTGGCCAAGCTGCGCCTCGTTAGCCTCCATGGACTCGCGGGAGACGACACCGGCAGCAAAAAGCGCTTTGTAGCGATTAACCTCTGCCTGCGCGTTCTTCAACAGCGCCTGGTCGTGAGCAAGCGTACCCTTGGCCTGGTCGAGCGAGGCCTGGTAGGGCCTGGGGTCGATTTCCATGATGGTCTCGCCCTCTTTTACCTCCTGACCCTCAGTGAACTTGACCGGGAGCAGCTGGCCGCTGACACGCGCCTTGACGGTGACAGTGAAGTTGGGGGTCACGGTGCCGAGGCCGGTGAGATAGATGGGCATCGGCTTCTGCTCGGCGGGTACGACCTGAACGGGAACGGGACGGCTCATCAGGGCCGCTGCCTGGTGCGCTGTGTTGGCTTCGGTCTTCTGCTTGTTCTGATAGACGCGCCATCCGATGAAGGCTCCGGCAGCGATCAGCACGAAATAGACAATGACCCTTATCCATGGGTTTTTGTGGGGCTGTGACTCGCCAGTTTTGGACAGATCAGGCTCAGTGGCGTTTTGAATCGGCATATCTATAGCTTCCAGTCAGTCAAGTTCTTCAAGAGTTGAAATCCAGTCTATCCGGCTGAAAACACGGACCATTCGGAGGGGGTTTTCGCGCGCAGGCACCCTCTATAGGGACGGTTTCAACACAGGAAAGGTTTCGCCCGCAGAGTGCCATAACTCGTCAGAAATCGGCCCCTCAATTCGCGGCCATTCTATAGAAGCAGTCGAGCACCGGAAATGCACGAAAAAGATCGTACCCTGGGTCCTCGTTCAGATGAATTGGGTTGAAGATTCGTTGCGTCCTGCGTTGAGCAATGATCCATGAGACCACCACAGGACAAGAATCTTAAAGTGAGCTCAAAATGTCCCCGAAACCAACTCGCATCCCGAGAAGAGGCATCCGGAAAATGAAGCCATGGGACTTGAAAATGCGTCCTATAAGCATTGCCTTTGTGTGGCAAGTTGCCGCGCACGTGCAGACGGCGCTTTCGCGCGACCTTGCGTCATCGACTAAGATTGTTTGTTCAACCGAAACATTACCGGAGTGAGCGACGCCACGCCGCCAGCCCGGGATTTCATTTGAGCCGCATTTTGCCTTGAACGGTTCGCCACGGTTCGCGAGGCGTTCCTCTCCCAAACGTCAGATGGTTGACAGGCAAATCGCCTCAGGAGCGAGTACCACCGTATGTGGATTGTCCGGCTTGCGCTTCGGCGGCCGTATACCTTTGCCGTCTTCGCGCTTCTGATCCTGATCGTCGGCGTGTACAGCATCATGTCGATGCCGACGGATATTTTTCCGAACATCGACATTCCCGTCGTGACGGTCGTGTGGAACTACTCGGGACTTTCCGCCCAGGAGATGTCGAACCGGATCGTTGCGAACAGCGAGCGGGGAATGACCACCACGGTCAGCGACATCGAACATATCGAGTCGCAGTCGCTTGCGGGCGTGGCCGTCATCAAGATTTTCTTCCAGCCGCACGTGAATATCGGCAACGCGGTCGCCCAGGTGACTTCGATATCTCAAGTGATGCTGCGTACACTTCCGCCGGGTTCAACGCCGCCATTCATCATCCAGTACAACGCATCGAGCGTCCCGGTGTTGATGCTCGGGCTCTCCGGCACGGGGCTTGGCGAACAGCAGTTGTTCGATATGGGCCAGAACGCCATCCGGACGCAATTGGCAACCATTGAGGGCGCGCAGACGCCGTATCCCTACGGCGGCAAACAGCGGCAGGTGCAAGTGGACATTGATCCACGGGCATTGCAGGCGAGAGGCCTTTCGCCCGCAGACGTGGTGAATGCCATTTCGGCGCAGAACCTGATTGTGCCTTCGGGCACGATGAAGATGGACCGGTTTGCGTACGCCATCGAGACGAACTCGGCCCCTTTGATTGTCGATCAGTTGAACGATCTGCCGATCAGGACGGCGAACGGCGCCATCATTTATGTGCGCGATGTGGCGCACGTGCGGGACGGCAATCCTCCGCAGACGAATATCGTTCGCGTGAACGGGCAGCGCTCCGTGATGATGGCCATTATGAAAACGGGGTCGGCCTCGACGCTGAACATCATCAAGGATGTTCGCGAGAAGCTGGACTACGTGAAGGGCCAGTTGCCGGCGCAAGCGCACATCGATGCGCTTTCAGACCAGTCGATCTTTGTGCGGGGGGCTATCAACGGCGTGGTCCGCGAAGCTTTGATTGCTGCCTGCCTCACAGCGGTGATGATCCTTGTGTTCCTGGGGAGTTGGCGCTCGACGCTGATCATCGCCGTATCGATTCCGCTGTCGATTTTGTGTTCGCTGATTGTGCTTTCGGCCCTCGGCGAAACCATCAACATCATGACGCTGGGCGGGCTGGCGCTGGCGGTCGGCATCCTGGTCGACGACGCAACCGTTGCAATCGAGAACATCAACCGGTATCTGGAGCAGGGCAAGGAACTGGAGCAGGCGATTCTTGACGGGTCGGCGCAGATCGCGATTCCGGCATTCGTATCAACTCTGGCGATATGCATCGTCTTCGTTCCGATGTTCTTTCTGAGCGGCGTGGCGCGGTACTTGTTTGTGCCCATGGCAGAGGCAGTGGTGTTTGCGATGCTTGCGAGCTATCTGCTGTCGAGAACCGTGGTGCCGACAATGGCGAAGTACCTGCTGCACGAGCACGATGATGCGCAGGAGGCACGTAAGCAGGTCAGCCGCAATCCCTTTGTAAGCTTCCAAAGCGGATTCGAAGGCGCATTCACGCGCTTCCGCACCGGGTATTTGCGCATTCTGATTTTGTGCATGGACCACGCGAAGGTGTTTCTGATTGCTTTCGGTGTGTTTGCTGTCGGGTCCGTCGCGCTGTTGGTGCCGTGGCTTGGGCAGGATTTCTTTCCGTCAGTCGATGCCGGATCGTTCAAGATTCACGTGCGCGCACACACTGGAACGCGTATCGAAGAAACGGCCGCTTTGTGCGATCACATCGACAAGACGATCCGGGAACAGATTCCCGCGGATGAAGTGACGACGATTGTCGACAATGTCGGGCTGCCGTACTCTGGCTTGAATCTTTCCTATTCAACTTCGGCTCCGATTGGGCCGGCGGATGCCGATATCCAGGTGCAGTTGACGCCGAACCACCACTCGACGGACAAGTACATCGAGGAACTGCGGGGGGTTCTGGCGCGCGACTATCCCGGCGTGACGTTCTACGTGCTGCCGGTGGATATTGTCACGCAAATTCTGAACTTTGGATTGTCGGCGCCAATTGATGTTCAGATTGTCGGGCCGAATCTCGATGGCAACCGCGCTCTCGCAGAGAAGATGCTGAACGAGGTGCGATACGTTACGGGGGCCTCGGATGCGCGCATTCAGCAACCGTTCGACCTGCCGAACTATACGGTGAACGTGGACCGAACGCGAGCGCAGGCAATCGGCTTCACCCAGCGGGACGTGGCGCAGAGCGTGCTGGTGGCGCTGAGCGGGAGTTTCCAGACGACGCCGAGCTTCTATCTCGATCCGCGCAACGGGGTGAGCTACAACGTGGCGGTAC
>Ga0157372_10001042_pt1 | contig 30342 bp, 28 predicted proteins | sample C55metaG_FD_115307 | JGI IMG/M metagenome (GOLD analysis project Ga0157372, IMG submission 115307) | Corn rhizosphere microbial communities from Kellogg Biological Station, Michigan, USA - C5-5 metaG | ecosystem: Host-associated > Plants > Roots > Rhizosphere > Soil | place: USA: Michigan...
AGGCACATTCCGGAACGATTACAAACGGTACCTCCGGTCATCCGGCGCATTGCCGGGGTATGAGAAATTCATCCGCTCGGTAGCATCGGAATGGCACCTCGATATTGAACACAGCATCACCGGCTGGATCGACAATGAGATCGCGCTGGTGGTAACGGAGCCTGCCGGGGCTGATTTCAGCGACAATACATTTGCCGTGATGCATTCCAACACCATCGCGGAAGCGCTCGCATCGCTGAACGCCGCCGCCGATTCTGCAGCAGCAAGCGGCGAAAAATACGATACGCTTTCTTTCCGCGGGCATGTGATCAACCGGCTCGGGATCCCGCAGCTGCTGCCGCATCTTTTCGGACCGCAGTTCAACAGGATCAGCAATTGCTATTTTACAGCGGTAGGCGATTACATTGTGTTCGGAAATTCGGAAAATGCCCTGCGGAATTTCATCAGCAGCTTCGAAAATAACAAGACGCTTGCAGCTGATAAGAACTACATTGCCTTCGCAGAGAACATTTCCTCGGAGGCGAACATTTATGTATACTCTGCCATTGCCCGTTCAGCCAACATCTATAAGAACTTCAGCAGTCCGCGGCTTTCCGCCGATATCGATAACCGGCTCGAGCTTTTTCACAAGTTCGAAGCGGCAGGCATCCAGTTCTCCTCCAACAATAATTTATTTTACAGCAATGTGTACTTAAAATATAACCCGGCTTACAAGCAGGAAACGGGCACGCTGTGGGAATCGGAGCTCGATACAACCCTGGGCGCACGTCCTTATCTCGTGATCAACCACAACACAAAAGCCAGGGAAGTGCTGGTGCAGGACGATGCCAACAAGATCTATCTCATCAGCAACACCGGAAAGGTGATCTGGACCAAGCAGCTGCATGAAAGGATCATGAGCGAAGTGACCCAGGTGGATGTGTTGAAGAACAACAAGCTCCAGATGGTGTTCAACACGCGCTCATTCATTTATATGTTCGACCGTAACGGCAACGACATGAAAGGCTTTCCGCTGGAGCTGAGATCGCCGGCCACCAATGCCATCTCCGTGATCGATTATGAGAATAACCGCGACTACCGCATCTTCATTGCCTGCGAGAACCAGCGCATCCTCTGCTACAAAGCAACCGGGGAGCCTGTTGCCGGCTTCGAAGCGGAACGCACGGCAAACCCCGTATACCTTCCGCTCCAGTATTTCAACGCAGCCAACAAGGACCATCTCTGTGCCGTGGATGTAAAGGGTAAAGTGTACATTCTCGACAGGCATGGCGCCATCCGCGTGAAAATGAAAGAGCAGCTGGCGCAGGGCATCCGCAATTTTTATGTGGAAGCAGGCAAGGATTACAAGCGCTCGTACATCGTGGCAGCAGACACGCTCGGAAATATCACAAAGCTCAGCCTTTCGGGCGATAAGGAAAAAATGAAGTTCCAGGATTTTGAAACATCGCCTTACTTTGAGTACCGCGACATCAACAACGACAAAACAAAGGAATACATCTTCCTGGGCCGAAAAGAGCTGAAGGTGTTCGATGCCGGCAAATCGCTGCTGTTCAATTATGAGTTTGACAACGAGATCACACAGGCGCCGCAGTTCTTCCTGTTCCCCGATGGCAGCGGCAAGATCGGCGTGATCTCTGAAGCTTCCGGCGAGCTTTACCTTTTCAACGGTAACGGCTCGCTGTGCAACGGCTTTCCCCTGAAAGGAAAAACGCCTTTCAGCCTCGGCGACCTCAACAACGAGGGCAGCTTCAACCTCGTTACAGGCAGCGCCGACCACAGCATTTTTGTGTACCAGCTGCAATAAGCGGATTTTTTGTGCGAATTTCAAAAAATCAGTATCTTCACATGCACATTAATTAAAAACATCCCTATGATGAAAAAGCTACTTCTGTTATTCATTTCAGCTCTCTTTCTTTTTAGCAGTTCAAAAGCCCAGGATTTTTTAGGGTACATCAACAGTAATTACTCCGGCGTTACAGGCGTAGACCTGAATCCGGCCAACGTGGTGAACAGCCGCTACAAAGTGGATGTAACACTGCTGGGCGTAAGCGTAGCAGCCTACAACAATTACGTTGGACTGAAACGCAGCGCGCTTAAAAAAGACCAGTACGGGAACTATTATGCCTTTAAAGACACGGCGTTTGCAGACAATTATCTCAGTCCGCGCGACAACAACAACATCAACAAATCTGTTTACTTCTCGAACCAGATCTACCTGCCCTCTTTCCTGATCAGCATCAACCAAAAGAATGCGATCGCGCTGAAAACCAAAGTGAGGACGATCATGAATGCAGATGGCATCGAGCCGGATCTTGCGCGCCTCGCTTATAACAGCCTCGATTACCCGGATCTGTGGAACCTGAAGCTCAGCAACCAGAACCTCAGCATCCAGACAATGACATGGGCTGAGTACGGGTTATCGTACGGACACGTGTTCCAGGACGACGGCCCGCATTTCTTCAAAGCCGGGATCACCGCAAAATACATCCAGGGACTGCAGTCGGCCTACATGAATATACAAAACCTCGATTACGAGTTCACGGATGATACTACCGCGTCGCTTTTCCATTCCGATGTAAGCTACGGGCACTCCACCAACTACGAAGGTGAACAGCTGGAGCCGGGATATAAAAATTCGGCATTGTTCTCCTGGGGACTCGACCTTGGTGTGGTTTATGAATGGCGCCCCGATTACCAGTCGTATAAATACGATATGGATGGCGAAACCAATCTCTGGAGAAAAGACAAGAACAAATACAAATTAAAAGTAGGGCTTTCCGCAGTCGACATCGGATGGGTGAAATTCAAAAAAGGAACTTACTCGCGCGATTTTACGGCCGACATCACCGCATGGAACCTTCATGAATTCGATACAGTGGAATCCTTCGACGAGTTCGACAGTCTCCTGAACGCCCACTACCCGATGAACAAGGGTGACAAGTATTATAAAATGAACCTGCCTACGGCGTTCAGCCTCCAGATCGATTACAACATCTACAAGGATTTTTATGTGAACTTCACACCGTACTGGTCGCCGCGCTTTAAAAAGGACAAGGAGAAAGTGCACGACATCACCACGTTCAGCTTAACGCCGCGCTGGGACCACAAATGGTTCGGTGCCTTCATACCTTTCTCGTATGATGTTACCGGAAACTTCAAGGCCGGGCTCGCGCTGCGCATAGGGCCGCTGATCGTGGGTACCAACAGCCTCGGGCCGTGGGTGGCACGCAAGGATATTTACGGGGCGGATGCCTATGCAATGCTTAAGATCCCGATCATGTACGGACGTCCGAAAGACAGGGATAAAGATAAAGTGTCGGATAAAAAAGACAAGTGTAAGGATGTTGCGGGAACATGGGAGTTCCTCGGTTGTCCTGACCGCGACGGCGATCACATCCAGGATAAGGACGATGTTTGCCCGGATGTGCCGGGATTACCGCAGTATCATGGTTGTCCTGACAAGGATGGCGACGGCATCATCGACAGCCAGGATGCTTGTCCTGACGATGCAGGTCTCGTTGAATTCAACGGCTGCCCTGATAAGGACGGCGATAAGATCATCGACAAGGAAGATGATTGTCCTGAGGTTGCCGGATTGCCTGCATTCAAAGGCTGTCCTGATAAAGACGGCGACGGTGTAATGGATAAGGAAGACCGCTGTCCTGAAAAACCGGGCCCTGCAAGCAACGACGGATGTCCTGAAACAAAATTGATCCTGATCGACTCACAGGGCAACCAGCTGAAAACAGCTACGATGGGCAAAGACAAGAGCTTCAGCTTCGATGAGCTGCCTGCCGACGAGCTGGTGCTGTTCAAACTGGAAGGCGATGATGTGGAAGGCGTTAGCGAGGTGAAAGTAATGGTGGGTGGTATCGCGAAGAGAGCCTTAAGGGATAACAAAGACAAGCTGTTCCACTTTATCGTGATCAAGCCGGATAACAACGGACTGAAACCGGAAGCGGAAAAAGATGTAGCGATCAAGCTGAACAAGGAAGAGGAAGAAGTGCTGAAAAAAGCATTCAACAACCTTGAGTTCGCTACAGCGAAAGACATCATCAAGCAGGAATCGTATGCTTCACTTGATGAGCTCGCTGCCCTGATGGCGAAAAAACCAAACTGGAGATTGAAGATCTCCGGACATACCGATAACCAGGGCGGTAAAGCTACCAACATGAAGCTGTCTGAAAAACGTGCGAAAGCCGTTCAGAAATACCTCGTAAGCAAAGGCATCGCTGCCGACAGGTTCAAGGTGGAATGGTTCGGACAAACAAAACCGATCGCGGACAACAAGACCGAAGCAGGCCGCCAGAAGAACAGGCGCGTGGAAATGCTGATCATCGAATAAAAAACACAAAGGAAAGCCGGCAACGGCTTTCCTTTTTTTAAGCTCTTTTTATAACTTTGCAAGGACCAAAAAAAACGCTATGAAAAAAATAATTTCTCTTACTGCTATTGTAATTGCTGCATTGGGCATGAAAGCGCAAACTGCAAAAGATGCATTCAATGCAACTGAAATCGTATGGTACGGACTTGACTTTACAAAGGCGAAGTTCGTGGGCCAGTTCGACCAGGGTTTTGGCGCAATGCCGGCGAATGGAACCGATATGCGCAACAAATGGATCCCGCAATGGAACTCGCTCGTCGCGAAGGAGCCGCAGAACTTCAAGATCAAAGAGGCTTTCCGCAAGGACAACGTATATTATGACCTCGCACCTTTGAATGAGCTGAACAGCAAGATCGATGTGGACAACTGCATGAGCTTTAATACCGGCAAAATAGAACGGGCCGACATCGATGCGATGGTAAAGCAATACGGCACAGGTGATAAGAAATCGGGCATCGGCCTCACCTTCATCGTTGAGAACTTCAACAAGAACATGGAGATGGCGGATGTATACGTTACTTTCTTTGACATTGCAACTAAAAAAGTGTTGTTCACTGAAAAGGTATCGGGGAAAACGATGGGTGTAGGCATGAGGAATTACTGGGCCGGCGCCATCAAGAATATCCTGAAGCAGATCGATGCGGGCGAGTATAAAGCCTGGAAAGCAAAAGCATAAGTAGAAGAGATCGTATAACACAATCCCCCTGCCAACTGCGGGGGGATTTTATTTCCGCACATGAGAATCATTCCTGCATTTGTTGTTGCCAGCCTTCTCTTTTCCTGTAACCAGCCGGGCAACCCTGTGCAGCTCAAAAGCCCCGCGCCTGTGCTCGCCGGCGACACGCTGCGCATCACAAAAGAATACACGGGTATTTACAGGGATGATAATGTTACGTTCATCCCCTGCGATCAGCAGGGAATGATCTACCGCGTGAATGATGATGCAAAGCTGCATGCGGCTTTCAAAAAGATCCTGCCGAATGCTTATCCCGGCGAAGCGATCGTTCTGAAAATGAGCGCCGAGCTCAGCGCGGTCGATTCAAAAATAGTTGCGGGTTTGCTGAATGTAAAAGAGGTATTGCGAACAGAGCAGAAGAATTTTGAGAACACCTGCATCCCTTACGATTTCTGGTGCATGGGAACAGAGCCGTTCTGGCAGCTGCAAATTTCCGAAAAGGAAAACCTGATCGACCTGTACAACCCGATGGAGCAGAAAACCATTCATGCCGCGTATGTAAAGCCGAAAAACGAAAACGGAGCCATCACTTATACAACGCAGAACAATGCGAAGGAAAATAATTTCCGGATCGTGATCACAAAGAAGAAGTGCAGCGACGGGATGAGCGACCGCGAATATGATTATGAGGCGCATGTGCTGGTGAACGGCTCAATGAAGTATAACGGATGCGCGGTAAAGGGGAAGTAGTTAGGTCGGAGTTGGGAGACGATTACTCTTGAAACGTACGATTTCGGCGTTGTCATTTCGAGCGATTCGAAATTGCGCAAGCTTACACCCGCTTAATATGTAATAAGATTAATAGTTATAGCAAATACAGATTCGTAAATTTGTACTGATTCGTTATCCGCAACCTATGAAATTACACGTAATCAACACAGGAAATTTTAAGCTCGACGGAGGCGCCATGTTCGGCGTAGTACCTAAATCGTTATGGAGCCGCACCAATCCGGCAGATGAGAACAACCTCTGCACCTGGAGCATGCGTTGCCTGCTCATTGAGGATGGCAACAGGCTGATCCTTGTTGACAATGGCATCGGCGACAAGCAGGATGCAAAGTTCTTCGCGCATTATTACCTCAGCGGGAACGATACGCTCGAATCCTCACTGAAAAAAGCAGGCTTCAGCACCGGTGATGTTACCGACATGTTCCTTACCCATTTGCATTTCGATCATTGCGGGGGCAGCATAAAATATAACGACAACAGGAACGGATACGATACCGTTTTTAAGAACGCGATCTACTGGAGCAATGCGGAACACTGGGAATGGGCCACCAAGCCCAACAACCGCGAAAAGGCAAGCTTCCTGAAAGAGAATATTCTTCCGATCCATGAAAGCGGACAGCTGAAGTTCATCGATGGCGAAGGATCGAAACAGCTTGGCGAAAACATTTCCATCTCTTACATGCGCGGACATACCGACGCGATGATGATCCCGCAGATAAAGTACAAAGGTAAAACGCTGGCCTTCATGGCCGACCTGCTTCCTTCCACCGGGCACATTCCATTACCCTACGTGATGGGCTACGACACGCGTCCGCTGCTTACGCTTACCGAAAAGGAAAAATTCCTGAAGCTTGCCGCGGATGAAGAGTTCGTTCTTTTCCTTGAGCACGATTCGGTGAACGAATGCTGCACGCTGCAGAATACGGACAAAGGCGTGAGATTGAAAGATACCGGAACGCTGGAAGATTTCCTGGGGAAATAGACGGGCAGCTGAGAACTAAAACTCGATCTTCTCCTCCTTCATTACCGCGCCATCCGTCATCATTTTTGCATAATACGTGCCTGGCGGAAGCTGCGAGGTATTGAAGGTATAGAACAGCTTGTAGTCGCCGCGGGCATGCGGCTGACGGTCGAACAGCAGCTGTACCTGCTTTCCTTCGCTGTTGAAGATCGCGATGGTTACCTTGTTATCGATGTTCAGAGAATAGGCGAACACGCCTTCCACCTTCACCGCCCTGCCTGCCACGCTGCTCTCGTTCTGCTGCCTGTACACCACATCATACGCAGGAATGGGCCTGCCGGTGATCTGTGAAACATAATTGCGGAGCTTCTGCACATCCTCCCTGCTTCCGCATTCGATGCTCGCGATGGAATTATTATCGGAAACCACCCACACCGCCTGCTGCGCGGTATAATTGCTGTAATAGTTATTTCTGCCGATAAAGCCGGCCAGCTTCACGAGGTTACTGTCGGCCATTTTGCCAACGCTGTACACCGAGTTTGGCGATGGTGCGCTGTTATGCGCCTGGCAGCACATGCCGGAAACATTGTAAGAGCGCTCCTGGTTGGCCGCAAGTGCAAAGCTTTGCTGCTTAGTTACCAAAATATCCTGCTCTGAGTTGTTCTGCGAATCAAGCCTTCTCCCCGCTTCCACCCGCAGGATAAGCGGCGCATTCGTCACATTGCGGATCTTCATCTCGATCACTTCACCGGTGTATCCTCCCTTGCTTTTGATGATCAGCTTCACAAGGCCTTTCTTAGCCGCCTCCTCAACGGTAAATACATTGCCTGCAGCAATAGCGTCGGCGCTTATCGCCGATGCGAGGATCATAAGATTGAGAATTTTCATCGTGCCTCCTTTTTAAGAATGGATAGGGAAAGAATTTACCTTATAACGGAGGAAAAATGAAAAGACACAAGGTTTGGAAGGAATTTTTTTGAGGATGGATCCGGATCTTCGTAAGATCAGGATTTTAGAAAAGCTTCCAGGCGGTTTCCCTGAAGCCGATGAACACACCATTGTCACGCACTTCCACGGGATACGTTTCCACCACATCACCCAATCCGCTTTTAGCGCGACCGGTCTTCAGGTCGAAATGATAACGGTGCAGCGGACAAACAACGCTTCCTTCCGCAGTGCAATAACCATTTCCCAGGGAAGCGCCATTGTGCGGGCATTTGTCGTTAACGGCAAAAAAACCTTCTGCGGTATGTGCGAGGCAGATCTTTTTCTTTCCCACCTGCAAGGTTGTAACATGCCCTTGTTTTACCATCATCGCGGCCGCTTCAGCGGAATCGAACAGCTTGTACCAGTTGAGCTTTTTCTCGAATAGCATGGATCAAACTTACGGAAATTTCAGTTATGCCGGGGAATACGCGGACAGATCACACTTTCCGTTTCCTCTTCAGCATGGAGTAATCAAGGTAATACAGGAAGCGTACGGAAAAGCTGTTGGATTGCGGAGCACGGAATGTTTCATCCAGGTCATCCGAAAAATCATCGATCACCTGCCGCCCTACTGTGTAGATCGCGTTCTTCCATACAAAGCTCATTTCGCTGCCGGGAGAGAACTGCCATTTATAAACGAGGTCGATGTTGAAGGCATTAAAATTCACATTGGAATTGCCTGCATACTGGTTATCATCAAACAGCAATCCCTTATCGCCGAGCGTATAGTATTGCCTGTACTCCGCTTTGGACCAGTAATGGCGGCCGCGGAGAGAGAGCGACATCTTATTCGTAAAGATATAATTAACATTGAGCTGGTTGGTAACGGTGAGCACGCTTCTCCTGCCGAAGGTGATCACATCCGAGCTCTCATCGTAATTCACAAAGCCGATATCGTCGTTCTGGTAAAGCCTGTCGTAGCTGTAAACAAAGGAAAGCTTGTTGTTCACGCGAAAGCGCGGAGCCAGGCCGAACGAGATATTATAACGGTTGTTCTCCTCGAAATACCTGTAATTCACGCGGCCATCGAGCGCAAAGCGTTTCCGGTAATCGGAGGAAAACCAATAGTAGCCCATGTAATCCTTCGGGTAGGCATAGTAATGGCCTTTCACCCGCGGCTCCCAGTGATCGTAGGTAACAATGGGCTCGAGGTTGAATCCGGCGCCGGTGGAAAGGAACGAGCGCGAGAAGGTGGTATAGGCTTCGCCGAAGATGTTGAAGTTCCATAAAAAGCCCGGCTGGTAAAGCCGTGAATATCCAACGCCGCCGGAAACGCTGAAATCGTTCAATCTCCAGAAGGGGGTGAAAATATTATATCCTACGTTAGCATACGTTTCCACCGTGTTGTTCATGAAGGAGATCCCGAGGTCATTCGGATCGTACGTATCGCTTTTTACATTCGCGGAAACGCCATACGTGAGCTTTCCGCTGATCTTGCCGGCACGCAGCGCATACACATAGCCCAGCACAGGCTTTGCGGAATCGGAAAAATACAGCTGGCTTACAGCGCCGTTGCCATTAACGGCATACGTGTTTTTTTTGTTGGCGAATTTAAATTCGGTTCCGGTCACATTCGCATCATACGCTTTTCCTTCGCGGGTTACATTGGTATTGATGAGGCTGATGTAGGAATTATTTTTCAAGGCCTGGTCGAACACCAGCACATTGTAATTGGTAAGCGGGTGCGTGAGCACCTTTCGGGTATTCCCCGAAGAATCGGAGATCACCGCGTAGGTATTCGCGGATGTTGCATTGAACACGCCGATCCCGAGGTTGCCCCTTGTGCGTCCCGAAATTTTGGTTGCGTTGATCAGCTGTGTGCTTCCCGGATTTTCCTTCACGTATTCACCTTCCTGCAGCTCTGCATAAGGTGCATAGTAATCCATCGGCACACCGCCCACACGCCTCGAATAGAACAAGCCGCCTTTGTTGAACAGCTCCGTGCCTTCGGTAAAGAACTGCCGGTTCTCATTGTACTGCACTTCAAACGGTGAAAGGTTAAGCACCTGGTTATCGCTCTGCACCTGCCCGAAATCAGGCACCAGCGTCATGTCCAGCGTGAAGCTCTCGTTGATACCGTACTTGATGTCCATGCCGCCGTTCAGTGAATATGTATTGTTGCTCTTGCCCGGAAGGTTGTACGGATAGTTCTCGAGGTAAGCGGAAACATACGGCGTAAGGGAAAGGCGCAGTGGTGACTTTATATTGGCGATACCATTAAGATCACCGCTCTGGTTGATGAGCCCGTCAGCTTCCGGCCTGATCTCATTCCAGAATGACTCCTCCCGCGTACGCCTCACCTTCCTTATAATATTCAGCCCGAATTTCTGCTCGGCCACATTCGGGAAGCGCAATGCCGAATAAGGGATCCGGAATTCGACCACCCATCCCTTATCGCTGATTTTCACCTGGCTTTGCCAAACGGCATTCCAATTGAGGTCCTGTCCCTGCGAGGAATAGCGAGCATCCAGCTGCACGCCGGCGGCGGTGACAAAAAATCCATAAGCATTGATATCGTCGTTGTATGTATCGAGGAACAAACCGAAAGCATCGGCGTTGGCTTCATTATCGCGCTGGCTGAGCTCGTGGAGAATACTGTCGGGATTGCTGTCGTACAGCATGGCGCCTACGTAAACAGCAACATCATCATAAAGGATCCTCACTTCGCTTCTGAACCGGGACGGCTGGCCGGGCTTGGGAGCGCGCTGCACGAAATCGCCGGCAGGCTCCGCGCTTTGCCATGTCTCTTCATTCAACACACCGTCGATCTTTGGAGCCGTGGCAGTGCGTTGGGCGCTCAGCTGCTTTTTATCGGCAGCCGCAGCAGCAAGCGTTATCATACAAAGGAGAAAAAGGAATAGGCGTTTCATGGGATGCTGCATGCGCAAATTTACGCATGCGCGCGGAAAAAGTAACAACCGTTTTACTAATGGTAGTTAATATTGATAAGCGGAGAATGAAATGGTAAACGGCATCCTGTGAAAATAAATCTAAATAGTTAACGCACGAGCTATTTTGGCATCAATGAAATCAAACTTTTCTACATAGGGTTTCAAGTCAGCATCCATCCAATCAAGCAAATTATATATTTCCATTTTTATTCTGCGGGCATTGGTAAAATCGATCGTGATGTTATTAAAGCAAATAGCTTCGTTATGATAAATCCGGTTACGGAACTCTCTTATGTCCTTCAGCTTTTTAGCGATATCAACTCTGTCAATACTTGCTGGTTTATTTGGAAAACAACTCATAACGTGGCCACGGATAAGCCTGTAATGCCTAGGCTCAAAAAGGCTTGTCCAAAAACCAAAAGTTTGCTCTGATACAATTTTACCGGGAGTAATTGTACCTCGCACATTTGATTCTGCTTTAAGAACTTGTTTTTTAAGCCAAAAGTCAGGCCCCAGAGAGGCATTATTCATAAACCCTTGCTTTTGCGTAATTATCCAGGCTGTATCCGAAAAATGCGCTGCCAGTTTATCATTAATTAAATTTCGAAGAAATGTTTCTAGGAGATTCATAATCGGATAAAACGCCTGTGAAATTATTACATTCGCGGAGTACAATTCCGTGGCTCTCTCGTGTGAATTGGCACAGCTGATCAGATAGCGTTCTAACCGGGGTTTGGAAACAAATTGCTCTAATTTTGCGTAATCCATACAAACAGATTATTGAAATTTTTGTTGAAATTAGTATTAAAAAGCTGTATATTTGTAGTGTAATGATTGGTAAAGCCTCCTCCCGTAAGGGAACGTAACCAACCAGAAGATACGAAAGCCCCTGATATTCAGGGGCTTTTTTTATTTATCGAACTATGAATATCTTCGATCAGATCCGGATGCCGATGATCAGCACATCATCTACCTGCTCGAGCCGTCCGATCCAGCTCTCGAATGTTTTCACCAGCACCGACTTCTGCTCCCTGGCCGGCTTCGTGGATGCACTCTTCAGGAGCTCCTGCAGCTGCTTGTACTTGAATTTTTTCCCGAGCGGACCGCCGAACTGGTCGGCATAGCCATCAGTGAACAGGTAAATGTTATCGCCCTTCTGAAGCTGGAAGGTCTGGTTATCGAAGCGGCGGACGGTCTCGCCCACAAATGTGCCGACTGGGAATTTGTTGGCGTTGAGCTCGATCAGCTTTTCATCCCTGATGATCCATAAAGAGTTGTACGCTCCTGCATACTGGAGCTGCAGCGTATCGTAATTGATGTTGCAAAGCGCGATGTCCATACCGTCTTTCACGGTGGCCTCATCCTCGTACTGGCGGAGCGTATCGGTAACGCCGGCATTCATCTCGTCCAGGATCTCCGATGGCTTTGTAACACCATGCTCATTCACGGCCTGGTTCAGCAGGTTAAAGCCCACGATGCTCATGAATGCTCCCGGAACGCCATGCCCGGTACAATCCACTGCGGCGATCAGTACCTCGCTGCCTTTTTTCTCCATCCAGTAAAAATCGCCGCTTACAATGTCCTTCGGCTTGTATAAGATAAAGCCGTTATCCGGGAACTCCCTTTCAAACGCCGCGCTGGGAAGGAAGGCAAGCTGGATCCGCTTGGCGTACTTGATGCTGTCGGTAATGTCCTTGTTCTTTGCTTCGATCTGGCCGTATGCGATATTAAGCTCATTGTGCTGGCGAATGATCTCCTGCTTCTGTATCTCCAGCTTGGCATTCGCCTTTTGCTTGAGCTGGTAGCGGTTAAAGATCACAAACGCGATGATCAGCAGCAGGATAAAACCGATGATGAATGCATTCTTAAAAAGACGCTGCTTGTTGGCATCCAGCGCCTGGATCTCTAAATTCTGCCTGCTGATCTTCAATTCCTTTTCCTGCTTTTCAAAGTCGAACTTCGCCTGCATCTCGTTCATGGAGCGGGCGCCCTCGATGTTATAAATGCTGTCTTTCAGGTCGCCGGCAAGCATGTAATAATCCGCAGCCTCCTTGAATTTATTTACTTCGAAATAGGTTTGCGCAACGTTCTTATAATTGGTGAGCAGCACATCGCTTGCGCCGATCTGTTTTGCAGCATCGATAGCTTTCAGAAAATATTCGATCGCCGTTTTTTTATCGCCTGTGAAATAATAGTTGCCGCCGATATTGCCCAGTGTGTTTGCCATTCCCAGCTGGTCGCCCACTTCCTTTTTCAGCTCATAGGAACGCAGGTAGTATTCCCTTGCCTTGGGCTGATCGTTCATGTAGGTATAAATGCTGCCGATATTATTCAGCGTGGAAGCGATCCCTTTTTTGTTCCCGAGCTTTTCCTTGATGGCAAGCGATTTCCCGAGGTAGTCGAGGGCCGTTTGATTCTCTCCCTTATCGCCGTAAACGTTCGCCATGTTATTGTAACAGGCGGAGATGCCGGCTTCGTCATTCAGCAGCGTGCGCAGCTTGAGCGACTTCTCATAATATTCCAGCGCGAGGTTCAGCTTGTGCAGCTTGTAATACACAAGCCCTACATTGATGAGGGAAGAGGCCATCGCCGCCGAATCGTTCATCTCTTCCCGGATGGCGAGCGCCTGCAGGTTGTAGTTGAGCGACTTTTCATAGCTTCCGAAATCGGTGTAAACGCTCGCCATGGCAAGGAATACATCTGCAATGCCCGGCTTGTCGGAAATGCTTTGAAAGTTTTTCTTTGCCTCGAGGCAATAGTTCAGCGCCTTGTTGTTATCACCTTTCGAATAATATCCGCGGCCGGTGTTCAGCAGCGCGCGCGCCAGCCCCCGGGCCGAATTGCACTTGCGCGCAAGCGACATGGCCTGCTCGGCATAGGAAATGGCTTTATCGGGATTTTTATCAAAGTAGTGAAGCGAGAGTGCATTCAGCACATCTATCTTGGAAGTATCGGCAGCGCTTTTCAAAAGGAGCATCAGGCTATCCACATTCGCAGCGCGGGAACGTTGCGGAAGATGCAACATCACAAAAGTTAAAAACAGGAATGCAGCGAGATAGGTCTTCCTTTTGTTAAACATAAAGCTCTGTGTACTTTTTTTAAAGATAGTTTATTTTCTTAAGCCAACAAAAAAAGCGGGAAATTTCCCGCTTTCTCTTTTATAAAAAACAACTGCTTATGCTTTTGTATCAGGCTCGGCAAGCTTCACGTACACAGCCATCCATCCGCCTTTCTCATCCTGGATCAGGTCATACTTTACCGTTGATCCGGAAGTGATCCCCTGCTCTTTCATCATCGGCTCATACGCTACGATCTCCCCATAGTTCGCATCCATGATCATGCCTGTATCGTTGTCCTTGCCGGTGATGATCCCTTTTCTGTACATCTCCACGTTAAAGGCTGTTTTCTCCTGCGTGTTCGGATCGGTGTACACATCGAAGCGTACCACCGTTCCCGGTGCAAGGCCAAGCTGCTTGCTGAATGGCTGGATGAATTTTATCTCCTTGCCGTTTTCATTTATAACAATACCATGCTCATTGTCTGTTGAGACTTTAATTTTACCTTTCGCCATAATGTTGTGTTTTTGAGTTTATGTTTTGTGTTTGTTTTGTAAATATAGTGACGCAAAACTAAAATCAAAATTTTAAGGCTGAATTATTTTGAAAGGAAGCTGTTGATGTTTTTCTCAACCCGCTCAAGAACGTTGCTGGCATCCGCTTTCACAAACTTTTCTCCCACAATGTTCTCGTACAGCTCAATGTATCTTTCCGATACGGAGTTCACCACTTCCGGTGTCATCTCCGGTACCTGCTGTCCGTCCTTGCCCTGGAAGCCGTTTGCCATCAGCCACTCACGAACGAACTCTTTTGAAAGCTGCTTCTGCGCTTCGCCTTTCTGCTGGCGCTCTTCATAGCCTTCCTTGTAGAAGTAGCGTGATGAATCCGGCGTATGGATCTCGTCGATCAGGTAGATCTTCCCGTCTTTTTTTCCGAACTCGTATTTTGTATCCACGAGGATCAGCCCCATCTTTGCAGCGATCTCGGTTCCGCGCTGGAACACCGCACGCGTATATTTTTCAAGCTGCTCGTAATCCTCTTTTGAAACGAGGCCCTGCTTCAGGATCTCTTCCTTCGAAATATCTTCGTCATGTCCTACAGAAGCCTTTGTTGTTGGTGTGAGCAGCGGCTCAGGGAATTTATCATTCTCTTTCATGCCGTCCGGCATCGGCACTCCGCAGATCGTACGCTTGCCCGATTTGTATTCCCTCCACGCATGTCCGCTGAGGTAGCCGCGGATCACCATTTCCACCTTGAACGGCTCGCAATAGTGGCCCACTGTAACCATTGGGTCCGGCACGGCGATCATCCAGTTAGGAACGATGTCTTCGGTAGCCTTTAAAAATTTTGCAGCGATCTGGTTCAGCACCTGGCCTTTGTACGGGATGCCTTTCGGCAGCACTACGTCAAATGCGGAGATCCTGTCGCTTACGATCATCACCAGCATGTTATCATCGATGTTGTACACATCGCGCACTTTTCCTTTGTAAAAACTTTTTTGTTTCGGGAAGCTGAAATTTGTTTCTGTAATCGCGTTCATAATTTTTAGCTGTTGTATATGGTTGATTTGATTTGAAAATTTTAACCTATAAAAAAATACAGTACTTCGTTTTCCGCGCTGAGCTCCTTGATATTATCCACCAGCACCTTCAGCGCTTCCAGTTGCTGCTCGGCAAGCTCCCGTTCGCCATGGTTGCTGAATGCAAGGTTGAATGCGATCAGCTCATTTATGTTCACCGGCGCCGAATCGATCTTTTTAATGATCTCCGCCTTTTTGCTGAAGGGCAGCAGGAACACCGTTGCGTGCAGCTTTTCGGTAAGCGCATCGCCGAATGCATCCAGCTCATTTTTGTCGAGCGCCGCACCCAGCTTCTCCTCGAGGAAACAAATAAGATTAATATAAATGTATCCCGAGGCATCGATGCCTTTCAGCTCCCGTGAGTTCTTTTCGAGGTACGGACGATAATTCTCCGTCGTATACTTCCAGAACAACACTTTGCTTTTCGTTGGCTCCACCGCCGCAACCAGGCCTTCCAGCTTGTCCCTTTCTATGATCCTGAACTCCGCTATTGCCGACATTACTCCTTCTTCTCCTTCACACTATCATACATCTCCACGATGCGCTTCACCAGCTTGTGGCGGATCACATCCGACCCGTCGAGCTTAATGAACTCGATGCCTTCCACCTTGTTCAGCAGGCGCATGGCCTGTGGCAAACCCGATGGCTGGTTCTTCGGAAGATCCACCTGCGTTATATCCCCGGTGATGATGAACTTCGCGGAAGCGCCCATGCGTGTAAGGAACATTTTCAATTGTCCTTCCGTTGCATTCTGCGCCTCATCGAGGATCACGAATGCGTTATCGAGCGTACGCCCGCGCATGAAGGCAAGCGGCGCTATCTGTATGATCTTGTTCTCGAGGTAATAGGATAATTTTTCTGCCGGGATCATGTCGTACAGCGCATCATACAACGGCTGCAGGTACGGATCCAGCTTCTCTTTCAGGTCGCCCGGAAGAAATCCGAGGTTCTCTCCCGCTTCCACTGCAGGACGTGTAAGTATGATCTTCTTCACTTCCCTGTTCTTCAGGGCGCGCACCGCTAATGCAACGGCAGTATAGGTTTTACCTGTTCCGGCAGGACCGATGGCAAACACCATGTCGTTTTTTGAAATGCTGTCGACGATCCTGCGCTGGTTCTCTGTGCGCGCTTTCACAATAAGGCCGCCGTTCCCGAACACGAGCACATCGTCGCCCGCAGCCTGCTCGGTTTTCGCTCCCGATTCTTTTGTTCCTGCAAGGATCTGCTCTACCGCATTCTCCGTAAGGTTGCCGTACCTGTGAAAATAATCGATCAGCACATTCAGCACCATCTCCACCTGGTTAAGGTCTTCATCCTCGCCCGAAATTTTGATCGTTTCCCCGCGCGCTACAATTTTCACTTTGGGGAACCGTTGCCGGATCAGCCCCATTTTACTGTCGTTCACACCGTACAGGTCAACCGGTGCAATATCCTCTAATATGATTTTTCTTTCGTTCAATTTCTTATATTTTCAGAAATGTGATTAAATGTGCTATTTTGTTTCTGAAAGCACGAAAATAACATATTTTTGCATATTCATTAAGGATTACAGCGAGAGAAAACATCAGAAATTACTAACAAATGGCGATCATTACACTCACTACGGATTTCGGGTTGAAGGATCATTATGTAAGCGCCATTAAAGGGGCCATTCTCAGCCGGCTTCCCTCAGCCACCATCGTCGACATTTCCCATAAGATCGAAAAGTATAACCTGCTGGATGCCTCGTATATCCTGAAAGAGAGCTATCCCAATTTTCCCGAAGGCACCATCCACATCATCGGCATCAACACCGAGCTTTCCACCTCCGGCGGCTATGTGCTGCTGAAGCAGAACGGGCATTATTTTGTGGGCGCCGACAACGGCATTTTTTCCCTGCTGTTCGAGGAAACTCCACGGGAGATCAGGGAAATAAGTCCGGCCGACGACGAAAAGCTCAGCTTTCCGGTTCGTGATGTTTTTGTGAAAGCTGCATGCGAGCTTGCGGCGGGAACCGATCTCAATGCCATCGGCACTCCCAAAGACGGGCTGCTGGAGCGCATCGCTTTCCGCGCCACATCCATGGGCGATAACATCCGCGGCTCGTTCGTTTACATCGATTCTTACGGCAACGTGACCACCAACATCGACAGGCGGCTGTTTGAGCAGGTGGGCAAGCGCAGGCCTTTCCTCATCGAGCTGGCAAGGCACAGCATCGAGCGCATCAGCAGGGAATACAGCGAAGTGCCCGAAGGTGAAGTGCTCGCCATATTTAATTCCTCCGACCATCTCGAGATCGCCATGCGCAACGGCAAGGCAGGCAGCCTGCTCAACCTGAAGATCAACGATTCCATCACCATCCGCTTCCTATGATCATCCGCATTGTAAAAATGAGCTTCGCTCCCGAAAAGGTAAATGAGTTCCTCCTGCTCTTCAATGCATCGAAGCAGCAGATCCGGAACTTTCAGGGCTGCAGCCATCTCGAGCTGCTCAACGATGCCGGCCAGCCAAACATTTTCTTTACCTATAGTCATTGGGAGAATGAAAGCCGTCTCGACGAATACCGCAACTCCCCGCTGTTTGCAGGCGTATGGGCAAGCACAAAGATCTTATTTAACGACAAGCCCCAGGCATGGAGCCTTGTGCAGCATACGCTTGTAACATAACACGACCCGACTGTGAACCTGGCCAAAAATAATTCCGTGCTTCTTACGCTTCTTGCCACGCTCGTCGTATGTATTTTTCTCACGGCGCAGTTCTCCTGGCGCGGGCCCGACCGGAAAGGCTATACACACGTGATCGACAGCGATGGCAAAGGCTATTATATGTACCTGCCTTCGATTTTCATTCAAAAGAACCTCGGCTCCCTAACGCCCGACGACCGCTATGTTTTTAAAACACAGCAGGGAGCGGTGAACAAATATTTCGCCGGCACCGCCATTGCCATGCTTCCTTTTTTTGCCGGAGGCTATGTTACGGCCATCATCACGCACAAGCCGCTCACCGGCTACTCACCGCCTTTTCAAAGGGCGATCAGCATTGCCGGGTGGGCGTATCTCTGCCTCGGCTTGTTCTTTCTCGCCGGCCTGCTGCAGCTTTACAACATCCGCAGCGGGCTGATCTGCATTACGCTTATCGCCATTGTTTTCGGCACCAACCTGCTGATGTATGCCGTATACCACCCTTCGTTCTCACACGTGTATTCCTTTTGCTTTGTAGCGATGTTCCTCTATTATGCAAAACGTGTGTTTACGGAGCGGCGGCTCAACCATGCGCTGATGCTCGCATTTGCGCTGGGCATGATCGTGATCATCCGGCCGACGAACGGCGTCATTATTCTTGCGCTTCCTTTCATTGCCGGCTCCGCGGAAGTGATGAAAGATACGTTCAAAGCGTTCCTGGATTACCGGCTTCCCGCTGTGCTTGCAGTTTTTGCAGGCATTGTAAGCATCCAGCTAATTCTCTGGTACATCGAGACCGGATCTTTTTTTGCGCAGAGCTATAAGCATGAAGGATTTTATTTCGCTCATCCCGAAGTGCTGAACACGCTGTTCAGCTTCCGCAAAGGCTTTTTCCTGTATACTCCGCTGGCTGCGGTATCGCTCTGCGGACTTGTCGTTGTCGCAAAAAAAAGCCGCTTCCAGCTGTACTGGCTGTTGCTGTTCTTTGTGTTGCTTGTGTATCTCACCGCATCGTGGTGGAACTGGTATTACGGCCCCTCGTTCGGACAAAGGCCTTTCGTTGAGTTTTACCCGCTGAATGCATTGCTGCTGGCCCTGCTGATCTCTTCGCTGAAAAAGCTTAACCATACAAAAGGCTTTTATTCGTTCATCGGTTTGCTGCTTGCATTCAACCTGCTGCAAAGCTTCCAGTATGTGAAGAACATTATTTCACCATGGGACATGAACTTCGAAAAATATGTATATACCTTCCTGAGAACTTCGCCGAAATACTATTCATGCCTCGGCGGCAACAATGACATTGTTCCATATCCAGGCAGCAAATCGCTGCTGCTCGATACGGGCAACGATTATGAAAAAGAACATCCGGGCTGGTCGGAAAGCCGGCTGAAGCCTGTCGGAGGCGACCACAAGAACGTTGCTGATTTCACCTCGCTTGAGTTCAACTCGGCATGCGACATTGAAGCGGATTCCTCCATTATGGGATACCGCCTGCTGTATGCCGAGATCAGCCTTGAAAAGCTGGAAGTAACGCCTGCGGGCAGCAAAGGCCCGCTGATCGGGATCGTGGTGTCGGACGCAGCAGGAAAGGCCTATAAATACAATACCTTCGGGATCAACGAAATTCCCAGCAAAGCTTCAGGGCGCTGGAAAGCCTTCAGCTACAATGTGGAGCTGCCGAAGGTGCAAAAGCAGGGCGATGTGATCCGCGTATACATCTGGAACAAAACGCTGCAGCCTTTCTACATCGACAATTTCCGCGTAAAACTATACGGCATCGAGTGACCGCCCGGGAACGGCCTGCCGCCGAAATTTTTCATGCCGGCCCGGTAATCACTTAATATTTTCATACATTTGCTTAGCACACAGCATGAAAAAAGCATTCGCCATATTCTTTTTATTCGTTTTCCTCTTTAATACAGCGGGCTACTTTCTCGTGTTCCATGCACAGCAGTACTCCATCAAACAGGAAATGAGGGCCAACATCAGGCTTGGTGTTTCCGATGAGCGCGTGTGTGCCGTTACTGTCGACAACCACCTTCTTTCATCGGCCGGCCCCGTGTTTGAGCTCCGCGGCGATGAGTTCATTTACAAGGGAAAACAATACGATATCATCAGCAGGAAAACGGAAGGCGGCAGCACCACTTTTTACGCGGTGAACGATACGCAGGAAGAGCATTTGCTGTCGTCGCTCGAAGATCACATCCAGAATACTGCCGATCTCGCAAGCACTCACAAGCAGCCGCTTCACTCGAAGAACCTTTGCAAAAATTTTGTATTGCTGTATTATTCAGAGGTCAGCGCGATGTCCATCGCACTGCCTTCCCACACGATCACTTACTCTTCTCTTGAGTGCATCTACCAGTCGGCCGATAAGAAAGCGCCGCTGCTTCCTCCCCGGATAGCTTAACGATTCCAGTATAATCTTGACCGGCAAAGCCTGCCGGCATATCCGGATGTTACCAGTTAAGCTTTCAGCCAATTGAAATCAATAGTCAGCAGTTGTTTATTCCTCACGGGCATTGCCCTGTCCTGCGCGCAGAACGACACCTCTTCAGTGAAACACCTGAAGGAAGTGGAGGTTGCAGTGATCCACAATACCTATACGAATACCACCGCATTGAACGTAAGCGGGCTTTCCGCCGAAAAGATGCGAAGCCGCGGCGCATTCAATATTTCCGATGGCCTCACCGCCGTTCCCGGCATCAGCCAGATGAACACAGGTGTTGCCATCTCAAAGCCGGTGATCAGGGGCCTTCACGGGAACAGACTGCAAACGGTGTTTTCGGGACTGCGCTTCGACAACCAGCAGTGGCAGGACGAGCACGGATTGGGGATCTCCGATATCGGCGTCGACCATGTGGAGATCATCAAAGGCCCCGCATCCCTGCTTTATGGCTCGGAAGCCGTAGGGGGCGTGATCAATATCATTGAAGAAAAAAATGCGGAAGAAGGAAAGATCACCGGCGATCTGAACACCCGCTTCTTAAGCAATACCTACGGCAATGCCACCGACATTGGGTTCAAAGGCAATCAGAACAATAAGAACTGGAGGCTGCGGGCAGGCTATGAATCGGATGCCGATTACCAGGATGGAAAAGATGTGCGCATTTTAAACTCGCGCTTCAGCGGATATTATTTCAAAGCATCCTATGGCTTCAGCAAAAAGAAATGGATCTGCCAGAACAACTACAGCGGATCGCTGAATAATTTCGGCTTCATCATGTCGGACAGCAAAACCGACAAAGACCTCGACGAAAGGTTGAGCCGCACAATGGACGGACCGCACCATACCGTGCTGCTGAACATACTTTCATCGCAGAACATGCTTGTGCTGAAAAAATCACTGCTCAAGCTGAACCTCGGCGCGCAGTCGAACATCCGCATGGAAGATGAAGGCGGAGGCGAGATCAGCCTGAACATGCACCTCAGCTCACTGGTATACAACCTGCAATGGATCAAAATGCTGACGGAAAAAACAGAGCTGATCATCAGCAGCCAGGGCATCCTGCAAAACAACAGCAACTACGGAAAGCGCATCATTGTTCCCGATGCCAACATGACGGAGACGGGGCTTTCATTCTTCCTCAACCGGAAGTTCGGGATGCTCATCCTCGAAGGCGGGATCGGCGGCAACTACAGGCATATCAAAACGTTTGAATCGGGCAGCTTCAACATGCCCGACAAGGAGATCGGCCCTTTCGAACGCGCGCTGCCTTCGCTGAACGGGATGCTCGGCGCAACACTGAACCCTTCCGGTCGCTGGAACATCAAGCTTTGCGGCAGCAGCGGGTTCCGCTCGGGAAACATGGCGGAGCTGGCTTCCAACGGCTTGCACGAAGGCATCTTTCAATATGAGATCGGGAACCCCGATCTGAAAGCGGAACAGAATTTCAACGCCGAGCTTGCATTGAATTATACCTCCGAGCAATTTGAATTTTCCGTTGCGGCCTTCAATAATTATTTCAACAATTACATTTACCTCGCTCCCACTTCCGAAACATTTTACGGCATCACGATCTTCCGCTATTTCCAGGGCAATGCCGACCTGTACGGAGGCGAAGCGGCGGTTTCCATTAAGCCCAAAGCATTAAAAGGGCTGGAAGTATCATCCTCCTTCGCAACGGTAACCGGCTTGCTGAGCGACACTGCTTACCTGCCGTTCATTCCTGCCGACAAGCTGCATGGCGAGATCAGGTACACATTCAGCTTCAAAAAAGCAGTGAAGGATTTTTATGTGTCGCTGAGCAACGATTATGTTTTCCGGCAGGATCGTCCCGCCGTGAATGAAACGCCGACTCCTGATTATAACCTTTTAAATGCAGGAATAGGAACGGAGCTTTTACTCGGCAAACAGACGCTGAAGCTTGGCCTTATCTGCAACAACCTGCTCAATGAATATTATTACGATCACCTCTCACGCTTCAAGCCCTATGGCTTTCACAACATCGGGCGGAACATTATCCTGAACATTCAAATCCCTTTTAACATAAAATAAAAAAACGTAGAAAATGAAAACAACTGCATCAACATTATTTTTCGGATTGCTCCTGCTCACGGCAGCCACGCTGAGCCCCGCATGTAAAAAAGAAAAAGACAAGCAGATCCCGCCCGAGATCTCCTTCAAAACAGGAAGCGGATATACGTCTGCAAGTGATTCGGTAGGAACCAACGACACACTGCTGGTGGGAATCACCGCAAGCAAAACGGAAGAAAAAGACCTTCTGCAGCGCTTCATCGTAACACGGCAGTATGATGCCAATTCGGCAACGACGATCCTCACCGAATCGTTCGACCAGGATACTTACTCAAAGGACATGACGATCATAACGAGAAGCGTTGCCGGCACGGAGAAGTACACTTATACCATCATCAACCGCGACGGACTTACCAAAACAATTTCCTTAGTGCTTACAGTAAATTAAAAACAATTCAGAACAATCAACCAATTAATTATTAACCAATCAAAAACCAAAACAAAATGAAAAAAGTAGTTTTATTTGCTGCAGCGGTAGTTGCGATCTCAATGTCATCATGCGTAAAAGAACGCGACTGCACCTGCACAACAACAAATTCTTATGCAGGAAGCAGCACATCTTCAACACAGACCATCGTTTACAAGGACGTAACAAAAAAGCAGGCGAAAACACTTTGTGCAAGCTACACCACTACTGATGCCAACGGTTACACCACCACACAGGATTGCGAGCTGAAATAGTCCGCACCAAAACCTTATGTTGGTTTGTAAAAAGGCCCGTACAGATGTTCTGTACGGGCCTTTATTCGCTTAAGATGAAGCAGGCTAACTGAGCTGTGATAATGTGGCTTTGATCTTGTCAAAATCCGGGATCTCGGATGCATTCTCCATCACCTCCGCATAACGCACCACACCTTCCTTATCGATCACAAAAGCGGCGCGCTTCGAAACACCCTTCATGCCAAGCAGCTCCTCGTACAGCACGCCGTACATTTCGGAAACCTCCTTGTTAAAATCGGAAAGCAGCTCAAAGTTCAGATGCTGGTCCTCCTTGTATTTCGCCAGCGTAAAAAAGGAGTCGATGGAAATGCCGAACACCACCGCATTCGCATTATTGTAGGAGGCTATGTCGTCGCGCGTGGCGCAGAGCTCCTTGGTGCAGGTTCCTGAAAAGGCAAAGGGAAAGAACAAGAGCAATACGTTCTTTCCCTGCAGGTCGGCAAGGGAAGTTTTCTGCCGCTGGGTATCCGTGAGGGTGAATAGAGGGGCTTTTTCGCCGGTTTGTATGTTCATAGCTGATTTTGGTTTAAAATGAGTATTACAGTGAACAATAAAGGTAGTGATTTGTTTACTTTTTTGATATGTCAATTTTCGTAACTTTGCAGCGTAATTATTTTGTTTAACCTTTAAAAACACATAACATAATGTCATTAGTAGGAAAAAAAGCGCCATCATTTAAAGCGCAGGCCGTAGTTGACGGCGGAGAAATTGTTGCCGACTTCTCCCTTGACCAGTATATCGGTAAAAAACACGTGATCTTCTTCTTCTACCCGAAGGATTTCACATTTGTATGTCCAACAGAGCTGCATGCTTTCCAGGACAAGATCGCGGAATTTGAAAAACGCAATGTTGCAGTGGTTGCCTGCTCAACCGACACGGAGCAGTCGCACTGGGGCTGGCTGCAGGTGCCGAAAGCAAGCGGCGGGATCCAGGGCGTTAAATATCCGATCGTTGCAGATACAACAAAGATCATCTCCATGGATTTCGACGTATTGTTCGGCGAATATGAGATCGACGACAACAACCGCCTTGTGGCGAACGGCCCGATGATCGCTTTCCGCGGACTGTACCTGATCGATAAAAAAGGGATCGTACGTCACCAGCTGATCAACGACCTTCCGTTAGGACGCAATGTTGACGAGGCGCTCCGCATGGTGGATGCGCTGCAGTTCAACGAGGAGAACGGTGAAGTTTGCCCTGCCAACTGGGTGAAAGGCGAAACGGCCATGAAAGCTACGCACGACGGCGTTGCAAGCTACCTTGCCGCAAATTAATTGTTAATACTTTTTAATATCTCAAAAAGCGCGCTCCACATGGAGCGCGCTTTTTTGATTTATATTTGTTCATCATAAAAAAACAGAAAAATGAATAAGAAAGCCGCCATTATCCTCAATGTTATACTGATCCTTGCCGTGGGAGTGCTGTACTATCTCCACTTTTCCTCCTGCAGCAGCGGCACCTCTCCTGAAACCGCCGATGGCAGCGATTCTGCCGCAGTGCACAAGCCTGTTGTTGCCGACCCCAAAGACATCAAGCCTTCCAAGATCGTGTATGTGAACATCGACGTGCTGAATGATAAATACGAATATCTCCAGGACATCAGCTCCGCTGCAAAGGCCGAGCATGCTACCCTCCAGAACCAGTACCAGTCGAAGGGGGAAAAGCTGCAGAAGGATTATGAAGAGTTCCAGCAAAGCGCACAGGGCGGACTGCTTTCTGAAAACCAGATCGGCCAGAAGCAGGAAGAATTTGCAAAAAGAAAAGAAGACCTCGATCAGCTGCAGCTGAAGGCCGACGACCTGATGGCAAAGATCCAGGATGAATCGTTCAAGGCAATGGAAAATGTAAAGAACTACATCACCGAATACAACAAGAAAAGCAATTACGACTACGTGATCGCGTACAGCGATAACCCGGGAGCGACGCAATTGCTGCTGGCTAACCCGGCTTATGACATCACGGCGGAGATTCTCGAAGGACTGAATGCACAATACCAGGCTGAAAAAGCCGCTAAAAAGAAGAAATAATACAGCGCATGGAAACAAACACCCTCATTCATAAGATCAAACACGTGGAAAAGTTCCACGATACATTCAGGATCGGCAACCGCTACGAGCCCACCGCAGTGGTGCCCGAAAGCGAATACATGCTTCGCTACAACCTCATCAAGGAAGAGAACGAGGAATACCTCGAAGCCTGTAAGAACGGCGACATCGTGGAGATCGCGGATGCACTGGGCGACCAGCTGTATATTTTATTCGGAACCATCCTGCGCCACGGACTGCAGCATAAGATCGAAGAAGTGTTTGACGAGATCCAGCGCAGCAACATGAGCAAGCTGGATGAGAACGGTGAGCCGATCTTCCGCGAAGACGGCAAGATCCTGAAAAGCAAGCTGTACTTTAAGCCGGATATCAAGGCGATCCTGGAGAAGTAAATTGCTTATTCGTGTACCCCCCCCTAACAATTAAGCAGCGCATCTGTGTAATCTGTGGTGAACAACTACTTCACCTGGAAGAAATGATTATAGATCAGCACCATCCCGAAAATGATCAGGGCGCTGCCCGTAATGTAATTTACAATGGTCATCAGCCTGTCGGTAAGGAAGCGTTTGATCTTCCCCGCAAGGTACACTTTCGTAAGCTCCACCACCAGCGTGATACCGAGAACGATCGAGAAGAACAGGATCATCTTCGGCATCGAATAATCAAGCGTTTTACTGATCGCCGTCACATTTCCCAGCCAGAGGAACCATACGGTAGGATTGAACAGGTTGATCACGAAGCCTTTTAAGATCGTAACCGAAGGATGGGGCGCCTGGTAGTCCACCTCGATCACCGCATCGGTTTTGGCAGCGGGCTTACGGAAATAAAAAGCGCCGAAAGCAACCAGGATCACGCCGCCGATGATGGCGGAAAAGGTTTGGGCTTTTTCGGAATGCAGCAGGTTGATGGCACCGAAATGCACAATGAGACAAATGGCAACGCAGAGCATGAAATCGCTGAGCACAATCCCTATCGCCAGAAGGGAGCCGGGCTTATAACCATACTTGATGCCGGTATTGATGAGGGCAAAAAATGCAGGGCCGAAAGAAAACGTCAGCAGCAGCACAATGATCAGTCCCTGGTAGATAAGGCTTAATATAACCATGCATTATTTTTTAATTTGGGCGATGCAGTCTTTCCAGCCCTGCAGGTCCTTGTGTTTGAGCACCCGCGGGAACTTTGACGCGGCGCCTACTTTCACCCTTGCGCGCAGGTATTCCTGGAACACCGAGGAGGGCAGCACATCCACGATCACTTCTTTCAGCGCCGCCGTGCGCTCTACACGGTAATCGTCATTCAGGTTCTTCAGGTTCTCATCGATCAGCGTGCGCAGCTTTGCCACATCCACCGGCTCATCTATCCCCACATACCAGTGATGCGCAAAAAGCGTTTCATAGTTGATCCCCGCCACGGTAAACTCGTTGATCTCCACATCCAGCTCATTGGCTGCAAGCTCTATCGCACGGTTCATGTTATCCACCGAAAGGTGCTCGCCGCAAAGGCTCAGGTATTGCTTGGTACGGCCCGCAATGGCGATCTCGTAATGCTCGAGGGAGGTGAACTTGATCACATCGCCGATCAGGTAACGCCAGGCGCCGGCAACTGTGCTCATCAGCAGCGCATACTCCACGCCTTCCTCCACCTGCCCGATGTGCAGCGTTTGCGGCTTCTCCACGATGTTCCCTTCCTCGTCAAAATTGTCGGAAGTAAAAGGAACGAATTCGAAAAAGATCCCGTTATCGAGCACCATCGCAATGCCGGTGGCATTCGGACGGTTCTGGTAGCCGATCATACCTTCCGAAGCAAGATACGAATCGGAATATACGATGGGCTTGCCCAGCAGCTTTTCAAATCCTTTTTTATAAGGGGCGATGGCCACGCCGCCATGCACATAAGCAGCAAGGTTGGGCCAGATGTCGTGAATGGTGTTTACCTTGTAATGGGCGATGATCTTTTCAAACAGGATCTGCACCCATGCAGGCACGCCCACCACAATGCCGATGTCCCAGTCCTTCGCCTTCAGCGTGATCTCCTCCAGCTTCTGGTCCCAGTTGGTTTCTTTTGCGATGCGGTTGCCCGGCTTGTAATAATGCTGGAAGAAGAAAGGGATCTTTGCAGCGGTGATCCCGCTCAGGTCGCCCTCGAAATAAGTTCCGTTATAGTTCAGGTGCGTGCTGCCCCCGAGCATGAGCATGCCGCGCTCGTAGTGCTCTTTCGGGAAGTCGTACTGCCCCTGCGAGATCATCTGGCGGATGCTGGCCTTCTGGATCGCTTTCAGCATATCGGAAGTAACGGGAATGTATTTGCTGGCCGCTTCGGAAGTTCCGGAGCTGAGCGCAAAATATTTCACGCGCTTCGGCCAGGTAACATACGATTCGCCGTTCACCGCCCTGTACCACCACTTTTTGAACATGGAATTATAATCGTGGGTGGGCACCGCCTGCTGGAATGCCGCTACATGGTCCTTTTCGCTTAAGATCTTCGAAAAATTATAATGCTCGCCGAATGCTGTAAATTCCGCCTTGGTAAGTAATTTACGCAATACCTTTTCCTGCTGCTTAAAGCCGTTCACTTTCCTGATCTTAGGCATGCGTTCCCTGATCTCAAATGTGCGCTTCAATATCGAACCTAAAATTGCCATTCTGTAAGAGTAAATTTTCACTAAAATAGTCATTTTCAGAAATAAAATCACGATTTTTAGCAATAATTAGAACCCCCGCAAGCCCCTTTATTTTGAGCCATCTGAAAGCCATCGCGTTATCGCTGATTTTCATTTTCTGCCTTCTTGCTTCTCCCGCAAATTCGCAGGTGAAGCCACTGCGGAATGCGCATGCGCACAACGATTATAAGCACAAACATCCGCTGTGCGATGCCATGCGCTGCGGCTTTATGAGCTTTGAAGCGGATGTATTTTTGAAAAACGGAAAACTCATTGTGGCGCACCTCTCCCCTTTCCTGAAATATAAAACCGCGGAGGAGCTGTATTTTAAGCCCTTGTACGATTCCGTCATAAAGAACAAAGGCTCGGTGTATGCTTCCGGAACAAGCCCCGTGATCCTGCTGATCGACATTAAATCGGATGCCGGTAAAACCTACGAAGCCTTAAAGCCGCTGCTGGAGAAGTATGCAGCGATGCTCACATGGGCCGCAAACGGAACCGTGCACCAGGGTGCCGTTACGGTGATCCTCTCGGGGCACAAGCCGTATGCGGCACTTCAGCAGGAAAGCCACCGGCTGGCATTCATCGACCAGCCGCTGCTGAATGTTGCAGAACCTGCGAAAGACAGCTCCGTGTATGCGCTGGCAAGCTGCAAGTACTCTTCCGTGATGAGCTGGAAAGGAAAAGGCGATATCGATAAAGCGGAGGAAAACAAGCTGAAGGCGCTGGTTGCGCTTACGCATTCACAAGGGAAAAAAGTAAGGCTTTGGGCTTCGCCGGAAAATAAAGAAGTGTGGGAGATGCTCTTGAAGAATGGGGTGGACCTGATCAATACGGACGAACTGGAGGAGCTGAAAATATTTTTATTAACGGAACAGAAATAAAAGTCCCTGCTTTATTTTATGATCACGAGCTTCTCTGTCGACAGGAAACGATCGCCTTTTACAGTTACAGTATAGATACCTGCGCTTAAAAACGTGAGATCCACAGGGCTTTCAGCATCCACATAGCCGCTGTAAACGAGCATCCCTTTAAGATCATATACAGCAAGCGATTTTTTTTCCGGCAAACCGGTTTTCAGTCTGAACGTTCCTGTCGTAGGGTTAGGGTATACCTGAAACGGGGCTTCCCGCTTGCCCTGTTCGGCAATTCCCACGATACTGCTGATCCTGCGGATGTACTTTGTATTTTGATCGGCAATGTACACGTTCCCCACGGCATCCGTGCAGATGCCCCAGCAGCTTCCTATTTGCGCATTGATGGCGGGGCCGCCGTCACCACTATAGCCGTATACGCCTCCTGTAACCGTTTGAATAGTGCCGTCAGCACTCTTGATCATACGCACCCGGAGGTTATTTGAATCGCCAATGTATAAATTACCATCACTGTCGATAGCAACCGAGCTCGGCCCATTAAGCTGCGCTAAAAGAGCATTCCCACCGTCTCCGCTGAATCCCGGTGCGCCGGTTCCTGCAATAGTTGATATCACTCCGGCAGTATTTACTTTTCTGATGCGGTGATTGTGAAGGTCTGCGATGTATAGGTTTCCTGCGGCATCAAAGGTTATTCCCACGGGGCCACCAAGCTTTGCAAGTACTGCCGAACCGCCATCTCCGCTAAAACCATCCACACCGGTTCCCGCTACAGTACTGATAATTCCCGAAGGACTTATTTTACGGATCCTGTGGTTGTTGGAATCGGCAATGTAAATAATACCGGCAGGACTAACCGCGACCCCTCCCGGGCTGTTAAGGTGAGCATTCACTGCCGGGCCTCCGTCACCGCCGGATCCGTTTACCCCTGTGCCCGCAATGGTGCTGATGATCCCTGCTGTATTTATTTTGCGGACGACGCAGTTGAATTGATCCGCCACATAAACATTGCCCACGGCATCTGTTGTAACGGCGCTTGGCTCCAACAAGGCTGAAGTTGCAGGGCCTCCGTCGCCGCTGTAACCTCCGAACGAACCGGCATAGGTGTATATAATGCCCGAAGGGTCTACTCTCCGGATCTTATTGCCTTCTGCAATGAACATATCGCCGCCTGCGCTCACAGCTACGCCCCGCGGATAATAAAGAGCAGAAGAAATTGCCGGGATACTGTCTACTCCCCCGCAGCAATTGCCATTTCCTGCAACGGTTTCAATAGTTTGTGCATTTAAAAAGAAAGCGGAAGACAAACAGAGTATAAAGAAAAAAGATCTCATGGTGTTTTCGTATTTTGTCTTTATTCCTTTACAATCCCTCGACAATCTTATTCCTCAGCTTCTCCACTTTCTGGTTGATGAAGATCAGCTGGCGCTCATTCATCACCGCGTTCGTGGTTACCTTATCGTAAAGTGAAGTGATCTCTTTCAGGTCGTCGATCAGGGAAGCGATGTAAGCATCTTTCTTATACT
>Ga0157372_10001048_pt1 | contig 30212 bp, 24 predicted proteins | sample C55metaG_FD_115307 | JGI IMG/M metagenome (GOLD analysis project Ga0157372, IMG submission 115307) | Corn rhizosphere microbial communities from Kellogg Biological Station, Michigan, USA - C5-5 metaG | ecosystem: Host-associated > Plants > Roots > Rhizosphere > Soil | place: USA: Michigan...
AGAACGTTACCCAAAACCGGCCACATCGCTTCGGTGCCACCTTTCTGGCATGACGGAGTGTCGGCCATTTACATTCTCATTCGAGCCTGAATGCTAGCTCAATCATCCTCCCTTCGCCTATCTTTCGGCACCGTTGTCCCTGCGCCGCCGCGCAAAATCCGCCACCACGAGACGATGCAGCGGGTTATGTTCAATTTCGAACGACTCGGCGATTTTGCGGTCCAGCTGGTCGCGCGCATCCATCACACAGGCGAACGTCACGGGAAATGACGTGCCTGGCAGAAGACGCAACGTCGGAAAAGATTCGACGGCGCTGGCGTCGGAAGCCCATTCCGAAAGAATTACTCGCCTCTCGGCGATGCTCAGAGATGGGTCTTCAACCACTTCGGCCTCCGGCGCCGAGCGTTATGAACGGGTTTAATGCTGCGCGGGGTCGAAAAAAATGATGGCGAGCTCATTTTGACGTGGAAAGCGACGGGGTCGTGATGCTCTTGCGGCGGGCAGGCGCGGAAGGCGGGTCTGGGGAATGCTTTGCTGAGTCTCTGAATGTCGCACCAACGAAATCGGTGAACTGAGAACGCATCGCCGCCATCTCCCCATTTGAGGCTCAGAATTAATTTTCGTGAGGGTTATGTTACTGTTCGGCGCTGAATCCCGCCGACCTTTCCACTGGTTGCGGCGCGGCGCAAAGTGAGACAACGAGGGAAAACAAGATGGCGGAGCCGGAGGCCGCCCCGCTATGTACCGGAGAACGCCGGGGAGAGCCGGTAACGCCGCAGTAAGCTATTGATATTGTGCAATTATTTGCTTTTCTTTGATCCGCTAACAACCGATAATCGCCGATGATAAACGGCCGCCAAGCCGGGGGTCAGAGCGGGGGTCACGGTGGGCCTAACTGTCAAAGCGATCGCAAAGCTAACAAGAGTCGGTCGTTACCGCGACGAGCGAGGACTCTATTTGCAGGTCAAGTCTCCAACCAATCGCTCATGGCTCCTGCGCTACGAGAAGGCCGGACGCGAAAGATGGATGGGCCTGGGACCACTTCACGCGTTTGGCCTAAACGAAGCCCGAGATCGCGCCCTCAAGGCTCGACAACTGCTAGCCGACGGCATCGACCCGTTAGCCAATCGAAACGCAGAGCGCAGACGTCAAGAGGCCGCATCAAAGCTTCAGAACGCTCGCTCCATTACGTTTGAAGAGGCAGCTCAGCGCTATTTCGAGCGCAACAACGCCAAGTGGAAAAATGCCAAACACAGCGCCCAATTTTTATCGACGCTCCGTCAATATTCGTTCCGTGTGATGGGCAAAGTGCCGGTCGCGGAGATTGACACATCCCTTGTCTTGAAGGTGTTGCAAAACATTTGGGGCGAAAAGACCGAAACGGCAAATCGCGTTCGTGGCCGGATCGAAGCTGTGCTCAATTTCGCCAAGGTCGCCGGTTGGCGGACAGGAGAAAATCCCGCTCGTTGGAGGGGTCATCTGGACCAAGTATTACCCGCGCGATCTCTGGTTCAGAAAGTCATTCATCACCGCGCCTTACCCTACGCAGACATCGCAGAGTTCATGCGCCAACTACGCGGCCGCGAAGGGACGGCGGCGCGCGCCCTCGAATTCACGATTCTGACTGCGGCCCGAACTGGAGAGACAATCGGAGCACGATGGGATGAAATCGATCTTCAGGACGGGGTGTGGATCGTCCCAGCCGAACGCATGAAGGCGAAGCGCGAACATCGTGTTCCATTGTCTCGGGAAGCGCTGCGCTTGCTAGAAGAACTCCCCCGAGAAAAGCATAACGGATACATTTTTGTCGGGCCTAGAACCCACGGCTTATCCAATATGGCCATGGATAATGTGTTGCAGCGTATGAATTTCAAGGATCGTGCAACTACACACGGATTTCGCTCGACGTTTCGCGATTGGGCGGCGGAAATGACGTCTTTCGCACCCGAAATTGCCGAAGCCGCATTGGCCCACATCACCGGGGACAGCGTGGAGCGCGCTTATAGGCGCGGAGATATGCTGTCAAGGCGTAGAAAACTGATGGATGCTTGGGCAGAATATTGCAGGCGCCCGACCGCTTCGATGGACGTGGTGGTGGCGATTAAAAGGACGTCCGCGGTTGAAGAAAACATTCGCCCAAGTCATGGAGCCACCTCCCTGGGATTGTCGCAGCCAACGCGATCAAGAGCATTTTGAAGTGTGGATAAACGGCCAGCTTGATAAGAATTTGTTTCAGCGGGTGGACGAGATCCAGAGCGAAGAAAACGTCGATATCTTTCGGCAAGAATTCCCCATAATGATGGCGGAGGCGGCGCTGAAGCACCGAGACTTTAAAACTTTGACCAAATTGCTCAGCGAGCACGAAAGCGTGCGGCGCTGGTTTGAGAACCTCAAGCCAAGAAAAAGAGGGAGACCAAAAGGCAGACACGGAGAGCGTTACAACATGATGACGTATGCCTCGGAACACGTCGATCGGGTACGTCAGATTTGCCGTGAGCACTATGAGGGCAGGTGCAACCGTGGGCCGAGAATGCCGCCGTCAGCTACATCGATCGTTGTTCGACGATTTCGAGACTTAGGGTTCGTTATAACCGAAGAGTCGTTCGAAAAGTGGCGCAAGGAGCACGGCCGAGTTTTGCGGGTTTAATTCGAGAATAAGCAAGGGGCGTTTTCGGAATTACTTCGCGCTTTCCTTCGTAATGAGCCGGAAGACGTTTTCGGCGACCAACGGAGGGAAACCATGGAACAGAAGCTCTATCGCCTAATCCGCCAGCGTGAACTACCTCTCTATGTGGGCCTTAAGCGAACTCAGATTGGCGCTCTAATCAAGGCGGGCGAATTCCCGAAGCCCGTTTCGCTTTCCGACACAGGCAGGGCCGTAGCCTGGCTTGAGACGGAAATCATAGATTGGCAGCTGCGTCGACTCACGAAGCGTGAGGCAGCGTGAGCCATGCGAAAGAAAAGAAAAAACCCCGCGACCGGCGGCAACCGGCGCGGGGTCGATAGTTTCTTCGACGCTTCACGCCCATATTTTCCCCCCGAACCAGACGAAAGGAAAGTGTTCTTTTTGTCCGTCGATGCGGACGGACGCGAGAACAGCTTCGATCAAAAGCCGGATCACGTTCTAAGTCTCGAAGTTGAGGTTATTGGAGACTGGGAGATCACAGAAACCCGCAGCGTTTGGAACTGGTCGGGTGCCACGCTTCACATCAAGTCGGTGCGCCCGCCAGGCGCGGGGTGGGAAATTTCTAACAACGAGAGCGATCGTCACACTGTCTGGCGTCGCCGCGTGTCGAAGGCGGTGCGGTGATGGCCGGCATGAAAGATCTGCTTTTCAGGGAACAAGATCCGAAGACGTTGGAAGAAATTGCCGAACTTTTAGGCGGCGAAGTGGACGGCAAATATATTTTGTGTCCCTCGCCCGGTCGACCTCCAGAGGATCGGTCATGCTGCGTGAGCGTTAATCCAGAGCGACCCGGCGACGTTTTCATTTACTACTGCGAGGGTCCTGACGGCGCGGCCTACAGACGTGTTCGTGCTGCGTTGGGCAATCTGGTCTCGGCGCCGACGGCGGATAGATCAGAACTTGTGAAGCGCCTCTGGCGTGACACAGTTTCAGCAAACAACTCTCCGGTCGAGCGGTATTTGCGGAGTAGGCAGATTACCGTGCCAATACCAGCAGCGCTACGATTTCACGGATGTCTGAAACATCCATCAGGAACGTGGCCCGCTATGGTCGCGGTTGTAAGTTCCCTGACCGATGACGTCCGCGCGATCCATCGCACGTTCTTAACAGCAGGCGGCGCGAAAGCACCCGTCCGTCCGGTGAAAATGACATTAGGACCCATCGGCACTGGCGCAATCCGCCTGTGTCCGGTCGCGTCGAAATTGATAATTGCCGAAGGCATTGAGACCGCCCTCTCCGTTATGCAGGCCTCTGGCATTGGCGCATGGTCAGCCATCAGCGCTGTGGGCCTCCGGACCATCGAGCTGCCGCCAGAGGTCAAGCATGTCATCATTGCCGCTGACGGCGACGACGCTGGTGAAAGGGCTGCCCAGTATGCGGCTTGGAGGCTCCGAAAGCAGGGGCGCATCGTAGAGATCGCCCAGGCACCTCGCGGAAAGGACTTCAATGATCTTTTGATGGAGGGCGCATCATGGACGCCATCCTAGGTGTTCGCCCCGAAGGTGCCGACGCACCACCCCAAAGTGAAGAAGCCCTCGCCTTACGTTTCGCAAACAGACACGACTGCGACCTCCGCTATGTCGATGCATGGCACCAATGGTACCGGTACGACGGCCGGCAATGGGTGCGCGACGATACGCGAAGCGTGTTTTCACTCGCTCGCGAGATCTGTCACAAAGAAGCCTGTGGCACAAATGAGAAGGCGAGGCAGCTGGCTCTTGCGAGTGCCAAGACTCGCTCAGCGGTCGTTAGTCTTGCAAGCGACGATAGAAAGCTCGCAGCCACCGTCGCGCAGTGGGACGCTGATCCTTGGCTATTGAACTCTCCAAGTGGAATGATTGATCTGCGGACCGGCCAATGTAGGCCTTCTCGGCACGACGACTACGCTACTCGGATGACTGCGGTCGGACCAAACGGTGAATGTCCAAAGTGGAAAACTTTTCTGCAACAGGCTGCGGATGGCGATCAGGAATTGGTCGACTATCTTCAGCGGGTCGTTGGCTATTGTTTAACTGGCTTCACTACGGAACACGCGTTGTTTTTTTTTCATGGCCCGGGAGCAAACGGCAAGAGTGTTTTTATCACCACGCTTGCAGGTTTGATGGGTGATTATCATCGGACAGCAGCAGTGGAGACATTTACGTTCTCCAAGACGGACAGACACCCAACAGACGTGGCAATGCTACGCGGGGCGCGATTGGTGACTGCGGTTGAGACCGAGGAAGGAAAGGGTTGGGACGAGGCCCGCATTAAGAACCTGACGGGTGGCGATAAAGTTACCGCTCGATTTATGCGGCAGGATTTTTTTGAATTTTTGCCGCAGTTCAAATTGCTCATCGCAGGAAACCATAGGCCTGGACTCCGCTCGGTAGACGAAGCTATGCGTCGCCGGCTCAGGCTCATCCCTTTCGACGTAATAGTTCCACCCGACCGACGGAACCCAGCTCTGACCGAGGAACTGAAGGCGGAATGGCCTGGCATTCTTAAGTGGGCGATAGAAGGATGCCTCACCTGGCAGAATGGTGGGCTTTGCACGCCACCCAAGGTCGCGGAGGCCACCAACGAATATATTGAGAGTGAGGACGTGATTCAGAAGTGGATTGACGAGTGCTGCACGAAATCGGTCGAGAGCTGGGTTGCCGTGTCGGCTCTTTTCGGTTCCTGGCGGTCGTGGGCGACGGAAGCCCAGGAATATATCGGAAGTCAGCGACGGTTCAGCCAGGCGCTAATTGAGCGGGGATTTAAGCCCCACCGTCGGGACCAACGAGGCTTCCTCGGTCTAGCACTTCAAACTTACTAACCGTTTTAAGACGCGGAGCCGTCGCTTCCGTCGCATCCTCTCTTTTTCGACGCCGGGAGTGTCCGCTAGGCGTTGTAAATCGGAATTAGAGACGTAAGCGACGGGCTTTGACGGTCGAACGTAAATCCATTGATTGCATTAAATAACTCACGGCCTCGTGCCGGTCGCCCCGGAAAATCTCTCTAGAGCTGCCGCCGAGCACGCCGTCTTCGGTGTGAGGAAAGGTGTGTCTTTGCTCGCGCGTCGCCGCCCTGCACAAATTTAAAGGCTTCCCGTCCCGATTTTTTGGCGCTCCCGTCGCCCCGTTGGGGAATCTTGCTCCTCGCGCGCGTAGCAGTCGAAAAAAAATCTGCGCGTTTGATCAGGCGCGGTTCGCCGTCCCACACACTCAAACAGACAAAACCCCGCCCTCCCAATGGATAACGCAGGGATCCGGACTAGGGTCTATGTCCAAAACGAGTCATCGGCGCCGAATGGAAATTTCGATTGAACTAACTCGACCATCGCTTCACCGATGGGCTTGTTCAGGGTTGTCGTAAGAGTGGCGACCGCTTGGTTGAAACACGCATCCAAAGTCTTCCACTTCGCCTTCCAGCCCGCCGAGAGAGGAACGCCTTTTGGTTGAACCAATGGAAGCAGGCGATGCACCATCCAAGAAACTTCGCAGTACCGGTTCATGTGCATAGCCGCAATGTCGTTTTGCAACATAGGAACAAACGGCAAGGGAGATTCACCTTTGAGCCAAGGGACCGACTGGGAGCGAGTCAGAAGTGCGCCATGTGTTTCGTCGTCGAAGAGCGAGTCCCACCGCGCTAACTCGGAGCGCGTCACATCCGAAAGATCACTGACCTCCCCCGTCATCATCGCTCGAACTCGACGCTCTTCTTTTTTGCGGTCCTTCCTGAACGACGACTTATCAAGTGGCCGAGCGGGATCGATGCCTTCGAGCTTGTAGAAGTTCGTTATTCCCTGGGCTGCCGCGGCAGTCAGTACCACGCTGTCGAACAGGTTTCTCAGGAGGACGTAGCCATGAAGAGGATATCCTTGTTTGGCGATGAGATCAGCTGCTCGCAGAGTGCGAAAGTAGTGAGAGATACGCTCTACGAATTGGGGGTAAAACTCTGAGAGTGGCAGTCTTACGTTCGGTCGAACTTCCGTGTTCACTTTTTCAACAGTTTCCAGAACGAAGCACTGCCCCGCTGCGGCAAGTGCCGAATAGCCACGATATTTCGAAACGAATTGTCTGGCGTGATCCGCTTCAGCTTGTTGGAGGCCATTCAGGCGGCCAAACGGTTTTCCACGAAACTTGGCGAGGTCTTTAAGTCCTTCAACAAATTGTCCGGGTGTTAATCGGCTTGTTTCGGCCATATAATCGCTCCGGGAACATCTCATCGGGTCAGTTCGGGTCTGTCACGGGTTTGCCCGTCGACAAGTCACTGCGCACCTACGGAAATACCATGGAACAGCAGGATTATCTGCAAGACTTCGTTCAGGCGAAGTCATTGGTTGAGTTGGCCGACGCGGTGCGCCGTGCACAGGCAGTACGCCGAATTCATGCCATCGCCGGCGACCCGAAATTCCGAGAGGGGGTCGATCGACTGATCGAAATCGCTTCGGACGAAACTGCTGGACCCGATCGACTAGGCGCACTGGATGTTCTATCTCGCATTGGGTCGCAAGTTCGCTCAGTGCGGCAGCTTGTCAAAACTGTCTTGCCAAGAGTCCTCTCCAAAGAACTACCTCCTCTGGTCATGACGCCGGATCTTAGTGCGTCTGACGATAACAAAGGAGCGGAGGGTCGGCTCAACGTTGCTCTAATGCTTCGAGACGGAACAGAGACGTGGATTCGGCAATACCGTTTGGATTCGCTCAAGGAAGAAAAGGCCGACAAAGTTCGGCGAGAATTGATCCTGCAAGTCATACAAACGACGGCCACTCTAGCCTCAGCACTTGACGAGTTCTCTGCCGCATTTCGGACGTGGTCGCCAGACACCAAGAACCCAACAGAGACGGCCTTTTTCAGAGCGCGCGACTTGTTGAAAGGAATTTCGGCCGCTTTATCAGAACTTCGCGTAGAGCCGGGGGAGTTTGGTCCTTCATTGGTGAGGCTTCTTCACACGTGCATTGGCAAATTTGAACGGAGCGCCTCATCAGACTTAAGTTCGCAGTTGGCGACTGCGCTTCTCGACACCGTAGACCGAGTCCTGTCCTCAAACCTCTTGGCAACATTTGACGCAAGTTCATACGACTCCGTTCGTGCAGTGAGAAATTGGTGGACCCGTGCACCTGATGCAGTGATTCAAATGATTGATCCAATCCAAAGAAAACTTCTGGATGCAATGACTGTTTTAGCTCGATCGGGCACACCCTCAGAAAGTCTCGCATCGGCGCTAATTAGTGTCTCTGGAGGCCGGGACGAAGCAAGTCGCCTGGGACGCGAAGCTGTGGCACGCACGCCGGGTCTATCGTCTGGGGCGCAAGCATGGCTGGCGTTCGATCAGCGAAGACATGAAGCAAATTCCGTAGTCAGACGTCTTGAGGGTGCGCAGTACGAAGAAACGGACTACGCCTTAGGCCTATTGATGCTGGACGCCGAACGATTGTCAGGGGATTCGAGTGGCGTCGAGGGGAACACCGGTCAACGAAGTGAACTCCCGGCTGAAATTGCTGCACGAGGCAACTCCAGCCAAATATTGACCAACAGGATTAAAGCATTGATTGTCGGAATTCGAAACCTCGCAGAGCGGCGCGGGTTAGAAATAAGGTTCCATCCAGGTGAAGTAGTCGAGTTTTCCTCGAACGCGCACGAGTCCATGCGAGGCGAAACTGTGCGGGAGCCGCAGGTCCGTGTAGTAACACCCATGGTCGTTCGAATAACAGCTGCGGGATTAGAGAGCGTTGTTGTCAAAGCAAGAGTGACAAACATGGATGGGGGGACGGGGGATGAGCATCGATGAGGCAACGGCATTAGTCCTGATTCGAAGCTTTGTTCAGCGAATAGAAAGAAACAGTGGCGCTGAGAATTACACCCTACGGGGTACAATCTCGCTTGAGGAGTTCCGCGCACTCGAATTGCTGTCGGGCCAATCGTCGGAACCCGTCACGACCACTACGGCAAAGACGGTTTCGTACAAGTTGAATTTGGCTTGCATCGAGTCGGTAGAGAAAAGTCCGGAAGACTTACTGCTTTGCATTGATTTCGGTACTGCCATGTCAAAAGCATGGGCCACCGGATCAAGGCCAGACAGACAAATTCCACTACTGCTGGGATTGCGTGCCGGTCAGGGTAGCGGCTTACCATTGGTTTCGGCGGTTTTCATAGCGCGCAATGGGCGACTTTATTTTGGAAAAGCAGCCGAGACGCTTGGAAATGACAACGCCAGGCACGGCCACAAGCGCTTCGACAATCTGAAGCGAATTCTCAGTCAAGGGGCCGACGACCGAGACCCAGATGCGGTGCCGATCGCGAGAGAAATCAACCCGACTTCAACCGAAATTTCTCAGGGTGAACTCATCGTTCTCTACCTCGCATTCTTGACGGATATGGCGCTGACAGATCTCTGCCAAGTAGAAGCAAAAAGACTTCGCGGAATGCCTGTAGACGCCGACGATGTCGAGTTGACCGCGGACGAACTACGGCCGCGCTTCGTTCAGAGGAGATTTGCACTTCCCTGCTTCGGTGGACAGCGCGCAGTAGCCGTGAAGAAGTGGTTACGGAATGCGATCCTGAAAGCCCAAATATTGGCGGACACGTTTTCCAAAAATTGGGAACACCTAACTCTTGAGGAGGCTCGTGCTGCGCTAGATGAGGTTGCCAAACTGCATTCATTGCCAACACATTTGCTCGACGAGAATAGTGCTGTGGCCGAGCCCATTGCGGCTGCATCTAGTCGTTACCAGGACACGATTGATCAGTTGTTGAGTGCGCCCGGACTTGAGGCAGAGCTTGCGAAGGCTGGTATCGATCGATTACGCCGGTCGTTGCTAGTCGTGGATGCAGGTGCCGGGACAACAGACTTTGCGATGCTCGCTGTCGTGCATGAAATTGAAAAAGGAATGTCATCATTCTTCACTGTATCGCCTTCGGTTGATTTCGAATACGCGGCGGGCAATTCGATAGATGCGGCGCTGAGAGAGGCCATCGTGCGAAAGCACGGAATTGCACGAGATCGGATGTCGGGGGACGAATTTGAGCAGGTTGAGTCAGATTTAGACGCAAGAATACGGGACATCAAGGAGACGTTGCTTCGCACCGGTAGATATGAGGCAGTCCTGGGGCCGGCCACAGCAATCGAGATGACCCGAGATGAGTTTCTCACGGATCCTGGACTAAAAAAGCTATCCGACCGCCTACGGGAAAAGTTGAAAAGCGTCCTTGGAAGGCTTGGTGATCGCTATTTTGAAACCATGGCGGGTCGTGCAGAGGAAGTGTTGGTGCTCATCACCGGCGGCAGCGGCCAAATGGAAATTTTTCAATCGCTCGGCAAAGGGCGTTTGGAAGTGAAAGGCGTATCATTCAAGTTTAAATTGGTGAAGGACGTGCCGGCGAGTATCGAGAACGTTGGATTAGGGGCTGTCTATCCTCAAATGGCAGTATCAGCGGGAGGAGCCGCAAAGGAGTTGCCACGTGAAGCCGCTGAATTGCCAGCACAGGTCGCAGTTGCGCCGGTAGGCGAGCGCATTCTTGAAAAATATCAAACGCAGGGTCTGTAGCCTCGTGGGGGAACTACTAGACGGGCTGGAAACGCTTCGTAGTATCATCGGACTGCGCGAGATAGCGTCATTAATCGAGCGAACGGCTCGATGGGTCGCACCCGAAACCTTTCGGATGTTGCCTCTTTGGTTTCCTGAACACGCGCGGCGCTCGTTTTTTTACAAAGCGAATTGGTCAGATCCGCAAATGAACAAGAACCGGGCTACAGGCAGTTCCGTTCATAAGATGGAAGGAAACGTGCATGCCAACAAGGCTTTGACGCTTGCGCTTGGCCTTCGCAAAAGAACGCGTCCGAACTGGTCCTGTTGCCACATTTGGGGTCTGGATGATCCCGGGTTTCAGCTTTCCAATTTCATTGTGACGGATAGACGTTACTTTTCTTGTGTCGGCAACATGGTGTTGCTGCCTACGCCCTTAAAGGCTTTCACCGACGCGATGCCCGAAATAAAGTCCATGCTGCGGATTTGCGCGCGCAATCTCTATTCCTGGCAATGCGACCACGATAGTGTGAAAGAGGCTAACAGAAAACTGGATAGCTGGTCGGACTGGGACTCGTATCCGGCGAGTTGGCCACGGACGCCGAATGAGAAGCGCCCGCTGGGTGTCATGCCTCTGACATCAATCATCGAAGCGTCAGTCGAACGTCGAAAAGCAGCAATTCGTCACGACCTTGAGCACGCTGGCAGTTTCTATCCGAAGGTGGCCGTGAAAGAGGCGATTGAGTATTGGAAGATCAGGTTGTGAGCGTACTTGAAAGATTTGAGACCACTAACGCTTTTCAAATTCCGGGCAGAGAGTTTGAATCTTGTTACTCACCCAGGCAATCACTTCGGGATGATGGTCTACGGCATAGCGACTCAGGTGTGGCAAAGAGATAACGGAGGTCTTCCGTCCAAGCAATTTGATTGTGAAATGACTGCACTTCCAGTTTCCGTGGCCCGAAGGAAAGGGATCCGGGCGACTGATTAGAATGCCTTTGGAACAGACGAAACGCGAGACCTCCCCGCCTAACGTTACAATGCACCGTGGTTGCACTATCTCCAGAATAAATTCATGCACGGGCCAGCACCGGAGCGCGAGACTTTCTTGATCTTCGAGAGAGCCAGCATTCCGGCTGCGAACGAATATAAGGTTGGAGGCGCATACTGAACGGGTGGCGTATCCGATCCCTTCAAGTAGATGGGCGACTCGCCGCTGCATCGGCGCCCGACCTGGCGCATACCTTCTTCCACCAGGACTCCAAGCAGCATCGAGGTACTCGTTCCAATCGGGCCGCCGATTGATCGAATTTGAGAGGTGGTGTTCGGCGGTTTCCGTTTCATCAGCCGGGTCACCGCCAGGGTTGTATCCAAGCAGGAGAATGACGGCGGGTTTCAGAGTCGCGAGGCCACTGTAAAGAACTTTTCCCGGCCGATTGCCCACACCACTTTTCTTGAGGGCACCTAGAAGTGCGAGCGCGGCAGCGTTTTCGGACATCACTCTCCCGAATGCACTCTGTTGAGACCGCTGAAGGTCGAGATGGTCCGCATTTGCGCCCAAAGGTATCTATCGATGCCTTTGGCCCTCGGCAAACTGACGCAATTGATGATCAAATTTGTTTTGGTAGTCTGCCAACGTCCACGCCGGCTTCGACTAGTCGGCTTCGCGCCGCATCGACGACACTCGGGTCAAACTCCTCCGCATGGCGCAGCACGATAGCTTCCCCAGTTAATTCGGGAAGATTGCGTTCAAGAAGCATCGCAAACCCCTTCGTTTCACTATCGCCCAACGCCCAGTCCGCCAACGTTTGTTCGGCGCTGACTCGGCTCAGCTTCTGTCGCGTGCGCGCGAGCAGTGTGGTCTTGCCTCTTTCCTCGCTTAGAATGTGTTCGAACGCCAGTATCGTCTGCCAGAGTTCGTGGGCGACAGTTCCCCGTTCTTCAGATGGAACAAGCGAGATCAGCTTCTTGAAGGCCGCCTCTTCTACGTCATGCTGTCCACCCTTTTTTGCGTTTTTGATCAATGTTTTCAACTTTGATGCATCATTGCACCCCGCAACGAATGCCAATATCTTTGAGTGATCTGCCATGGTGGTTCTCCCTAAGTTTCTAATCGCCTGCAAGTATCGAGTTTTTTTGTTGAACAGCCTCTATTGGACTCAGCGACGAAGAGTGCCTATCGATCGCAGTGCCCCATCGGACGCACGATACTTCCAGTTCCCGTTCCAGACATTTTCAGCACCTTGAGCGATCGAAGCGTTTAGTTGGTTGATCGTCGGAAATTGCTGCCCATTGTCCTTGCGCACCCAAAAGCCGCCCCGAGCCTCAGCGCTAAACTCTCGCCCCTTATAGCGTCGCATTATTTGGAAACCTTCGGGGAAGTCGACACCATTGCGGGCATCCCGCACCCCAGACCCGAGGGCAACTCGCTCGTCTCCTTGTGGTGCACAACCTTCGTTGGGACATCCCAATAGCCTTCTGAGAATTGCATCCTCCGACTCCTCGCCAGCCTCGCGCTTGGCCCAAATGGCCGCAAAGACCACTGTCGACACATTCAACGGACGCATCATGCTAAATCTCCTCTTTCCCGATCTTCTGAATAGATAGCAGATAGCACTATTTCCTGTAAAGTGAGTTTTTGGAGTTTGGCTTGAAAGACTTGAGCAATCTGTGCATGTTTTGTTCTGTTCTTCGGGAGGCCATTTCGTGGAATTTCGCAATTCGACTGATTTGGAGTTTGTAGATCTATCGAGCGAAGCTTGGAGGGAATACCGTTTCCCCGGCGGACAACGTGTACGGATCGAGAAGCCCCTAAAATTGAACGTCAGCCAAGAGGGGCATCGGATATTCGACTCTGAGGGAGTGTCCCATTTCATTCCGCCGAGTTGGATTCACTTGCGTTGGCAGGCCAGGGAGGGGCAACCGAACTTCTCCCTCTGAAGTGCCGACGTCACCCCCGTTGCCGAATGTCCTGAATTGGGTCTTGTTCTCTTCGGCAGCTAGGCCACAGTATCTCGAAAATGTTGCTCGCTGCTTGGCGCTCCTTCCTGGGATGTCGCTACAATTTCGATATCTTGAAGACATTGTCAGTCCCGCCTTCAAGGCGGCAGTCGAGAGTCGCAACATTAACGGAAGTACCGCGTATCTCGCTTATCTCGACAATAGAGACAAACTGAAACAGCCGTCTTTTGTGCTTCTGCGCGAAGCGAAGATTGAATCGTGCGAAATCCGAGGTTCAGCGTACATTGTAAAGCTTAAGGTCGCCCGATATTTCCAACAAAGGGGTTCGAACCTTGATCAAATGGTTGAACGGCTGGCCGATGACAAATTGCCTGGTTGGCTCAGTGATGGACGATACGAGGGTTTTTGGGCCATCTCGCTGAAGCAACCATTGGACGTCGAAAAACTCGTGCAGCACGACTTTGCGCACGCCGGTCACTTGAAAGCATTTGAATCTACGGTCGATAATCTTGCCCTGCACACTGACTTTCTAGCCGATGAGCGGAAGCTGCTCGTCAATATCATCGATGTGAGAGACAGACAAAACAAATCGCGAGCCGGCAAGGCTCTAAGCGCGGGCGGTGATTATCAAATAATCCTCTATCACTATTGGCGAGAACCAGATCCGCACGCGACAAGGAAGTCGTACTGGCTAAAGGCTTGGTCCAATAATCGAAACGTTACAGTCAGCTCCGAGTCTAGTTTGAAATTAGAATCTGAATACGACGAGGATGTATTTTCATTCTCACTCGACGCAGAAATGGGAGCTGAAAAGACTGCAATTGAATTGAGGTTGGTTCCGGAACATGAAGAAAATCACCCGGTTCTCAGAATTCATTTTCCTTTTGAGGTGTTACCGAAGGTCTGGGATCGCTGGATGAGAGTTATAGTTATGACGGCTGGGCTCTCAGCGGCCCAAGGGGCTCTTCTCTTTGCGACAGACAAGCTAAAACTGGATACACAAACATTCGTCGTTTTGGGGTTTGTAATTGCAACTTCTCTTCTCGTCGCCGTTTCTAGCATATTCAAAGGTTTCAAACGAATGCCTTAGGTCGATTAAGATGGCGAAAACGAAAGTTGGTCTAGGTCATCGTCAGGCAACACAACACGCGCACCATGTCGGACTGGTCTGACAAGAGTATGAGCTGCCAGTTTCTCATCGATTTCTCGTCGCTCCATTCGTGGCTTCGCCCATCGCTCGAACCAATACTGAGCGATGCGGCTAGTGCTTGCTTCAACATTGTCGAGTGAAAAAAGATAATTTGGCCTATCGTCCAGCCGCAGGAGATAGCGCATCGTATTTGAGGTGAGCGTAGCGCCGTAAACGACCTTCTCCATTCCATGCTCCAACATCTCGTCCGAACTTACGCCAAGCGCGTTCAACCCGTCTCTTAGCGAACGCAGTTTTGGGCTCGTGCCTTCGCCGAAGACGTTGTTCACGCGGCGACCATTAGTCGTGCTGGACATGAATTTTTCTATCGCAGCCTTGGTTTCACGACCAAACTGGAAGGTCCCAACACCTGATGTTCTAGTGCGTTCGGGACTTGTGAGATAGCGATAACGGATAGCTTCTCCCTTCCGGCCGCCAACAATCTCGCACGGATAAGATGTGCGATCATATTGGTTCGGACGCTCCCCGTAGAGGCTGGTCGTTCCGATGAACACTAGGTTCGCTGGTCGCACTATCGCACGCCCAGCCATAGATGAAGCAATTATGCTCGGCAGCGCCTGGTACCGTCGACGATACTCCACAACAACTTCAGGACTAGCAGCGAGCATGGCAACTAACTTGCCGCCGAGAATGGCGTTATAGGGTGGCACAGCGCCGCAAACCGTGAGATCAGCGATTTCTGTGCCGACGGTCATGGAGCGCGCAAGCCGAACAACCTTGAGAAACGCAGCGCGACCTGGACTTGAGGCAAGCAGTGCCTCAAGTCGCTTTTCTCTTGGGACTTCTGTGTAAGCCGCCTGGACCGTATTGCGCATCTCCAGGAGCTTTGCGATTTCGAGCGCGCGCTTATGCGTGAAGAGCGGAGATCGGGCGTAACGTTGCCAGTTTGCTTGCGAAATTCCGGACGCATCGCCAACCGCCTTATTAAAGTTTGCCTCGGCGCGTGAGTGATGCTCGTCGCGCTGCCCTGCGGCGAACTTCCGTAACTTTGCGATCGCCTTCTCGGGTAGGTGTTTAGGGAGTTTTGCGGGCAGGTAACCCTTTTCAAGGAAATCCTGGCGGTAGATTGACTTTAGCGCTTTGTCGATGGTTGCAAGGGTCCAGTCTGCATACTCGGAGTTGGGACTCCGACGACACTCCGCGATGACATCTTCGCCGAGCCACCCAATGAAGCGGTCTCGTGCATCAAGTTGCACGGCAGCACTGCTTATCGCTCCGATCCCCATTACCGCATGATTTGGAGCCGCTCGGTCTCGCACCAAGAACAACATGCTGCGTCCGGGCACGCTTTCATAGGGATTACTCCAGGTGTGGCGGAAGTAACGCCAGATGTCCTGCAGGTCTAGACCTGTCAGCCTACAAGTTGCCGTGGAATGAACGAACTGAATATATGGCTGTACGAGATCATTGAGATCGGAGGTCCCAGATAATGCCTCCGTGATTTTGTGCTGTAGATGTCGGCCATCGCGCATCAATGAAAAAATCGAGTGGCGTCCAGTGCTAGTAAGAACTCCGCGCTCCATGCGTTCAATGAATGCGCGTGTTGCAGGCTGCCTCAGCTGTGCGTCTCTCGCTGATTGATAGCGTCGGCGTTTGTGCGTGCGAACCTCTTCGTCAGTATCGCTCGGGCGTTTTGCGAGGACACGTCCGATCCTGTTAACCTTGATAAGCCAGCCCTGATCGATCAAGTCGGCGATCACGGACGCTGATGCGATGAGCGCGAGCTTGTCGTTAGCCCTCAGTTTATTTGCTTCCGCAAGCAGTCGGAACCGGAGGCGGAGCCGTTGTGATTTTACCTCCGCTTGATCAGGTCCCGCGGTTGACAGAGTGCTGACGAATTTGGCTAGGAGTTGCTTTGACTCTGTCGCCGTGACCGCCGTTGGTGTGATATCAATCGCGTCCAATCATCTATCCTAAGAGCGCAAAAGCGCATCGAATACCTCACTCCATTCCTTGCGGAACTTGGCGAGCGTTCTGCGTTCGTCTTTTCCGTTGAAGAGCGCCTCAGCACGCGTTGCCGCGAGAAGCATAAGGTTGATTACATGCGACGCCCTGGCCGGATCCAGGACGTTCTGGCTGACTAGGGGTTCGTAGAACTTGCGGTAAAATAAATGATCTGAGTTCACAACGGCGACCAGGACGTCATCCGACACCACTGGCCTATAAAAAGGACCGCTCTCCTGTTGGTCTGGCACTAGCAAATACTTTGTGTCCGCACCTTTCTTGGCCAACGCATCCCGCACCCTAACATGACGTTCGGCAAGATCGGCAAGCACCTTAGCGTCGCTATTTTTATTTCTCGATTTTGGAATCGGGCGGAGCCGATCATGACGCTTGGCCGCAATCCTTTCGGCTTCTCCACCAGTTTGTTCAGCCTTGAGATTAAGATGTTTTTGGCGGACGCGCGAGTTAAGTGCCTTCGCAGTGTCCTCGATGATCGGCTGCAACGACTCGACGAGATATTCCTTCGGTCTGATTTGTTGCTTTGTATGCGTGATGCCAAACGCGTCATCAAGATCAGGGTTGAAGCGAATTTCGCAACGCCACCAATCGTCATAGTTCTCGCGCCGTTTGGCTCCCATGAAAAACCAGCCAAAATCAACCTCGCGCTTTCCACGCACAACTGACACTCCGGCACCGTTCGCAATGCCGCGTGCCCGTTTTTCATCGTTGCTCAACTCGTGCCATTCTCCGACGGGCAACTCTGTGAAGATAATGTCGACTGTGCCAGCCGGGGCCAATGGATTTTCGGAATCTGTCGCAACTTCAACTGTAATGACTTCCTGAAATTGGTTGGCGTTGCCGTCGTCGAACGATGTCTTGAGGAATGTCGGATCGAGTGGCGCAATCGGCTTGCCGTTCACTGCGATCTCCGTTCCAGCCCAGAGAAAATGACGGAAGATACGACCCAGACCGGAATGCAGGCGTTTTTCAATCGTGGAAATCCGTCGGTGATCGAGACGGTCGCAGCGCGTCCAGACAACCATGGTCCCGGATTTCTTATTCTTGGCGAAGTTCGGCAGCGCCTGACGCAGCGGCTTCGGAATTGCCGAAAGCGTGCCCGACACAATCTGGTCGACATCGAGATAACTGGCGATTGGTGGTCCGCCGTCCTGCCAGGTGAAAACATCGACCCGACGTGCTTGGCTGAGCGAGGCATTGGGAAGTCCCATGCCGAAGCGGCCCAATCCACTCCGACTATTGAACCGTGTAGTGCCACCAAACCGAAGCGCCTCGGTCAACGTCTCTGAATCCATGCCTGTGCCGTCATCTTGGACGGCGACTTCGAAGTCATCACTTGACGACGATTTCCGGACATGGATGTCTATGCGCCGGGCTGACGCCTCAAGCGCGTTATCAACCAACTCGGCGATGGCGCTGACTGTTCCCTTGTAGCCCGAGTCCCTCGTGGACTGGATAAATCGGTCGAGTGCAATAATCGACGTGTCGGACATATGACCCACCGTATTGCTTTGGCGTATAGCGGCGACCTTTGACATCCCTTGTTTTCCAACCCCTTAGCCGACTACGACGGTTAATCGATAACCTAAACCGGGGCAAAGATCAGCTGAAATCGTGGCCGCTGCCGCGAGCGCACTTGCTTCGCCGAAAAGCACTTCTAATTCAGGTAGATACCCGACCCGACGGTAGCCGACATCGGGCCTGGCGACTTGATCTGGGCCGTTCGAGGCATCGAACTCACCGACATTTCTATGCCGCCCTTGCCGGGGCCACTTCCCAATAGAAGCGTGTGCTCGCTCGTTTTAGTTGAGCGTCGATCAACGCGGCCCTTATCAAAATCGCACCCAGCGAGTATATGTCATCAAGCAGGCGGGATTCTCGAACTCACCGGGCTCCAAAAAATGGGGCTCACAGGCAAAGATCGCGAGACCAGCCAGGGAAGAGCCTCCTCCTGCGTAACGATGGAGGACTCTATGGCTGATCATCACGATCATTGCCCCGTAGCTTATGTATCGCCGTTCGACGGCGAAACGAATATCCAAAACTCTTGGAATGACGACATCAAGCGCGCCGCGTTCGCCGCAGCAAACGGCAATTACGCTGATGCCCAAGACTATGCCCAGGAAGCGCGGCTTCGCCTGATGAACGCGAACCGGTCGATGCCCGATGCGTCGGAACCCTACATCCGTGTCGTCATCAGTAACTCAATGAAATCCGCGCGGCGCTCAAATGCGTGTCGGTTTTCGACAGCTTCGCCAATGGCGGATCCCGTTGACGATCTGCCTGCAGCGGCGACGGATGATATCGAAAATCGCATTAGCGCGGTGACCGTCTGGACCATGGGGCTTCCGGCACCTCTCGAACGGATTTATCGACTTCTTTATGTCGAAGAACGATCGCAGCGTGAGACCGCAGCACTGATGAAAATAAGTCAACCTCGCGTGGCACAATTGCACCGGCGGTTGATCGAACTTGGGCGCACGCAGTTGGTAGAACTAGCGGCCTAACCACAGAAATCCTGTCGGCGCTTCTGGCCCGCGCAGACAGGATCAACTCAGGGCCAATGTCGCGGCTCCCAAAAACGGGGCTGAAAAAAAAGGAGAGTAAAATGAGTGAGAATCCTGTGATGGTCACCGATACCATCGAACGCCAACGCAACTATGTCGAGCAGCAGAAACAGAAAGGACACGGACTGGGTGTTGTGTTCGCCGATGCCTTTCTGCGTGGCATGCGCGACCTCGGGTACAAAAGCCCGGCGTGGGCACTTGCCGAACAATTGGACAACTCGTTCCAAGCAGGCGCCGATAATGTTGCCGTCCGGTTCCATTTCGATTCCGCCAACAAAGGGAAGGCCAAGCCCGACCAGATCGCAATTTGCGACAACGGCAACGGAATGATCCCGGAGATGATCGGATTTGCGGTACGTTGGGGCGGCACCGACCGCGAAGGGGACCGCAAGGGTCTGGGACGCTACGGCTATGGACTCCCGAGTTCGGCGGTCAGCATTGCCAAGCGCTATACAGTTTATTCCAAAACCGCGAACACCGACTGGCACGCCGTGACTGTCGATATTGACGATCTGGCAGCGGCGGCGGGTGACATCGGCAAGACAGAGGAGATGCTGACCGCGAAGCCTGCCAAACTCCCAAAGTGGCTTCGGGATGCAAAGGACGATGGCGGGCCTGATCTTTCATCGCTCAATTCCGGAACGGTCATCGTTTTTGAAGAGATGGACCGGCTGCGCCGCACCGCGGGATGGATCACGGCAGGCTCGCTGAAGACCAAGCTCTTGCAGCACTTCGGTGTGATCTACCGTCACTTCATCCCCGAACGTAAGATCGTCGTGGATGGTGTGATCGCTCAGGCGGTGGACCCACTCTTCTTGATGGAGCACGGGCGCTTCTATAGGGAAACCTCCGTCCCGGCGCAGGGCGTCGACGCTCGCACCATCGAGGTTGAGACTTCGCGCGGGACCAAGGGCAAGGTCTCCATGCGGGCTTCCGTGCTGCCGCCGAATTTCCAATCTGCGGACCCGAAGAAATTCGGCCCTGGCTCGAAGACGAACTCTCGCTTCGACATCATGCGGGAATACAACGGTCTTCTGATTTGTCGTGGTAAGCGTCAAATCGATTGCATCCTGCCGCGCTTCACCAAGTTTCAGAACTACGACGCCAACATTAAGATCGAGATTGATTTCGATCCTGAACTTGATGAGTTCTTCGGCATGACGACAGCCAAGCAGCAGATCGTGATCGACGACGAGATGTGGGAGAAGTTGCAGCATGACGGCAAGGGCGGTGCCGCCCTGATTGCGCTCGTCAGAGATCTTCGCGACGACTTCGAGCGCCAGCAGACCGAGTTGAAGGCCAAAGTCGAAAACGTGGCCGCGGACGAGGAAGAGCAGCGTGCCAGTGTGCAGGCGATGGAGGAATCCGAAAAGTTCAAGGGGTCGACAACGGAACCGACCACTGAGCAGAAGGAAGAAGCCAAGCGCAATCTCGAAGAAGCCGCCGAAAAGCGGTCGGAGGTAACCGGCGAGCCCAAGGAAGAGGTCATCGACAAACTCGTCAAGGAGACCACGAAGCGTCGGTGGGAGGTGGAGTTCGCCGCAATTCCCGAAGGCCCGTTCTATCGCCCGGTGCGTTTAGGCGAGCAGAAGCGCTTGGTGATCAACACCGATCATCCGTTCTACACGCGGATCTATACGGCTGCTCCCGAAGTTCGTGCCGCGCTGGAAGTCATGCTCTTTGTGCTGGCGGAGCGCGAACTGGATGTGAAGAATGACGCCGAGACCTTTTATAAGGCTGAGCGTCAGCGTTGGTCCGAACGCCTGCGCCATGCTCTCGATATGCTGGTGCCCGACGACGCGATGGTCGATAAGGCGAATGCAATGGCCGAGATCCTGCACACAGGCGAAGCCATGGCTCGCGCTGCCGAATGAAATAAGGGCGGCGGTGCGCAATCACCGCCGCCAATCTCTCATCGGCCGATTGGATTTTCGATTCCAATTCCGGGGTTCAAACCGGGGGTCGGAACGAAAACGGTTGAAAAAAGCGAGGAATTCCCTGTGCAAGTGGCGGAGCCGGAGGGATTCGAACCCTCGATACGGCTTTTCAACCGTATAACGGTTTAGCAAACCGCCGCCTTCAGCCTCTCGGCCACAGCTCCGTTGGAAATTCTGACACCTGCCCGAACTTCATTCTGACTTTTGAGCGCTTTTCGTTCGCTGGGCAAGCCGCTTCTCCTGGGCGGATGCCACGTACCGCCCGTCGGGGGTGGACATAATGTAGAGCGGCTGTTCTTGTCGAGTGCCACTGCAGCGCGCGGATCTCGTCCACGGTCGCGCCGGCCGCGGCCGCCTCTGTCGCTGCCGTTCGCCGGAAGTCCTGCATCTGAAGGTTCGCTGGAAGTCCGGCAATATTGCGGATCATCTTGAAGGTCTTGGCAAGCGTCTGTTCGTTCCAGAAGCCGCCTAGCCTGTCGTGCGCGAAGAGCGGGGCGTCCGGGTGCAGCATCGGACGCGTCGCAAGATAGGTATCGAGCTCGACGCGCACATTCTGCCAAAGCGGGATCGGCGCGTCGTACCAGCTCCAATGAATTCAGCTGTTTAGCGGCTGAGCCCAATCTTGTGGATCCGGAGGTCGGTGGTTCGAGCCCAACTGTACTGAAGCGACTTAGGCTTGAGCAGCAAAACAGACTTAAGTGGATCAGGCGCTCGCGAGAACTCGGACGCGTCGATATCGGCGCGACTCGGGATTTCGTCTGGGCTGGTTGCGGCGGACGAGACTTATGGTCTTCAGGATTCTGGACCATGGCAAAAACTACGAAGCGACGTTTGCGTTTTCCGACGCGTCCCGCAGAATGTCCTCGGCAGCTTTCTCGCCGATCATGTAGACCGCGCTCGCGATAAAGAACCCTGGAATGCGTGGGAACACCGACGCATCCACCACGCGCAACCCACTCGTTCCGTGGACTTTGAAGTTTCCGTCGAGAACGCCGCCCGAATTCCGGTTCCCGATCGGGCAAGTACAGGATGCGTGGTGCCCCCAGGCGTTTCTCTTCACATAGTCGCGCAACTCGTCGTCAGATTGAAATCGGTCGCCTGGTTCTTCCTCGGCGGCGATTAAGCCCGAACTCTTCAGTGGCCCCATTAGAGCGCGGATAAACTTTATGCCCGCCACGACCGAGTCGAGATCCTCGCCCTTGTCTGCGGTCCCTTCGCCGAAATAGTGAAAATCGATCAAAGGCGGATCGCAGGGGTCTGTCGAGCGCAGCTTCACTTCGCCGGCAACATTGTTGGTGTGGGCCTTTAGGATGGCCCAGGTGAGGTAATTCAGCTTCTTGGCCGCGTCCAGCGAATAGCCTGGGTAGTAACCCTTGAAATAACCCAGCAGCGAAAAGCAGAAAAGATCCGGTAGAGGACGCTCCGGCTTGGAGCGCTTGACAATTCCCAGGACAGCACCGTTTGAAGCGTAGACGCCTGACCGGCGCGTGCTCCATTCGCGATATTGAGGGTCGGTTGGGGAAAATGTTGCGGCCTTCAGGACCTCCCAAACACCGAAATTCATGCGGTTGACGACGCCTATCTCGTAGCGGTCCTGCAGGTTCTTGCCGACGCCTGGCAGATCGACGCGTGTGGCGATCCCGTGCTGTTGCAGGTCCGCCGGCGGCCCTATTCCAGAGAGCAGAAGAAGTTGCGGCGTGTTGAACGCACCGCCCGACAGAATAACTTCGCGGGACGCGAACGCGTTCTGTTCCGGTTCTTTTCTTATCCACGGTCTGAGCCCTGCGCGATATTGCATCTCGCCCTTGCGATAGCTGACGCCGATCGCACGGGTCCCGTTGAACAGAACCTTTGTGACAAGAGCATTCAGCTCGACGCGCAAGAATTGAGGACATCGCTTTGCCACATCCAGGACCCGCTCGCGTGCGCCCATGCGGCTATGGTTATTTGTGGTCAGCGGTGTGTAGCGAATGCCTTCGCCATCTTCCTTGACCCAGCGCCAGTCGTTCGGGTCGCCCTGGCTTTGAATCAGCCAGCGCAGACGACTCATGGTGGGGCCGACGGACTCCAACGTTCCACGCGTAAATTTGAAGATCGCCGCGACGAGATTGAGATCGCCAAGGGCCGACTTTGGAATCTCCTTCTCGGTGTGCAGCCAGCCGTTCCAGCCGTGTCGCGTCGGATCGATGCCCAATAAACGCAACAGGCGATATGGCCAGCGGTGGCCGCAATTCTCGATCCGCGTGAAGTATTTGCGCATGTTTGGCGCACTCCACGACTCGTCGCCCGTGGCTGCCGCGATGCAATCCCAATCGGCATTGTGCGGATAGATCAGGATTTGTGCATTGTGGGCGGTGCAGCCGCCAAGCGCACTGCAGCGAGGATAGAGGATTCCGTCAACGCGCTGGCCGTCCGCGTTTGTCGAGCAGTATTTGTCGTCGCTCTGCTGCATTTTGTCGGACGCATAGTGACGGACGAAGAAATCCCAACTTATGGCTTTGTGCTCGGAGGCAAACGTATGGAATACCGGAACGTCATAATCGTCCTGGAGCGTGCGTTGCTGTGCGCCGGAATCGTCGCTGAAGATTCGGCGGGGATCGCCTCCCGCCTCAAGGAGCAGAACGCGCCGTCCAGACTCCGCAAGCCGCGCTGCAACCGTTCCGCCGCCCGCGCCCGACCCCACAACGATATATTCCGGTGCAAAGGGTTCGCCAGCATCTGGCATGGGGAAATTCCCTGTGATGGCTAGAAGGTTTTGATAAACGCGATCAGCGCCTCTTTGTCTGCATCCGAAAGCTTCGGCCCAACGCCGCCAAACCCTGTTCCAAAATAGTGACCACGATTGACGATGAAATCGGGACATTTGCTCAGCGACATGAGTTGCTCGCGAAGATTCAGGAAGACCGCGCGCGCCTGATCGTCTGTCGCGTCGCGTGGCAGCGCTTCAAGATCGAGCTTGAGCGTGGTCAAGGCGTGCAACACCTTCGCATCGTGCGCAAGCCGGTCTTTGAAATCGGCCGTCTCCGGCAGCAGTTGCAAATTTGCTAGCAGATCGACTGGCGTACCTTTCGGGATCGGGCCGATCTTGATTCCCTCGTCCGACACAACCGAGACGAAGCTGCCGAGCGCCCCAAGTAGCGGACGCAGATTGTCGGGTAGATATCCGATGGGGATCGACAGATAGCTCGTCGCCGTCGTGCGGTCGATAGTTCCGGGTATCTTGTCGCCGAGCACGGCGTCCTTTTGACGCCTCTCGGGCCACAGCAACTGATGAATGGCGTCGTCAAACGCGTGGACGCGCCACGCAACGCTGGGATTAGGAGACGTCCAGGGATAGGGACTGAAAACTCCTACGCTGTTGTTCAGAAGAAGGGGCGCCGTCGACCACACGCTGATTAACGAGGGGACTCTGGTGTAGCCGCGACCACCGGCGGGCATTTTGTACGGCTTCGCCTGGCCCGTGTAAGGGTCGTAATACGTAATTTCGCCGACAGAAGGAAGGTCCTTGTAGGTTCGCGATGTGAAATTGTCCCAGATGTTGTTGCCGAGCCCGTTAGTCGCCAGCGGACTGCAAGCGTTGGTGTGCAAGAGCGTCACGGGAATTCTCAAATCGTTCGAAAGATAATTGTGATCACGAAAATCATCGGCCAGGACGAACTGGCGCATTTTGTTTTTGAAGTCCGCTGTATTGGTCCAGGCCCAGTAGGCATTGAAGCATTTGAGATAATCATGTGGCGCACAAGCCGTCGGGTCGCTCTGCGGCGGCGGCGTTGGCGCCTTGCTCGAATGGCAACGGGCGCAGGTCTCTGCAAAAACGATCTTTCCGCGCGTCAGCACCGCTTCGTCGTGGCTGAGGAAGGCGCTGCCGTTTGGCGCGTCGGCCAAGTGCTGGGGCTGCGACACCTGCAGCATGAACAGCGCGAGATTCAGCGTGCGATCTTCGGTCGCCCGCCAATAGCTCGAATTGCGTCGGCCGACCGAAATCTGGATGGGCGTCACCGGCTTTCCGCCCACGAGCGGATTGAAATGCAGAACCCACTCCTCGCTGAACAGTCCGATGTTGACGAACACGCGGTTCAGCGCGCCGAGCGCTCCGACCGAGTCCGCGCCATCCTTCAGCACATGGGGAGTCCACACCGTGTTAGGCGCGCGGAAATAGTTGGCGAGGGGACCGCTCGACACGTAGTCGTTGAGCTGCTTGTTGTCCAAACCGCCGCCGGCCAGCTTTTCTCTACCGCGAATCCGCCCATTCTCCAGTCGATCGGCAAGATCGTAGAACGCGTTCATGGTGCGTGGATTGTTGATGTTGTCCGATGAGATCAGCGATGTGTCGAGCGTGCCAGGCCGCGATGTGTGCACCAGTTGGGTCATAAAATTGTGCGGATTGGGACTAAAAGTAAAAACCCGTTCTAGCCAGAAATACTGCGCGCCGACCAGAGAGCTTAAATCCTTCCATTCCGGCGCTTCGGGATTTTGCGGAGGGTGCAGCGGATTGGGTCCAACATGGCAGAAGGCGCAGCTCATGCCGACGCGATAGGGACGAACGAGATCCTTTTTGAGGTAATAGCTGGGATCATTGTAATAACGGACCGGATCCCAATTCTTTGCCGCGGTGGCGTCGAACGCCGGATTGGGAAATAGCCTGAGACCGACAACTCCGGTGGCGTAGCCGTAAAGGGAACCGATCGGCAGGAAGGTTCCGTTCGGGCCATAAGGCACGACCGTGCCGCGCGCACCGATCTTGATGCCGGGATATTTGCGCTCGTTCTCGAAGGGTTCGGGTCCACATTTGGGATCGCGCACATCGAGCCAAAGTCCGAAGGCATCGGGTTTCGCCGGCTTCTTGAAACAGGGCTCGTTGACCAGGCCAAAATAGGCCCAGCGCGTGTCGCGGCTGAATTTGAGGCCGGATTGCGGCGTCTGGTTCGACGATATGATCTTGAGCAAATCGAATGAGCCATAGGCCGACTCGGTGATCATGTCCCAGAAGCGATCGTTGCCTGCGGTCCAAATCAGCCAAGTATTGCGGCCCTTGACACCTTCAGGCGTCAATTTCAAACCGCTGTCCATCTCGCGGTAATAGTCTTCGTCGGCTTGGGGCATCGACGCCGGCGTCCGGTTCGCGGTCAGAGCCTCGTCGAGGACGTGGCCCGACTGTGGCTGACGCCCGCAACCGACCAGCACAACGCACATCGCCACCGATAGTCCGATCAACCGAAGCTGCTGTTTCATGATCTGCCCCCGATAAGTCGTCTTGCGGTCAGTGTGTGGCCTTCATTTGAGCGTTGGCGTGCCGGTATAGGCGCGGACTTTCTCCGCAAATTCGGCAAAGCTCGCGAATGTCGTGGTTTGGTCACCGCCACCGATCTCTCGCACGATGAAATCGCCAAGGGCCCGATAGCTCTCCATCTGAGACTCGGTGAACCACTGATCCAGCGTGCTCTCGTGCGGGAAATCGGGATGCAGCGCCGCGTAACTGCGAACGTCGGCGGGGCCGACACCGTGATATCCGGCCTTGACGTAAATGATCGTGCCTTCGCCGCCCTCAGGATAATTGATGCTCCCGATCGCGGCATACACCGACTTGTTGGTCGCCTTCGCCCGAGCGACAACTTTGAGTTCCTTAAACTCGATCCGCGTGCTCAAATCGATCCGGATCTTGCGCATCGCATTGCCGAGGTCTTCCAACGCGCAATTGAGATCAGCACCGGCATCGAATGCCAGAATGAAGCGGCAGCGCCGCCGCGCCATTTCGTAGATGCCGAGATTTTCGAAGTGTCCGCCGTCGGACAAATAGACATAGGGCGCTGCGTCGTTAGTAAGTCCGAACAGCTCGCGCACGATCGGCAGCAGCGCCGTTCTCGGTCCTTCACGCCGATATGTGGAGTCGTCGGCTGGGTTGCCGAACCACCAACCCAGCCGAACGTTGAACAGCGTCATCACAATGCTGACAAGCGGCGAAGAGTGATAGCCCATATTGGGGCTTGCCGCCGCGCCTGAAACCGCGACCGCTGTTCCTAGACTAAGACCAGAACCACGGCCGCCAAATTCGGAGGTCAGTCTGAAATTAACAATGTCATTTCCACACGCTTGCGGTGTCATCACGAAACTTTCGGCCTTGCGCTCTTGCCAGGCGAGGTTTTTTCCCGACACCACATTGAGCGTTGTGTTCACTACATGAAACAGACGATCGCGCCCGATACCCGCGTCCTGATTGTTGAGCATCGCCATCGGAAAATTGTCGTTTGGGTCGAACCCGGTAAATGGATCTGGAGCCAGAAGCGTGCCCTTGTCGTTCGAGGTCCGCGCTGAACCGAGAAAGGCGCGAATTAGCCGATTACGATAAATTGCGTGTAGCGAAAAGCGGTTGACGTTCACGAAATACGACGCGACGAACGTGAACGCAAAGAGCGTCGCAGCCGTAACCGCGGCTGTGATCAGTCGGAGATATGCAGTGGTTTGGTCGGAATCGGGCGGCCCCAGGCGCTCGAGCAACAGCCGCAAAATAATCGTCCCTCCGATCGCGAGACAAATCAGGAAAATGAACGTCGCCAGATTCAGGATTGTCGCCGTCGAAAAGAAAGCTCTTGCGGCTGGCTGCTCGGGTGTTGCCGGTGAGTTGCGGCTGTTGCCGAGTATGAGCGTGGTCAACCCCGAGAGCCCTCCCAAAGCGGGGACCGCGACTCGCAATTCCCAGTTCACGAATCCCCGGACAAGAACAGCTCCGTAAAGCCCAATGAGCGAGAAGAAAAGCCACGCCAACGATGCGGCCACCACCCAGCCTGATGAGCGCGCGAGCCATTCACGATCCGCGTCGCCCTCGCGCGCATAACTTGACAAGCCGACATAGAGGAGCTCGGCCGTAAGAATGGCAATCATGATGCCGGAGATGCCGAATACGACAAGCAGATTGATCGCCCCATCGGGAGAGACCCGTTCACCGAAAAAGCCATAGCCGCCGGCGAGCGATGCCCAAATGTGAGAGGCGTAACCCATGACTGCACCGGCCAGGGCGCCGGAGACCGTCCAATAGATCAGAAGATGCAGCGGTGGCACCGGGTCGCCGGGCGTGCCGATCAGGCCGAGACGGCCGAGCCGCAGCCGTTGGCGGATGGCAAAGGCGACGATCCAGGCTACGAAATAGAGTATAGCTCCCCAAAGGGCCCAACCGGCCACATAGGCAATGACGTCATTCGTTGCCGCCTGTGCTTCGACCGCCATGCCATATTGGGCGCCATAGAGCGCGAACAGCGCTGCCGCAATCACAATCGGCAGCAGGACCAAGCCCAGATAGCCATTTTGTCCGATACCGCTCTTACCCGCACCGGGCCGGTTTGCAACCGAGGCGGTAAGGGCAATGAAGAGGAACAGTGACGCCAATCCAAAAATAAAGTTCTTAGCATCGACCGGCCAGTTTCGCGCCCAACGGACGAAGTTGGACGCAACAATGGGAATGGACAGCAGCGCGAGCAGTAATGGCCCGAGCACGATCCAGTTCAGAAACAGATTGCGGATATAGAGCGCCATGCCCGCCCAGGTATCGGCCGAGGTGAGGCCCTTCTTGGGCGTGAGAAAATTGCTGTAGGAGCGGAGGGATTTGATTTCCTCCGGCTCTTCGGGTCGAAGGGGCGAAGGCGCCTTGAGCGCTGCGAACACGTCCTCGTCGTTCTTTTGATGCAACCGCCATGCCGATAGCCAACCGCCGGTGTAGCCGCCGCCGGAAACGGTCGAGAGGTAGTGAAATTTGCCGAGCAGTTCGTTGCGCGACAGGGCCTGAATGGCACCCAGCGCGAACGATGCGCTTCGGATGCCGCCGCCGGAAAGACACAGCGCGGCTTGCGGGTCCTCCAGTGCGCCGATCTTCTCATAAAGTTCAGCCATCGACACATTTTCGTCCAGCGGCACTTTCGGATGAAGCGTCCTGAATTCTTCGCGCAGAACTTCCCTGAACTTGTGTCGACCAGTCCTAGTGAGAGGCCACACTGCGGCCTGCACGCGCAGCGTGACTGGCTTTAGAGCCGCTAAGTGCTGCGTGACGGGCTTCAGGGCCGCTAACATGGCAAGGCCGGAGTCTGGCAAGTACCGGATACTGTCTTGAACCGAAAGCTGCCGGCGGAGCGTGGAGCCTGCCAGGTTCGGCTAAGGCGACGCTCCGGTCGCGAATAGTTTGCGAGAATCACTCGTTGCATAAATCATCGCTCCCGAAATCAACGTCGATACGACGCGGACCTTTTTACACTCTCGGTATACGGGATTGCGCGAGACACATTCACCGGGCAGTGAAAAACTCGCCGCGAACAGGACGGACGCCCATTACCACACTGCAATGCACAGCAATACCACGCGCCGTTACTGTATTGCTTCAGTGACCTGAGCGCAACGAAGGCGAGATCGGTTATTCGGAACAAAGCCGTCGCGTACATGCGGTTTTCGACGGGCGGGATCCCACCTTCGTCCTGAAATCGAGGTTCACAACCACGCTATTCGGTCAGGCGAATCGCGTGAGGTCCGACCTGCAGAGCGAGGCGGATAGCGTCCATTCTGGTAAGAAGCTAATCCAGATCTACCAACGCCACGGATTGAACTGCTTGGGGGGATGCAGATGGTATCCCGGATGCAATGTCGATATGCCGGCGGTGAAAAGCGATATTGCCAAATTCGATGGCTTCGTCCCAAGCCGAGATGGTGCCATAGGGATGAAACACCCTTGCGGCAGAAACCATCAACGGAACGCGATCCCGACTATGGCTCTTCTGCATCATCGCGTGAAGGAGGAAGTGTTCAAGGCAGCGATCGTAGTTGAACACTGCAAACGAAACGCCCTCCAGAATTTTTTCCGCGTTTTCGCTGGAGACGCCCGCACTAAGTATTTGCATGAACTTGACACTCCATGTGTTAGACAGAGCCGCAAAATCCATGGTCTGAGAACCTGGCTGGCCGGAGAGTTGCATTGTGCTTCCTCGCTCAGCCTCCAGAACCGATCTGACGATGGCCGCCTTCCCGAAAAGTTTGATCCGATCGTCGGCTTCGTGCGCGTGCAGGAAATCATCGATCGAGCGATAGAGTTCGATGCCGTCACGTATTTGCCAGGCAGAATCCTGATATTCGGAATATTTTTTTGGCGAGTACTCTAGAAATGCCTGCCACAGTTTTTTGGTCGCCCCTGACTTGTGACCCTCCGCTCTCAAACCAGATATCGCATTTTTTGCCGATCGTGTTAGCCAATCCTCTCTACCACAGCTCCTGACCGCCCTTTGGGGGCAGCGGGGCGACCTTTGCCTGAGTTTGCCACCCGCCTCAAGTCGCGTCGAAACCGTGGGCCTCAGGCGGGTCTGGGGCGCTTTCGCGCCGCCAGGAGAATCGCGTTCTTGACGATGGCATCGACGAACGAATCGTC
>Ga0157372_10001049_pt1 | contig 30209 bp, 30 predicted proteins | sample C55metaG_FD_115307 | JGI IMG/M metagenome (GOLD analysis project Ga0157372, IMG submission 115307) | Corn rhizosphere microbial communities from Kellogg Biological Station, Michigan, USA - C5-5 metaG | ecosystem: Host-associated > Plants > Roots > Rhizosphere > Soil | place: USA: Michigan...
TGAATGCGCCGGTGCATAAGGAGGCTACTTCCGCGTTTCTTTTATATTGTTTTATAATCCAATCGACAAAAAAACGGTTGTAATGTCCTGCGCTAAGCATATCTCCCCTTAGTGCGGGGATGATGATCAAGTCTGTTTTGTCGATGTCGTGTGAAAGGCTATCCGGCGTAATAGTGACCATTCCGTCTTCGATCACCACTTTGGCGCTTTCTCCGATGACTTGTATTTCGAACAATTCCTTTTCTCCTTGCGTCTTTAATAGCTCATTTACCTTCTTAAATACGGCCCGGGCATCGACTATCGAGGCGTAGTTTGCATTTTTCAATGCGAGGATCGAGATATGTTTCTTTTTGATCATTATACGGCGTTGCAATATAGGTAAAACAATTGTCGCGATTGCCTTTACCATTATGTCGCATTTGCATATTCCCCTGATGGTATTTAAGCCATAGTTTTGTATCGAATCAAATCACGAATAGCATGCACGGCACGGATATTTATTTGCATTTCAATGGGAACAGCCATGAGGCGTTCTCTTTTTACAAAGGCATTTTTGGTGGCGAATTTATTACGGCGCAGCGCTTTAAAGATGTGCCGGGAGGCGAGAAAATGGATGCTGCAACGCAGGAGAGGATGATGCATATTTCTTTGAAGATCTCGCCGCACACCACGTTGATGGCGACGGATATGATGGGGAATGAGGGGAATGAGCTGAGGTTGGGCAACAATTTTCATATTTGTTTGCAGACCGACAGTGAGAAAGAGGCCGACCAGCTTTTTAGAGGGCTCTCGAAGGAGGGTAAGATAGAGATGCCGATGAATAAAACTTTTTGGGGCGCCTATTTTGGGATGTGCCAGGACAAATTCGGTATCCTTTGGATGATCAACTTCACTTTTCCTAATAATAAATAATTCTATTGCAAATGGAAAAATGGCTCACTATTGCAAAACCCGTCTGGTGGACCGGTACGATCCTGAAAGGGTTGCTGTGTCTTTTCCTGGCCTTTGATGCGCTGATGAAATTGATAAAGATCTCCTTTGCTGTTGAGGGTACGCTGGAGATGGGGCTTCCCGAAGGCTGTATCCGGTTTCTCGGGGCTTATTTGATGCTGGCTACGGCCCTTTATATTTATTCCAGGACCGTTGTTTTGGGGATGCTTCTTTTGGTTGCTTATCTTGGGGCGGCGGCTGCTATAATGTATCGAACCGGTGCGGCGGGACATCCGTATCTTTTTCCGATCATCTTTGCGGTGTTGGTTGTGATCGCGGAGTTTTTGAGAAATCAAAGGGTTAGAGCTCTCGTGCCATTTGCAACTTAATATTTAAGGACGATGTCTTTTCAAGCGTATCTCGATAATATAAAGGCCAAGACGGGAAAAACTCCCGCTGATTTTAAGAAATTGGCTGAGAAGAAGGGCTTTTTGAATAAGGGGGAATTGGTGGAGGGTGTAAAAGCCGGGCAGATAGTGGCCTGGTTGAAAGAAGATTTCGAGCTGGGACACGGACATGCGATGGCGATCTATGCGGTGTTTAAAGGGAAAACCAAGTAATTGAATGATATCGGAGGCGAGCGGTAGGCTATTCATACCGCTTCTGGCAATTCTCGCAGTAAAATGCCCGGCGTTTTCGTTTTCCGAGATGTTTGACTTTAACCAATGGGATCACGCAACGGGGGCAAATGCTCTTTGCATGGACCAGCCAATTCTTGCGTAACTCATAGGCCTTCTTCCATTCGAGAAAGTCGAAACTGTAGTTCCGGGCTTCGCGGATCAATTCCGTGAGCTTCCGCGGGGGCAGGGCGCCGACCCGGGTTTCGGGGTGGACGCGGATGCGGAACAAGACTTCATTCTTGATGATGTTGCCGACGCCGGCGAACAGGTCCTGGTCCAGCAGGGCATCGGCGACGAGTTCGTCCGGCATTTCTTTGAGCTTCTTTCGGGCTTTGTGGGGGTTCCAGCGGTCGTTCATGACATCCGCACTCCAATCATACCATTCGTCGAGGTTGCCGGTGAGGATCTTTACCGAGCAGGCATAGAAATCGAGGTCGCCCTTTTTAAAATGGAGGTGCAGGCGGGGATTGGGTTTTGTTTGCTCGTTAATGCTATAGGAGCCGAAAAGCATGAAATGGATGCGGATCGTCCGGTCGGGCAGCTGGATCAGGAAATGTTTGCCCCAGCTGCGGAAGGCCAGGACCTTTTGGCCGGCGATGCCGGTGGTGTCGACTTTGGTATTGCCGGAGACGGCAAGGATGGTATGTCCTTTGAATTTAGCGGCCTGCTCTTTCAAAATTACTATGGAAGGGCCTTCGGGCATGCTTGAATGCGATGCAAAAGACAAACCAAGGCGACGATCTACAGTCCCTCTAAACATCCTCTAAGCGCAGGCAATAAGAAAAACCCTTACTCGTCCGAATCCGTGGCTTTTGCGCATATTCGGCCAGAGCGTGCATTGTAAATTTAAACCGTGCAACATCGCTGATTACGTGCAATATCTCTATCAAAGGTTAAGGAATTCGTATGAACCACTACACAAAAGAAAACGTCGAAAAGGCAAAGGCTTTGAAGAAGCTGATGCGCAAATGGCTTACCACGCAGGAAACAGAAAAAAAGGCGGCTGTACTGATAGCCAAGAACCCCGAATTGCAACGAAAACGGGGAGCCGCCTCAAAATGATGGCGGCCGGATGAATTCGGCCGCGGTGATCGAGGCCGGCGTTACGGTCCTAAAATAACCGCAACTGTTTCGAGCGGACCGCCTCTTCGGGCGGCTTCGCCTTTCCAAAGACCGTACGTCCCCCATATTTCCAGCTGTCGGCCTGTTCCCGGGCGATCAACTCGTCGAGGCCGCGGCCGGTGGGCGTGAAGGAATCTTCGGCGCGTTGCGCGAGAGCAGAGAGCTTCTTCATCGCGTCGAGCTTGTCGCTCTGGCCGACCTTGGCCTTGTGGACGGCGCCCTGCAGGATGGCGATGGTCTCGTCGTAGACGTCGATTGGAACGGGGAAGGGATGGCCGTCCTTGCCGCCATGGGCGAAGGCAAATCGCGCGGGATCGCGGAACCGCGCCGGCGTCCCATGGATGACCTCGCTGACCAGCGCCAGCGACTGCAGGGTCCGCGGCCCTACCCCTTCGAGCAGGACCAGTTCCTCGAAATCGGCGGGCTGGCGATCGTGCGCGAGCCAGAGGACGGCGCCGAGGCGCCGGAGATCGACATCCTCCGCGCGGACATCGTGATGTGCCGGCAGGCTCAGCATTCGTTGGGCGTGGTCTGTGCCGCCCGGTGGCGTGTTGGGAGCCCGTTGGGGCAGCTGCTGCTGCGCTTGCTGAGTCAACAGCTGCTGCGCGTCCTGCATCATCAATTCGGGCTTCTCGCGCGTCAGGGAAAGAACGCCCTTTCGCGCGGGATCGGCCTGGTGATCGGCGAGGTTGAGGATCTCGCCCTGGTTGGGCCCGCAGATGGCGGTATGCGGCTCGTCGACGAAAGAACGCAGCCCGGCGGAATGCCAATGATACCGGCGGGCCGTCGAATTCCCCGTGCTCATCCCTTGCTGGATGACGGTCCACCGTCCTTCCCGGCTGAGGACAAAGCAATGCATATACAGCTGAAAGCCGTCCTGGACGACGGTGTTGTCCACCTTCGCACTAAGCTTGCTGCTTCGCACCAACTCCACTCCATCGAGACCGGTGCTCTCGCAGACCTTCAGGATCTCGGCGGGCGCCTGCCGGGAAGCGCTGCCCTTGCCTCCGCAGATATAGATGCCCAATTCCTTCGAGTGAGGATTGATGGCCCGCTTCAACGCGCCCATCACCGAGGTGGTGATGCCTGAAGAGTGCCAGTCCATCCCCATCACTGCGCCAAAGCTTTGGAACCAGAAGGGATCGGACAGGCGCCGCAACACCTCCTCGCGGCCATAGTCGGCCAACAGCGCCTCGGTCACCGCCAGCCCCAACCGGGCCATCCGGTCCGCGAGCCATTGGGGAACGTAACCATAATGCAAAGGAAGATCTGCCGCACCTGAACGTTTCATACGCCACGTTTTGCCAACAAATTTAGTAAATTTTGCCGGATTTTGCCCTATTTGATGGGCGGCTCCGGTTATGGCCCGACAACGGCTATCTTTCCCGCCATAAACCGCCGCACATGAAGCAACTTGCCACCCTGCTGGTCCTCGCCGCGACCCTGGCGATGTCCGCCACCGCCCAGGAAAATCTTCCGAACGACTATCTGACCCCTGCCTTTCATGCCGCCCGGAGGGATGCGCTGCGGGCACTGATGCCGCCGCACTCGGTAGCCGTGATCTTTGCCTACCCCACGAGGACGTTTTCCAACGATGTCAACTATCCCTATCATCCCAACCCCGACCTGTACTATTTCTCGGGGTATAAAGAACCCCAGGCCGTCCTGCTTATCTTCAAAGAGGCCCAGAAGGGCGCCGACGGATCGACCTACCGCGAGCTGTTCTTTGTTCAGCAACGCGATCCGCAGCAGGAACAGTGGACCGGCCGGCGGCTGGGCGTCGAAAAGACAAAGAGCGAATTGGGCTTCGACCACGTTTATAATGGCAGCGAATTCGCCGGCTACCCGATCAATCTGTCTGCCTTCGACCACATCCTCTTCTCCGGATTGCCGGATGACGTCCATGACGATCTCCGGGATCCGGCAGACTTGTACGACCTGATGCAGGCGTTCCGGAAAAAGGCGGCGCTGCCGGCCGACTTCGATCCGGCAACCAACGAGCTTCTTGGCAATCTCGCCGAACGGGCGACGGTGGCGACCCTTCCCCGCATCAAATCCTACATCGGCAAGCAACGCGAGGCGAGCGAGAAACTGCGCAACAATGAACTCATCACGCAACTTCTCAACTGCAAGAATGCCGAAGACCTCGAAGCCTTCCGGAAAAAGGTGGCGGATTTCAAGTGGAATACCTTTCTCTATGATCAATCGGTCGCCTCACTGCGCGTGATCAAGACGTCCGAAGAGATGGCGCTGATGCACAAGACCGTCTCCATCTCCGCGATCGCCCATGCGGAAGTGATGAAGGCCATCCGGCCGGGCATGTCGGAGTCGGAACTGCAGGGTCTGCAGGAATATGTCCATAAGAAACTGGGTGCGGAATATGTCGGCTATCCTTCCATCGTCGGCGGCGGCGCCAACGGCTGTATCCTGCATTATGAAGAGAACGCCCGCACCAATGTCGGTAAGGACATGGTCCTGATGGATATCGGCGCCGAATACCACGGCTACTCCGCGGATGTGACCCGCACCGTTCCCACCACGGGTAAATTCTCCCCTGAACAAAAAGCCATCTACGATCTCGTCTATGAAGCCCAGGAAGCCGTCTTCCCGCTTTGCCATGAAGGAACGCCATTCCCCGCGCTGAATGAAAAAGCCACCGAAGTGCTGGCGGCGGGACTCGTCCGGCTGGGCATCATCAAGGACAAATCCCAGGTATCGCTTTACTATCCGCACAGCTGCTCGCACTATCTCGGGCTGGATGTTCACGATGTCGGAACCTATGGGCAACCATTGAAGGAGAATATGGTCATTACCGTCGAACCGGGGATCTATATTCCCGCCGGCAGCCCCTGTGATAAGAAATGGTGGGACATCGGCGTACGGATCGAAGATGATGTGCGGATCGGTAAGGACAAGGAGGAACTGCTTAGCTGGCAGGCGCCCCGCAAGGCCGAAGACGTGGAAAAAATGCGAACTCAGAAAAGCGCTATCAACGACCTGGTTCTTCCGACCATACAATAGGCACAATATTGGATTATCTTGTATAAAATTCCATTTATGAAAAATTTAATGGTCACAGCCCTGCTCGGAACCGCCCTTTCCCTGGCCGCCCTTAGCGCCAGCGCTCAACATGAGTATGTAAGAGAAAGACCGCATGAACATGTGGTCAAACGCCCCGCCCGGCCTGACGCTCATCACGTATGGATCGGTACGGAATGGCATTTCAACAACGGACGTTATGAAGAAGTTCCGGGTCACTGGGATGCGCCGCCCCACGGTCGTCATAGCTGGGTAGCCGGTCACTGGGTCAAGGAACGCCGGGGTTCTTACTGGGTTCCGGGCCACTGGAGCTAATTAAAAATTCATTAAAAAAGTAGTCGGGGGCTAGAGGCCCCCGATTGTTTTTATCATCTCACGGTCGAAGGCTTCGAGATCCTTTGGACTGCGGCTCGTGACCAATCCATTATCGGTGATCACTTCCTTGTCCTCCCAGATGACGCCGGCATTCTCCATATCGGTGCGAAGCGACCAGTAAGAGGTCATATTGCGACCTTTCAGCCTGCCCGTCTCGATGAGCAGCTGTGGGCCGTGACAGATCGCGGCCACCGGCTTACCCGTTTCCAGGAACTGTTGCGCAAATTCCACAGCCTTTTTGTTCATGCGCAACTGATCGGGATTGAGGACACCGCCGGGCAGCATCAGCGCATCATATTCATTCGCATCCGCCGAATCGAGCGTCTCGTCCACGGGGAGCTCTATCGACCAATGATCCTTGTCCCAGGCTTTTACCTTGCCTTTCTGTGGTGAAACGATCTTCACTTCGGCGCCGGCTTGCTCCAGCGCCTTCTTCGGACCCGTCAACTCTACCTCCTCAAAGCCATTCTCGGTGAGAATCGCGACCTTCTTGCCTGTTAAGGTTGCCATAATTTCTTTTTTTATATTGAAAAATACAGGTTGGTTTACGTTAGCGACCTCAAAAACAATACCATGGAGGTCATTCACCGATACTGCCGAACCGTATGAAATGCCTTATATTTACACCAATGGGCGAATGAGAGCGCAGAATGGCCTAGCCTTTGTAAACACCTTTCTAACGTATAACCTAAACCAGGAAAGGTATGTTCGTACGTCATCTCTTGCTCCTTCTTTTTAGTGTACAGTGGTTTGCCGCCGTTCGGGCCGATGCCCAGAACAACCCGGCCGCCTATCGCAACGTCCGCGATACCACTCCTTTGCCGGCCCGCTGGAACCTCCAGGCCTGCCTGGATTATGCCAATCGAAACAATATCACGCTGAACAGCCTGCGGCTGAGTCAGAAGACCGCCGAGCAGAACTATCTTCTTTCCAGGGCCCAGCAGCAACCCAATCTCTCGGGCAACGGTAGTCTTTCCTATACGCATAGCAAGGCCGCCACGGCGGTGATCGGCGGGGTGCAGACGACCTCGTCCTGGATCAACAGCTGGGGCGCCAGCAGTTCGATCACGATCTACAATGGGGGATATCTGCGCAACGACATCCTGCAAAAGAATCTCGAGATCGAGTCGGCCAACCTGAACATCCTACAGTCCACCAACGACATCACGCTGCAGATCACCCAGGCCTATCTTTCCATCCTGCTGGCCAAGGAGAACGTCGTCTATGAGCAGGACCTGATCAATACCACGACTGCAGCGGTGGACCAGGGCCGGAAGCAATACGAGGCGGGAAGCATCGCCCGAAATGCATATATCGAACTGCAGGCCCAGCTGGCTACCGACAAGTACAATTTCGTCACCGCGCAAAGCCTAGTCCGGCAAAACAAGCTCAACCTGAAGGTCATCCTCCAGCTGCCTTACCAGGACAGCTTCGATATCGTCGACCCGGATACGGTGATCTCCAAGGAGGCCATCACCGCGCTGGACAGTGTCGTTTCCGTCGCCATGAACAACCGACCGGAGATCAAGAACGGACAGCTGAGCATCGATATCGCCCATTTCGATCTGCTCAAGGCGCGTGCGGGCTATCTGCCCATCCTGACGGCCACGGGGCAGCTTTCTTCCAGCTATTACAGCCGCAGTACGGACGCCTATTTCAAACAGCTGGACAACAACTTCTTCCAACAGGTGGGCGTCAATCTCTCGATCCCCATCTTCACCCGGCGGACGGTGAAGACCCAGGTGGAGATCGCCAAGATCAATATCGACCAGGCGAAGCTGAACCTCCAGAATACCCGCACCGTCCTCGCCCAGGAGATCGAGCAGGCCTATATCAACGTCATCAATGCGCAGGGCCAATACGATGCGGCTGTCGAGGGGCTGACGGCGAGTCAGGAGGCCTTCCGGATCGCCGGCGAACAGTTGAAAGTAGGGGCCTCCAACCTGGTCGACTACCTGCAGCAGAAGACCTTGTATACGCAGGCCTTCCAGGTGTATATCCAGGCCAAATACAATGCGGCCCTCAGTATCAAGATCTACGATTTCTATATGGGAATAGCAGTTAAACTCTAAATAATGAAGCGAGCCATCATCATCATTGTTATACTCTTGCTGGCCGGGGCCGCTGCCTGGTATTTCTTTTTTCGCAAGGAAGAGAAACCCGTCATCCTGACAACGGAAAGACCCAAGTACGGTTATATTTCGAAGAGCGTAACGGCGACCGGGACGGTGCAACCCGTGGATACGGTTGCGGTCGGCTCGCAGGTCTCGGGGACGATCAAGGTCCTCAACGCCGACTTCAACGCCAAGGTGAAAAAGGGACAGCTGCTGGCCGAACTCGACAAATCCCTTTTCGTCGCGCAGGTGGATCAATATACGGCCAATCTTGCCCTTGCGAAGGCGAACCTGGCCTATCAGAAGAGTACCTTCGACCGGCAATCGCAATTGTATAATGTCGGCGCCATCAGCAAGGCCGACTATGAGAACGCCCAGAGCCAGTACCAGACCGCGCAGGCCCAGGTTCAGAGCGTACAGGCGCAGCTCAACGGGGCGCAGAAGAACCTCGACTATGCCAGCATCCACTCACCTGTCGACGGCGTGGTGATGACGCGGAACGTCAGCGTCGGTCAAACGGTGGCGGCCAGCTTCAACACTCCTACGTTATTCATCATCGCCAAGGATATCAGCAAGATGCAGGTGCAGGCCGCGGTCTCGGAAGCCGATATCGGCGATGTAAAGATCGGTCTGCGGGTAACCTTCACCGTTGACGCATATCCCGACATCACCTTTACCGGCACCGTCAACCAGGTCCGGCTGGAGCCTGTCGTCTCGGCCAATGTGGTCACCTATTCGACGATCATCACCGCGCCGAACCAGGACCTCAAGCTGCGGCCCGGCATGACGGCCAATATCTTCATCTTTACCCGGGAGATCGACAGCGCGATGCTGATCACGGCGAAGGCGCTGAAGTACAAGCCGGACGACGCCCTTGGCAAACAATACAAGATATTCCCCGACACCGTCGACGAACGGGAAGTGGCTGCAGAGGCGAAGCGATCGTCCGCCAATCCGCTCAGCCCGCCCCGTCACCGCCATGATTCCACTACACGGCAGGTGGATACCGCACCCCGTACGGGAACCCCGGCCTTTGTCTGGGTAAAGGTTGGGGACAGCCTGATCGAGAAGAAGATCACTACAGGGCTCAACAACGATACCAAGGTACAGGTGTTGAGCGGGCTCGATGTTGACGACGAGGTAGTGAACGGCGAAGAGGCCGCGCCCAAGGGTGGCGCCAAGTCGGGCGCGGTAAGGAGTCCCTTTATGCCGGCCCGGCGCGGCGGTGGAGGCCGTGGCGGCGGAGGAGGTGGTGGTGGCGGTGGCCGTGGAGGCGGCGGCGGAAGATGAGGCTAAATTCTGTCCTTCGGACAAGATGCCTCCGGCATCTTAAATGAAATCCCATGAGCAATCAGAAGATATTGGAATTACATGATATCAAGCGGGAGTTCCGGATGGGCTCGGAGGTGGTTCGCGCCCTCAAGGGCGTCTCCTTCGACGTCGTTGCCGGGGAGTTCCTGACCATCATGGGCAGTAGCGGATCGGGCAAAACAACGCTGCTGAATACGCTGGGTTGTCTTGACAAGCCCACCGACGGCACGTATCTGCTGGATGGGGTCGATGTCCGCAAACTGGGCCGTAACGAACTGGCGAAACTGCGCAACAACAAGATCGGCTTCGTCTTCCAGGCCTATAACCTGCTGCCCCGCACCTCGGCGCTTGAGAATGTCGAGCTGCCGCTGTTGTATAACCCGGCGCTGAGCGCAAAGGAACGGAAGGACCGGGCGATAAAATGCCTTGAAGCGGTCAACCTTGGAGACCGGCTGGATCACACGCCGAGCCAGCTGTCGGGTGGTCAGCAACAGCGGGTGGCGATCGCGCGGGCCCTGGTGAACGAACCGGTGATGATCCTTGCCGATGAGGCGACCGGAAACCTCGACTCGCGAACCTCGTACAGCATTATGGCGTTATTCCAGGAGCTGAACTCGCAGGGCAAGACGATCGTATTCGTGACGCATGAGCCGGATATCGCGTCCTTCAGCAGCCGGACCATCATGCTGCGGGATGGGAAGGTGATGAAGGACAGCCTGAATGAGAGCCGCAAGAGCGCGAGAGAAATGCTTGAATCCCTGCCCAAAACGGAAGACTATTGATAACCGGCCGCGGCCCCGGTCGCGACGCAAATGACGCACTATGAGTTTCTTCAATCTCCTCCGCATTGCCTTGCGGGCCCTCCAACGCAACAAGCTGCGGGCCTTTCTCACCATGCTGGGCATCATCATCGGCGTCGCCTCGGTCATTGCTATGGTGGCCATCGGCCAGGGTTCCAAACAGTCGATCCAAAGCCAGCTCTCGGGCATGGGCTCCAATATGATCATCATCCGGCCCAACAGCAATATCTCGGCGGGTGCAAGGCTGGACGCCACCAGCGTGCAGACACTCACCCTCGACGACGTAAAGGCGCTGCAAAAACAGGCTCCCGATCTCAGCGCGGTCTCCCCGATGGCCAATGCCAAGGGACAGGCCATCTATGGCAATAACAACTGGCCGACCACCATCCAGGGGGTTCAGCCCAACTATCTGACAACCATCCGCCAGTGGCCCGTACAGGATGGGGTGGCCTTTACCGACCGGGATGTCCAGACACAGTCCAAGGTCTGCCTGCTGGGTCAGACCGTGATCACGAATCTGTTTCCAACCGGCGGGAGCCCGATCGGAAAATATATCCGTTTCGGCAATGTGCCCATGCTGGTGATCGGCACGCTGGCCCCGAAAGGGGAAAGCGCCTTTGGCCAGGACCAGGACGATGTGATCATCGCGCCATTCACGACCGTACAGCGCCGAATCCTGGCTTCGGCCAATTCAACCATTTTCGTTCAGAATATCTATGCCTCCGCCATCAACGAGACAAAAACCACAGCCGCCTCTGACGAGATCTCCAATATCCTTCGGACAACACACCGGCTGAAACCGTCCGACGAGGACGATTTCGCGGTGCGGACCATGCAGGAACTGATCAACACCTTCAGCAGCACCAGCCAACTGCTGACCGTCCTTTTGGCCGTCATCGCCGGTATCTCGCTGCTGGTGGGCGGCATCGGGATCATGAATATCATGTATGTATCGGTCACTGAGCGCACCCGGGAGATCGGTCTCCGGATGTCCATCGGGGCGCGGGGCCTCGATATCCTGCTGCAATTCCTCACCGAGGCGATCCTGATCAGCCTTACCGGCGGCGTGCTGGGGGTTATCCTGGGCGTCAGCTCGGCCTGGCTTGTCACCTTCTTTTTGAAGTGGCCGACTTTGGTGACCGAGCCTTCTATTGTCCTTTCTTTCCTCGTTTGCGCCGTTACGGGCGTCTTTTTCGGGTATTATCCGGCTCAGAAGGCGAGCCGGCTGGATCCGATCGAGGCGTTAAGGTATGAGTAGGGAATTTGCTTATATTTATCTATACCTAATCGTAACTTTGCTTCAATATGAAACGAAAAGAGGAAGTCCTACACGACGTCGTCATCAAATTCGCCGGCGACTCCGGTGACGGCATGCAACTTACCGGAAGCCAGTTCACCAACAATACCGCCCTGCTTGGGATCGATCTTGCCACCTTCCCCGATTTCCCCGCCGAGATCCGCGCCCCCCAGGGTACGCTTCCGGGTGTCAGCGGCTTCCAGCTTCGGTTTTCCAGTGACGCCATCTTCACGCCCGGGGACGAATCCGACGTTCTCGTGGCCATGAATGCGGCGGCCCTGAAGGCCAACCTGAAGAGTCTGAAGAAGGGGGGCACCATCATTGCCAATACGGAAGGATTCGACCAGAAGAACCTGCGGCTGGCCAATTACCCGGACGGCGTCAACCCGCTTGAGGATCATTCGCTGGACGGCTATACCGTGTGCAAAATGGATGTCACCAAAATGACCCGGGAGGCGCTGAAGGACATTACCATGGGCACCAAGGAAAAGGATCGCGCCAAGAACATGTTCGTCCTGGGTTTCCTGTATTGGATGTACAACCGGAATATGGAGACCACCACCCGATTCCTGAAAGATAAATTCGGCAAGAAGCCGGAGATACTCGAGAGCAATCTGCGGGCCCTGCAAGCCGGCTATAACTTTGGCGATACTACCGAGACCTTCACCACCACCTACCGCGTGGAAAAGGCGAAGATGCCGCCGGGTGTCTATCGCAGCATCATGGGTAACCAGGCCCTTGCGTTCGGGTTGATCGCCGCCTCGGAGAAGAGCGGCCTGCCCCTGTTCCTGGGCTCCTACCCCATCACCCCCGCCAGCGATATCCTGCACGATCTGAGCCGGCATAAGTCGTTTGGCGTTCGCACCTTCCAGGCGGAAGACGAGATCGCCGCGATCACCTCGGCGATTGGCGCATCGTATGGCGGTTCACTGGGCGTAACGACCACCTCGGGTCCCGGGATGGCGTTGAAGGCCGAAGCCATGGGTCTGGCCGTGATGATGGAGATCCCGCTGGTCATCTGCGATATCCAGCGGGGAGGTCCGTCGACGGGTCTGCCGACAAAAACGGAACAAAGCGATCTGCTGCAGGCTTACTATGGCCGTAATGGCGAATGCCCCATGCCGGTCATCTCCGCCTCTACTCCCAGCGATTGTTTCGAGGCCGTCTATGAGGCTGTCCGGATAGCGGTCCAGCATATGACCCCCGTAATCTTCCTCAGCGACGGATATATCGCCAACGGCGCCGAGCCCTGGCGTTTCCCGAAGAGCGCCGATCTTCCGCCCATCGAGGTCAGGTTCAAAAAGGAACTCGCCGAAGGCGAAGATACATTCCAGCCCTACCTGCGCGATGAAAAGCTGGTCCGTCCCTGGGCCATCCCGGGCACACCCGGGCTCGAGCACCGCATCGGCGGATTGGAAAAACAGAATGTCACGGGCAACGTCAGTTATGACCCGGAGAACCACCAGAACATGGTCAAGATCCGCGAGGAAAAAATAAACCGGATAGCCGATCATATCCCGGCCCAAAAGCTCGACAGCGGTCCCGAGAACGGCGACCTGCTTGTGCTCGGCTGGGGCAGCACCTATGGCGCGATCAAGAGCGCGGTGGCCGAGCTGCAGCGTGACGGCTATGCGGTATCCCATGCTCATTTGCGCTATCTGCGTCCTTTCCCCGCCAATCTTGGGGAGATCATCCGCAACTTCAAGCATGTGCTGATCCCCGAGATCAATAATGGGCAGCTGATCAAGATCATCCGCGACCAGTTCCTGGTGGATGCCAAGGGCTATAATAAGATCATGGGCGTGCCGATCACGAAGTCGGAGCTGGTAGTGAAGGTCAGAGAATTGCTGGGCGGCCATAATTAGGCCTTCGGCCGGTCGGCCTGTGGGCGCCCCAGGCCAGCCAGCGTCTGACTGATCTTTGCGAGGTCCGCGGTCACCTTCGAAATAAAGTTGAACTGATCGACGACGGGCTTGAAATCCTTTGACGCCTGCGCCTTCTGATTCATTGCCAACAACAATTCCTTCGCCGGCGGCCTGGGCAGCGTGGTATTCTTGTCTTCCAGCACGTCGACCGACCGCTCCAGGCGGCAGACGATATCCTCCACCACGGGCTCGTAGGCTTTATCCGCATACTGTGCGGCATAAGGATCCATATAATAGGCCAGGGTGGCGATGTGCGAAGTAAGCATGTGGTTGGAAACGACGAACTGGTGCATTTCGCTGATGCTCTTCTGCTGACGGCGGGGCTCCGACAACATCCGCGACAGCGCATCGGAAAGATTGGCCAGCGCGACGAAGGCGTTCTTGCGGGATAGCTTGTATTGATGAACGGTGGCCGGCCGGCCGAGGAAGGAACCCGCCACATCCCTGAAATAGGCGATATTGGCCTTCAATGCAGCGCTCATAAAATCCGAGATGCGTTCGTGTTCCCACCTGGGGATGATGAGCAGGCTTGCCACGAAGGAGATCCCCGATCCGATGACGGTGTCGATCACGCGGTCGGTGAGAATGGTCCGGAAATCCGTTGGATAAAGCAGGTGGAAGAGCAGCAGCACATACGGTGTGGTCATGATCACCGCGACGAGATAGTTGGTACGGAGGAAGACATAGGTCATGATCATGAACCCAAACATCAATAAGAACAGCACCGTCGTGTCCTTGATGAAATATAGGATCAGCAGGCCGACAAAGGCCCCGCCAAGGGTTCCGAGCAGCCGCTGGACATTCCGCTGCTTTGTCAGGCTGTACACCGGTTTCATGATCACGATGATCGTCAGCAGTATCCAGTAGCCATGTCCGAAGGGCAGGAAACCCGAGATGATATAGCCGGCCAGGGTCGCGATGCTGACGCGAACCGCATGCCGGAAGATATCCGAACTGAAATTGAGGTTGTCGACGATCAGCTTCCGGTCGACCTCGGTGTGGGCGACGAATTCCCCGACGTCCACTTCCGCCGTGACATTCCGGCTCAGCCGGCGATCGTATGTCGTATATCCATGCAGGGTATGCAGGCGGAGGGCGAGGTCTTCGATACTGTCCAGGATATCGTCCATGCTGGAAAACGCCTCCGCGTTCTCTGCGGCGCCGTGCCTGTTGCGGTATTGCGCCAATTGTCCGCGCACTTCGCGGATGCGGGCGGGAAGGTCGCCACTCTCCGCGGATGGTTTCCCGCTCATGATCGCGATGCCGATCTCATCGAGCTCCGAGGCCAGCTGCAGGATCAGCCGGCGGCAATCCTGCATCAATTCCGTGCCGTCAAAGGCCCGGTGCAGCATCCGGTAGTCCTGCTGTGAGGTCATGATCCTTTCGAAAAAGTCAATAATATCGAGAAAGATCATCATCAGCACCCGGCCTACATGGGTCGATTCCTGTACGATATTTCGGCTTTTGAATAACAGCTCGCGCACGAGATCCTGTTTCGTATGATTATCAACCTGGCTTTCCACGAGTTGCCGGTAGTCTTCATCGTAGTCCGTATCATGGGCATAGAAGGCGGCCTTGACCCGAAGGTATCCCGCTGTCGCCTGGATGCAGTCGCCGATCGCCTGTTGTACCAGCCGGTAAGGCCGGAAGCTGTATAGCAACAGGCTGAGAACGGTGTACCAGACACCCCCGGCAAGCACGTACGTTGCGGTGATCAGGCTGTCGAGGGGCGTATGCGGACGATCGATATTCAGCACCATCACCAGCAATGCATTCACGCCGATGGAGCTTGCTCTCGCGCCATAGACACCGATGAAGGAGAAGAGAAAGCAGAAGATGAGCACCAACAATCCTGTCCAAATATGGGAACCGGAGGCCAGGTCGACGAGCAAGGTTACGAGGAATATTATTAACACGCAGGCTATCATACCATTACGGCGATGATGGATCGGCCCGGGATTATCGGTGTTGCCGACGCACATCGCACCGAGGGAAAGTGATATCCCAGCGCCGAGATTATTGAACTGACTGAGTAGTATCGCGGGTAACGTGATGCCTACAGTGATCCGTATAGCTCCGTTGAGGTAATGACTGTTGATAAAACTCTTATATTGCTTTATATAATCCATGCTCTTCGTATATTGTACGCGTATTGTTACGTGCACCGATAGTAACCATTAGCCAGCTGCCGATAAAACCTACAACGCCTATAACATGAGAATGCCTGCTTTGATCCTTGGGATCATCCTATCCTATGGAAGCCTAAACGCTCAGCAGGTAAAGGGCTTGGCAAGAGACGACAAGGGTAAACCATTATCGGACGTTTCGGTTGCTTTAAAAAAGGATAAGGATTCCTCTCTAGTAAAACTAAGCATTTCAGGTTCATCCGGCGAATACGAATTTTCTTCCATCGCGCCCGGCCGTTATTTTATCACCGCCTCGCATATCGGTTTCGTTTCACAAAATTCCGCATCTTTTGTGATAACAGCGGAAGGCTTGACAATCGCACCGGAGCTTACCCTCGTCCGTGCGTCAAAAGAATTGAAGGAGGCTACGGTGTCGGCCCGGAGACCGCTGGTGGAGGTAAAGCCCGACAAGCTTATCCTCAACGTCGAAGGCAGTATCAACGAAGTGGGCTCCGATGCGCTGGAGCTATTGCGGAAGTCGCCGGGCGTAACGGTCGACAATGACAATAACCTGAGTCTCAATGGGAAGAATGGAGTGCAGGTATACATCGACGGTCGACCCACCTATCTTTCGGCGACCAATCTTGCCGACTATCTGCGGACCCTGTCCTCTTCGTCGATCGAGTCCATCGAGATCATCAGTAACCCATCCGCCAAATACGAGGCTGCGGGTAATGCGGGCATCATCAATATCCACCTGAAGAAGAACGGGGCATATGGAACGAACCTGTCGCTAACGGCGGGTTATAACATCGGTACCTACTCCAAGTACAATGGCGCTTTCTCCTTCAATCACCGGGACCGTAACATCAACCTGTTCGGCGAATACACCTACAACCACACCCTTTACGAGGGGTATTCCACCCAGTACCGGACGCAGCTGGATACGTTCTTTCTTCAAAGGACGGTGCTGGTGACCACGACCAATGCACACAACTATAAATTGGGGGCCGATTATTTTATCAACCCGAAGAACACCCTTGGATTTATCGTCAATGGGCTGAGCTCGACGTACGGTATCTCCAGCAATGCCGGCACTTCTATCGTCTATGTCCCGACGAATCAAACGGCGCGGCTGCTGCAGGCGGATAACCGGACGAACGGCACCCGCGACCATGTCAACTTCGACGTCAATTACCGCTTTGCGGATAGCAGCGGTCATGAGCTGAATTTCGACGCCGACTATGGTCTTTATCATTTTCGGAGCAACCAGTACCAGCCCAATGACTACTTCGACTCCACCGGCAAGATCCCGCTGTACAGCCACAACTATGACATGATCATGCCCTCGGACATCCATATCTACACGTTCAAGGGCGACTATGAGACCAACCTCGCCGGGGGAAAGCTGAGCCTGGGGGTGAAGTCCTCTTATGTCAGTACCCGGAACGATTTCGAAGAATACGATGTCGACTACGGCGGCGGCATCAGTCATGCGGTGATGGATACCCTAAGCAGCAACGATTTCGATTACAAGGAAAACATCAATGCCGGGTATGCCAACTATACGCGGACGCTGAAGGGCTGGGTCATCACCGGCGGGCTCCGCGCCGAGAACACCAACAGCAAGGGGGTCTCGACGGGCTACAAGGAAAATGCGGCGGGGCCGGCCGGGGAGCCCTTTGTTCCCTACGATTCCACGTTCAACCGGCATTATACCGATCTCTTTTCCAGTGCGTCGGTGACCTTTAACAAGGACCCGATGAAACAATGGACGCTGAACTACAGCCGGCGGATAGACCGGCCGAGCTATCAGTACCTGAACCCTTTCCAGTTCAAGCTCGACGACTATACCCTCTCGCGGGGCAATACCCAGCTGCGTCCCCAGTATACCAACAGCGTGGGACTCACGTTCAGCTGGCATCACAAGCTCACCGTGACCGCGAATTACAGCCATACAAAGGACCTGGCGACGACGATCTTCGATACGATCGACGGATCGAAGTCGCTATACGAGCGGCAAAACCTCGGCAGCCAGGATGTTGCGAGCCTGGCGATGAATTATCCTTTCGAGTTCAAATGGTACAGCGGGTTTGTCAATGTCACCGGTTTTTACCAGCTGAACAAGGCCAATTTCGGGGCGGGCCGGACGATAGATCTGAATGTCTTCAACACGACGATCTATTCGCAACATTTCGTCCGGTTCGGGAAGGGGTGGACGGGGGAGATCGATCAATATTATTCTTCGCCCAATGTCTGGGTGGCGACGCTGCGCGTGGCATCGCAGTGGAGTCTTGACGCGGGTTTGCAAAAGACCGTCTTTGGCGGCAGCGGGTCGTTCAAGGTCTCGGTGTCGGATATCTTCCACAGCTTCACCTGGACGGGCAACAGCGTTTTTGCCGGTCAGAACACGCATATCGTGGGGGGGTCGGAGACCCGTCAGCTGAAGCTTTTCTTTACCTACCGGATCGGCAACAAACAGTTGAAGGCGGCGCGGCGGCGCAATACGGGCTCCGAAGAGGAGAGCAAGCGGGCGGCGCAGTAGCCCCGGTCCGGCCGTATTCAATCGGCATGGTTTCCTTATCTTTGGCGGCTATGACCGCGATCACCGACGACATCAGGACCCTATTTGCAGGTTTTTCGGACGCCCCGGTCACCGGGTTGGAGAAAATACCCCAGTCAGGCAGCAACCGCATGTATTTCCGCCTTCGCACGGCCACCGGATCGTTTATCGCCACCTACAATGATAATGTCCGGGAGAACCAGACCTTTATTCATTACAGCCGCCACTTCCGCGCGAAGGGCAGTCCCGTGCCGGTGATCTTTGCCGTCAATGCCGCTTATACCATTTATTTACAGGAAGACTTTGGCGATCTTTCGCTGCTGGGCGAACTCGAGAAGCAGGGGCATAACGACCGGGTCTATTCTTTTTTTCAAAAAAGCCTCGCGCAGCTGGCGCGGTTGCAGATACTCGGGGACGCCGGGCTGGATTACAGCTGGGCGATAACCTCGAAGGAGTTCGGCAAACAGGCGATCCTGAGCGATCTGCTCTATTTCAAATATTATTTCCTCGATACCCTGCAGATCCCCTATGACAAGGAACTGCTGATCGATGATTTCGAGGCGCTGAGCACCTATCTTACGCACGTAGATCACAAATACTTTATGTTCCGCGACTTTCAAAGCCGCAACATCATGCTCCGCGACGAGGCCGTGCACTTTATCGATTTCCAGGGCGGCATGAAAGGGGCCCTGCAGTATGACGTGGCCTCGCTGCTCTGGCAGGCCAAGGCCGAGCTGTCCGACGGTTGGAAGGACGGTTTGCTGGAGTACTATATGGACTGTGTGGAAGGCATCCTGGACAAGACCATCGATCGTAACCGGTTCGTGAGTCAATACAATGGCTATGTGCTGATCCGGCTTTTGCAGGTGCTGGGCGCCTATGGTTTCCGGGGGCTCTTTGAACGCAAGGCCCATTTCCTCATCAGCATTCCCCTGGCCCTGCGCAACTTAAAGTGGTTCCTGGGGAACAAGCAGGTCGGGATCGTTATGCCGGAGTTTGAAAGATTGCTTGGGCTCATGGTACAGGATGAAGTGATCGGGCGTTTTGAACCCGTACAGGCGACCGCGGAAACGCCGCTGGTGGTGCATATCAACAGCTTTTCCTACAAGAAGCAGCATCCGACCGACGACAGCGGGAATGGAGGAGGGTTTATGTTCGACTGTCGCGGCATCCATAACCCGGGGCGGATCCCGGAATTTAAGACGCAGACGGGTCGTGACAAGCCGGTGAAGGATTTCCTCGAACAGCAGACCCGGATGCCCGAATTCCTCAACAGCGTTTATAATATCGTCGACATCTCGGTCGAGGACTATATCAAGAGAGGGTTCGACAGTCTGCTGGTGAACTTTGGCTGTACGGGCGGGCAGCATCGCAGTGTTTATGCGGCCGACGCCCTTGCCCGTCATTTGCGGAATAAATTCCACGTGAAGATCGATCTGCACCATATCGAGCAGGAAGCGAAAAACTGGGTCAACCCGTGATGTACTATCTTGTCTATGGCGTTCTTTACGGGATTTCCCTGTTGCCGATGTGGCTGTTGTATGGATTCTCGGACGGCGTCGCCTTTTTGCTTTATGCGGTGATCCGTTACCGGCGGGGTGTTGTGTTGTCCAACCTTGCTATCGCTTTTCCGGAAAAGACCGATGCGGAGCGGTTGCGGATCGCCAAGCGGTTCTATCGCAATTTCACGGATAATTTCATCGAGACCATCAAGCTGCTTTCCGCGAGCCCGGATTTTTTGGAGCGGCGGCTGGTCATCGACAATCCCGAACTGCTTGACTATTATTATGACCAGGGGCGTAAGCTTCACGCGCACCTCGGGCACCTTTTTAACTGGGAGATCGGCAATGCCGCCATTCCCCGGCTGACGCGGTATCCTTTTTTGGTGGCTTATATGCCGGTCGAGAATAAGGTATTCGAGCGGCTATTCCTGCATTTGCGGAGCCGCACCGGCTCCATTCCCCTGCCGGCCACGCGTCTGCAACGCGCGATCCTGCCCTACCGGAACCAACAATATATTCTTGCGCTGGTAGCCGACCAGGCCCCGGGGGGACCGGAGAACTCTTACTGGCTCAATTTCTTTGGCCGGCCTACCCCCTTTGTGCGGGGACCCGAGAGAGGTGCGCGCATCGCCGATATTCCGGCCATATTCGTTCGTTTTTACAAGGTCCGCCGTGGGCACTATCGCGCGGAGCTGATCACCATTGCCGAACACCCTGGGGTCCTCCCCGAGGGCGAGCTGACCCGGCGCTATCGACGCATGCTTGAAGACGCTATACGTCAGCAACCCGATGGCTGGCTATGGAGTCATAAAAGATGGAAATTTGGCTGGAAGCCGGAATTGCAACCCTTCTGGATCGACGACGAAAAAAATACCCCTACTACGTGAGTAAATAGTTTCACTGAGCTATGGCATATCAGGAAATTATAATACATTTACTACAAGTGACCCTTCGTTGCACATCTCCGTGCCCAATTCCAAGGTTATAGGACATCCTGATCAGTAGCAAGACGACCGGCTCTGTCGTCAGCCGTATCCATGCACCACAAGTCTACCTAAACCTAAACCTTCACCGGATAATGATAACTGATAACCCGGGAGTCGTACTTGTCGACGATCATGTACTACTTCGCAACGGATTGGCCAGTCTTATTCGCAGCTTTGGCCGGTTCGATGTTCTATTTGAAGCCTCCGACGGCAAAGATCTCATCAGGCAATTGAAAACCTCCCGCCGTCCCGACATCATTTTACTTGACATAGGCATGCCGGAAATGGACGGCTATGAGACCGCCTGTTATTTAAGGGAACATTTCCCCGATATCCGGGTGCTGGCATTGACCATGACCGATACCGACAGCTCCGTTGCACGGATGCTGAAGAACGGCGCCAAGGGGTATGTCTTAAAGGATATCGATGCCCATGGGTTGGAGCAGGCGCTCGATTCCATCGCCGACAAGGGTTCTTATTATACGGAAACGATAACGGAGAAGCTGATCGATACCGTGAGCCGGTTGCAGGAGCCCGGGCAGCGGCATTTTCGCAATATGCTCACCTTAAACGACCGGGAGCTGGAATTCATGAAGCTCGTTTGCACCGAATGGACCTATAAGGAGATCGCCGACCGGATGTATCTCAGCCCGCGCACCATCGATGGCTACCGGGATGCCTTATTCGAAAAGTTGAATGTCCGCACGAGAGTGGGATTGGCGATGTTTGCGGTGAAGAACGGGATCGTGCAACTGGAGTGACCGGTCGACGGCTTTCTTCTTAGTTCAACACACTTTTTTCTTTCACCACTTCGATCCCTTTCTGATCCTTTATCTTTCCCCAGCCGCCGGTAACGTTCCGGAGGTTGTGGATCCCCTGGCGTTTAAGAAGAGAAGCCGCGATGATGCTGCGGTAGCCGCCGCCGCAGTGGACGTATAGATTGTATTTCTCGTCGAGGTTGGTCATATTGCCGGGATCGGTCAGGTCCTGCAACGGGATGTTGATCGCATCCTTTACGTGTCCCTCCGCAAATTCAGTCTCCCGCCGTACGTCGACGACGAGCAGGTTGGGGTCGAAGGGTATATCCATGGCCAGCTCGTCGGGTTCGATGTCGATGATGAGGTCGATGGGTTCGCCGGCATCCTGCCAGGCCGTAAATCCGCCGTCGAGGACTCCCTTCATCTTGTCGAAACCCACCCTTGCCAAACGGATAACGCTTTCCTTTTCTTCACCGGGCGAGGTCACCAGGATGATGGGTTTGTCAAAAGGGAGGAGGCTGCCCGCCCATTCCGCGAACCGGCCATCGAGGCCGATGCTGATGGAGCCGGGAATGAATCCGCCCACGAAGAGATCCGAGCGGCGGGTGTCCAGCACGATGGCCTCCCGCCCGATCCAGTCTTTGAAGGCGGCGAGGTCGAGCGGCTTCAGTCCGGCTTCCAGCACTTCATCCAGCGGATCATATCCTTCTTTATTGATCCTGGCGTTGATGGAAAAATATTGCGGCGGGGCCATGAGGCCATCGGTGACGGCCTTGATGAATTCTTCCTTTGTTTGTTCCCGTAAAGCGTAGTTGGTCTCCTTTTCGTCCTTCAACGTACTGAAGGTATGCGGACCGAGGTTCTTGCCGCAGCTGCTGCCGGGGCCATGCGCGGGATAGACGATAACGCTTTCGGGCAGTGGAAGGATCTTTGTGCGGAGGGATTCGTACAACATTCCCGCGAGTTCTTCCTGGCTGAGATTGCCGCTGCTCAGATCGGGGCGGCCGACATCGCCTACAAACAGCGTGTCGCCGGTGAACAGGGCATGAGGAGTGCCATCGGCGTTGCGAACCAGGTAGCACGAAGACTCCACCGTATGACCGGGCGTATGCAGGACTTCGATGGTCGTGGCGCCGAGGGAGAAAGTTTCGCCGTCGACGGCCAGGTGGATCGGGAAATTCGTTTCCGTCCGCGGCCCGTAGATGATGGGGGCGCCGGTTGCCTTTGCCAGGTCGAGGTGACCCGATACGAAGTCGGCGTGAAAATGGGTTTCGAAGATGTATTTGATGGTCGCGCCCCGTTCGCGGGCAAGCCTGAGATAAGCCTCGATATCCCGCAAGGGATCTATGATAGCTGCATCTCCCTCGCTATCAATATAATAAGCGGCTTCGCTAAGACAGCCGGTATACAATTGCTGAATATACATGACGGGGCAATTTCTGTAAAAATACCCTTTTTGTTTCGAATCTAATGTCAGCCAGCTTGCAGTAAGAGGGGGACTAGTCGATCAGTTCGTCCACACATTTCATGATCTCGCTAAGCCGATCATGGTTGATGATGTAGTAGATGAATTTACCGTCGCGTTGCGTCTTTACGATACCTGCGCGTCGAAGGATAGCAAGATGTTGGGAGGCAACAGATTGTTCGAGGCGAAGGTGAACGTAGATCTCGGTGACGGTGAGTTTTTTATTTTCATCCAGCAGACGGATGATCTGTTGACGGAGTTTGTGATTGAGTGCTCTTAAGATCAGTGCGCCTTTCTTTAGATTCAAAAAATCAACTTTTACAGGGGCTCCGTCGGAGCCCTCTGCGTTTACTACCATCCAATAGCTATTATTGTTCATCGTTAAGCTCATGAGCGATTACCGTTTTAAGGATTTCAAGAAGATACGAGACAGGTCCGGCAAATTTATGATCAACTCTTTGAAAAAAAATGGGCAATATTTCTTAATATGATGATATAGTCATTTTCTTGTATGAGTGTAGAATTCTTTGGTATAAGCGGGCTCACTGTACGCCAGGACGGTGAATTCCTTCTGCAAATATCGTAAAAAAGCCATATTCCCCAGATACCCGGCATGATAGTTGACCGCTCTGAAATGCGCTCGCGAGTTGATTATTATAGGTTTACACTTACCACTGCCATCGCCGAAAAACGACACCGTATGATCCCGCAGCCAGGGATCGAAACTATTTGGCCCGACTACCATGGCTGTCGAGGGTAGCAGGGCTGTGCCATCGTTTTGATAGACGGCGGTGAATACTTCCATGCGCCGGGCGTCGATCATCGGGCATAGGAGGTCTGCATCGGGAAGCTGTTCTTTTGCCGCAAAGGCCATGATCCGCAGGGTATCTTCGGCGATCAGCGGAATATCGAGAGCGAAGCAAAACCCTTTGGCGGCGGCCATTCCAACCCGCAGCCCCGTGTATGATCCGGGTCCCGCACTGACTGCAACGGCCTGCAGGTCACGCAGGCGGTAACCGGTCTGCTGCATCATTTGTTCAACAGCCGGATGCAGCCAGGCTGCATGTTCTTTCTGGGTCAAATTCTCCGCAAGCGCCAGTGCTTTCCCTTCTTGTGCAAGACAGATGCTGGCCTTCTCTGTGGCCGTATCGATGTTTAGGATTAACGCCATCTTTTAATCATATTTTAATTTTTTCCACTGCCTCGAGGAGGGCCGGGGAAGGTACATACGCCGGGTTTGTTCTGCCCAATGCCCCGAGCAGACCGGCTATCTGACCCAGGCCGATGCGGTCGCTCCATTCGAAAGGACCGAGTGGATAGTTGGTGCCCAGCCGCATGGCGGTGTCGATCTCTTCCTTTGTGCTTACCCCGGCTTCCCAGGTGAAGAAGGCTTCGTTGATGATCGTCGCGAGGATACGGGCGCTGATCATCCCGGGTTCATCCGGTACGATGCGATACTCGTGGTCCAGCTGGTGATACAATGTTGCGACGCGGCCTGCCGCCGTCTCGTCCGCGACGGCCAGCTCGTGGATGTTTCGCTCGAGGAAGCCTGGCCAGGCATTGATGCGGACGAAGGAGGGGTCCATTTCCTTTATCGTCGGTGTCACTGCGTTGACGATGATCAGTGCGGGTTGCAGTTTGCTCAACGCCTCCCGACGTTTCTTTTCGTTGACGAAATCGAGATCGATGTAGGCGATTGCGTCTTCGACGGGCTGGATGGCCGGCGAGAGCCGCCAATCGATGCCTTCGCCGGGGAAGAACGCCGTCAACTGTTCTTTTGAATATTTTTCGGTGATGGCGGCAATGATCATGGCGCGAAGTTACCGAAAAACAAGCCACAGGCTTGTTCGCCGAAGGCCCGACATTTGCCATCGCGCCTGAGGCCTTATATTTTGCCAAAAGGCCGAAGGGCGCGATCTTTGAGACCATGGAAAACAAGATCATCAATACCCCCAATGCCCCGGCCCCGATCGGGCCTTATAGCCAGGCCGTACAGACCGGTAACCTGCTTTTTATCTCCGGTCAGGTCGCCATCGATCCCGCCACCGGGAATGTCGAAGCGAAGGACATCATGGACGAAGCGCACCAGGTGATGCACAATCTCCGCGCGATACTCACCGCCGCGGGCACAACTTTTGACAATGTGGTAAAGACGACGATCCTGCTCAGCGACATGTCGCTGTTCGGCGAGATCAATACCGTCTATGGCAAATACTTCACCGGCAATTTCCCCGCGCGGGAGACCTATGCGGTGAAAGGGCTGCCCAAGAATGTGAATGTGGAGATCAGCATGGTGGCGAGCCTCTAGCTATCCGAGCATCCCGATGATCGCCTTGGGAAGGAAGACGGCCACCCCGATGCCATACAGGGCGTCGAGCCAGAACATGCTGCCGAGCGATCCCAGGTAGATCAACCCTACTACAGGATAACCGATGATCTTTATCCAGAGCGGGGTATTGCTTTCTTTCATCGAATGCCAGATCGCATTGGCGTCGCCCCGGCTTGGGAAGGCATGCATGGCGATCGACACGCCGAGGTAGATCAGCAGGTAGTCCAGCGGAGTCGCATTGTGAAAGGTGAAGACCGGCAGCGCCGCGGGCAGGGAGATCAGGGCTCCCAGTATCGTATTGACGAAGAAGGGGCCGACGCTGATGAGGATGCCCTGCGCCTTGTTCCTTGCCGCTTCATGCAGCACATAGCCTGCGGGGTTGCCCGTCTGAAAATAGACGACCTTGAATACCGGGATCTTATAGAGGCGGCAGAACAGCTGATGCGCCAGTTCGTGCACGATGACGCCGGGAAAAGTGACGAGGGTGATGACGAATCCGGGTATAAAGAACATGGAGGTGTTTTTGCGGTTTTGGTTAGTCCCTGAATTTTTCTTTGTGATCCATCACGTCGCGGGCATATTGGATGCTGATCCGGTCGGATGAATCGGCGGCCCCGGCAAAGGCTTTTTTCATCAGTGCATCCCGATCGGCCGCGTCGCCGGTGAAGTGATAGGCCAGGATCAATGTCGCCTGTACGAAGGCCTCGTTTGGCTGGAGCTTTCCGGCTTTTGCGGCCAACTCGAGGGCGAGCTTGTCCTTCTTCTGTCTTAGCAGGGTCCGGGCTTCGGTGGAGATACCATAGGCCGACTCGTGGTTGATGGCCTGTATCCTTCGGGCATAGTCCAGCGATGCATCATAATTTCCCAGCTCTCTTTGTACGCTTGTCTCGATCGCCAGCGCGTTGAAATAACCAGGATCCACGTTCAGGATCCGCTGCAACATGCTATCGCAACGGCCGTATTGCTTGTCTTCAAAAAGTAAATTCGCATAGTTCAGCAAGGCGAAACAGTCTTCCGGATTTTTCGCCAGGTAATGGCTCCAGGCCGTGTCTGCCGCGGGAATGCCCTGGGGATGCGCCTGCATGAACACGTTAAAGGTGTCGCTGGGAAAATATCTGTCGGCCTTTTCGAGGGTCTGGGAGATATGGCTGTAGAGCGACTTGTCCTCGAAGTTCACCGAGGCCATCTTCTTTACTTCGCTTGCCATGGTCTTAAAGTCCTGGTTGTAGAAAGCCGCGATGATCAGGTTGCCGTTGGCTTCCTGATTGTCCGGCACGCTTTCGAGGGCCCGCTTCAATTCCTTTTCGGCCGTGTTGTAGTTCCGCTGAAGGATGGCGTTCTCGCCGCGTTGCAGTCGGATGCCGAGGCCGATATTCTTTGGGAAGGTGAAGAGTGAAAAGAGCATGATGAGACCGATGCCCCCGGCAAAGAGTTTGATCCACAAGGGGATCGATAACCGGGTAAAATGGTCGCGGCAGCCCTGGCAAAGGGCCGTGGGATAGTCGCCTTCGAGGGCGGTCCGGCCGCAGTTGGCGCAAGGGTGTCCGGAGGTTTCGGGTTGTTCGAGGGTGTCTTCCATGAGGAGCCTGGTTGGGGCCCCACAAGATGATATTAATTCTTCAGAACTGCAAGCTCCTTTCCAACTTTTATAAAGGCAGCGATCGCCTTATCGAGGTGGTGCTGTTCGTGCCCCGCGCTGAGCTGGACGCGGATGCGGGCCTGGCCTTTTGCCACCACTGGAAAGAAGAAGCCAATTACGTATATGCCTTCGTGTAAGAGGCGGGAGGCGAAATTCTGGGCTACGACGGCATCATAGAGCATGATCGGCACGATGGGATGCGAGCCGGGTTTGATATCGAAACCTGCTTCCGTCATTTTCTTTCGGAAATAGGTAGTGTTGTATTCGAGTTTGTCGCGCAGCGCGGTCGTTTCGCTGAGCATGTCCAGTACGGCGATGGAGGCGCCGGTGATGGAGGGGGCGAGGCTGTTGGAGAAGAGATAGGGCCGGCTCCGCTGCCGCAGCATCTCGATGATCTCTTTCTTTCCGCTGGTGAAGCCGCCGCTGGCGCCGCCGAGCGCCTTGCCCAGGGTTCCGGTAATAATATCAATCCTTCCCATGACGCCGCAGTGCTCGTGGGTCCCGCGGCCTGTCTTGCCGAGGAAGCCGGAGGAGTGGCTCTCGTCGATCATGACGATGGCGTCATAGCGGTCGGCGAGGTCGCATATCTTGTCCAACTGGGCGATGGTGCCGTCCATGCTGAAGGAGCCGTCGGTGACGATGATCCTGCTGCGGGAATCCTGGGAAGCCTTTAGCTGTTCTTCGAGATCGGCCATCGTATTGTGCTTATAGCGGAACCTTTTTGCCTTGCAAAGCCGCACGCCGTCGATGATGGAGGCGTGGTTCAGCTCGTCGGAGATGATCGCGTCCTGTTCGCCGAAGAGGGGTTCGAAGATGCCGCCGTTGGCGTCGAAGGCCGCGGCATACAGGATCGTGTCCTCGGTACCGAGGAATGCGGCGATCTTGCTTTCCAGCTCGCGATGAATGTCCTGCGTGCCGCAGATGAAACGAACGCTGCTCATGCCATAGCCGCGGTGGTCGATGGTCTTGTGTGCGGCCTCGATAACGGCGGGGTGGGAAGAAAGACCCAGGTAGTTGTTGGCGCAGAAATTCAGCACTTTCCGGCCGCCTACGACGATCTCGGCGCCCTGGGGGCTTTCGATAATGCGTTCTGTTTTGAACAGGCCGGAAGCTTTTATCTCTTCCAGCTCGGTTGCGATGCGTTTCACGAAGGAGGAGTTCATGGGAGATTTTTGGTTTTCGAGGGCCAAAGGTAAGTGGTTGAAATCTCATCTTTTAGGCTTCCGGGCTAAATTTTTGCCCACCTGTAACATTTTTGATATATCTTCGTCTGATTATTTGGACTCCTGTCCGACTTTTTTATGACTCGAAATAAGTACATCCGGTTGTTCGTCCTTTGTCTGGTGGTTTCCGTCAGCCTGGTGCTCTTTTCCTATGTTCGCGGTCACGCTTCGTCCAACGATGATTCGAACTGCGAGGGTAGTAAATGTCCTTCCGGCAAGACTAAAACGGAGGTGATCCTCTGGGAATCGCTGACACACAACTTACTGGTCTCCAACCACTAACGACCCGATCGGGCTCGTTTTTCACCTATTTCCAAAAACTTGGGCCGGGCTTGGCCCCGGCCGGCCGAAGGCCAGACATCATTGCATTGTCGGAGGGGCTATTTTGATTTTTTTGCCCCGATCGACAATTTCCGGTTAGGATTGTAACTTTCCTTTGTCTATCATCGTATTACCAATGGCTTATGACAGAGAAAGACTACAATGAATGCGTAAGGCTTTATGCGGACAACGTCTACCGCTTCATCCTGAAGAATCTTCGCCAGGAAGAGGATGCGCGGGACGTGGTCCAATCGGCATTTGAGAAGCTTTGGAAGAACCGGGAGGGCGTAGAGGTGGAAAAAAGCAAGTCCTATCTCTTCACGATCGCCTATCACCAGATGATCGATCATCTGCGGAAGGTGAAGCGCGTTCAGCTGCGGGATGAGTTCCGGGAGGAAGCCAAGGTCAGCTCCGCGCCGGTGCATCATCTGAAGAAGGCATTGGAAGAAGCTCTGTCGAGGCTCAACGAGACGCAGCGCTCGTTGGTGTTGTTGAAAGATTACGAAGGTTATTCCTATAGCGAGATCGGGCAGATCACCGGGCTGAATGAGAGCCAGGTAAAGGTCTATCTGCATCGCGCGCGGATCCAGTTGAAGAACTACCTGGTTAAATTGGAAAACTTAATCTAAGGCGCCATGATCACGAGAGAGAATTACGAAGAATACTTCCTGCTGTATGTCGACAACGAGTTGCCGGCATCGGCCAGGTCGGCTGTGGAGCGGTTTGTGGCCGCAAATCCCGATGTGCGGGAAGAATGGGAGACCCTGCTCCAATGCCGGGTCGATGCCGATCCCGGTGAAACATTTCCCGGCAAGGAGACGCTTTTGCAGGCGGACCTCCTTTCCTATATCGACGGGGAGCTTGATGCTCCCGGCCGTCTGTCGGTAGAAGAATTCGTCGGACGCCATCCTTCGAAGGCGCTGAAGCTGGAGCAGTTGTCGATGACCGTTAGTCAGCCCGATCTCACGATCGTCTTTCCTCATAAAGAAAGCCTTTATCGTTCCGAGCGGCGGAGGGTGGCGTACCTTCCGTGGATGCGGGCGGGTATCGCTGCCGCGGTGCTGGGACTCGTGGCGCTGCTGTTGTTGATGGGACAGCATACCGACCAGCCCCGTGTAGCGGGCGTGACGCCGCCGGCAGCGGCCAAGAAAAAAGTACCGGCCGTTGTAACTCCCGGGAAGCCTGCGCCGTTATATTCTACAGGAAGCGATGATCAGGGCCGGGATAAAGTGATCGCGAAGAACGATCCGGCCGGGCGGAACCTGCAGCGTAAGGCGCCCGTTCCGGCGTCCGTGGAAAAGACTCCCGAAGTCGCCGTGCAACGGCAGGAGGTTGCGCAGGTGACGACGGTCCCCACGAATACGAACGACCTTATCACCCATCACGCCGGCGATCCTGTGCTTGTCGCGGAGGTGAAGCCGGACCTGGCCGAAAGAACTTTGATAAAGCCGGCAACGACTGTTGCCGCCGTCAATATTCCAAAGGAACAATCGTCCTTCGCTACCCAGGCGCTGCTTGAAGAGCAGCAGGCGGAAGAGACAAAGGACATGGTTGCCGCCGCTCCTGCCGGCAAGAGCAAACTACGGGGTCTTCTCCGGAAGGTATCCCGCACCTTGGGAAAGACGGCCGATCGCGATGACGACGGGCAGAAGGAGGTTTTGATCAGCGCCTTCCAGGTTGCACTTAAATAACTCTTTGTAAAAA
>Ga0157372_10001052_pt1 | contig 30150 bp, 25 predicted proteins | sample C55metaG_FD_115307 | JGI IMG/M metagenome (GOLD analysis project Ga0157372, IMG submission 115307) | Corn rhizosphere microbial communities from Kellogg Biological Station, Michigan, USA - C5-5 metaG | ecosystem: Host-associated > Plants > Roots > Rhizosphere > Soil | place: USA: Michigan...
GTGGCCAGAGGACGGTCATTCGCAACAACTCGGCCGGCCTGGGCGTTCCGCGCGGAGAGATCAACAATCTCGCTAAAGTTTCACAGCACGTGCAGACGCATGGAACAGTTGTAGAACGCACCCACCCGGCGCCGGTCTCGATGGCTGCACCTGCGCGTGGCCCGATGAACTCCGGGGCTGGTTCAGGGATGGGACCGCGGTCATCGTCACGTGTGTCGGGCACCTCTCGGCCGATGGGCGGTTCGCCTCGCCCCATGAGCTCGCCGCCATCATCACCTCGCTCGGCACCGCCGGCAAGTCCGCACCGCTGACTTGTGTTGAATCCAAAACAGAAGCCCCCGGTACTCGGGGGCTTTGATTTTTTGAAGCGAGACTACCGCTGACTTAGTGGCACCCAGTGCTGTGGATAAGAGGGCCCAATGTAATCCGCGCGCGGGCGAATCAAGCGATTGTCATCGAGTTGTTCGATGACGTGCGCACCCCAACCACTGATTCGCGACACGGCAAAAATGGGGGTGAACAGATCAACATCGATACCAAGCACATGGTACGTCGAGGCGGAATAGAAATCGACATTTGCGTTCAGGTTCTTTTCAGCCTTCACGAACTGTTCGATTTTTCGCGACATTTCAAACCACTTGGGTTGTCCGCTGGAATTGCAGAGATCCTCTGACATGCGGCGCAGGTGGGTCGCGCGCGGGTCTTCGGTGTGATAAACACGATGGCCGAAGCCGGAAATTTTTTTCTTTTGCGCCAGCATCTGCCGGACATATTCGACAGGATCGGCACCGGAAGCGTCGATCTTTTCAAGAATGTGGAACACGGCTTCATTAGCGCCACCATGCAACGGTCCCTTCAGCGCGCCAATGGCGGAGGTCACGGCCGAATGCATGTCGGACAGAGTGGCGGCAGTAACGCGCGCCGCAAAGGTCGAGGCGTTCAATTCGTGATCAGCATGAAGTATCAGAGCAATGTCCAAGGCACGCTCAGCAGTCGCCGAAGGCCTCTCGCCGCTCAACAAAAGCAGGAAGTTGGCAGCATGGGAAAGGCTGGGATCGGGTTGAACGACATTCTTTCCCTTACGAATACGGTCGTAGGCAGCCACGATCATGGCGATCTGCGAGGTGAGGCGGATAGCCTTCGAGACATTGGCGTCATGAGCGTTATTGCTGCGATCGGGATCGTATAACCCCAAAGCGGAAACCACGGTCCGCAGCACATCCATGGGCGCGGCATCTTTGGGAGCTTCACGGAGAAAATTGATGATCGCGGGATCAAGCTTGCGTTCGGATGCGAGGCGCTGACGTAATTCTTTCAGTTCGGTCGCGCTGGGAAGCCTGCCGTGCCAAAGGAGATAACAGGTCTCTTCGAAATTAGACTTGTCGGCGAGTTCGTGAATATCAATGCCGCCATAGGCAAGAACGCCGTTGTCGCCGTCAATGTAGCAAATTTTGGATGTTGTGGCGACCACACCCTCCAGTCCCTTGGGAGCGTGTGTCATGGTCAGGCTGGACATTGTTCCTCGCTCGGCTCCTTATTAGATGCGTACATGATGCGCCGCAACGCGCTTGCCGCAACTAACTCTTATACGCCAAAATCCCGCAAGTTTCCAAGCTGACGGGCGTTCCACGAAGGTACACGTACCACACGAAAGCGGGATGCGCGCTGAGAGTTCTTGGATACAATCGAAGCATGCGCTGGTTGCTGTATCTGGGTGCAATCGCCGTTTTAGTTCCCCCCGCAGCGGGAGCGGACCAGAAGGCGTCTCCTTTATTACCATGCCCTAAAGGCAGCAGCGACGCGTCCTGTAATCCCTCACGTCAAGATCAGAAGGACGCGCGCAATGCCTTCGCAAAAGGCGTAAAGCTGCAGGAAAAGGAGCCCGATCAGGCCTACGAAGAGTTCGTTCACGCCGCAGAACTGGTCCCCCGCAACATCAATTACCTTACCGCCCGCGAAGCGGCCCGCCAGCAGCTCATTAGCAAACATATCGAACGCGGAAACGTGGAACTTGAGTCCGGCAAGCAGGTAGAAGCATTGGCAGATTTTCGCACCGCGTTGAAGCTCGATCCCGCAAACGAGTTTGCCCAGGAACGGGTGCGCGACGCACTCGGAGATTCCGTTCCCGTGACGACGGCGCCGCCGAGCGTTGTCGAAGAGACGCCGGAAATCCGCTTTGCACCGAATACCAATTTGGCGACCTTTCATTTTCGGGGCGACAGCCGCGAGCTGCTGACTACGATCGCAAAGGCCTATGGGGTGTCCGCGCTGGTGGAAGATTCGGTCGCTTCGAGGCGAGTCTCGTTCGACATAGATGATGTTGATTTTTTCAAGGCGATGGTTGCGGCCGGCCCGGTTACGAAAAGCTTCTGGACTCCACTGGATCAGAAGCAAATGGTTATTGCAGCCGACACCACGGAGAACCGGCGCCAGTTTGAGCGCCTTGCCATGCGCACCTTTTATATTCCTGGGGCAAGTACGACCCCGGCGGCGCTGAATGATGTCATGAATCTGCTGCGCAGCCTGTTTGATATTCGCTTCGTCACCCCCAATGCTCCGGCAGCAACCTTGGTCGTACGAGCTCCGCAGAATACGCTGGACGCCGCTACGCAGTTTCTCGAGCGACTCGATGGCACGCGCCCGCAGGTCATGCTCGACATTCGCGTCTATCAAGTCGATTCCATGTACACGCGCAATCTGGGCGTCCACATACCCAACCAGTTCAACCTGTTTAATATTCCTGCGGGCGCGCTGGCCGCTTTAGGCGGGCAGAATATTCAGGACTTAATCAATCAGTTGATCGCCAGTGGCGGCATTAATCAGGCAAACAACCAGGCGGTGTCAGCGCTGCTCGCGCAATTACAGGGGCAACAAAATTCCATTTTCAGCCAGCCGCTCGCGACTTTTGGCGGAGGCAAGACGCTGACAGGCGTGAGCTTTGATCAACTGAGTGCGCAGCTTTCTCTAAATCAAAGCTGGATTCAGACACTCGATCACGCAACCTTGCGAGCGGCGCAGGGTTCGGATGCTACTTTTCGAATGGGTAGCCGCTATCCGATCCTCAACGCGACCTTTGCTCCCGTCTTCAACACGTCCGCGATTTCATCCGTGATTCAGAACAACAGTTTTCAGGCGGCATTTCCATCATTCACATATGAGGACCTTGGCTTGACGATTAAAGCGAAGCCGGCAATCAGAGTCAGTGATGTGGGACTTCAGTTGGAGATAAACCTGCGCGCACTTTCAGGGCAGTCCATCAATGGAGTGCCCGTGATTGGAAATCGGGAATACAAAGGAACAATTACGTTGGTGGATGGAGAATCGGCGGTAGTCGCGGGAGAAGTGAGCCACAGTGAGACTCGGGCCTTAAGCGGAATTCCAGGTCTTGGACAGGTGCCGGGACTGAACAAGATTACGACGACCAACAGCAAGCAAACTGACGACAAGGAGCTGCTGGTGGTAATTACGCCTCACATCACCAATCGCAGCCTGGGGCAAAGCTCGGAAGTTTACCTGCCGAAGTAAAAACAAAATGCGGTTGGGAAACCCAACCGCATCCTCATTAAACTCTGAGTTAAAAAGTTACACGCTGAACGAGGATCCGCAACCACAAGTGCTCTTCACTTGCGGATTCTCAAACTTAAATCCGGCGCCCTCCAGCGTTTCGAGATAATCGACGGTGCACCCATTCAGATAGGTGAGCGAGGTCGCATCAACAAAAACCTTCAGGCCCTCAAAGTCAAAAACTTTGTCCATTAGTCCCGAAGCGTTCTCGAACGACATCGAGTAGGAGAAGCCCGAGCAGCCTCCGCCAACCACACCCACCCGCAATCCCGCCGGCACGGGGTTCTGTTGTCCCATGATTTCCTTGACCTTGGCGATTGCTTTCGAGGTCAAAATTACCGGTGTCTTCTTTGTTTCCTGGGGGGCGATTTCGGGCGTAACTGTAGCCATTAATGATCTCCTTTAATGATGCTCTGATTATAACAGACGCTCGTTTCAGTGAAATGGATTCAAGGCGGCTGAATTGATTGATCTTATACCCAGGGAGCATCGGGTCGGGTATGGCTGATCAGGTCTGAACCGGCCTAACCAGATCGCGGGTCTCATCATCCGGTTCGGGAAGATCAGGTTCCGGTTGGGAGTGGGGTGGTGGTGACGGTTTCGGTTCTTCTTCACCTGGAGTGCGTCCAGTGCTGTTCGCGAAATCTGTCATATTTTTCCTCGTTCATGCAGGGTATGCTTTCATCAAGGCTCATTCCATCCGATCGAGTGGGTAGGGGAGTGCGGAAAAGGATGTACGCCCAGCTGGTGGGTGGTATTCAGGCGGCAGATCTAAAATGCTTCATTTCGCGAGCAACGATCTTCAAATCTTCAATGAAGGCGTTTTTCTGCTCATGACGCGACCTCTGGTCGGGTGCGCGGAGAATCGACGAGGGGTGTACGGTACCCATCACCCGAGGAGCCAGGGGTGACGGAACAAACTGACCTCGCCGTCGCATCACGCTGAAGTCTGTGCCCAAGAGGGCCTGCGCCGCCGTGGCCCCCAAACACACGATAACGTGCGGTCGTGTGACGGCAATTTCCGCTTCGAGCCACGGACGGCAGGCACGGATTTCGGAATACCGTGGTTTCTTGTGAATTCTTCGTTTTCCGCGTTGCGCCGGAGTCCAACTGAAATGCTTGACCGCGTTGGTAACGTAGACGTCCCCACGCGGAATTCCGGCAGCGATAAGGGCTTCGTCCAATACTTTTCCTGCGGGTCCGACGAATGGGTGGCCCGCGATGTCTTCTTTGTCTCCGGGCTGCTCGCCGACCAGCATGATTCGTGCCCGTCGAGATCCCTCACCGAAAACGGTTTGGGTTGAGCGCTTCCAGAGATCACATCCCTTACATTTTGCGGCAGCGGCTTTCAGCTGTGGAATCGTCAGCTGCGCGGGCAAAAACGGTATTGCAGTAGCAAAATTGTCGAGGGACACGGGTTTTAACTCTGCCCTAAAGATATTTCGTCCTTGAGATGTCCTGGGTTGAGTATTGTGTTATCCAAAACCGGTACGGAAGTTTGTAATCACCTGTCTGGAAACAATGAATAAAGTTCCATTTCGAATATTGGCACCGAGTAAACAAATCGGAAAAAATACAGTTCCAACTGTATTGGATTCTTAGGTCGTTCCATGTAAGGTTGCGCGTTGACAATGCCGGAAGCAGGAATCGAATGCTGGCAAATTGCGTAAATGAAAGCTGCAACCGGCAACTGCATTCGTTCAGCGAAGGTCGGCTGTTTCAGTTTGAAGTAGTCTCGATTTCGCTGTCTGCGAGCGACGAAATGTCGGCGCCGTTTGATGAAAAGCCGTTGAAGGAGACAGTGCATTTCTGGCTGTGCGGCGGTTGTGCAACAATGTTTAACCTGGTTTTGGAACCAGCCCGCGGGTTGAAGCTGGTCTCATTGTCAGGGGAGAGCCGAGCACTGGATTCTCCCGTTTGTTCTCCGAATTTGCTGCAAAGCTGATCGATGAATAAGGGGCATGAACCAACAACTCTACTCAGTTTCGGCAAGTTTTACACGTTGGTGTACGAAACCAGAGTCTCTGCCCTTGAGGGCACAGGATTTATCTTTGGCAACAGGTGTGCGACATACATTGTTTATCCGTTGCAATGTTCCGTTGATCTGATTTCATCTTCTTCCACTCGGAGGTAGGTATGGGTGTCTTCCGTATTCTGGTTGCTGACGACCATGAAGTCGTACGCAAGGGTTTGGTCTCGTTGCTGCAAGCGCAGCCGGAATGGCAAGTTTGTGGCGAAGCCGCGGATGGGCGCGAAGCGGTAGAGAAGGCGCTGGAGTTAAAGCCAGACGTACTTATTCTCGACATTGGAATGCCCACGCTCAACGGACTCGAGGCCACAAGGCAGATTCTTAAAGTCCATCCCCACGCTCGCGTGCTGATTCTGACCCTGCATGATTCTGACCAGGTAGTACGTGAGGTTTTGAATGCGGGAGCGCGCGGCTTTTTGCTTAAATCAGACGCGGCGCGCGACCTGGTGGCCGCTGTGGAAGCCTTACGTCATGACAAGACATACTTCACCTCGAAAGTTGCGACCATGGTTCTCGAGGGGTATTTGAAAGGCGGCACACCGGGCGCAATAGTGAGTTCCGGACGCAATCGCCTGACACCTCGCGAGCGAGAGATCGTGCAGCTGCTTGCCGAAGGCAAAAGCACGAAAGAAGTGGCGGTAGCTCTCGGTCTTAGCGTAAAAACAGCGGAAACACATCGGTCCAACATCATGCGCAAATTGCAGCTGCACTCTGTCAGCGATCTGGTCCTCTACGCTGTGCGCAACAATATCGTGCACGTGGTGCAGGCGGGTATCGAGTAGCGCTTTTGGCGGTCCGGCCCCGCGCCGGACTGCCTCACCTCTTCGTCTTCGTCTTCGTAGTTCACTTCGTCGTTCGCTCACTTCGCGTTTTTGCACTCTATTGCATACCGGACGTCACAGGCGGCTCTGTGCCGGTTTTGAGTAAGCCGAAATTGCAAGCGCAAGAACTCTCGCGCTCAACCGATTCTGAAATTTGTTTCCCTGAAAGGCGAGAAGCAGGTGCCGGTCTATTTTGTCCGGCCCCTGCTCGGGAGGGTGGGTAAGTTGAGGGCAACTTTCGTGACTATGAAGATAGGCCGCGAACTAGAAAGGAACAATCCTGCTGTATCTGTAATTTCGTGCAGGAATGTCTGTAGCACGCCAACGGCGAGGAGTTTCGCAAAAAATACACTCAAATGTGAATTGGATAACTCAGGCAAGCACTCACGGTGAAACATCGCATCCGCCCACCGTGAGTACATCAGGAAAAACCTGAGAGCGGTCGAGATTTGACCGAATGATCTACAGGGTATTTGAACTCAGCAACGTGCTTTATACCGCGTGAAAGCCGCTGTTGACGCAGGTTTTGCGCGATCTTACGCGGTACAGCAACGTCTTCTAGGGGATACAGACCTCACCGGATAGACCTGTTGAATAAAGAACTCTACTCTCGGAAATGTGATTTGCAATTCCAGCCGCTTCTCGATGTGGCAAGACAACGGGCATTTTGAAAGGAGAGTCCAGTGACCACCGACACCAATATCACCGCAAGATACGATTCGGATGCTGAACTAGTGCGTCGCGCGCAGGAGGGAGATTCGGACGCGTTCGCTTCTTTATTCCATACCCACAAGGCCAGAATCTATTCAGTGTGCCTGCGAATGACCAACAACGCCGCTGAGGCGGAAGACCTCACGCAGGATGCCTTCTTGCAGGTGTTCCGCAAACTCGCCACCTTTCGAGGCGATTCCGCACTTTCCACTTGGCTGTATCGAATCGCGGTCAATACGGTGCTGATGCATTTCCGCAAGAAGGTCCTGCGGCAGATCTCGTTGGATGAACCGTACAATCAGGATGCCAAAGTGGTGCGCCGCGAGTACGGAAGCCGTGATGATCGTCTGACGGGCTCCGTCGACCGCATTGCACTGGCGCGAGCAATCAAAGAACTGCCGGACGGCTATCGGACCATTTTTCTGCTGCACGAAGTCGAAGGTTATGAGCACCAGGAAATTGCTGAGCTGCTCGACTGCTCGGTGGGAAATTCCAAATCGCAATTGCATAAAGCGAAGCTCCGCATTCGTGAACTGCTTGGCCGGGCCCGGCAAGAAGAGGAAACCGGCCGCGGGACGCGGCAGGCTCGTCAGCGTTCGAAACGGACTGAAGATCGGTGGGAGCGGGAGGCGGTCCTGTCCCTTCCCCGGTTAGCTTTTTCAGGGTCGCGGGAATTCACAGCAACTGGCGCCTGATTTTGGTGTTGGAAGCAGAAGGACAGCCCGACAGCAGGGCTGAATCTGGGACTGTGGAGAATTCAGAGTGCGACTCGGCGCGATATTAACTCTTGCGGGGGGACATGCGGCTGAGAATTACTTTCGCCGCGCTTCTGGGGTCGAAGCGGCGGAAACGAAGCGCTCTTCGGCGCTGAATTATTCGTTCGACATCCTGGGCAGCCCTCTGCTTGAGCGCATTGTGGCAAAGCTGAAGCTGGCGGGAGTGGATTCTGCAACTGTTTTGAAGGACAACGCGGGATCCAACCATCTGCTGCCTTCACAGAGTTCTAAGGGCGCCGCGTTTCTTTCCGAATGGGAGAGTGCAGTTGCTCGCGCAGTGAAGGACGGGATTGACCACCTGTTTTTGTTGCGCGTGGGTGCTTACACGGACCTCGACTACGCTCAATTGCTTGAGTACCACGTGCAGGCGCGTCAGCCTATGACCCAGGCTTACGGGCCGAATGGCTCGCTCGATACTGCTGTCGTTGACCTAGCCTTGCTCAGGAACTCGGATGGCGCATACAGAAAGACTTTGAGTTCGCTCATTACGCAACCGCGCCGTTTCGATTTTCAGGGATACGTTAATCCTCTTCGCAACTTGCGCGATCTCTATCAGTTGATGCAGGACGGTCTCTATGGACGTTGTGGGCTTCGTCCCGCTGGAAAAGAAATGCAGCAAGGAATCTGGCTCGGGGAAAATACGGCGATCGATTCGACAGCAACAATTTCGGCGCCGGCATTCATCGGCGAGGGTTGCGAGGTCGCCGCATCGTGCGCGGTAGTGGGTGGTTGTTCGATCGAACGTAATTGCAAAATCGATTATGGAACCTTAATACAGGAATCTTGCATTTTGCCGGACACATACATTGGCGTTGCGCTTGACGTGCGTCGCGCGATTGTAGCGGGGGCAAAAATGTATCCGCTGAACCGGAACGTGGAGATTAAGATCGCGGACCGTCGCTTGGTAGGCAACAATTCCCAACCGTCTTCATTATTGGCAGGCTTGGGATCGTGGGTAACAGGAAGTGCATATTGATGGTTAACGGGGCTGAAACCCTGTGTTAACAATTAGCATCTCTAAAGTAGCAGCACAGGAGTTTCGTAGTCACTGCGTCAAGACCGACACGAGGAAGACTTAATCATGGAGAAGCAGTCCGCAATAGTCGTGAAGTTGCCAGAGACCTTTAACGCTGCAGGGGCACGCAGATTAAAACGCGAATTAAAAAACAAAATGAGCAGCGGCACTCCTCGTGTGGTGATCGACCTATCGAAGGTGAAAAATATTGATCTCAGTGGACTCGAAGCTTTGTTGAACTGCATGGATGAAGTCGCCAGGAACGATGGCGCGCTGCAACTCGGAGAAGTGTCGGCTGAAGCAGCAACCGTGCTCGAGCTCACACGAATGGACAGGTTATTTCATAAGTTTCCGGGATTTTCACTCGACGCTCCTACCGTCACTCTTTCGCCAGAGTTCGCGCCGGAGCAGGTACCGGCAGAAAGCCCGGTTCAGCTTCCGGTCGTGGCTTAATGCGCAAGTTGGATGGAGTTGCGATGAAAGACATCTTGTCCCGTGTGATCGCAGGCTTGCTGGTAGCCGTTATTGCCGGTCCGATGCAGCCTCTGTGGGCGCAACAGCCTGCCCCGGTTCAAACTCAGCCCGCTCCAGCACAAACGCAGCAGCCAGCCGACCAGAACACACTACCGCCAGTCGAATTGCCAGACAACCCTGGGCGAAACACGCAGCCGTCCACGCAAGCGGGCGCTCCGGTGGCTCAACCAACGCAGAATAATCAGCCGGCGCCTCCAGTACAGAGCACGCAGCCGAGTGGAACGGCGGTGGCTCCTCCGGTTCAAGTGAGTGGAGGCGCGGCCTCCAAGCCTGCGGGCGTAGCTATCGCGCCGCCCAAACAGCGTCAGGTCCGTTCACTGTTGCTGAAGCTGGGATTACTCGCCGGAGCAGGAGTGGCGATCGGAACAGTAGTTGGATTATCGGCCGCAAGTCCGGGTCACGTACCAAATAGTCCGGGTCACTGAAAAATTATTCTCGACTAGTTTTTTTCGAGGAAAGCGATATCTTGAAACCGATACTAATTTCTTTTTCCGGAATTGATGGCGCAGGCAAAAGCACACAGATTGAAAAACTGCGCTCTTATCTCGTAGAGGCCGGCGTCGCCGTCCGCGAATTAACTTTCTGGGACAATGTTGTGATGTTTCCCGGCCTGCGGTCTGGATTCAGTCGTGTCGTACTTCAGAGCGATGGTTCAGTGGGAACGCCCGATCGCCCTGCGAACCGCAATGATAAGAATGCGCAATCATTGCCCTTGTTGCTGGGCCGGGCGGTGCTTTACATATTCGACGTAATGAACCTTCGGAATATAGTTGCAAAGGCCACGTCGCAGGACGGCGGCGTAGTCATATTTGATCGCTACATCTACGATCAGCTTGCGGCGATGCCGATGGATTCCTGGCTGGCCCGCAGCTATGCCAGGCTTCTGCTCAAGCTTTCCCCTCGTCCCGATATTTCCTACGTGCTCGACGCAGTACCGGAAGAAGCGCGTGCCCGAAAACCGGAGTATCCGGTTGACTTCATGCATCGGCAACGCAAATCGTACATGCGCTTGCGCCAAATGGCGGGTCTGCAAATCATCCCGGCGGGCGGGCCTGAGGAAGTGCACGCGGCCATTCTTGAACGCTTTCAAAAATGCCTGATTACGGCGTGTCCTGAAGCAGAAACAAGCCCCGTCACGGCGTAGTTGATTGCGCCGTTTCGCCCAAATATTTCAACAACATACTTTATGTTTTCGCGACGCGCGCGACAACACCTTCCTGCTCACAAACATCCAAGATGTCGCGCTACATTGACGGGGTTATCGCCATGAATAGTTCTTCAAACGAGTCGTCGCAAGTGAAATTAGGCTTGGTGATTCCCACGCTTAACGAAGCTGGAAACATTCCCATACTGGTGAGAAGACTGCACTCTGCCCTTGCAGATGTACCGGTAAATTACGAAATTCTCGTAGTGGATGATGACAGTCAGGATGGCACTGCTGAGGCCGCGCGTAAGGAAGCGGAACTCGATCCTCGGGTGCGCACGTTTGTGCGGAAGGGCGCACGCGGACTGGCGGGAGCTGTAATTCATGGCTGGATGCATACCGATGCCGATCTGCTCGGGGTGATTGACGCAGACTTACAACACCCGCCGGAAGTGCTGCCGTCGCTGATTGAACCGCTCTTGCATGGAGCGGACATTGCAATTGCGAGCCGTTATGTAAACGGTAATGGCGTCAGTGAATGGAACAAGGCGCGGCTGATGATTTCGCGCGCCGGCACTTTGGCCACCACGCTGCTGCAGCGTAAAGATGTGCGGATCAAAGATCCGCTTTCGGGATTCTTCGTGGTGCGCCGCGAGTGCATTGAGGGAATTGAATTGCAGCCCGAAGGCTTCAAGATACTGCTTGAGATTCTGGTCAAGGGCCGCATCGGCAAAGCGCTAGAGGTTCCCTTCCGCTTCGGCAACCGGCATTCTGGAAAAAGCAAAGCCAGCTTCAAAGTTGCGCTCCAATATTTCAGCTTGCTTGGCAAACTGTCTCGTCACGCTCTGTTTGGACCGGGGCAGCAATGAAAATATGTTTGGTGACCGCGTTCCCACCCAGTCGGGATGCGCTAAACGAATACGGTTTTCACATTGCGAGCGAATTGTGTCGAATACCAGGCATCTCGCTTACCATTCTGGGCGATGAGCACGCTTTTGAGGCGGCCGAACTGGATGGTTTTGAGGTCGTCCGCTGCTGGAAGTTCAACAGCGTGGGCAATCCGTGGAGAGTGCTCAGGGCCATTTGGCGGGAGCGGCCGGACGTAGTCTGGTTCAACCTCGGATTCGCCAGCTTCGGAGGGAAGCCGTTACCGGCCTTCTCTGGTATCGCAATTCCCAGCCTCGCCCGGCTGACCGGGTCGTACACCCACGTCACTTTGCATCAGTTGATGGAAACGGTGAACCTTAAGGACGCGGGAATCCGCTTTCCTCTGGCTTACAAAGTCGGGGGATTTATCGCGACGCAAATCATATTACTTGCGAATTCCGTTTCGGTGATGCTGCCTGCCTATCGAAACGTGCTGCTGGCCAAGTATGGACGTGGATCGGTCTATGTGCGACGCCACGGGATATTTTCTTCGCGGCCGGAATATCCGGAATTCACCAAGCGCGGAAATCCGGAACACCGAATCCTCGCCTTTGGAAAATGGGGCACCTATAAGCGCCTGGAACCGCTGCTCGAAGCATTCGAATTAATCGTGCGGAGCGAGCCTAATGCGAGATTAATCGTAGCGGGAACCGATCACCCGAAAACTCCTGGCTACCTCAAATCCGTGCAGAAGAAGTATGCCGCACAGAACAAAATAAGGTTTATCGGATACGTCGCGGAAGAGGAGATCGGCGAGTTGCTTCAGACCTCCACAGTCGCCGTTCTGCCGTATACATCATCCGCGGGCTCCAGCGGAATCGCCCATCTGGCTTGCACGTACGGGGTCCCGATGGTGGCTTCGGACATCCCCGATTTCAGGCGGCTGGCGGACGAAGAAGGTCTTGCGATTGACTTCTTCCCTGCCGGGGACGTTGGTGAACTGGCCCAACACTTGATCGATTTGCTTTTGAATCGTGAGCGACAGGTGGAAATGGCGCTACAAAACGTCTCGGCGGCAATGCGCATGAGCATGCCGGAAATCATCCGGCAGTATCTGCGAACCTTCGAGCTGCGGCAGGAATTAAGCTCGATGCGGTCGCTTTCTGCAGCCCGCCGCCTGCCCGCTTGGCTTCCATTAAGGAATACGTTCTTGCGCCGCAAAGCGCGCAAGCTGATGCGCTCCGAAGTCGACAGGGCACCTGAAACGATGGCCCCTGATGTAGAAGCCCCGGTCAGAGCAGAAGTCGTCTATATCGCCGGCGCTGAGGATGTAGCTCCCGAAGGCAAGACCGGAACTAATTTCTGAACGACCACTCGGGGTTAAATACCCGTTAATTATGTAAGCGGCTAGAAGCAGGGGAATACCGGCGTCGTACCACCCGAGACGAGCCTGTTGAAAACGGTCTTCTGCTTCATCTGATACGCCCCTCCCGAAAGTGAATAGTGCACCCACTGCACCAGTCCATACGTTTTGGTTAAGTAATATTCTTCTTTGTCACCACAGTTCGCATAATTGGTGTCGCAGTTGTAACGATAGCTGGCGACCAGTGTCTGCAAATTATTGGGCAGATTCCCACCCAAACTGATTTTGTACGGTCCCCAGACCTGGTTAATCCCCTTCTTTAGATTCTGCACGACATAGTGATGACAATCGGTGTAGGTCTGGTAGGAAGTGTTGGGTACGAAGATTGTAGAACCCGGAAAGCCAGCTTTAGCGCAGCGTGGAACCAGGGGCATGTTCGTGTTGTAGGTGAATTTCTTAAAGGTGTGCGGATCATTCCAATTCAGCTCGGTGATCCACAGGTAGATGTATTTGCTGTCGTATAGCTGTATATCCCAAGGTGTTCCATTCGCTCCCTTGGTCCAGTAGAACTTTCCGGCAGCCACACTGGTGTAGAGAGGATTGGCGTTTCCGGACATGTGGTGGCCCGCGCTGGTAGCGGGATCTAAGGTCATCCAGTTCAGCATGTCGTATGTCCCAGACGGACATGTCAGCGACTGAGCGCGAGTTGGAGAAACGACAAAAGCAAGAACCACGAACAGAGACACTAGTACCCATTGCCCCCAACAACGCATGGCACCCTCCGCGAAAAGGGTTTGCGAGGCGCGGTGGAAGAGCCTCACTCACCTGAGATTTGTAATTTCTTGCTGTGCGGAAAAGTTAATCAGGAATTAACGTAACAGCAATCAGACGAATACCTTAGGGATACACACTGAGGTACATAGCTATGAGCGCACGGTTTTAGCGTTGCGGGGGGCGAGGAACCGTGTTCTCAACTGGAGCGTTGTCTACAGGTGGCCGCGGAACGTTGTTCGGCGATCGCGACTGGGGAGCGCCGGATGGACTTTCGGGTGTGGTCACAAGGGTGTTGTCGCGACGGCGTAATACGATCGGTGCATGACTGCGCCGCTTGCGCTCAGCTTCGGCCTGGAGATTCGCCTCAGAACCCTGGGCATTGACTCCGGCAACTTCAGCCACCGGTTCTCCGACCATCTCGTGATGACTGGCCACGCTGACGGGAGTGCCTGCCTGAAATCCACGCTGCGCCAGATTGTAGAACTCTTCGGCCGTTTCCTGGTCTCCGCGAACTTCCGAAAGGTAGCCCATATTGTTCAGTGAAAATGCGCTCTGGGGATCCAGTTTGTACGCCTGTTCGAAATAGCCGAGCGCCTTATTGGGCTCGTTATGGTTCAGTGCGGAAACGCCTTCGACATTTAGACGTGCAGCCTGGTCCTGGTTGCTCTGCTGCGACGCCAGTCGCTGGCGCACCGACTGCTCATTGTTAAAAGCTATATCGCTGATTGCTTTGCCGCGCCAGTGAGGGTCGATCGCAACCACGACGGCCTCATTGGAGTGAGTGATCGAGGCGTCATTGTAGTAGCGCAGCGCTGACTGCAAGTCTCCCTGGCCTTCCATTGCGTAGCCCAGATTATTCAAAGTGAAAGGATTTTTTGGATCAAGCTTCAGGGTGTCGCGCAAAACATCTTCGGCTTCCTGATTCCGTCCTTGCTGCAATAAGGCCATGGCCTGAATGTTTCCTCGATTGACTCGCAGCTCCAGGCTCCCGTATGCGCCTGTAACCTGGCTGAGCTTTTGGCCTTCGACGTTATGTTCACTGGCTTCCGCGATCACGGTTTCAGAGTTATTCTCTTTGGCCGCGAGCTGATAATAGCGTTGCGCGCGCTCTACCTTGCCTTGCAATTCGGAAATGTAACCGAGATTGTTCAACGTGAAGGGATCATCCGGATCGATTAGATAAGCTCGGTAGAACAGCCGCTCGGCCTTATCGAGATGATGCTTCTTAATCTCCTTGACACCTTGCCGATTCAGCTTTTGGACCGGCGTAGCCTCGGTATGCTTCGGGATGGTGATTCTGAGGCCGGCAGCCACCGATGGGGGCGTGAGGAGGAGGGCATAAAGGCCAACTGCTAAGGCGAACTGGGCGAAGCTTGTTCTCATGAGCATCCTGGTCTATTTCGAATTGGTTTCGATGCCAATCCAGCAGTTCGCGTTTGCTGGCCGGGAGCGCTTCCGAAAAGCAGCTCTGGCCACTCCTCACAGCAAATTGGCATCCAAAATCGAGATAAAGACTATGCGTAAAGCCTTCCTATCTTGCATTCTTCTTGCGACTGGGACGCTTGTGATTTCAGCGTCTGCTCAGAATCAGCAGGGATTCTCGGGAAACCCGCCATCGGCCCAGACGCCGGCACAGCGCGAAAGCTACGATCCTCTGCTTGATCTGCCGCCACTGCCCAAGAACCGAGTGACGCTGATTGGAGGGACAGTTTCTGGCCTCGATGAGGTTATGAACCACATGACTCTTCAGCCGTTTGGCGAGAAAAGAAAAATGAGCGTAGCCTTCGACACACGCACCCGGTTCTACCGCGATGGGCAACCGGTTACTTATCGCGAGATCAAGCAGGGTCAGCGCGTGTATCTTGACACCATGCTGAACGGGACCAAGGTCTTCGCGAAAAGCATCTGGATCCAAAGCGCCGCTGACAGCGGAATCGGCCGCGGGCAGATCGTCGAATTCGATGCGCAACGCAGCATTCTCTCAGTTCGGGATGAGCTTTCGAGTCAGACGTTGAAAATGCGGCTCACGCCATCTACCGTGATCCGGACCGGCGCGGGCACGGCTTCGACCGCAGACTTGGTTCCTGGCGCGCTAGTCTCGTTAAGTTTCGGGCCGCAGCTGGAATTGCGCGAGGTCACGCTTTCGGCGAAGCCGGGTAGTACATTCACCTTCGCGGGCCGGGTAAGCTATCTCGATCTCTCTCGCAAGGTCATTGCAGTTGATAACCAATCCGACAGGTTGAAATACGATATATCGATTGACGCGATTGCACCCAATATCCTGCGGCAACTGCACGAAGGGGACAATATAGCAGTGATGGCCGTTTTCGACGGCACTCGCTATGACGCGCGAAGGATCGACCTTTCTTCCTCTGCGAACGGAAATCGCCCTTAGTCTTATACCCTGTCTCTCTCCAGCTGTTTGGAAGATGAAGCTTTCAGGATCGTGGCGGCTACCTTGTGCCGATCGACGAAATAGTAGCTAATCGTGTTCATCAAATAGCGCCACAGCGTAAAGGCGTCGGTGCGATACCAGCAACATTCAAACATCCGGGAAGAGAAGCCGCATATGAAGCGAAAGCGGCGGTGCAGGTTCCCGGGCGAAACCAGCCCCGCCGCGGTCATGCGATGGTTGCCCTCAATGATAGTCAGGGGCGTAGATTCGTTGATCGAAATCAGAATAATGGAACTGTAGCTGGTGTCCTTCAATAGCTCCAGGCTTAATGAGCGGAGCTTCTGGATAAAGGAATCGCGCGAACGAGAGACAATGCGGGCGCGAACCTTTTCGACGGTTTCCAACAAAGAAAATCTCGGAGTCCCATATCGCAACCACTGGTTGCGCGCGAACACGCGAACTCTGCTGAGATCTTCCGGGACCAGCTCAACCTCCCACCATTCGGTGTCTTGCGGCAACTCCCGCCACAGTCGGCCGCGACGCCGATAAAGCAATGCCTTGCGCAAGTTATTGGCGCGTTCGTCGGTGAAGTCAGGTTCGCTGACCAAGGTCGCAAAACGCTCACGGACAAGAGAAAATTCTTCCTGGTAAAACTCGCTTTGGAGAAATTCGGTAATCACCTCGTTCTCGCTGACCCGGCGAATTTTCCGCAAACCAGCCTGAACTTCCTCAACAGCACCTGGGCTGACTGCCGGGCGTGCCAGCAAAAAGGGTATTGACACAATCAGAACCAAAGCCAACATCAGCACCAATTGGACTACGACCACCTGGTGCAACGTGGAGTGAAACAAGTAAATGCCGGTGATGATTGCGCCGCTGAATCCGAGCTGCACCCAACTCAAGTTGCCAATCTTGAGAGAGATTTCGTATGTCATAAGAACCACAGCGATTGCGTAAACCGCCGTGGTCATCGCATACAGCACCAGCAGGCTGGAATAGAAATGCGCGCTGCCGACAGGAAAACCCGAGCCCAGGAGTGTATGCCAAATGGCTGGAGGCGCGAGCCATGCGCCCAAGGTAAACAGGGTTGCGATTCCGGCGACCAACAGCAAAGCGGTCGAGAGAACAGCCCGAGAACCTTTTTCTGAGCGCGCTCCGGCAGAGAACGGGAACATGCTGCTCACTACCGACCAGGAAAGCATGTACACGACTCGGCCCACCAGTGCAACGGCAGCATAAACGCCGGCTTGGGTGGAATCAAAAAAATGCTTGACCAGGATGATGTCAAGATTGTTGATGATCACCTGACCTACAAAAAACGTGGCTGCCTGAAGGCCTTCGCCAACGCCCGAGGCCAGCTTGGCCCCTGGAATATTGGTGATGTGGTGCTTGCGCGGAATGGCGATAAAGTACGCAACGAAAACCGATGCCGTCATCGCCCCAACCACGCCTTCGACCTGATAAGACGAAATCAGGGCAATGGCGCCGACCAGCTTGATGATTACTTCGGACGAGAAGTTCACGGCGAGAGGCCGGAAATCGTACGTACCCTGCATGAACCCGCGACGCACGCCTAATGGGACGTAGAACGTGGCCGCGCCCGCCAGAAGCAGAATCAGGGTCCGGCTTGGTAGGTTCAGATACCCGGCGATTCCGCCGCTCGACAATGCCAACAGTATTCCGACCAGGAGACCCGCCGCCCAGGCCCAGCGGTGAAGCAAGTGATAGATGGCAATCTTTTCGGCGAACGATTGGCTCCGCGCAACAAACTTGGAACAAACAAGCTGGAAGGTCAGAGTTATCGACGACAACAGCATCAACAGCGTGTACACCACGCTGGCATGGCCGAACTGATCGGCGCCGAGCTGATGCGCGACTACAAAGTTGTAAATCAGGTTCATTCCGCCGACGAACACGGAACTTACCAGCATGATCGCGCTACCGCTCAGAACGTGGCGGCGCAGATGCGATTCCCTGCGAGCGGCGTCTTCAACCTTCGGAGCGCCGGGTGCCAATGGACTTTCGTCGGCCATGGTCAAGGAATCCTCTGGAGAAGGCGCTTGAATCTGCTTCATCAGAAAAGGTTGATGCGTATGACAGGCAGAATGGTATTGCGGTTGGACCCGGTGAAATCGTAGAAGCTCTGCTGCGCGATTCCGAAGGAAATAGTTAATGGGTAGTTCACTGAAACCTGGCCAACTCCGTCATCGAGCGTCCGTCGCATTCCCTTAATGTAGGAAACCATCACCTCGTTGCTGACATTGTCATAAGCATGAAAGCCTTTGCCCTGAGACCATGTGCCGGCGGCGTGGACGGCCCAGTGGGAGGCGAGAGGCTGATAATCCAGACGGAAGCCGGGGCGAAGCGCCTGAGCGATGGCGAAGCTGGCGTCCTGCACGCGCCACGAACGCAGATATTCAGCCAGCACTTGCGCTGTCCAGGCAGAGCCAAACTTGCGCTGCAAACCGGCGTAGGCGTCAGTGGTGTAATACTCGCGGATCAGGGGCCGGAAAAGAACGTCGCGTCCTTCATAGCCGGTAATGAGAGCAGTTTTTGCCCATGGCCTGCCTACCTGGAATTGAATAGTTCCGGCGGCGTCGCGCGAGTGCAGATTGGTTTCGGTGAACGGGCCGGACTCATGAATCAAACTTCCGGACACCGAAACCCAGTTCCCAAACGCACCGGTGTACAGGTACAGGAACTGACGGAAGAGATTCTGGTTCAACTGTGTCGGAGCACTGGCGTCGCGGCGAATCGTGAACTGCAGTCCGGGATTCAGACTGACAGGGGTTCCAAAGACGTGGAACACTTCATTGATCCCACCATTGAAGATGGTGTCGTAGGTATTGCGAAACTGAATGACGTCGCTGCTGGGGAATGACAAGCTGCCGCGCGCATTTCTCTCGGCAAACATGCCGGTGATCGTCGGCCAGCCGTCGAAGCGAACATGGTAACGGGCAACGCCCATGGTCTCTGTCGATGATCGCGGCGGAGGCAGCAAAGCAGAGCTTGCCCCCAGGCCTCGCAGTTTAGCGTCCAGCTGATAAATGTTTATATCTTCGAAAATGGGTTGCAATGAGAACTGCGGCTGCGCGCTGACCTGATCTGTGATCTGCCTTCCCTCTTCACCGGCAAGCCGGATTTCGGTCCGCTGTGCATAGTCATTGCCTTCCATGATCTGATTGGCACGAGCGTACATACCGAGCGCTTGTGGGGTCTGGCGCTCTTGCTGGTAGGCGTTGCCCATCGCCAGCAAGTAATCGTAGTCGTCGGCGATGTCCGGCTGATTGCTCATCGCCTTCAGGAGCGTCATTGCGCTCTGGGTCTGCCCCAATGCAAGATCAGCATTCGCCAATCCGAGATTAACGGATTCCTCATCCGCTCCCTCAGTCAAGGCTCGTTGAAAATACTTCTTCGACAAATCGAACTGATTGATCGAAACCAGAACGCGCCCCGCCTCAACCAGGTTCTCCGGTGTGACCGCATTGGCCTCTCCGACTCTGGCCTCCGCCAGAGCGAAAGCGACCTGGTCTTGCGCATCTCCGTAACGTCCCGACTGGGCGAATAAGCGTGCCAGCGCGAGCCGCACCTCCACCCGGTCGACGCCGGGGGCATCCAGAGCGCGGGCATACCGCTGCATAGCGGCTTTGCTCTCGCCCATAATGAGCAAAGCTTCGCCGGTGGACATCAGGACGCGACTATCGTCCCCGCCTTTTTCGGCGGCCGCAATGGCCTTAAAGGCATCATCGCGTGCGTGCAGCTGAGCATAAGAACGCGCCATCTCGGCGTAGACCAGCGAGTCATTCGTACCCAAACCGAGGGCGCCTTTCAACGTGTTGATTGCGTCGCTGTAACGATGCAGCCGGTACTGGGCTTCGGCGAGAGCAAGATGCACCTGGACATCATTGGGCGCCAGTTTTAGCGCCGCCCGGTACTCGCCTTCGGCCTGACGGAATTGGGCTTGCTGGCGGTAGGCTTCGGCGCGCGCCAAATGAATCGATGCTGAGTCTTTCATTATTTTGGCGGCCAAATCAGCTTCGCGCAGCGCGGGCCTGGCCCGACGCAGTTGTAAATCCGCAAAGGCCAATCCCAGGTGGGCTTCACCGTAGTTCGGGCGCAGCTTCAGCGCCGCTTCAAAGTCCTGGATGGCCTTGCTGGCCTCTCGCAGGTTGTTCCTCACATAACCGCGGTCCACGTACGCGGTAGCATCGTTGGCGTCCAGGTCAAGAGAACGGGTGAAATCGGCTTCAGCCTCCCTCATCTGCCCGTGGTAGGCGTGAACGTGGCCCGCCACCAGAGGGAGGTCTTTGTCCTTGGGGCGTTCCGGCTCGAACTGCTGCACGATCTTAAAGGCGTCATCGTAGCGGTTGAGATAGAGCAGATCGTACGCCAGGTAATCGGGGGCTTCGGGATCGTGTGGCAGTTTGGCAATCACCTTGTAACCCAGATCTGCGGCCGCCTGATACTGCCCGGTGAATGTGAGATAACGCTGGTGCTCGCGCATGACCTGCGGATTCTGGTTCACGGCAGGGTTGGCCAGTGCAATGTCCACCCAGTGTTTGGCTGTGGGCAGTTGATGCCCAGGAGTCTCCAGAGCTGAATTGATCCCACCGGCAACGATCAGAGCATTATTAGGGGCGAGTTGATGGGCCTTTTCGTAGCTGGCCTGGGCGCGGTCAAATTGCTTTTGCGAAGTGTAAAGATCGCCCAGCGCGAAATACGGAACGTAGTCGTCGGGATACAACTCCGCAATCTTCAGGAAGTACTTCTCAGCCGAAGTCGGATCGTGCAGATCGCGCGAAAGATATCCCAAAGCAGTCAGAGCGGCGTGATTGCCGGGATCGACCTGTAGTGCGTGTTTGTAGTGCTCCAGGGCATCTTGCTCGCGATTGATCCTCCACAGGAGATTGGCGTAGTTCAGCTCGATATTGATGTTGTTTGGCGCAAGCGTCATGGCCTCTTTCAGATCGCGCTCGGCTGAATCGGTGTCGTTAAAGCCGTTTTCGATTAGCGCTCGCAGCCGCAAATACTCGGGGCGCGTTTGTTTGTCCGTTCCTGGCACTTGATTCAGCGCTGTACGGGCGGCGCCGAGCTCATCGTTTGCTGATTGAGTCTGCTGCATGCGACGGTAAATTTCCGACAAACTCAAATGCAGGGATACGGGATACAAAGGCCCTTCCGGCAGCGCCTGTGGCAGGTTCTGTAACGCAGTCTGGTATTCGCGGATGGCGTCGTCATTGTGGCCGTCCAGGCTGTCCATCTGTCCTCGGATAGCATGCAGGCGGTAGTTGTTCGGATCTTTTTGTTCCGCACGCTTCAGGAAGCCGTCCGCCTCTTCAAACTGGCCAACGTTGACGAGCGCCTGCGCAGCGCTCAACTGCAAGCCGGGCTCTTTCGGAAAGCGATTGGCGGCTAGAGAATAAGTTGCAGCAGATTCCTTCTTCTTGCCGGCCAGACCGTAGGTATAACCGAGATCGGCGAGCGCCTCGGGGTTACGCTTCGCGACCTTCTGCAGAGCAGTTATAGATTCGTCGTAGTTTCCGGTGTCACGGTAAAAGGCAGCGACCGCACGCATGATGCTGGGATCGCTGGGGGCGCGGCTCTGCGCTTTATTCAGATATTGCTTGTAGTTGTCCGGCTGGTTGAGTTTCTGGTATGCACGGGCGATGAGCAAGTCGGTGCGCGCGTCCGCTTTAAGGGAGTCGGCGCGCTTCAAAAGATCCAACGCGGTGTTGGGATCGGAATTCATGGCCAACTCGCCGGCCAGTTGCAGATCGGTCACGCTTTTCGGATTCGCTGCCAATACTTTTTTCAGCAGGTCCTGTGCCTCGGCATCCCTGCCCATCTTGGCGTAAGTCTGTGCCTCACCAGATAAACCCTGAATTGATGATGGCTTTCGCGCAAGCCCTTTCTGATATCCCTGAAGGGACAAGTTGTAATCGCCACCGAGGCGAGCTGCGTATCCGAGTAAGAACCACAGATCGGCATTCTGGGGCGCAGAGTTGGCGGCACGATTGGCCGATGCAATCGCCGACTTGTAGTCATGCTTCGCCAGTGCCTGCTGCACTGCGCGCGCTTCGCGGGCGACTTCGATTCCCGATCCCCAGCCAATTCCGCTTGCGTTCCCCTCGGGACGCTTTTGTGTCTTAGCTTTTTGTTGGCCTTTTTTAGCGGGCGCAGGCTGATTGACTTCAAACGTCTGCGCGCGCAAGCCGGGGCCGGCGGCAAGCAAGATCAGCAACGCGATGAAGGTGGTTCCTTTGCCCATGGGTGCGGTGCGGCACGCGCTTGTATCTGTAGTGCTCCCCGAATCCGTAGTGCGCGCTAGCGAAGGCTCAGATGCAACGTGAGCACCTCCGGTTGGATTCTGAGAGGCGCCTAAGAACTGCAAACCCAGCTTTCCACAGGAACTTGCCGCAAAGATGAGGCACCAAAGCGGCCTTCACCCTGAGAAAACCTTAGAAGCCGTTGATGAATCAAAAGCTGGTGCTCACAATGAACTCCGGAGAGGAAAACCGCACCGTGGATACGAGCTTTTTTTCACGACCGATTCCTATGCGGTTCATCTTGTTGCTCGCATTGGCAGTGCACGGACCGCTGCTCGCGTTGCAATTGCCGCTGACGAACTCCTACGACGCGAATTTCCACGTCTTTTTTGCGTCGCACTATGCGCATCACTGGTTTGATCCGTGGAACCCGAAATGGTTTGCCGGATTTTCCCAGACCACGTATCCGCCGCTGGCGCACCAGTGGATCGCCTTGCTGTCATATGTGCTGGGTTTGCATGTTGCGTACCTGCTGGTGCAATTAGTGGCAGTGCTCCTCATACCGGTAAGCGTTCATCGTTACGCAAGACTTTGGGTAGATGAGCGGGCGAGCAGCTACGCTGCCCTGTTCAGCATATTTGTTGGGGCCGTGGCGTTTCTGGTTTATTCGGCTGGGCAGCTGCCAACCACCTTGTCGGCGCCGTTGTATCTTCTGGCAGTTCCCTACTTTTATGATTGGTCGCGCTCAGCCGATGGTGGAGCGCTGATCAAGGGCGTCATGCTTACGCTGGCGGCCGGAGCGGTCCACCACGTAACTCTGATCTTCGGGTCGGTGCTGTTCGCGTTCCCGGTGCTATGGCTGGCGGTAATCGATCGCGGCGAGCAACGGCGATCAATTTCAGTCGTCACGCGAGGCATTATTTTCGCCGTGATTGCAGCGGTAGGACTGGCCATTGTTCTGTTGCCCTACTGGATTGCACTGATCAAACACCCGATTCAGCAGATTCCGATTCCACATGCCAGCCGTTCGAACCTGCTGTTGAATCTGACCTATCTGACCAACTATTTCTTCGTGCCTTACGGCATGCTGCTCGTGGCCTTACCTTTTGTGCTCTGGTACGGATCTGCTAACCGGCGATTGCGGCCCTTGCTCATCGGGTTCTGGATCACGTTTATTTTCGGACTGGGTGGAACCACGCCGATCCCTAAATTGCTGCTGGGGCGGGCGTTCGAAGTGCTCACCTACGAGCGTTTTACCTTATCGGCTGCACTCATGATGTTGCCCATTGTCGGCCTCATCGCGGAACGGGCGCTTGAGCGCAATTTTCGGAGAGCCGCACTGGGATTTGCAGCCGCAGCCGTCATCACCCTGGCGCTCCCCATGGCATGGATCGCGGTCACGCCTTTTAATGCGAACGCCAGCTTGAATGTGGACGCGGTGGATAGCTTTCTCAATCGCGACGGTCACGATCGCTACCGATATCTGACCCTGGGATTCGGCAACTCTCTGCCCAAAGTTTCGACTTACACCGACGCGAACAGCGTGGACGGAGAATACAACTCGGCTCGACTCCTTCCCGAATTTACTCATTACGGGACGGCACAGCTCACCAGCGCCAAATATTTTGGGAGCGCCGGTATGGAGGCGCTGCGCATGATGCTGCGGCACGCCAGCCATTACGGGCTTAAATACATTTTTGTTCATGATCCGTATTACGAGCCGCTGGTCAGCTTCGCCGGATGGAAGCAGGTGGAAAGCTACGACAGCGGCGCCATCACGGTTTGGTCCCGAGAGGACATTCCGCCGGCGCGGCCAATCCCATCGGATGCAATGCCGACAGCTCTAGAAGGTCTGTTGTGGGGCACGCTTCCGCTCGCCAGCAGCATTCTGGCAATCCTGTTTGCTTTTTTGATACCTGACCGTACACGCGCGCGCTCGGAAATTCTTCTTTCCTTCCCGGAGCGCGAACAAGAAGGCGTTCTGATGCGGGAGGCACGTTAATGAAGCGCACCCTGCCGATACTGATCGTCGCGGTCACAACGGTACTGGTTGTGATCTCATGGTTCCAATCTGGAGGCACGCAACGGCGCGAAATGCGCTCCGCCAGTACGCCCGAACAGGCAGTGCGCCTGATGCTTTCTCAAGTGCAGTCGCATAATTACGACGCAGCTTATGACCGGCTGGCGAACCGCAGCGATGTCGATAAAACTACATTCGTCCGCGAGTTTGAGGGGAGTTACGGCAGCCTTCTGACTTATGCGTCACTGGAAAGTTTTGATGTGTCGCCGCTCCACGCGACCGATAGCGATGCTAATGTGCGTGCCCGACTTCATTATTCAACCGCGGTAGGCCCACTCGACGACACACGCGACATCAAGGTCGAAAAAACCGGCGACGCCTGGAAGGTTCAGTGGCCGGTCAGCCAGGCGTCTAAATTACCGCCGCAGGTAATCCCGGTGAACTATCTTCGCTGGGACGTTATAAATCGCGGAGCGGGGGACGAATGGGGCGTGCAGAATGTAGATTCGCCGCAGGTGCGCATCGTCTCTATGAATGCGATTCAGCGCCCTGACAGCGTCGTTCTGGTCGGTGAGGTGGTGAACGAAGACTCGGTCCCTGCTTACGTGAACGTGGGCGCGACCTTACTTGGTGCGAACGGCAACGAACTGGCACAGGAAAGCAGCTTCGACAAGATTTCGCACGTACTTCTGCCTAAGCAAGTCACGCCCTATCGCATTGATTTCCCCAATATGCGTCTGGAAAGAGTGAAGAATGTGCGCATGGACGCCAAAGCCCTACTGGTCGCGGCCAGCGCCGATCCGGTGATCGAGATCAATCAGCAGAAGATGGAGACTGATGCGCTGGGCAAGAAAGTCCTGAGCGGCGATCTGCTGAATGAGAGCGGCGAGATCGTAAATATTCCGCACGTGATCGCGGCCTACTACGACAGCAATGGTAAGGTCATCTGGGTTTCAGATGGATATGTGGCACAGGCTCTGCTGCCGCAGATTCCGGTGCCCTTCGCAGTGGATGTACCTCCCGATATCGCAAAGAACGTTCAAACTTATCGAGTGGTGGTCAATCATTACGACACGAATTCCCGATCATGAAGACTGCTATCACGGTAATCGGAGTGTTGTTCGCTGCGGGTGTAGCCTGGCCCGCGGAGATTCATGCGCCAGCGCAAACCATCGCCGGAAGCGCAATTACCATCTCGACCAGCGGTTCGGGAGAAGCCACCTTTTATCTGATAGGACCAGCGAGCGCGATCAAACAAAAAGTTCAAGCCGGGTCGGATATACCGCTGGATGGCGACAAACTCGATAATGCCGGCCGGTATGTCGCCGTTCTTTGCGCTTCCGATGGATGCACCTCCACCAGCTTTTCCGTAAATCCCGCTGCGGCCAACAAACTTGGAATGCTGGTGCATCCCTCGCGGGTTCCGATTGGGAAGCCGAACGGGATAAGCACCGTGGCATTTGTCTTCGACAACTTCCATAACCTTGTGCTCAAGCCCCAACCTATCAAGTTTTCCATTTTGCCAAAAGATGGAAAGGCGGTATCAACCAACCGCGACTCGGAAAATGGAGTTGCCTGGGTGCGCATCAGTTCGGGCAACAAAGAAGGCGCGACAAAAATCGGCGCTGAAATCGGGCATGCCGATGAGGTACGAGTAGTGCAGCAAATCGCGGCAGAGGCATGCAATCTTCGCATCAAGGCCGGACGTGAGAAGAATGCTTTCGTGGTGGAAACAGATCCTGTCCGGGATTGCGCCGGGAATTCGGTTCCCGATGGCACAGTTGTCAGCTTCACGAAGACGGATGCCGCCGGCAAGACTACGGTTGACGTGCCCATCAAACGGGGAATCGCGAAAGTGCAGATGCCCATCGATGGCCGCGCGCGTATTACGGTCGCTTCAGGCGTCGTCACGGGAAATGAACTGGAGGTCGCCGGGTCACAATGAGCACTCCATTGCGCTATTCCCTGCTGGCGGTTAGCTTCGCAGCCTTTATCTGCGCCGTGGTTGTGCTGCGCCTCGGAGCATCAGCATCAGTGGAGGTCCCCCACGTAGAGTTCAATGCGGACAATATTGCGCCCCGTGAAATTGAAGATCTAACCAGCCAGAGCGTGCCGCGCGACTACGGCTTCGCGTGGCAAACGATGGAGCAGGCACTGGACGAGAACCGTCCGGCACTTCTCGATGGATACTTTACGGGCCTGGCCAGGGAGGACTTGAAAGACCGTGTGGCTGCGCAGCTTAAGACCGGCTTGCGCACTCATTACGAGGATCGCGGACACAAGCTCGAAGCAATTTTTTATGCTCCGGCTGGAGATGCGATGGAACTGCACGATCACGCGCAAGTAGATGTTCAAATTTTCGACGGCAGCAAGGTCATCTACGAAGAACCCTTAAGCATGGAATACATCGTCCTCATGACGCCGGGGGCAGACCGCTGGCTGGTAAGGCAAATACAGGCTCTTCCGAGCGAGAAACAGTAACGGACGATCGATTTCGACCAATCATTTGAGCATCCAAACCACATATAGCAGTGCGATTGTCGTCATTCGCCGCATGAAGTATCTCTACACATCCTTAGCGTTGGCGGTCGCATTTCTGCTGATCGCGGAGACCAGCGGGTGCTCAAGGAGTGGTATGCACCATCCGATCGGCGAGATGACCCAGGGCCTGCCGAATCCGACGCGCATTCTCGCAGACTATCAGCCGTGGTTCGGGGATCGTGAACACATTAATGTCGGTTATTCCACCCAGGACCCGGCGGTCTTGCGCAAGCAGATTCAAAAAGCCAAGAGCATGGGTATTTACGCGTTCGCGGTGGATTGGTACGGAGAACGCCGCCCGTTCGAAGACAACAGCTATGCGCTTCTACAGCGGGTGGCGAGCGAAGAACACTTCCATGTATGTCTGATGTATGACGAAACTCAGGAAGATAACGGGCACGCCACTGAAGATGCTCTGGAAGCGCTGGATAAAGCGTATCGCGCTTACATTGGACCGGATGCGCCAGGACGCGATGCTTATGTAACCTACAATGGCCGGCCGATTATTTTTATCTTTCCCAAGCGCGGCCGCACTGACTGGAACCGTGTCCGCCAGGCGGTAGATCAGTGGCAGCAACCTCCGATTCTGATTTACAAAGACCAGCCACCTCCGCAATACGCGAAAGATTTCGACGGGCTCTACGCTTGGGTACATCCGGGACGGGGATGGGACCCCAAAGGCGGCGACTGGGGAAAAGAATATCTGGAAAAGTTTTATGAAAAAACGCAGGACTCCGGAAAAATGGTCGTGGGAGGGATATGGCCGGGGTTCAATGATACGAAAGCCTCGTGGAGCCTGAACCGGCACATGGACCGGCGCTGCGGACAGACATTCGAAGATACTTTGAAAATGTTTCATCGCTATGACGACTCCGAACACCCTATGCCCTTCATGCTGATTGCAACGTGGAATGATTACGAAGAAGGGACGCAGATTGAGAACGGCGTTTCCGACTGCCATGGCAAGAACGGAGCCGCGCAAGTCGCCCAGAGCAACCAGCACTGACCAACCTGTGCTGCGGGGATCACATCGAACAGATTTGCTTAGTGGCCCAAAACATATGGAAAATACTTCCTCGATTAAAGACCGCTACATCTCACTACTCTCGAAGATCGTCATCCAGGGATACAGCGGAGATTTTTCGGCGCCCGATCAGGATCTGGACCATCTCCAGCCGGCGCTGGATCACGTATCGGCCCTGAATGAACAAGGGTTCGCGGACTTCGTCGAGCTAGCAGACGCGCATCACGTCACGGTGCGGGCCCTGGCCGTAATAGAGAACATGGCGTCCAAGCGGAATCTGACCCAGCTTCAGGAATGGTGCAACAGCACGCTCGATGCCGAGCGCACTCGAATTGCGAAAGCGGTTGAATCGCTATACGCGATCGTGCAGGCGCTCGATATGTCAGGCTGCCCGGTGAGCGTAATCAAATCCCTAGACCACTGGCCCGATCTCGGCTCCGATCTGGACCTCTACACCAGTGGTTCTCCCGAGCAGGTGGTCAAGGTGATGAAAGAGAGAATGCAAGCGGAGCTGGAGCCGCGAAGTTGGGGGGACCGACTCGCAGGCAAGTGGAATTTTCAGATTCCCGGACTCAAAGAACTCGTGGAAATCCACATCCGCTACCTCGGCCAGACTGGCGAGCAGAAGGCAATGGCGCGGCGAGTGCTCGAACGCAGCGTGACCAAGATGGTAAATGGACGGACTTTCCCAGTGCCGGCGCCGGAAGAACGTATTCTGATCTCAACCCTGCAGCGCATGTACCGGCATTTTTACTTCCGGCTCTGCGACATGGTGGACATGGCGAAGTTGTTGAGCACCGGCCCAGTCGATTTTTCCGAACTTCGCCGGGGAGCAGAAAAGGGCGGCATATGGCCGGGAGTTGCCAGCTATCTGGTAATCCTCGCGGAATACATTGCGCCCTACGGCGGTAAGATCGAATTGCCTCGCGAGGTGATTGATGCGGCGTATTCGCCAGAGTTGCGGGTGCAATTTCGTGACAACTTTCTGCGAGTTCCCATGCGCCCGGCCGCTGGCCTTTACGGATCACAGTTGCTGAACGCGAGCCGACATGGGGACCTTCGGGCCATTTCACGGCTACCTCTTTTGCCTCCGCTGGCAGTATCCGCGTTGCTTGCGTACCGCCTTACGGGCAGCGACAAAGGCGTGTGGTGAAGTTCAGGCAAACCCCAACCCTCTCTACATACTTCACCGGATGGCGAATGTCCCTCATTCATCTTAAGCTATTGATGTAACGAGGTTTGCGACTTAACCGCCCGTGGTTCAGAGTAACGCTCAAGCCCTTCTTCGCTCAATTTGCTTCGTCGTTCTGCACTTTTAGCCCTGAATCAAGAACGCCTCAGGCCAGTAACAGGAGAGAGTTCAACAGGAACCGATCTATGAGAATCGCCCAGGTCGCGCCGCTGTTCGAGAGTGTTCCGCCTAAAACGTATGGGGGGACGGAACGAGTAGTTTCCTGGCTTACCGAGGAACTTGTCCGTCTCGGCCATGATGTGACCCTGTTTGCCAGCGGGGATTCCATGACCACCGCGCAACTAGTTCCGAGCTGTCCGGAGTCTTTGCGTCTGGCGACGGGATCGGTTGATTTCATGGCTCACCACTATGTAATGCTGGAAAAATTGCTGCACCGAAAGAATGAGTTCGACCTGATTCACTTTCATATCGATTACCTGCATTTTCCTATCAGTATCCGCGAGCGTTACGCCCATGTGACCACCTTACACGGACGATTGGATATTCCCGACTTGGTGCCGCTGTATGCGACTTATCCGGACATGCCGGTAGTCTCCATCTCGGACGCGCAGCGAGATCCGCTTCCACATTTGAATTGGCAAGGCACAGTACATCACGGGTTTCCCCCAGATGCCTACAAACCCTCGACCAAGCCGGGAAAGTATCTGGCCTTTCTCGGCCGCACTTCTCCGGAGAAGGGTTTGGATCGTGCAATCGACATCGCCAACAAGTCCGGAATGACCTTGAAGATTGCGGCTAAGATCGACAAGGTCGACCAGGAATATTTTGATACCTGCATCAAACCGCTGCTGAATTCCTCGAATATCGAGTTTTTGGGCGAGATCGGCTATCCTGAAAAAAATAAATTTTTGGCTGACGCCGCTGCCCTGATATTTCCCATTGCATGGCCCGAGCCCTTTGGGATCGTAATGATTGAAGCTTTGGCGTGCGGCACGCCGGTGGTTGCGTATCCTTTTGGTTCGGTTCCGGAAGTGATACAAGATGGGGTAAATGGCTACCTGGTTTCGGATGTCGAAAGCGCCGTCCACGCGGTTCAGGAGAGTCGGAATCTGGA
>Ga0157372_10001053_pt1 | contig 30139 bp, 26 predicted proteins | sample C55metaG_FD_115307 | JGI IMG/M metagenome (GOLD analysis project Ga0157372, IMG submission 115307) | Corn rhizosphere microbial communities from Kellogg Biological Station, Michigan, USA - C5-5 metaG | ecosystem: Host-associated > Plants > Roots > Rhizosphere > Soil | place: USA: Michigan...
AAAGGCGGCGACCTGCGCGGACTGATCGACCGCGAGGGGCCGCTGGCGCCCGACCGCGCCCTCGGCCTGCTCAGTCAGGTCGCCGACGCCCTCGACGCCGCCCATGCCGCCGGCATCGTCCACCGCGACGTCAAGCCCCACAACATCCTCGTCGAAGGCGACCGCGCCTACCTCTCCGACTTCGGGCTCGCCAAGGCCTTCGACGAGAGCGGCGCCGCCGGCGGCGCCTCCGTCGTCGGCACCGCCCACTACATGTCGCCGGAGCAATGGCGGGGCGACTCGATCGGCCCTGCCGCCGACGTCTACTCACTCGGCTGCGTCCTTTATGAGGCGATCACCGGCATCGCCCCCTTCCAGCGCAGCGAAAGCGACCCCGCGCCGACGATGCCGCTCGGCATGGACGCGGCGATCCGCCGCGCCGTCGCCAAAGACCCCGCCGACCGCTACCGCAGCGCCGGCGAGCTGATCGCCGCCGCCCGCGCCGCCGAGGGCTCCGAGGCCCGGCCGACCGCCGTCCTCTCCCGCGACCGCAGCGAGCGCACCACGGCCCCCAACGCCTCCCAGTCGTTCTTCGGCCGGATGGGAGGGCGGGCCACCGCCTGGATCCTCGCCGGCGCCGCGATCATCGTCATCGCGGTCGCCGCCTCGGCCCTGCTCCTGCTGTTGGGGAGCAGCGGCCCGAGTGTCTCGGCCCCGATCGCGGTCGGTCAGCCGCCGCTGCGGATCACCGCTGACGGCCAGGGCGCCTGGGTGACGAGCGAACGCGACGGCACCGTGACCAGGCTCGATCCCGCGACCGGGGACAAGCTCCGGCAGGTCGCCCTGCGGCCCGGCGTCTCCGGCATCGCGATCGGCAGCAGATGGCTCTGGGTGACCGACCCGCGCCGGCACGAGCTGCTGCGCCTCGACTCGAAGACGCTGCGCCAGAAGCAGGCGATCCCGATCCCAGGTGCTCCCGGGCCGATTGCCCTCAGCGCCAATCCCGGCCGCGTCTGGGTCGCCGACGAAGACGGCAGCGGGATCGCCGTGGTCAACGCGGAAAGCGGCCGCCGGATCCGCACCCAGCTGCCCCCGCAGGCGGCGCCGCTGCGGCTCGCCGTCGGCGCCGGCGGCCTCTGGGCGTCGAGCTCCTCGACCGCGAGCGTGCGCCGGATCGATCTGGGCACGCTCGAGCCGGGGGAACCGATCCTGGCGGGACCCCGTCCCGCCGGCGTCACCGTCGCCGGCGGCATCGTCTGGGTCACCAATCCCCCGCGCGGCACGGTGACCGGGATCGATCCCTCGCTCCGCGAAGTGCGAGCCGAAGTCCAGGTCGGCAACAAGCCGGGCGGCATCGACGCCGGCACCAGCACGATCTGGGTTGCCAACACCGGCGACGACACCGTCACCAAGATCAGCCTCGACACCGGCGAAGTCGAAGGCGACCCGATCCAGGTCGGCCCCGAACCGGGCGCCGTCGCGGTCGGCGGCGAGGCAGTTTGGGTCGCAAATAACGGAGACGGCACCGTCACCCGCATCGAGCCCTGACAAACGTCGCTGAGGGCGGGGCCGCCGAACATCTAGGATCGAGCCTCATGACTCAGGACATCGATCAGCTCGCAATCAACACGATCCGCACCCTCTCGATGGACGCCGTCCAGAAGGCGAACTCGGGCCACCCGGGGACGCCGATGTCGATGGCGCCCGTCGCCTACGAGCTCTGGCAGAACCACCTGCGGTTCGACCCGGCGAACCCGATCTGGCCCAACCGCGACCGCTTCGTGCTCTCGGCCGGGCACGCCTCGATGCTGCTCTACTCGATGCTCTTCCTCACCGGCGTCCGCAAAGTCGACGCCGACTACAACGTCCTCGACGAGCCGGCCTGCGGCCTCGACGAGATCGAAAACTTCCGCCAGCTGCACTCGCGCACGCCCGGCCACCCCGAGTACCGCTGGACCACCGGCGTCGAGACCACGACCGGCCCGCTCGGCCAGGGCGTCGGCACCTCGGTCGGGATGGCGATGTCCTCGAAATGGCTGGGCGCCACCTACGGCACCGAGCTCTTCAACTTCGACGTCTACGCGCTCGCCGGCGACGGCTGCCTGCAGGAGGGCATCTCCCACGAAGCCGCCTCGCTCGCCGGCCACCTCAAGCTCGACAACCTCTGCTGGATGTTCGACAACAACCACATCTCGATCGACGGCGACACCGCGCTGGCCTTCAGCGACGACGTGCTCAGCCGCTTCGAGGGCTACGGCTGGAACGTGCTGCGGGTCGGCGACGCCAACGACGCCCAACTTCTCGGAAAAGCGTTTGACGAGTTCAAGGCGGAGACCGGGCGCCCGACCCTGATCGTCGTCGACAGCCACATCGGCTGGGGCTCGCCGAACAAGCAGGACACCGAGTCCGCCCACGGCGAACCGCTCGGCGAGGACGAGATCAAGCTGACCAAGCAGGCCTACGGCTGGCCCGAGGACGCCAAGTTCCTCGTCCCCGACGGGGTCCGCGAGCGCTTCGACGAGGTGATCGGCACGCGCGGCGCCGAGCTGCACAGCGCCTGGGTCGACACCTTCAACAGCTATAAGCAGGACAAGCCGGAGAAGGCCGCCGAGCTGGAGACGATGCAGCGCCGCGGCCTGCCCGACGGCTGGGACGTCGACCTGCCGAGCTTCGAGGCCGACGAAGAGAAGGGGCTCGCCACCCGCAAGGCCTCGAACAAGGTCCAGAACGCGATCGCCGAGCGGGTGCCGTGGCTGATCGCGGGCTCCTGCGACCTCACCGACTCGACCTCGGTCCGGCTCGGCGACGCCGACCAGTACGAGCCCGGCAGTTACGACGGCCGCCAGGTCCATTTCGGGATCCGCGAACACGCCGCCGCCGCGGCCTGCAGCGGGATGTCGCTGGCGAAGCTGCGGCCGCTGTGGTCGACCTACCTCACCTTCTCCGACTACGGCCGCGCCGCGATCCGCCTCTCGGCGCTGATGGAGCTGCCGACTATCCACCTCTTCACCCACGACTCGATCGGCCTCGGCGAGGACGGCCCGACCCACCAGCCGATCGAGCAGCTCGCCGCCCTGCGGGCGATGCCGCACCTCGACGTGATCCGCCCGGCAGACGCCAACGAGGTGACCGAGGCCTGGAAGATGGCGGTCGGCCGCACCCACAACCCGGTCGCCCTGGTGATGACCCGCCAGAACGTGCCGGTCTTCGACCGCTCCAAGTACGCCTCGGCCGAGGGCGCCCAGCGCGGCGGCTACGTCCTCGCCGACCCCGACGGCGGCGACCCGGAGCTGATCCTGATCGCCACCGGCAGCGAGGTCCAGCTCGCCCTCGGCGCCCACGAGCAGCTGCAGGCGGACGGGATTCGCAGCCGCGTGGTCAGCCTCCCCTGCTGGGAGATCTTCGAGCAGCAGGACCCGCCCTACCGCGACGAGGTGCTGCCCCCGGGTGTCACCGCCCGCCTCGCGATCGAGGAGGGCTCGCCGCTCGGCTGGGAGAAATGGGTTGGTACCGAGGGCCGGATCATGGGTATGACTACCTTTGGACAGTCGGCGCCGTTCGCGGACGTCGAGGCCGAGTTCGGGTTCACCGTCGACAACGTCGCCAAGGCGGCGCGCGAGGTGGTCGCAACGGCGACCGCGAGATCCACGACCTGAGGAGGCGGCTGATGAAGCCCACCGAGCGTCTGCACGAACTGGGCCAGAGCCTCTGGCTCGACAACATCACCCGGCCGATGCTGCGCGAGGGGGTGCTGGAGGGCTACATCCGCGACCTCTCGGTCACCGGCCTCACCTCGAACCCGACGATCTTCGACAAGGCGATCTCCGACGGCGACGCCTATGACGAGCAGATCGCCGAGGTGGCGCCGAAGGCGGCCGCCGGCGAGGGCGTCGGCGCCAACGAGAACGAGAAGATCTTCTTCGAGCTGGCGCTGGCCGACCTGCGCGACGCCACTGACCTCTTCGCCGACGTCCACCGCCACACCGGCGGCGTCGACGGCTTCTGCTCGCTCGAGGTCTCGCCCCTGATCGCCGACGACGCGGGGGCGACGATCGAGGAGGCGAAGGCGCTCCACGCCAAGGGCGAACGTTCGAACCTCTACATCAAGATCCCGGGCACCGAGGCCGGCCGCGAGGCGATCGAGGAGTCGATCTTCGCCGGCATCCCGATCAACGTCACCCTGCTCTTCGACGACAAGCAGTACCTCGGCGCCGCCGACGCCTACATGCGCGGGATCGAACGGCGGATCGAGGCCGGGCTCGACCCCGTGGTCCACTCGGTTGCCTCGATCTTCATGAGCCGCTGGGACGTCGCCGTCGCCAAGGAGGTCCCCGACAACCTCGTCAACCGGCTCGGGATCGCGATCGGCGCCCGCGCCTACCGCGCTTACAACGAGCTGCTGGAGTCGGACCGGATGCGACGTCTGATGAACGAGGGCGCGCGCCCGCAGCGGCTGCTCTGGGCCAGCACCGGGACCAAGGACCCCGACGCCTCCGACACCCTCTACATCGAGGCCTTCGCCTCCCCCCTCACGGTCAACACGATGCCGGAGCCGACCCTCAAAGCCTTCGCCGACCACGGCGAGGTGAAGGAGCTCCTCCCCAAGGACGGCGGCAACTGCGAGCAGGTGCTGGCCGAGTTCGACGAGGCCGGGATCGACGTCGCCGCCCTGGCGACCCGCCTCCAGGAGGAGGGCAAAGGGAGTTTCAACAAGTCCTGGGAAGACCTGTTGGAGACGATCGGGTCGAAGAGCGGGGTCGTCGCCGGGTGAGCGCCCTCCGGGCGACGCCTGCCTGGGCTGAGCTGCAGGCCCACTTCGAGCAGATCCGCGACGAGCACCTGCGCGACCTCTTCGCCGCCGACCCTGACCGGGGGGAGCGGCTGCGGGCCGAAGGCGCCGGTCTCTACCTCGACTTCTCGAAGAACCGGGTCACCGACGAGACCCTGATGCTGCTCGCCGCCCTGGCCAAAGAGCGCGGGGTGCAGGAGCGCCGCGAGGCGATGTTCCGCGGCGAGCACATCAACGTCTCCGAGGACCGGGCGGTGCTGCACGTGGCGCTGCGGATGCCGCGCGGGCGCTCACTCGTCGTCGACGGCGTCGACGTGGTCGCGGAGGTGCACGAGACGCTCGACCGGATGGCCGGCTTCTGCGAGCGGGTGCGTTCGGGCGAGTGGCGCGGCCACACCGGCAGGCTGATCCGCAACGTCGTCAACATCGGCATCGGCGGCTCCGACCTCGGCCCGGTGATGGCCTACGAGGCGCTCAAGCACTACAGCAAGCGGGAGATGACCTTCCGCTTCGTCTCGAACGTCGACGGCACCGACTTCGCCGAGAAGACCCGCGACCTCGACCCCGAGGAGACGCTCTTCGTCATCTCCTCGAAGACCTTCACGACGCTGGAGACGATGACCAACGCCCGCACCGCGCGCGAGTGGTCTTTGGCGGGACTGGGGGGCGAGGAGGCCGCGGTCGCCAAGCACTTCGTCGCCGTCTCGACCAACGCCGCGGAGGTCGAGAAGTTCGGCATCGACACCAACAACATGTTCGGCTTCTGGGAGTGGGTGGGTGGCCGCTACTCGATGGACTCGGCGATCGGCCTCTCGACGATGCTGGCGATCGGCCCGGCCCGCTTCGAGGAGATGCTGTCCGGCTTCCACGCGATGGACGAGCACTTCCGCACCGCCCCCGACGGCGAGAACCTGCCGCTGCTGATGGGCCTCTTGGCGGTCTGGTACGCCGACTTCTTCGAGGCCGAAACCTGCGCGGTGCTGCCCTACGACCAGTACCTGCACCGCTTCCCCGCCTACCTGCAGCAGCTGACGATGGAGTCGAACGGCAAGCACGTCACCCTCGACGGCGCCCATGTCGACTACGACACCGGCCAGATCTACTGGGGCGAGCCGGGGACCAACGGCCAGCACAGCTTCTACCAGCTGATCCACCAGGGGACGCGGCTGATCCCCTGCGACTTCATCGGCTTCGCCAACTCGCTGAATCCGCTCGGCGACCACCACGACATCCTCATGTCCAACGTCTTCGCCCAGGGCGAAGCGCTCGCCTTCGGCAAAACGCCCGAGCAGGTGCGGGCCGAGGGGACGGCGGAGGAGGTAGTGCCGCACCGGGTGATGGAGGGCAACCGCCCCTCGAACACGATCCTCGCCGAGCGGCTGACCCCGGCGACGCTGGGCTCGCTCGTCGCCCTGTACGAGCACAGCGTCTTCACCCAGGGGGCGATCTGGGGGATCGACTCCTTCGACCAGTGGGGGGTGGAGCTGGGCAAGGTGCTGGCGGTGGCGATCATCCCCGAGCTCGAGTCCGCCGACGAGCCGGAGCTGCGCCACGACAGCTCCACCAACGCGCTGATCCGCCGCTACCGCGCCCAGCGCCAAGCGTGAGCCGATTCACTGTCGGCGCCCGCCCCCGGCGCTAGCCTCCGGCCTATGCCACCGCTCGACCCGCTCCCGCTGGCGGCGTCGGCGTCCAACCTGCTCGCCGCCCGCGAGCAGATGGCGTTCACGCTCGGCTTCCACATCGTCCTCTCCTGCCTCGGGGTGGCGCTGCCGGCGACGATTCTCGTCGCCAACTACATCGGCCTGAAGAAGGGCGACGAGGCGGCGTTCGAGCTGGCCAAACGCTGGTCGAAAGCGATGGCGGTCACCTTCGCCGTCGGCGCCGTCACCGGCACCGTCCTCAGCTTCGAGTTCGGGCTGCTCTGGCCGCACTTCATGGACCGCTTCGGGGCGGCCTTCGGGGTCGCCTTCGCGATCGAGGGGATCTTCTTCTTCCTCGAGGCGATCTTCCTCGCGATCTACATCTACGGCTGGAAGCGGCTCTCCGGCTGGGCGCACTTCTGGTCCGGGGTGCCGATGTTCGTCACCGGCATCGGCGGCGCCTTCTCGGTCGTCGCCGCCAACGCCTGGATGAACCAGCCGCAGGGCTTCACCCTTAACGCCGCCGGCAAGGTCGTCGACGTCGAACCGCTGAAGGTGCTCTGGAACCCGGCGACCGGCTACGAGGTGCCGCACATGATCCTCGCCGCCTACATGGTCGTCGGCTTCCTCGTCGCCTCGGTCTACGCGGTCGGGATGCTGAAGGGGCGGCGCGACCGCCTGCACCGGCTGGGGCTGCTGATCCCGCTGACGATCGGGCTGATTGCGACCCCGATCCAGCTCTTCGTCGGCGACACCGCCGCCCGCGCGGTCGCCGACCATCAGCCGGCCAAGTTCGCCGGCATGGAGTGCATCCAGGAAAGCGGCGGCCACCAGACCGAGTACGTGGGGGGCGTCTGCACCTCCGACGGGGTGAAGGCGGCGATCCCCATCCCCGACCTCGACTCCTTCCTCGTCGGCTTCAGCGCGGACACCAAGGTCACCGGCCTCAACGACATCCCCGCCGACGAACGGCCTCCCGCCAACACGTTTCTTCACCTCTCCTTCGACCTGATGGTCGGCATCGGGACCGCGCTGCTCGGGCTCGGAGCCTGGTTCGCGTTCGTCTGGTGGAAACGGCGCGACATCCCGAAGACGCCGTGGTTCCTGCGCGCCGTCGCGGTCAGCGGCATCGCTTCGATCCTGGCGCTCTGGTGCGGCTGGATCGTCACCGAGGTCGGCCGCCAGCCATGGATCGTCCAGGGCTACATGCGCACCTCCGAAGCGGTCACCGACGCCAAGGGGATCTGGTTCAGCTTCGGCCTGGTCCTGCTGGTGTACGCGGCGCTGGGGACGACCGCGGTCCTGGTCCTGCGCTCGATGTCCCGCCGCTGGCGCGAGGGGAGCGACGGCGAGGAAGCCGGTGCTCCCTACTCGCCTCCTGCGGAGGCAGCCCCGTGAGCAAGGCCGACGCGGCGGCGGCGATCCTCTGGGTCGGGGCGACCTTCTACGCGCTCTTCGGCGGCGCCGACTTCGGCGGCGGCCTTTGGGACCTCGTCGCCGGCGGGCCCGAGCGGGGCGAGCGGCCGCGGGCGCTGATCCAGCGCTCGCTGACCCCCGTCTGGGAGGCAAACCACGTCTGGCTGATCTTCGTCCTCGTTGTCCTCTGGACCGCCTTCCCGCCGGCCTTCAGCGCGATCTTCACGACGCTGTACGTGCCGATCGCGCTGGCGGCGCTGGGGATTGTCCTGCGCGGCGCCGGCTTCGCCTTCCGCAAGTCGATCGTCGGGCTGCAGGGGCGGCGGGCGATGGGCGCGACCTTCGCGATCTCCTCGGTCCTGACCCCGTTCTTCATGGGCACGGTAGTCGGCGCGATCGCCTCGGGCGAGGTGCCGGCGGGCGGCAACGGCGACGCCTTCTCGACCTGGCTGCAGCCGCTGCCGTTGCTGATCGGGGCGATGTTCGTCGCCAGCGGCGCTTACCTCTCCGCCGTCTTCCTCGTCGGCGACGCCCGGCGGGCCGGCGACGGGGAGATGGAGCGCTACTTCGAACGCCGGGCGCTGGGAGCGGCCGTCGTCGCCGGCGCCTTCGCGGTCGCCGGCCTCTTCGCCCTCCACAGCGAAGCCCGCTACGTCTTCGACCGCCTGACCGGCCAGGGCCTGCCGCTGGTGATCCTCTCCCTGCTCTGCGGCGCGGTCCTCCTTGTCGTCCTTCTGCGCGGCGGTCGCCGTCCCCTGCGTCCCCTCGCCGCCGGCGCCGTCGTCGCCGTGATCTGGGGCTGGGGCGTCGCCCAGTTCCCCTACCTGCTGCCGACCAGCCTTCGCATCGACCAAGCCGCCGCCCCCGACCCGACGATGACGATCATCTTCGTCGTCTTCGCCATCGCCGCCGTCCTGGTCCTGCCCTCCCTCGGCCTTCTCTACACGCTGGCGCAAAAAGACCTGCTCGAGTCAGAGCACTAGGCTCCGGGTCTTGATCGAGGCAATCCTCTTCGACATCGACGGCACCCTGATCACCACCGGCGGCGCCGGTGGTGAGGCTTGGAAGCGGGCCTTCGTCGAGCTTTACGGGAAACCACTCGACATCCGCGAGGTGACCGAGTCGGGGATGACCGATCCAGAAGTGGGGCGGGTGGCGCTGCAGAACATCCTCGGTCGAGACCCGAATCCGAAGGAGCTGGCGGCGGCGATGGGGCACTACCTGCGCCACCTCTCGACGGCGATCGACGAATCGGACCGCTACCAGGTGATGCCGGGGATCGAGGAGCTGCTCGAGCGCTTGGTCGACGCCGGCCACCTGCTCGGCCTCACCACCGGCAACGTCGAGTCCGCCGCCCACATAAAGCTCGCCCGTGCTGGCCTCAACCGCTTCTTCTCCTTCGGCGGCTACGGCTCCGACTCCAATCAGCGCACCGAGCTGACCCGCTGCGCGCTCGACCGCGGCAAGCTCGTCTCCGGCGGCGTCCTCGGCACCGGCAGTGCGATCTCGGTCGGCGACACCCCCCGCGACGTCGCCGCCGGCCACGGAGCGGGCATCGAGGTCGTTGGCGTCGCCACCGGCAACTTCAGCGTTGAGGAACTGCGCCAGGCCGGCGCCAACTGGGCGATCCCCGACGTCGCCTCGGGCTTCCCGGTCTAGATCCCGCACTGGTCGGTCACTTGAGCACAGGGCGGTGTTCCCAACTGACCGCTGGCGCTCCGGGACAGCGGTCATGGAACTACTCATCTAGATGAACATCCCCCTACAGGGGGATAGGCCGAGGCATCAAAACTCCGTATATGCGGTGAAGGCCCCATGTTGTAGTGACATAGGGCCTTCGCCGATGTAGCTTGGAGGCGGAACCCCGGGGAATCGGGGCTTGCGGCTGGTACCCGCGGCCTCACCGGTATCGAGGGAGACCCGAAGTCCGGGAGGCTTCCGCCTCATCACGGTCATAGCACTAGGTGAGTCAGATTTGGTGCAAATCCTTCGACAACTCCCGCATTTACGGGGAATTAGTGATCCAAATAGATGAGATAAGCCTGCATTTGCAGGTCTTTTGAATCCAGCAAGTGCCTGACTTCAGGCCTTGGAGCAGCGCGCCTGGTAGATGTTGAGGAAGCCGCTGTCGAAGCCGTTCCTCGCCATCCGCAGGTAGAGACGCCAGACGCGGATTCGTTCCGGGCCGGCAAGGCGCGTGGCCTCGGCGAGGTTGTCGTCGAGGTTCTGGGCCCAGTGGCGCAGGGTCTCGGCGTAGTCGGGGCCGAAGTCCTCGACGTGGTGGACGTTGAAGCCGGCCCGTTCGAGCGCCAGCAGGTTGCGCGAGAGGTGCAGGGGCGCCGCGTCGGGGAAGACGTAGCGCTCGGAGAAGTCGCCGGCCTCGGGGTCGGTGTGGCGGAGGCGGGTGATGCCGTGGTTGAGCAGACGGCCGCCGGGCTCCAGCAACTGCGCGAGGGTCTCGGCGTAGAGGTCGATGTTGGCCGAGCCGACGTGCTCGACCATGCCGATGCTGGCGATCGCGTCGAACTTCTCTCCCAGCGAGGGGAGGTCGCGGTAGTCCATGACCCGAACGTCGACCCGGTCGGCGACGCCGGCTTCCTCGGCCCGCTGCCGCGCCTTCTCGGCCTGCGGTGGCGAGAGGGTGATGCCGACTACGTCCGCCCCGTACTTCGTCGCCGCCCAGAGCGGGAAGCCGCCCCAGCCGCAGCCGACGTCGAGGATGCGCTCGCCCTCCTTGATGTCGAGCTTGCGCGCGACCGTGTCGAGCTTCTCCTCCTGCGCTTCCTCCAGCGTCCTCTTTTCGCCGCCGCGCCAGATCGCGCAGCTGTAGACCATCGTCGGCCCGAGGAAGAGCTCGAAGAACTCGTTGGAGACGTCGTAGTGATGGCGGACGGCGCGGGCGTCGCGCTCCTTGCTGTGGCGCTGCCCGCTCGGGCGCAGCTCGGACGCCGGCCGCGGCGGCGGCTTGACGAGGCCCATCGCCCGCACCGCCCCGAGCATCAGCGCCTTCTTGTCGGCGCCGTCGAGCGAGGGCGGCTGCCAGCCGCCGAGGACCCGGATCACGGCGTCGATGTCGTCGACCTCGATCTCGCCGCTGACGTAGGCGCGGCCGAGACCGAGCTGTCCCGGCGCCCGCAGCGCGTGCGCCAGCGCCTTCGGCGAGCGGACGCTGAAGGTGGGGCCGTCATGGCCGGTCGAGGCGACCCGGGAGCCGTCCCAGAACTCGATCGTGAAGGGGCGCTCGGGGAGGCGGGTTTCGATCTCCCGGCGCAGTGGCGCAGTGTTTGCGAACGGCATCGGCGGGGGACCCTACCGATTCGGCTCAAAGCCTTTTGGGCTGCAGCAGAGGAAGCCTTCAGCCTCGACCCCTATGATCGGCCGCCATGACGACCGTCGGACCACTCCCATCGGACATCCAGCCCGTCGAGAATGAGACCAGGGACCGGATCATCACCGGCCTGGTGACGCTGGTCCCCTTCGTCGCCCTCGGCCTCGCCGCCTGGCAGGTGTGGGGCAGCGCTCTGCACTGGAGCGACGTCTTCCTCTTCATCGGCATGTACCTCTTCACCGGGCTCGGCATCACCGTCGGCTTCCACCGCCACCTCACCCACCGCTCCTTCAAAGCGAAGCCCTGGCTGCACGGCCTGCTCGCCATCCTCGGCTCGGCGGCGATCGAGGGGCCGGTGATCTCCTGGGTCGCCGACCACCGCAAGCACCACGCCTTCTCTGACGAAGAGGGCGACCCGCACAGCCCCCACGTCGACCACGGCGGTGGCTGGACGGGTGCGATGCAGGGTCTCTTCCACGCTCACATGGGCTGGCTCTTCATCCACACCCAGCGTGGCAACAAGGAGCGGTTCGCGCCGGACCTGATCAAAGACCCGACGATCAGCTGGGTTGACCGCACCTTCATCTACTGGGCGATCCTCGGGCTCCTGCTCCCGTTCGCCCTCGGCTGGATCATCGGCGGCACTGTCTTCGCCGGGTTGACCGGCCTGCTCTGGGGCGGCCTGGTCCGGGTCTTCGTCCTGCACCACTTCACCTACAGCATCAACTCGCTCTGCCACACCTTCGGGCGGCGCGAGTTCGAGACCACGGACGAGTCGCGCAACCTGGCGCTGATCGCGATCCCGACCCTGGGCGAGGCCTACCACAACAGTCACCACGCCTTTCCGACCTCGGCCACCCACGGGCTGCGCTGGTGGCAGCTCGACATCTCCTCGCTCGTGATCAACGGCCTCGAGAAGGCCGGGCTGGTCTGGGACGTGGTCCGGGTCAGCCCGGACCGGATGGCGGCGAAGGCCGCCGGCTAGCTACGGCGCTTCTTCGGCTTCGTACCAGTCGATCCAGCCATCGCAGGCCTGGGCCAGCGGCACGATCCGGCGCGGTTTGGCCGGGACGGCGACCAGCTCGCCGACGTAGGCCTCGCCGTCGTAGCCGCTCAGGTCCTGCAGCCAGCTGGCGTCCGGGGCGCTGATCGTGAAGCGGGTCCTGCCGCCCTTGCTCTCGTAGCGGCCGGCGGGCCAGAACTGGCCGCTGTTGCCGAGGCTGATCGTGTTCGGCCGCTGTCCGTCGAGGGCGGCCTTCAGCGTTTCGCTGAAGCCGGGGGCCGAGAGCGTCAGGTCGAAAGGCGAGAAGTACTGCAGCGAGAGGTTCCAGCTGCCGGCCGGAAGCCGCAGCGACTGCGAGGTCTCCGCGCCGGTGCCGAGGACGCTGCCCCCTTCCCAGTCGCCTTTCTGGCCGATCACCGCGTCGGGGAAGAGCGAGGCGCGGCCGGGGTTGGCGAGGAGGACGCGGATCTCGGGGGCGGCGCAGCTCGCGTAGGCACCCGCCTCGGTCCCCTCGAGCAGGACGTGCCGGTGCTCCGGCGTCATGCCGGTCCGCTTCCAGAGCACGTAGGAGGGGGTGGCGGCGACGCGCTTGAAGTTGGGCGGCGCCTGGCTGTTCCAGGCGGCGCGGCTGGTGATCACGTAGGGGAAGCGGTCGAGGGTCCCGCGCGAGAAGGAGTCGAAGTCGATCGGGCTGTAGGCGTCGCCGGTGTCGAACGGCTTCTCCGGGTTGGGCGAGACTTCGGGGTCCGGGAACTCGACCAGCGGCACGTGGGTGTCGGCGCCGAGCAGCTCGTAGGCGGCGTAGCGGTCCTGCCCTGCGTAGAGCACCGGCTGGCCGTGGACGATCGGCAGGAACTTCTGCAGCTCCGAGCCGTGTCCGGGCGGGCCGACCGGGGCGTCCCTCAACACCAAGAAGCTGGAATAGATCGCGCCGGCGATGAAGACCACCGCCAGCGTTGCCCAGCCGACTTGCAGGAGGGGGGGAGCCGGGGGAGGGATCTCGGCGGACAACTGCGGGGAGGGTCCGGCGAGATCCCTCCCCCGGCTCACGACGCGCGGGAATTCTTCGAGCAGGGGGCGTAGCGCGACGAGCATTGCAAGGGGGGCCATGATCATCAGGGCCTTGGCTTGGGCGTAGTCGCCGCTGGTGGGGAGGGAGGCCAGGTAGAGGAGGGCGCCGGCGCCTAGGGCGATCGGGATCGCCAGTTCGCGGCGGTTGACCCACCAGGCGACGCCGACGAGGAGGGCGAGGACGGCGATCGTTCCGGCTAGGCCGGGCAGATTGGCGCCGCCGACGGCGTCTAGGCGGTAATTGGCTGCGGGCCAGATGCCCAGCGCCTCGATCGGGGAGACGGGGCCGTAGGTGTTGCTGCCTGCGACTTTGTTGAAGCTGCCGGCGAAGCCGAAGGGGCCGACGACGGTGACCAGGACCGCGATCCCGGCGAGGACGAGGATCGCGATCAGGGTCACCGGTCGCAGCAGGAAGCGCAGCAGCGAGCGGGGGCGCAGGGCTGCCCGCACCGCCGGCAGGGTCAGGCTCCAGAGGGCGAGAGTTACCGCTGGCCAAGCGATTCCCGCGAAGCTGTAGCTGAAGAAGATGCCGCCGGCCAGCGCCAGCGGCGGCAGGGCGAAGAGCAGGCGGTCGCGCCATCTGGTGGGGAGCTGCTCGAACCGGGTCAGCCAGATCGCGAAGGCGAGGAAGAGCAGGGCCTCGGCGGTCTCCTTGAAGGCCGCCTGTGCGTAGTAGGAGGCGGCGAGGTAGGGGAGGGCGACCATTGCCGCGGCGATGGTCCGCCGCCCGGGGCTCAGCGTCCGCAGCGCCCCGAGCGCGGTCAGGCCGGTCATCACCCCGATCGCGATGATCTCGCCGAGGAACGCCTGCCCGAGGTTGATCCCCGGCACCACCGCCGTCGCCACCGCCAGCCCGTGCGGTCCGAGCGGGTAGCCGGGGTCCGGTGCCGGCCCGAAGCCGCTGCGCAGCCACTCGGCCCAGGCCAGGTGCAGCCCGAGGTCGTTGTTGAAGCCGACGCCGAGCAGTCCCCAGCGTCCGCTCACCGCAAACGGGATCGCCAGCGCGATCAGGACGACGACCGCGACCGGGAGACCCTCCCGCCACGCCCCCGACTCCCGATAGCTGCGGCGCCAGACGACGATCGCCGCGACCGCGATCAGCGCCGCCAGCGCCAGGGTCGAGGACTTTCCGTGCCCCGGCGCTCGCGCCACCACGCCGGTCGCGGTCAGCACCGCGCCGAACCCCACCGCCGGCTCCAGCCACGACCACTCGTCCCGCCCCGCCAGCGAGAGGATGGCCCGGCCGACCAGCAGCGAGACGGCGCAGATCAGCGCCGCCGAGGCATAGGTCCCGATCATCAGGCGCCAGAACTTATGGCAGTGGGCGCTTTCAGTACTTCTCGGCGGCGCGTTCGAGCGTCTCGCGCAGGTTCTCGCCCCGCAGCGGATGCTCGTGCCCGGGGGCGACGACCTTCGGTTCCAGCGCCGCCAGCTTCCGCACCGACTCCTTCGCCTTCTGGTGGTCCCAGGCCCAGGCGGGGTGGGGGACGCTTGCCTCGCCCTCCGGCAGCGGTTTCAGCCGGGCCGAGTCGACCAGGTAGACGACGTCGCTGACCAGCGCGACCCGGTCGCTCTCGCGCCAGAGCCCGATCAGCCCCGGTGCGTGTCCCGGGAAGTGGATGACCTTGAAGCCCGCCACCTCGTCGCCTTCGATCACGGTGTCCGCGATCTTCACCGCGCCGCCGTCCCAGCGCCGCAGCAGGAAAGGGTAGATCCAGCGCACCCAGGCCACCGGCAGCTGCGAGAGGTCCATATAGGGCGCGATCGCGGCGTCGCTTTCGGCGTCGGCCCGATCGTCGGGATGGCAGAGCACCGGCACGTCGAGGTAGGGCGCGGTGCCACGATGGTCGGCATGGGCGTGGCCGAGGACCACCCGCTTCAGCCCGCCGAGCTCCTCCGCGGCCGCCCGCGCCTTCTTGCGCATCCCCTTGGTGCCGGCGTCGAACTGGACGACCCCGTCGCCGTCCTCGATGAAGTAGATGTTCATCGCCCCGCGGAAGTCCCCGCGCAGCAGCCAGACCCCGTCCGCGACTTTCTCCAGCGCCATCGTGCTCCACCATAACGCGGCCTCGGCGATTCTCCGATCCCTAGGGTCTCCGCTGTGCCCTTCGTCTGGAAAGCCTCGATCGCGATCCTCGTCGTCTGCCTCGCGGCGGCGATGGCGATCGCGATCGTCCGCCTGGTCGAAACGCCGAACGAAATCCTCGGCGACGGCTTCCGCGGGCTGCCGGCGAAGCAGCAGGATTCTCAGGCGAAGCAACGTTAGTATCGGACCCGTTCAGCGAGCGAAGGAGGCGGCGTGTTCAAACGCATCGTGGTTGGGACCGATGGATCCGAAACTGCCGCCGAGGCGGTGCGCCAGGCGACCGAGCTGGCCAGGCTGACCGGCGGGACTCTCAGCATCGTCAGCGCCTACCAGCCGACTTCGGGTCGCCGGGTGCAGGCCGAGCAGGCCGGCGCGCCCGCCGACGTGCAATACGAGATCGGGCCCCGCGAGGACGTCAACCTGATCCTCGACGTCGCCGCGGCCGAGGCGAAAAAACAGGGCATCGAGGTGCAGACCCATCCGGTCGAGGCCGACCCCGCCGACGCGATCCTCAACGTCGCCGAAGAGACCAAAGCCGACCTGATCGTGGTCGGCAACAAGGGCATGACCGGCACCCGCCGCTACCTGCTCGGCAGCGTGCCGAACAACGTCTCGCACCACGCCCCCTGCTCCGTCATCATCGTCCGCACGACCTGACGCTCAGCGCGGTTCGGTCGCCTTCCCCACGTCGATCAGGCCGGCGCCCTGTTCGGTCGGCGGCAGCCCGAGGTCGCGAGCGGTGTGGCGCAGGCGGCGGATGAGGACTTCGAGGCGGCCGCGGGGGGTCAGGCTCGGCTTGATCGCCTTGCTGGCGAGGACCAGGGCGGCGGCCCCGGAGACGTGGGCGGCGGCCATCGAGGTGCCGACGTAGGTGGCCGGGATCGCGAAGGTCTTGGTGCTGCCGGGGCGCAGGGTCACCTGGTAGATCGGCCGCGCCGAGACCGAAGGGCAGCCGCCTTTGGGGATGCCGCCCCCCGGGGCGACGAGGTCGACGGCTTTGCCGGCGAGCGAGTAGCCGCCGAGGCACGCCCCCTCGGTGGTGCCGCCGACGCCGATCACCCGTGGCCCCGTCGCCGGCTCCGAGACGCATCCCTCGGAGCCGAGGTTGCCGGCGGACGCGACCGTGACGACGCCCGCGTCGTAGGCTTCGCGCAGCGCTTCGTCCACCACCGGCACGGGCTTCTTGCAGGCGAAGTTGAAGCTCATGTTGATCACCTGCGCGTGGTTGGCGATCGCGAAGCGGATCCCCTTGGCGATCGTGACGGCGTTGCCGCGGCCCTCGCGGTCGAGCACTCGCACCGGCATCAGCTTCGCCCGGTAGGCGAGCCCGGTCAGCCCGATCCCATTGTCGGTCTTCTCGGCGATCGTGCCGGCGACGTGGGTGCCGTGCCCGTTTTCGTCGAGCGGCAGGCGGTCGTGGCCGACGAAGTCGTAGCCGGGGACGAACTGCCCGGAGGCGAAATCGGGGCTGCGCCGGAACCTGCTCCCGAACGAGCGGTAGGCGATGCCGGTGTCGAGCACGGCGACCACGACCCCGGCGCCGCCGGGTCGGCCGGCTTCGATCAGGTGGCGCCAGGCGGTGACGGCGTCGATCCCGCCGGGTGAGATCGGCAGCTGCGCGGCGCCGGAGCTTTCAGGGGAGAGGAAGTTCCACTGCTTGTAGGCCCAGCTGCCGGCTTCGCTGATTTCCGCGGCTTCGTCCAGCGTGCCGGGATCGTCGGGGTCGAACGGTTCGCCGGAGGTCGTCGAGGCGGTGGCGACGTAGTCGGGCTCGGCGTAGACGACCCGCGGGTTCTGCCGCAAAGCCTGTGCGGTTTGGCGCACCCCCGCGCCCGGGGCGAGCGCGAGCGCATGGCCGAGCCGCTGCCCTTCGAACTTGACCACCAGCCGGCGCGGCGCGAACCCGTGCGCCGTGCCCACAGCGGTCTGTCCCTGGGCGGGGGGCACGGTAATGCCAAGGCTGAGAATGGCCGCCAGCGGCAGGAGGGTTCGCAGAAGTCGTCTCATCGGCCCTTTGAAAACACCGCGCTGCCGCGGAAGTTGTCGGCGGACATACTCCCTGATCGTGAACGCGGGCAACTCCCCTGCCACGGACGTTGCAGCCCACGAGCCGGGGATGGGGGTCGCGATCGAGGAGGCGCGCAAGGCCGAGGGTCACGGCGACGTGCCGATCGGCGCCGCGATCTTCCGCGACGGCGAGCTGCTGGCGCGGGCCGGCAACGAGCGCGAGCTGTGCCGCGACCCGACCGCCCACGCCGAGCTGCTGGCGATCCGCGCCGCGGCCGAGGCGCTCGGCGGCTGGCGCCTGCCGGGCACGACGCTCTACGTCACCCTCGAGCCCTGCGCGATGTGCGCGGGCGCGATCGTCCTCGCCCGCATCCCCACCGTCGTCTTCGCCACCCCGGACCCGAAGGCCGGCGCCGCCGGCAGCGTCCTCGACGTCCTCGCCGAGCCGGCGCTCAACCACCGCCCGCAGGTGATCGCCGGCGTGCGCGAAGAGGAGTGCGCGACCCTGCTGCGCAACTTCTTCGCCGGCCGCCGCGGCAGGAGCGCCGATACCCTGTGAGGGAATCCGGAGAGGTGTCCGAGTGGCTTAAGGAGCGCGATTGGAAATCGCGTGGGCGGGGTTAACCCGCCTCGTGGGTTCGAATCCCACCCTCTCCGTTCCGAGGCAATCTCACGTTTTGGCTCCGGGGCTCGTTTTGTAGTCATGGAACGCGAGGAGGTCCGGTTCAAGTCGCATGGGGACCGTTGCGCGGCGTGGCTCTATCCCAGTCGGTCTGCGGCGCCGGCGCCGGCGATCGTCATGGCCCATGGCCTGACGGGCACCCGCCGCGACCGTCTGGGCGCGTTTGCCGAGCGGTTCGCGCAGGCGGGGATCACCGCACTCGTGTTCGACCATCGGGGGTTCGGCGACAGCGAGGGAACGCCGGACCTGTTCGAGCCTCGGCGCCAGCTCGAGGACTGGGCCGCGGCGATCGACCATGCCCGCGGCCTCGATGGCCTCGACCCGACGCGAGTGGCGACGTTCGGCTCCTCGATGGGCGGTGGCAACGCCCTTGCGGCGGCAGCCGCCGATCCGAGAGTGGCGGCGGCGGTCAGTCAGGTGCCGTTCCTGACGATGGCGCAGGCGCATCGATCGCCACTCCGCGTCCAGGCGAGGATGATCGTCGCCGCGATCCGCGGCAGGCACCTGCCGGCCCTCGGCCGGCCGGGTGATGCCGCGTTCATCAATGCTCCCGGCAGCGAAGCCGGCTGGCGGCATGTCGTCGCCATCGGCGAGGACTCCCGTTGGCGTGACCTCGTCTCATCGCGCTGGCTTCTCACCGCGCCGTTCACCTTCAACCACGTTCGGCATGCTCGCCGCCTTCATTGCCCCTGGCTGGTCTGCGTCGGCGAGGCCGATCGGGTGGCGGCGCCCGGCATTGCGATCCGGGCCGCCCGCCAGGCGCCGCTCGGGGAGGTGCGGACCTATCCAGGTGTCGACCACTTCGATATCTACGACGGTCCCGAGCACGAGGCCGTTGTCGCCGACGAGATCGAGTTCCTGCAGCGACACCTTCAGGTGTCTCCCGGCAGACCCCGGGTGGATGTTGCGTTGGGTCGCTTGCCCTAACTGAGCGTGAACTGGACCATGCGGGGGAGGATGTCGGTTCGCGCTTCGCCGCCCTCGAGCGTGTAGCCGACCGCGACCCATGAGCTGCCCTCTCTGCCGTCGGTGCGGCAGGTGAGGTAGTCGCCCCACTTCGGTTCGGCGGGCGAGTGGCTACCGAGCCGGCTGTAGATGGACCTCCAGGAATTGGCGGAGTCGTCGCGGGCGCCGACCACGTGGCCTGGGTTGCGGTCGACTCCGCCGTAGAAGGCCGTGAAGCCGATCGTTCCAGCGCGGTTCGCGCACGTCGCCGGGTAGGCCCAGGCCCGTTCCCTGCTCCAGATGTCGGGCTGGTCGATCACCTTCTTGCCGGCCTCGTCGATGCGCACCACCTTGCAGTAGGGGTGAGGTCGATCGGTCTTGCTGCCCGCCGTCCACATCAGGCAGATCCTGCCGCCCCCGACGCTGGCCCCGGTGATGCGCCCGTCGGCGCGGCCGAGCCAGTCGACTTTGTTCGGGGCGACGGAGTGGATCGCGTTGCTCCACTGACTGACGCCGATGTCCCACCAGTTGATAGTGCCCTGACCGTCGACCCAGCGAAAGAGGCGGACCTGCTGCTGGCTGTTGTGGCTGGCCCAGTACATCGTGCCGGCGGCGCCCTGGGTGAGCCGGAGCGAGCCGTTTTGGTTGGTCGCCCACCAGTTGAAGCCAAGCGTTCCCGCTTTGGCGATCGTGTCGAGCGGGAAGCGCATCGCCACGGCTCGCTGCCATTTGCCGCCGCTGTCGAAGACGTTGAAGGTGACGTAGAGGTTGTCGTGCGTCAGCGCCGCGTCGGGATAGTCGAACCACTGTTTCGTCCAGCCGCGGTCGAGCGTCGTCGGCGCGATGGTCCAGTAGTACCAGCCGCCCGACGGGAAGTTCGCGTCGTGACTGGCGGCGATGCGGAAGACGTTCGCGCCGTCTTTCTGGATGTACTGGAGGATCCAGATCCAGACGCCGCGCGCCTGATCGTGGAGGACGACCTGATCGCAGCAAAAGCCGCCCGAGGCCGAGGGCAGCACGGTGAACGGGTCGACGTGGGCCCAGCTCGACCCGCCGTTGGTGGAACGACTCGCGTACCAGTTGCCGCTGACGAAGGCATTGCCACCCGCCAGGCCGACCGAGGGCTCACCAACGGTCGAGGTGCGGTTCGCGGTAGCGACGTCGTTGAGGGGGTGGTTGCCGGTCACGTTGACGGTCGACATTCGCTGTCTCCTCTCGCCTCTAGGGCTCGCTCGGTTCGGGCTCGCTCGGTTCGGTCGGTGGCTCGTCGGAGGGCTCCGGTGCCTCCTCCTCGGCCGCCCGCGCGCCCTCGCCCTCTTCGAGCGGCGGACCCATCGGCTTGCGTTCGGTGGAGATGCGGCTCTCCCGCTCGTCGAGGTCGGGGCGTTCTTCCTCGCGCTCGGCGCGTGCGCCCTCCGCGACCTCGGCGGGCTCGTGCTCCGGCTCGCCGAGCTCCGCGGAATGTGCTTTCTCGTTCCCCTGCGGCGCGGGCTCTCGCTCTTGCTCGTTCATCGTGGGGTTCCTCCTCGATCGGTCGTCGCAAGCTTGGGACGAAGCTGTCGCGCCGCCGTCAGCCCGAGGAACGCCGCGAACGCGACCTCGGGGATGTCGATCAGCAGGAAGCCCCAGCTGACCTCGAACTCGCCGGCGAGGGCGGTCGCGAGCGCGCCGAGCACTACGGACAGGGCGGCCCCTATCGGTAACCGGATACCCGGGCGAAGGGCGCCCAAGCCGACGCCGAGCAGTAGGCCGCAGAAAAGTGGAAAGAGCTCGTGCATCCGTTCAAGCCTCCCGGGACGGGGGATTTGCCGGTGGTGACTGCGACGACCATAGCCTTTTGATTCAGCTTAGTTGTTAATTCTCAAAACAGCGGATTATGCAGACGATTCACTGTCTGGGCGCCTGAGCCGCAGCCGGTCATTCTCCGCGGCGACCACGCGCCAGCTCTCGGCCGGCCGGTCGTCGTCGGGGTGCAGGACGAGGCGGTCGTCGTCCAGCCGCCAGCGCCCGCTCGCCGCCTCCGGCACGTCGACCGGGCCCGGAGAGCTCTCGAGGTAGGTGCCGTCGGGCCGAAGCTCGAAGGACCTGCGGCCCCGTGCCGGTGGCAGCGGCCGGGTCGGCGGGCGAAAGACCAGCTCGTCCTCGCTGTCCTCCTCGTGGAAGTGAATCCACTTTCCCTGCAGGGCCTCGCGGTCGGGCGCGTTCACCCTCGCAGGATCTCAGAGGCCGACCCCGACCGCTACAGCCCCGCCAGTTTCTTCCGCGGCCCCGCCAGGGTCGCGTTCATCCGTGCCACCTGCCCGGCCGTGAACATGACCATCGTGTCGTCGTCGACGTAGTCCATGTAGTTCATGAACATGTCCCCGTTCGGCCCGTTATTGCAGGTGATGCGTGGGAATTTGGGTTTGCCCACGTTCGCTTCCCGGGCCGGGGGCGTGTCGGCAACGAAGTCATTGCCGCTGCAGTCGTTGCGATCGCCCCAGATGTGGCGGAGACCGAGGAAGTGCCCGACCTCGTGGGTCGCGGTGCGCCCTTTGTTGAACGGCGCCTTCGCCGTCCCTTTGGTGCCGAAAGCGGTGTTGAGGATGACGACGCCGTCCGTTTTCGCGGGGCCGCCCGGGAACTGCGCGTAGCCGAGCAGGCCCTGACCGAGGCTGCAGACCCAGATGTTCAGGTAGCGATCGCGTGGCCAGGGGTCGGCGCCACCGGTTTTCTTCGACTTGACCCTGTCGTCGGGGGCGAAGGAGGCGACCGAGGTGGCGGTACGGGTGATCCCGGAGGTTTTCCGGCCTTTCGGATCTTTTTTCGCCAGCTCGAATTGGATGTTGGAGTCGATGACGAGGCTTCGCCAGGCGCTCGGCACCTTTTTCTTGTCAGCGTTTTTCGCGCGATAGTCCCCATTCATGGCGGCGATCTGGCTTTTCACCTGGGCGTCGGAGATGTTCTCCGAGCCCTGACGGTGGACGACGTGGACGACGACGGGGAGGGTGATCAGTTTCGCCGCCACCCGCATCGCTTCGCCGCTGTCGATGCTGCGACGCGTCTCGTCCTCGGCGGCGAGACGTCGTTCGCGGTATTCCGGCTGCGTCTCCGCCAGCAGCTCGTGAACGACCATCTGGGCGCAGCTGCGCCGCTTTGGTGCCGACTCCTCGGCCATCTCGGGGCTCCTTTCCTCGCTCACGTTGAGCTTTAGGGACTCCGAAGGACTCTAATTAGTACTCAGCCGATTTCAAAGGCTGCGGGCCGTTGTGGCCGCAATCACCGCGCTTTACTCCTCGCGGTACCGGAGGGAGAACGTCGAGTACTTGAGGAGAACTCTATACTCAGAAATGTAATGGAGTGTCTGAGTCGCCTCCGTTGCAACTAGAGAGGGCCGGCATTTCTTGGCCGATGATGCCGGTCCTCTCCTCTCCGCAGTGCTCGCCGGTCAGCGAACCCCGGTGTTGGATCAGAGTACCGATCTGATCGATTTATGCTTGCCGCAGGGCGGGGATTGAGGGCCGCAGCGGTACCGACTCAGGTTCCCGGTAGTCGTCGAGGGAGACGACGATCGCCTCCTCGCCGGCCACGGGGGTCGCGGGCCGGTGGCCGCGCAGCCGCTCGTGGGTGCAGACGACGTAGCACCACTCCATCAGCCGCAGGCGCGCGTCGGGGTCGATCTCGACGATCGTGGCGCCGACCAGGAACTTCCCTTCGGTCTCGCGACAGGTCCGCACTTCGACCTTTGCCGCGACCTCGTGCAGCTCTCCGCGCGCGTCGGCAAGCCGCAGCAGCACCGCCGGCTCGCTGCCGAGCTTCAGCGGCGCCTCGGCGACCAGGCCGACTCCCGCGGCTGAGGCGTCGACGAGGCGCGCGGGCGTGTGGGCATCGGGGCTGTAGAGGTGGGCCTCGGCGTCGCCCTCGAAGCGGTAGACGAGCCGGCGCTGGCGCCGGCGCGTGACCACCATGCTGGTCGCCACCAGGCGACGCAGCTCGTAGAGGCCGAGCAGCGGCACCACCACCGCGGCGATGCCGGGAAGGTCGGGCAGGGGGCCGATGCCGACGAGGTCGAGCAGCCGCATCGCCGTTCCCGCCGCCAGCAGGACCGTGCAGAAGATCACCAGGTGCAGCTTGCGCAGCGAATCGAGGCCGCCGCCGTCGCGGCCCTGCTTCGGCGTCACCTTGAACTTGGTCTTGCCGGGACGGACGACGCAGCGCAGGGCGCGGGTGTAGATCTCCATCGTCAGCAGCTCGTAGTGGGCGCTCTCGGGGATCCGCATGTACCCGCGTGCCAGCGCCGCCCCGGCGCCGAAGTTGAGCGCCACGTAGGGCACCCAGAGCGCCGCCAGCGCGGCGACGCTGATCTTCATCGGCAGCTCACCGGTCCAGAGCACGACGCCCAGCGTCAGCAGGAGCAGCAGCCGCATCGGCGGTGCCAGGTAGGCGAACAGGCTGGCGAGGAAGGAGAGGCGCTGCTTCGGGCTCATCGTCTTCGCCCGCAGCGGCGACTCCGGCAGGGTGAAGACGGCGAGGTTGCCGCGTGCCCAGCGGTCGCGCTGCAGCAGGTAGCCGTCGAGGTCGTGCGGCGCCAGCCCCTGGACCAGGACCTCGTCGTGGTAGCGGCTGCGCCAGCCGTGCCGCAGCAGTCGGATCGTGGTGTGGAAGTCCTCGGCGATCGTCTCCGTCGCGACGCCGCCGATCTCGAGCAGCGCCTGGCGGTTGATCAGCGCCGCCGAGCCGCACCAGTAGGCGGCGCCGTGGCGGTCCTTGCCCGGGCAGACGACGCGGTAAAAGAGCGATTGCTCGTGGCGGCCGACGACGTAGTGCTGGACGGAGTCGTGGTTGAAGAAGTCGTGCGGCGTCTGCACGATCGCCATCCGCTCGTCGTCGAAGTAGCCGACGAGGGCGTCGAGGGCGTCGGGCATCGGCACGTGGTCGGCGTCGAGGACGAAGACGAGGTCGCCGGCGGTCCTTGGCAGCGCCGCGTTGAGGTTGCCCGCCTTGGCGTGGGAGTTGTCGGCCCGGGTCATGTACTCGGCGCCGGCCAGCGCGGCGATCTCCTTCATCTCCTCTCGCCGACCGTCGTCGAGCAGGTAGGTCGTGTGGGGGTGGGTGAGCGCGCGGCAGCCCGCCAGCGTCGCCATCACCACCTCCACCGGCTCGTCATAGGTGCATACGTAGACGTCGACCTTGCGCCCCGGGGTGGTCGGGGGGCGCTGGGCCGCCGGGCGGGACCAGGAAAACCAGGTGAGGATCGCCAGCGCGTAGAGGCCGTAGACCTCGGTCGCGAGCAGCATCCCGAACACCACCGGGCTGGCGCCTTCGCCGCTCCAGCCGACGCGCCAGGTCAGATACCCGAGCCCCCAGATCAGCGCCAACAGCGCCAACGCCCGCAGCAGCCGGGGATGGCGGTCGAAGAACTGGCCCAGCTTGGTCTGCTCGTTGCCGGCGGCCACACCACTTTGTCGGCAACTCCAAGGGGATCTTTAAGCCTGGGCGACCCACCGCCACCCGCCGAGGCGTCCGCGCCCCTAAAATCCTCCGTCCCGCGGATTACCTGGAGGGGTGCCGGAGTGGTTGAACGGGGCGGTCTCGAAAACCGTTGGCGTCCTCTGGGCGCTCGTGGGTTCGAATCCCACCCCCTCCGTTCGACGCCAGACGCCGAAATCTAAATTTGGTTCTCGCGTCCTTACCCGCCTTGTCCTACGGGATCGGCCATCGATGTTTGGCCATGGGGGCAGTCGGGAATAGGGAGAACTTTGGCCGGTTCGGGTACCCGCCTGTAATTGGACTGACTGGCTAGCTGGCCAGGCTCTTTGGCCAATTTTTAGCTACACCGGCGTTTGTTTAAGACAGATTGCGCGGGTATAAAAAGGCTGTACTTCCTGTCCAATTTTAGTAATCTGGAGTTAGTTGACCGCGAACGCTTCTGCAGCCGCCTCATGACCCTCGTAGGGAAGAACCACGAAGTACATCAGCGAGGGAAGAAGGGATTCCAGTTGGCCGTAATCTTGCTTGCAAAGACGCGAATAGAGCAGCGATTCGACTCCGCCGACGATTCCGGAGGCGGTCACGGGAGTCTGCGGCGGCGGTTCGGGAAGGAGCTCGCGGGCCTGCTCGTCGAGGCACCGCGCGAACTCGTCCAGAAGTTCGACACGCCGCCTAACTGCGGTAGCGCTGGCGGCACGCGCCTCGACCACCATCATCCGCGCCGTATCGGGCTCGCCGACCGCGAACTTCAGCACCGCTTCGAGACCGAGGCGGACCCTGTCGCGCCAAGTGTCGCCCCCTTTGCGCACTGCCGCCTCGACTTTCTTGCTCAGGCGCCTGGCGCTGGTGTCGAATGCGGCGAGGAAGCAGTCTTCTTTGTTGGAGAAGTGTTCGTAGAAGGTGGGCCGGGAAACGCCGGCGCGATCGATCACGTCTTGGACGTTGGTTTCCAGGTATCCCAGTTCCGCGGCGGCGTTGAGCATCGCCACGATCAGCCGCTCGCGCTGGATCGCCTTGATCAGGTCTGCGGGGAGCTTTCGGACTCCCGAGGGGAATTTGCCACTGCTGCCGGCCAACAGCTCGAGGGCGGCCTCGACCTGCTCAGGTGGCCAGTCATCACCGATCGCGGCGAGGAGGGTGTCTGGGCTCAGCTGGATTCGATCGAAGGGCACCGAGAAACTCGCAAGTTTGCATTAAAAACAATGAAAGTTTCCTCACGGTACCAGAATAAAGATGGATCGTGCAGGCCATTACGGGCCGCCGTTGTTCCTGGGCCTGACCTCGCGCGGGCGGCGGGAGGATCCCGATGACGTCGATGCGCCCGGAGCTGCCAAGGGAGTTCGTCGCCGGCCACAAGCGGCGGCGGATGATGGATGCCGTTGCGGAACTGACCGCCGAACAGGGCTACGAGGCGACGAAGATCGCCGACATAGTCCGCCGAGCGGCCGTTGCCCGCAAGACGCTCTACGACAACTTCGACGGCAAGGAGGACCTCTTCCTCTCCGCCGTCGACACCACTTTGAACGAAATGAGGGTGGTGGTCGAAGAAGCCTGCGAAAGGAACAGCTCGTTCGAGGGCCAGATCGTCGCCGGCCTCGAGGCCCTCCTCGACTTCATCGCCGAGCATCCCGCCGCTTCTCGCATGTGCATGGTCGAGGCGATCTCGGCGACGCCGAGCTCTGCCCGCCTCTACGACGTCGGCATGCGCGACTTCGTCGAATTGATCAGCAAGAGCGCCCCCGCGGAGGCCGATCTGCCGGAGACGATCGAGGAATCGCTCGCCGGCGGAGTTGCCTGGATCCTTCAGCAGCAGATCCGGCGTGGCGAGGCCGAGAGCGCCGCCGAGCTGCTGCCGGAACTTTCCCAATTCATGCTTTCACCGTACCTCGGTGTAGGCGAGGTGGGCGAGGCCGCGAGGCGAAAGTAACAGTACGGTGGCAGACTCCATTGGGGAATGGAGCGGCTACCTCGGGGACGGCACGGGCTTTCGCCTGAGTTTGTTGCGCGCAATCAGCGCGAACGGCTGATCGCGGGACTCATCCAGGTCCTCTACGAGGTCGGGTATCAAAAAACCACCGTCTCCCTGATCGGGCAGCAGGCAGCGGTCTCCAAGAGCGACTTCTACAAGCATTTCGAGAGCAAGGACGACTGCTTCATCGCTGCCTACGACACAGCGATCGAGCGCATCCGGGAGCAGGTTGCCGGGGCCTGCGAGGAGGCCGCCGGCGAGGAATGGCCGCGGCGGGTCCGCAATGCGATCGATGCCCTCCTGAAGCTGTTCACGGCAGAGCCCGCGCTGGCAAGCATCGCCCTGGTCGAGGGTCTGCGCGCAGGCCGCGGGGTCTACGACCGCTACCAGGCGGCCCTGGAAAGCTTTGTCCACTACCTCCGCGTGGGAGCCCCGGTGGGCCCCGGCGGCGTCGAAGTGCCGGAAGCCACCGACGAAGCGGTCGTCGGTGGAGTCGCTTCGATGCTCGGGCGGCGCATCCTCGCTCGGGAAGCGGAGCAACTCCCCCAGCTATTTCCGGAGATTCTCGAGTTCGTTCTGGCTGCCTACCTGGGCGTGGAGGAGGCACGGCGAATAGTCTCCGCGGGATGAGCGAGCCGAGCAGCGGCGTCCTGCCCTCGCAGGCGTTGAACCAGGCGGTCGAGGCGGAGTGGATCAGCTCCGGCGACTATCGGATCAGGCCCGAGGCCGTGCAGCCGGCGAGCATCGACCTGCGCCTGGGCGACTTCGCCTGGGCGCTGCGCTGCTCGTTCCTGCCCGACGTCGAGTCGACCGTCGAGGAGAAGATCGACGGCCTCGCCTTCCAGCGGGTCGATCTGCGCGACGGCGCGGTGCTGGAGCGGGACCGCCCCTACCTGGTGCCGCTGATCGAGGAGCTGAACCTGCCCGACGTCATGCGCGGGAAGGCGAACCCGAAGAGCTCGACCGGCCGGCTCGACGTCTTCACCAGGGTCATCACCGACCGCCACCACCGCTTCGACGACATCCGCGCCGGCTACCGCGGCAAGCTCTACCTGGAGGTCGTCCCGCGCTCATTCGCGATCCAGGTGCGGGCGGGGCTCTCGCTCAACCAGCTCCGGCTCTCGCGCGGGGACGTGCGCCTCTCCGACGAAGAGATCCGCAGCCTGCAGGACGAGTTCCCGCTGCTCTACCTCGACTCGCACGCGCTGCGGCAGTCGGAGATGGCGGTCAGCGACGGCCTCTTCCTCAGCCTTGACCTCTCCGGCCCGACCGACCGCGTCGTCGGCTACCGGGCGAAGAAGAACAGCCTGCCGGTCGACCTCTCGCGGATCCGGGCCTACCGCTGGACCGACTACTGGGACCCGGTCTACCCCGAGCCGGGTGGGCGGGTCGTGCTCGAGCCGGAGATCTTCTACCTGCTGCTCTCGGCCGAGGGCGTCTGCATCCCACCCCAGATCGCGGCGGAGATGATGGCCTACGACCCGACCGCCGGCGAGCTCCGCACCCACTACGCCGGCTTCTTCGATCCCGGCTTCGGGTACGACCCCGACGGCGACCGGCACGGCAGCCGCGCCGCGCTCGAGGTCCGCGCCCGCGACGTCTCCTTCATGGTCGAACACCGCCAGCCGGTCTGCAAGCTCGGCTTGGAGCGGATGTCAGAGCCGGCAGAGCGCCTCTACGGCAGCGGCCTCGGCTCCAACTACCAGGGCCAGGTGACGATGCTGAGCAAGCACTTCGAGGAGCAGACCGCGGGCGTCGCCGTGCCCGCTGACGCCTGACTAGCTGTCGCGGGAGAGGGTGCCGGTGTCCCTCTCCGGAATTGACCTCCCCTCCGCTGCGCTCCGGGGAGAACATGCAGCGCGCTTCGCGCGCAGAAACCAGATTGCATATCGCCGAACATTCCTCCGAGGGACACCCGTCCCTCCCTATGGCTTAGCTCTTCGCCAGCTCGCTCTCCAGGTCGCGCAAGAGCGTCTTGGACCGCTTGCGCCGGGCGATCAGCTCGGTTTCGAGCTTGGCGATCTCGTCGCGGCGGCGGCGCACCAGCTCCAGCTGGCGGGCGGTGTAGGCGAGCGATTCCTCGAGGATCTGGCGGCGGCGGACCGGGTCCTCGACGCCGCCGTGCCACTCGCGCCGCAATTCCGCCCGGGCGCCCTCGGCCTCGACCAGCTCCTTCAGCTCCTCCAGCGAGAGGCCGAGCAGATCCTTCAGGCGCAGCAGCTCGGTGAGGCGGTCGACGTCGGCCTCGGCGTAGGTGCGGTGGCTGCGGGCGGGGCGCTCGCGGGACCCGGGCAGGAGGCCGATCTCCTCGTAGTAGCGGATCGTCCGCGGGGTGGTGCCGGCGAGCTTGGCGACCTCGCCGATCCGCAGCTCGCGCTCGGTGGCGCTCATGGGATCGCCCGCACCTCGGCGGTGATCGCTTCCTCGATCGCTTCGGCGGGCTCGCAGGGAGCCTCGGCGGCGGGCTCGTGCTTGGGCCGCAGCAGCGAGACGCCGGCGCCGATGACGGAGGTCGCGGCGAGGACCCAGAGCGCCGCGTGCATGTTGTGGATGAAGGGGTCGAGCTGGGCGCTGGAGAGCCCCGAGGCGAGGCCGGAGAAGATCGCGAAGAGGACCTCCTTCGGGATCGAGTTGGTGACGATCGCCAGGACGAAGGCGATCGAGATCACCGCGCCGGTGTTCTGCAGCATCGTCCGCGCCCCGGCGGCGATTCCACGCCGCTCGGTCGGCACGGTGCCCATCATCGCCGCGGTGTTGGGGGAGTTGAACATGCCCGAGCCGATCCCGACCAGGGCCAGCCAGACGCCGCTCTCCCAGTAGGGCGAGTTGGCCTGCAGGGTCGTCATCAGGCCCAGGCCGAGGGCGGTGACGAGCATCCCGGCGGCGGCCAGCATGCGGGAGCCGTGGCGGTCGGCCCAGATGCCGGCGAGCGGGGAGGAGACGAGCATCCCGATCGCCATCGGCGCCAGTTTGATCCCGGCGGTGATCGGGTCATCGCCCTGGGCGCCCTGGAAATAGAAGACGAAGATGAACATCAGCGCGAAGCGGGAGAGGCCGTTGATGAAGGCGGCGCCGGTCGCGGCGGCGAAGAGGCGGTTGCGGAAGATCGAGAGATCGAGCATCGGCGCCCGGCCGCGATGCTCGATCAGGACGAAGAGGGGGAGGAGGATCACGGCGAGGACGAGGCTGCCGATCACCAGCGGGTCGTTCCAGCCGGAGATGCCGCCGCGCGAGATCCCGTAGACGAGGCCGGTGAGACCGACGACGAAGGTGAGCGTGCCGGCGAGGTCGAAGCCTCGCACGGTGTCGGGGCGGGCGAGCTCGCGGAGGACGAGGGCGCCCCAGAGGCCGCCGGCCAGCGCCAGCGGCACGTTGAACCAGAAGACCCAGTGCCAGGAGATCGCGACCAGGGCGCCGCCGAGCACCGGCCCGATCACCAGGCCGATCGCCGCGACCATCGTGTTGGTGCCCATCGCCAGCCCGAGCTGGTCGCGGGGGAAGGCGTCGGTGACGAGGGCGGGGCCGTTGGCGAAGATGAAGGCGCCGCCGATTCCCTGCACGATCCGCCAGAGGATCAGCTGGGTGCCGTCGGCGGCGAAGCCGGCGCCGAGCGAGGCGGCGGCGAAGATGACGAAGGCGCCGACGAAGGCGGTCTTGCGGCCGAAGAGGTCGGAGAGGCGGCCGGCGGTGAGGACCAGCACGGTCGAGGAGATCATGTAGGCGAGGATCACCCAGACCAGTTCCAGCAGGCT
>Ga0157372_10001054_pt1 | contig 30118 bp, 33 predicted proteins | sample C55metaG_FD_115307 | JGI IMG/M metagenome (GOLD analysis project Ga0157372, IMG submission 115307) | Corn rhizosphere microbial communities from Kellogg Biological Station, Michigan, USA - C5-5 metaG | ecosystem: Host-associated > Plants > Roots > Rhizosphere > Soil | place: USA: Michigan...
AAGGCGCCGCTGCCGTACATGCCGGCGACGCGCCTCGGTACGCTGGCGCGGTGGGACAACGGCACGCTCTCCGCCGGCGCCGACTATCGTCACGCCTTTGCGCAGGATCGGGTGCCGCTCGCGGCGTCGGCGCAGGATCCGGCGGCAATCGCCAGCGGCCCGTACGATCTGTTGGACCTGAACGTCGGCTACGCCCTCAGCGAGGGCGCGCGCCTCCATTCCATCACGCTGCGGGTGGACAACCTGCTCGACGAGCGGTACGTGGATGCCACCAGCCGGATCAAGTCGTTCGCCTTCAATCCGGGGAGAAATCTGGCGTTGGTGTATCGCGTACAGTTCTGAGCGCCGGAGACTCACCGCCCGGAAGTCTTCACCGCCATGTGGTCGAGCGCCGCCCGCAGCCCGCGAGCGAGTTTCGTCGCGTCGTCGTTGGCCCAGAAGTGCATGAAGAACAGTCGCGGACTCTCCGTGAGCATGTGGCTGTGCAGGGCCGTCACCGTGATGCCGTTCGCCTGGAGCGCGCGGATCACCGGATTCACTTCGCGTGCGGTCATGACGAAGTCGCCGGTGATGGCCGCCTTGCCGTTTCCCGTGGGCTGGAAGTTGATGCCCGTTGCGACCCCCATCGATGGGGGCACCTCGTTTCCATCTTCGCGGACGGTCTCGCGACGCGGCACGCTCACCTGATAGACGCCGCCATTCACCTTGCCGCTCACGCCGAGCGCGCGGGCGATGGCGGCGGTGTCCAGATCGATTTCTGGCGCGGCAGCGGCCGGCGCCGGGGGCTGCATCGGCGTTCCGCTCAGCGCGAGCGCGGCGCGAACCGCCTGCGCGAGCTTCACGGCATCGCCGTGACCGGAGACGTGCATGTACATCACGTGCGGCGTCTCGCCGAGCAAGTGATTGTGCAGCGCCGTCTGTTCGACGCCCCCTTGTTGTAGCGCGCGCATCACCGGCGCGACTTCCTCCTCGGCGAGCACGAGGTCACCCATCATCATGGCGTGCCCGCCGCCGATGTTCCTGAAGGCGACCCACGAGCCGAGGGCGAGCGCCGGCTTCAGCTGCACACCATTGATGGTGACGTGCAGGTCGCTGCGTGGAAATCCGTACTTCATGACGTTGCCCGGCTGCGCCGCGCCTTTGCGCCCCAGCGCCTGGTCGACCGCGGCCCACGCATCCGCCCCACCGGCTCGCTGCTGGCCGGCGCAGGGCGAGGACAGGAACGACACGGTGAGCACAATGCCCGCAACGTGCAATGGGAGGCGACCGACAGACTGACGCATCTGCATGGGATTCCTGACCGGAATGGCGTGAAGCGACGCTGCATACTACGTGCTGCACCTTCGCCCGGAAGAGGAGTCCGCATGAGGTCCCTTCCATTGCGTGTCCTGCACTGAGCCGGCTTGTTCGGCGCTTGTGAACCGATTCCCTGCGGTGCAGACTTCGCGGGCAGCCCCCCACCGGCCGCGTCCCCGTCAATCTCCAACATCGGCTGGATTTTCCCGACGCATGCTGAACTCGCCGGACGACTTCCGCGCCCCGGGTGCTCCGTGGGCTGCTCACTCGGCAATTTGGCTGGCCGCCATCGTGCAGTCGTCCGACGACGCGATCGTCAGCAAGACGCTGGATGGCGTGATCCGGAGCTGGAACGCCGGTGCCCAGCGCATCTTCGGCTACGCCCCCGATGAGATCATCGGGCGCTCGGTGCTGACGCTGATTCCACCCGAGCTGCACGAGCAGGAGCACGAGATCGTCTCGCACCTCGTGCGCAAGGAGCGCGTCGAGCACTTCGACACCGTACGCGTGCGAAAGGACGGCTCGCGCATCGACGTGTCACTCAGCGTATCGCCGATCTGCGACGAGTCAGACCAGGTGCTGGGCGCGGCGAAGATCGCGCGCGACATCAGCGAGGCGAATCGCCTTCGCCGGCTGGAGCACGAGCTGGCGATCCAGCTCCAGGAGCAGGCGACGGAGCTGGAGCAGCAGATCGAGGAAGCGCAGGCGCTCCAGGAAGAGCTGGAACAGACGAACGAGGAGCTGCACCTGGCGCTGGCGGCGGCACGCTCGGCGCGCGAGGATGCCGAGCGCGCCAGCGGCGTGAAAGGGCAGTTCCTCGCGACGATGAGTCACGAGCTGCGCACGCCGCTCAACGCCATCGGCGGATATGTGGATCTGCTCGACCTCGGCTTGCGTGGTCCGCTCACCAGCGACCAGCGGGCCGACCTCGAACGAATCCGGGTGAACCAGCGCACCCTGCTGCGCCTCATCGACGACGTGCTCGACTTCGCCAAGCTCGAGTCCGGAAAGCTCCGCTTCAACATCGACGTGATCGCGATCGACGATCTCCTGCTCACGCTGGAGACGTTCATCACCCCGATGCTGCGCAAGAAGTCCATCCAGTACCTCTTCGAGCCCTGTGGCAGCGATGCGCTCGCGCGGGCGGATCGAGGCAAGGTGGAGCAGATCATGTTGAACCTGCTCTCCAACGCGCTCAAGTTCACCGAATCGGGACGGATCGTCGTGCGCTGCCGCACCATGGAAACGGTGCTGGCGATCGACGTGAGCGACACCGGACGAGGGATTCCCGAGGAGCTGCAGGACGCCATCTTCGAGCCGTTCGTACAGGCGGAGCAGCACTTCGCCCGCACGGCGACCGGCACGGGGCTCGGGCTCTCGATCAGCCGCGAGCTGGCCCGCGGGATGAACGGCGATGTGGTCGTACTCAGTCGGCCGGGCAGGGGCTCGACGTTCACGCTGCTCGTGCCTCGAGCGTTCTAGGCAGCGCGACCCGAACGGTTGCCTGCTATCGGCGGGGGCCCTGCGCCGCAGGGTGATCGGCCCCGCGAACCGTCTTCACCACCCCGGGTAGCTCGCGGATGTTTTCGATCACTACCTCGGCGCCCGATCCCCGCATCGCGTCCGCACTGAACGCGCCCCACGTCACGCCGACGGTGAACACCCCCGCCGCCCGGCCGGACGACACGTCATGCGGCGAATCTCCGATGAAGATCGCGTCATTCGCCGTCGCGCCGAGCAGGACGAGCGCGCGCTCCACCGGTTCAGGGTGCGGCTTGTGGCGCGTGCACGAGTCACAGCCGACGACCACGGGGATTACGTCCTCGAGTCCGATGACCTCGAGTCCGCGCTGCGCGAGCAGGTCCGGTTTGCTCGTCACCAGCGCCATCGGATGACCGGCGGTGGCGAGGGAGCGGATCACGTCGACCACGCCGTCGTAGGCGCGGAGCAGCCGGTCGTGATGCACCATCTGGAACTCGCGGTAGCGCGCCGCCAGCCGATGGACCTCGCCTTCATCGGGGACGAAATCGCGAAAGGCCTCGATCAGCGGGCGCCCGATGCTGGCTCGCCACTCGTCGTCGGTCGGTGGTCGCCCGTCGTAATCCTCGAAGGCGAATCGCGCCGACGTGAGGATGAGCTCGATCGAGTCGACGAGCGTTCCGTCGAAGTCGAACAGGAGAGCAGTTGGCATCACGGAAAGTTAGCGCCGCGCCGCCTCGATCTTCGCAATGTCGATCTTCGTCATCTCCATCATCGCCTCGAAGGCGCGCTTGGCGGCTGCGGGGTCGGGATCGGTGATGGCCTCCGTGAGCGCAACCGGCGTGATCTGCCACGACAGCCCCCACTTGTCCTTGCACCAGCCGCACGCGCTTTCCTGGCCGCCGTTGCCGACGATGGCGTTCCAGTAGCGATCCGTTTCCGCCTGGTCCCGCGTCGCGATCTGGAAGGAGAACGCCTCGTTGTGCCTGAACGCCGGCCCACCGTTGAGACCAAGGCAGGGAATGCCGACAACGGTAAACTCCACGGTCAGCACGTCACCCTGCTTCCCCGACGGAAAGTCTCCCGGCGCGCGGTGCACCGCCGTCACTTCCGAGTCGGGGAACGTATCGGCATAGAAGCGCGCAGCCGCCTCGGCGTCGCGGTCGTACCAGAGACAGATCGTGTTCCTGGCTGGCATGAGGACGTGATTTCTCCGTCGGTCGGGCAAGTACACCCGGGTGGGATGGGCAGAGTGCGCCGGCGTCGCGCGCGAACCCGGGCAAATTCGCTCGGCGGAGCGAATCCCGGAAGCACCTCGGCGAGTGCGACGTCAGGAGCTGGCGTCCTTCGGCCGCTTCTTCTCCTTCTTCTTCCTGGTCGATCCGTTGAGCGCCGCCGCCTCGCGCACGAGCGCCTTGAACGCTGCCGCGTCCACGACCTCTCCTTCACGAATGTCGATTGCACGCCGTGTGTTGCCGTCGAGGCTCGCATTGAACAGATGCTTCGGATCCTCGAGCGAGGCGCCTTTGGCGAAGGTGAGCTTCACGACGCTGCGGTACGACTCTCCGGTGCAGATGATGCCATCGTTCGACCACACGGGCGTGCCCATCCACTTCCACTCTTCCACGACGCCCGGATCCGCCTCGTGGATGAGCGTGCGCATTCGGGCCAGCGTCGTCCCCCGCCAGTCACCGAGCTCGGCGATCCGCTCGGAGATCAGCTCCGTTGCCGATGGGTCGTCAGCGGCAGCGGTCTTCTTCATGCCTGGCCGTCCGTCGATCCGACGCCCAGCTGCTTTGCATATTCCGCGTTCAGTCGCTGCCAGCCGTCGAACTTCATGATCTCCATACCCACCATGCGCCCGATGGGCTGATGATCGAGCAGGCGGTCGAGGACGTCGAGGCAGATGTGCCAGCCGGCCGCGCCCATCGCGATGAAATTGCGATGAATGTTGTGCCACAGCGTGAGCCGCGTGCCATTCCTGCCGAGCGGGCTGAGCTCCCATCGGATCTCCTGGCCGCCCCAGTTGAACTCGAGGCGGTGCGGCTCGTCGGCCCGTGTCACCCGCGTCTCGGACACCTGGGTCTGCGGCGCGCCCACGGTCGTGAGTGTGGCCGTGCCCACGTGGCCGAGATTCCGGTCGGCATCGAACGGTGCCCACTCGCGGAGCTGCGCGGGGTCGGTGAGCGCGGCCCACACGCTCGCCGGCGGGTGCGCGAGCTCGCGGACGAGCACGAGGGTCCATTGATCGCCGTCCTTGCGCACCTCGGCGCCGGCGGCAGGTCCGGGCGTGTAGCGTTCGCGGCTGGTCATCGTTGCTTCCTCTTCTTCTTCACGGGGGACGGCGTGCGCGTGCGGTTCAGGTGCTGCTCGAGCGCATCGACGTGCTTCGACCAGAACCGGCGGAAGGGTGCCAGCCATTCGTCGAGCTCCTGCAGCGGCTCGGGTCGGAGGCGGTAGAGCCGTCGCTGCGCCTCGACGCGCGATTCGACGAAGCCCGCGTCGCGCAGCACGCGCAGGTGCTTGGAGACCGCGGGCTGGGAGAGATGCAGCTCGCGCTCGATCTCGCCCACCGACCGCTCGGACGAGAGGAGGAAGCCGAGGATGGCGCGCCGGTTGGGCTCGGCGATGATGGCAAAGGAGGATTCCACGGCGGGTTATATAACCCGCCGGGAATATTCCTGTCAAGCCATGTACGACTGCCGCGGAGCTAGTACGCGATGGAGCCGGTGTAGGTGCCCGATACCGCGAACGGCGGCGCGAGGCTCCCGCTCACGTTCAGCGTTCCGCTGCCCGTCGCACCGGCGAACCGGCCCGTTCCACCGGTGACCTGGTAATCACCCGTGGCCGTCAGCGTCCCCGCCGCAAAGTCCGCATGCACGGTGGACGTGTAGCTCTCGGTGAGCTGGTCCCCGTTCGCCGCCGTGATGACGATCGTTCCCGTGACCGCGGCTAGGCTCGGGTCGCTCGGATCGACGCAGAAGTTCGCGACTTCATTGGACGTCCAGCTCACCCGTCCCAGGTGCTCGGCGACGCCGGTGCCCGACTCCGTGTTGACGACGTCGCAGGGGCCGTTGGAGAAGTCGGGGTTGGCGTTGCCGGACAGGACGAGGCGGAACGGCACCGTCGGCGACGCGTCGGAGCGTCTCGTGGCGCTCGCGCTCAACGGCGATTCGGTGGGGACAACAGATTCACAGCCAGTGACGGCAACCAGCAGGAGCACGACGGGGACGGCCAGATGGCGATACATGGGGTCTCCATGTGACGGTGAAGGGTGTGCAGGCTCCTATGACGGGTTCTGTTGCATCGTCAGCCGAGACGCTTCCGCGCCTTGCTCCAGGGGAAGCTCGGCTCGAGACGAGGTGGGGTGCGGCCCGGCACGCCATTTCCGGGCCATCGAATCCGGCAACTTCTCATTCTCCGAGCGCGAACGCTCGCCGCACCTGTCGCAGCACGCCGTCCGCCACCACGTTCGCGCGCGCCGTTCCATCGCGAATTACCTGGCGGACGTACGCCCTGTCGCTCGCAAACGCCGTTCGCCGCGCCCGCATCGGTGCGATCACCTGCTCGAGGACGCCTTCCAGGCGGTCCTTGAGCTTCGCGTCGCCAAGGCCGCCGTGTTCGTACTGGAGCTCCAGTTCCTTCACCGTCGCCGGGTCCGGATCGAAGGCATTCAGGTACGCGAACACCACGTTGCCTTCCACCCGCCCCGGGTCGCTCGCCCGAACGTGCTGCGCGTCGGTGTACATGGCGCGCACCAACCGCCGGATGTCGTCGGCACTCGCACCGAGTGCGATGGCGTTGCCGAGCGACTTGCTCGCCTTTCGCCCGTCCACGCCCGGCAGGCGCGGCGTTGCCGACAGCAGCGCCCGACACTCCGAAAGGATGGTCTCATCGGCAAGGCGGTTCACCCGACGAACGATCTCGTTCGTCTGCTCGATCATCGGGAGCTGGTCGTCGCCGACGGGGACGAGCGTCGCGCGAAATCCGGTGATGTCCGCCGCCTGGCTCACCGGATAGCAGAGAAAGCCGGCGGGGATGTCACGCGCGAAGCCGCGCAGCTCCACCTCCGCCTTCACCGTCGGATTCCGCTCGAGGCGAGCTACCGTCACGAGGTTGAGGTAGAGTACCGTCAGCTCGGCGAGCGCCGGCAGACGCGATTGGACGGCGATCGTCGTCAGCTCGGGATCGATGCCGGCGGCGAGGTAGTCCAGTGCGACCTCTTCCACGTGCGCGGCGACGTGCGCGGCGCGCCCGCTCGAGTCGGTGAGCGCCTGCAGGTCGGCGATGAGCAGCGTCTGGCTGCAGCGGCCCTGCAGGGCAAGCCGCGACGACAGCGAGCCGGCGTAGTGGCCAAGGTGCAGCGCCCCGGTCGGGCGATCGCCGGTCAGGACGACGTCGCCGGGGCGGGGGATAGACGCATTGATGGAAAGCATGGGGTCGAACTCCTCACGTGTGGGTGAGGGGCCGCGTCGACACCGAGCGAGCGGTGGCAGGCACCGCCACCAAAAACAAAAGGTCGCTCGATATCGAGCGACCCCGGGTGTCGGCGCTGCTGGACGCGCGCTAGTGGGCCGCTCGAAACGAGGGCCACCACCAGGACACATTTGCCGTCAGGCGGGACTTCATCATGGTGCAAATCTAACACGTTTCATCAAGCCGGGCATCGACCGCCGGGCGCCGCGCGTGCGAGTATCTTGTCCCGCCATGAGCCGCCGTACGTTCGCCGCACTCCTCATGCTCGTCACCGCCTGTCAGCACGCGCCTTCGTCAACCGGCGGCTCGGCAGTCCTCCGCTGGGGCGGCGACGCCGAAGGCGGCGCGCCCTTCGTCGAGGCCGATCCGGCCGACCCGGAGAAGGTCCGCGGATTCGACGTGGACATCGCGACGATGATCGCGTACGGACTCGGCCGGCGCCCACAGTTCGTTCAGGTGGCGTGGGCGTCGATCGAGCAGTCGGTCGAGCGCGGAGACTTCGACATCGGCATGTCCGGCGTCGAGGACCGTCCCGAGCTTCGCGACCGCCACGCCGTGAGCCTCCCGTACTTCGAGTTCCGGGAAGTGCTCGCCGTGCGCCCTGCCGACTCCGCACGCTTCGGCACCCTCGCGAGCCTCGCTGGCCACCACGTCGGCACTCTCGGGGCCACCGGCGCCTACCGGATCCTGCTGGATGCACAGGCGAAGTACGGCGTGGTGCCGGTATCGTACGACGACGACGTGCACCCGTACGAGGACCTCGTGGCCGGACGGCTCGATGCCGTCCTGCTCGACCACGTCATCGCGCGGCGATCGCTCCGTCGGACCGGCGGTCTCGTCATCCAGCCGACGCCCGTCGCCACCGGACACTACGTCGTGCTGCTCGCGCACGACCGTACCGCGCTTCGCGATTCGGTGAACGCGATCCTGCTCGCGCGCATGCGCGACGGGTCGCTGGAGAAATCGTTCCGCGCCTGGGATTCGTGGGACGACGCCGAGGCGGCATACTTCGCGCGCACACTCGGCAACGTACCGACCGAGCTGGCGCACACGTCGTCCCGCGTCGCGTCGGTCACGTCGTACCTGCCGAGCCTCGGCCGCGCGGCGCTCGTGACGCTCGCGCTGGCCGTGCTGGCGATGCTGCTGGCCGTCGTCGCCGGATTGCTGATCGCCGCGGGTCGCATCTACGGGACGGCATTCATCCGTGGCCTGCTCGCCGCCTACGTGGAAGTGATTCGCGGAACGCCGGTGCTGCTTCAGCTCTTCGTGCTGTACTATGGTTTGTCCAGCGTCGTGCGGCTCCCGGCGTTCGCCGCCGCCGTCCTCGGGCTCGGCCTCAACTACGCGGCCTACGAGTCGGAGATTTATCGCGGCGCATTGCAGGCCATCGCGCTGCCGCAGCTGGAGGCAGCGCGCACGCTAGGATTGTCGGAATTCCAGATCCTGCGGCTGGTACGAGGCCCGCAGGCGCTTCGCCTGGCGCTCGCGCCAATGACGAACGACTTCGTTGCGCTGCTCAAGGACTCGTCGCTCGTGTCGGTGATCACCGTAGTGGAGCTGACGAAGCAGACGGCGATCTACGCCACCAACGTGGGGAGTTGGGTCATGCCGGGCGCGCTGTGCGCAGTCATCTACCTCATGATGTCGCTTCCGCTCGCTCATCTCGCGCGGCGCCTCGAGCGGCAGTGGAGCGTGTCGTGACGCAGGCGCTCACGGTGCGCGGCCTTTGCGTACGCCGCGGCGGCGCGCACGTGCTGCGCGGGCTGGATCTGGATGTGGCACCGGGAGAGCTGTGCGCACTGATGGGCGAGTCCGGCGCCGGTAAGTCCACGGCGCTGCGGACGATCGGGGCGCTGCAGCCGTTCGACGAAGGCATCGTTCGCGCGGGAGAGATGGAGCTGCGACCGGGGCCAGTGCCTCCCGAATCCCGACTGCGCGCCCTTCGACGCACGGTCGGAATGGTGTTCCAGTCCCATTCGCTGTTCGAACACCTGTCGGCGGTCGACAACGTGACGCTGGCGCTGGTTCACGCGCTGCGCTTCACGCGCGAACGCGCCACCGGGCGTGCGCTGGCACTGCTCGAGTCGCTCGGCGTGGCGCACCGCGCGCACGCGCTGCCGCGGCAGCTTTCGGGTGGCGAAGCGCAGCGCGTAGCCATTGCCCGCGCGCTGGCGCTCGATCCGCGCCTTCTCCTGATGGACGAGCCCACCGCCGCGCTCGATCCGCCGCGTCGGGACGCGCTCGGCCGCTCGCTGCGCGAACTGGCTGCGGAGGGAAGGGGACTGCTCGTCGCGACGCACGACCTCGAGTTCGCGCGGAGCTGGGCGGACCGGGTGGTGGTGCTCGACCGCGGTGTGGCAGTGCGCGAAGGTCCGGCGGGCGCCGTGCTGAGCGACGACTGAGTCGAGGCACCGCGCCGCGTGCGACGGGTCCTCATGCGACAAACGGCCCTGCGAGGATCGCAGGGCCGTTGTGCTGCTCGCGCGTGATCGAACGTCAGGCGGCCTTCACGGCCTGCACGTCGATGTGGATCTTGATCTCGTTGCTCACGAGCACGCCACCCGTTTCGAGCGCGGCGTTCCAGGTGAGCCCCCATTCGCGGCGGTCGATCTTCGTGTCGGCGCTGAAGCTCACTCGCTCACCGCCCCACGGATCCTTCCCGCGGCCTTCGTAGGTGACGTCGAGGGTGATCTCCTTCGTTACGTCCTTGATCGTCAGGTCGCCGACGACCTTGAACTGGCTCCCTTCGCGGGCGCGCGCGCCGTCCACCTTCCCGGAACGGAACGTCACGTGCGTCCACTTGTCGACGTCAAGGAAGTCCGCCGAGCGAAGGTGCTGGTCGCGCTGCTCGTTGCGCGTGTCGATGGACTTGGCTTCCATCGCCACTTCGGTGCGCGAGGCGTTCGGCTGCTGCTCGTTGACCTCGATCGATCCATGGAGGTCGACGATGCGGCCGCGCACCGTGGTGATCATCATGTGCTTGGCCGAGAATTCGATCGTGGTGTGTGCGGGATCGATGTTCCAGGTCGAGAGCTTCGTTTCGGCAGCAGCGGTACTCATGGCAGACTCCTCTTTACAGGTAATTATCACAGAACTGAGATACAAGGACAGGCAAATTTCACTCCACCTCGCTCGACAGCGGCAGCGCGTCGGCCGCGCGGCCAAGCGCCTTGAGCAGCGTGGCCGCCCGGTCCCGGTCGGCGCGCGTCAGGCCGGACATCGCGCGCTCGACGGCCTGCGCGTGGTCCGGGAAGATCCGCGCCATCAGCCGCTTTCCCTCTGGCGTCAACGCTGCGTACCGGGCTCGACGATCGTCGGGGCACGGCTGCCGCTTCACCAACCCCCGCTGTTCCAGGCGATCCACGAGGTACGTCACGCCGCCACTGGAGACGAGGATCTTCCGCTGCAGCTCGCCCAGCAGGAGCGGCCCGACGTGGTATAGGGCCTCCAGAATTCCGAACTCGGCAATCGTCAGCCCGTGCCGGGCGACATCGGACTCCGCGTGGCGCGCGATGGCCGCGTACGCCCGCGACAGGATCACCCACAGCCGCAGCGCCGACGCCTCGGCGGCGTCGGACGTTGGCGGCTTCTTCGTGGCGGTTGGGCGGGTGGCGGAATTCATCTTAGAACTAAGGTAATGCCGCTGGCACCGGCGCGCAAGAGTCAGCGAACCTTGATCGCCTCCGTCGCCCCGCCGCGCTTCACCCCGCCATCGCCCCACGCACCCTTGCCCACGACGCCGTCGAACACCAGTCGCACCGGCACCGCCCCGGGAATGTGGATATCGTAGGTGAGCGTGTCGCCGTGCATCGCCACGTCGTACAGCGGATGCACGTCGTCCTCGCCGACGTCACGCGTCCAGGCGACGAGTCGGCCGTTCTCTCGCCGGATCTCCATCACACCGGCATTTGCCCTCGCGCCAACGTGCGTCATCGTCCGGTACACGCCGACCGGGTCGCGCGACGGTCGCGCCAGCGTGATCGTCGCGGCCGAATCCGGAAGCGTCTCCAGCGGCTTGATCGGCCCGACCCACAGCCTTCCCTGCGCGAGATCCACCGTCCACACCGCACGCTCCATGAACCCGGCGCTGAGAACGCCGTCGTGGATCATGTTCGCCTTCGTCGCCACCGGGACGACCACGTCCATGCCTGGCGCGAGCGCTACCGGCAGATCGGTCATCCGGCGCGTGCTGTCGCCGCCAAGGAGGGCCAGCGCCTCCGGAGAAATGAGGGTTGAGGCGTTGTTCTCCGAATCCCATTCCATCCACAGCATCGCGCCGTTCTTCGCCTTCAGGCCGACGTATACCGCGAGCTGGCCACCGTGCTCGCCGGTGGCGAAGCGCATCGGCACCGGCGTCATGTGGCGTACGCGCGCCTCGCGGCTCGCCGGCGTCTCGACGATCATTTGCTCGTGCGCGAGATCCAGGGTCAGTGTTCGTCCCTCGAAGGCATTGAGGGAGATCATCCCGCGCACCGGGGGCGCGTTGGGCCCGAGCAGCCTGGCGAGATCCATCACGCCGGCGTCGCTGATCACCCGGAACGGGCCGACGCCGAGCGCAACGTTGGCGCACGTGCGACCCGAGAGCACCTCGCCCGTGAGGCGGACGCCGAACCCCCGGCCGCCCGGAGTGCAACCGAGACTCGCCGAGTCCTGCGGAGAGATGACGGTGATGCCACCGCCGGTGTCGAACAGATAGTCGGCGCTATCGGTGCCGACACGCACCCGGATCGTCCGCAAATGAGCCGGGCCGCGCGTGAAGGGAATCGTCACCGGCGCAGCGAGCGGCGCGGCGCTCGTGCTGGCGGTCAGGGCGTTGCGCTGCGCAGTGGATGGTGCAGCGAGAGCGAACAGGAGCAGGGCACTCGCCGCGCCCGTGAAGCGGGATCTCATGGCGTGCGTGGGAAAGAGGAGGCGCGAAGTCGCATCCGCGCGCCTCATTGACACCCGATCCGCGAAAGTGGTTGATCGCCGCCGCTACGGCTTCGCGCCGAGGGCCGCTCCCCAGGGAGACACGCCGGCCGGGATCCGATGCACCACCTGCATCGTCGACGTCTTCACGACGCTCACGTCGTTGCCCGGACCATTGGCGGTATACAGCGTGCTGCCATCGGGAGTGAGCGCGATTCCCCACGGGCGTACACCGACCTGCACGGTGGTGAGCACCGAGTCGCGCGCCACGTCGATCACCGACACCGTCCCGTGCCGGCCATTCGACACGTACGCACGTGACCCGTCGCGCGAGACGACGATGCCCATCGACCGCGCACCCTGCGGAAGCGCGATCGTGTGCCGAAGGGTGTGCGTCGCCGGGTCGATCACGGCAACGCTGCCGGTCGTCTCGTTGGTGACGTATGCCTTGCTGCCATCGGGCGCGAAGGCAATGGCGCGCGGCCGCTTTCCGCCGGTGGAGATCTGTGCCAGCGCCTTGCCGCTCGCCACGTCCACCACGGTGACTTCATTGTTGCCCTCGCTCGTTACCCAGACGGTCCTTCCGTCCGGTGCGACGGTCACTCCTTCCGGCTCGCGTCCGACCGCGACGTTCGATCTCGCGCGGCCGCTCGCGATGTCGACGATGGTCAGCGAGTCGGCATCCTCGTTGGAGACGAAGAGCGTGCTGCCGTCGGCGCTCACGTCGAATGCTTCCGGATCGAGGCCGGCGGGCAGGACCTTCGTCGTCTTCCTGGTGGCGACGTCCACCACCGCGATTCCGTCCAGCTTCCGGTCGGGAATCTTCTTCGCGCACTCGGCGTCGGGCATCGTGGGCGGGCACTTGGGCGAGCCGGAGAGCGCGACGTACACGGTGCGGCCATCCGGGCTCACCTTTACCCCGCGCGGACGAGTGCCCACCTCGATCGTGGCGACGACCGCGTTGGTCGCGGGATCGATCACGCTCACGTTGCGCGAATCCTCGTTGGATACGTAGAGGAGCTCGCCAGCGGCGGCACTCGAGTTCGCACGCGACGTTGCGCTCGAGTCCGCGGCGCGCGGCGTCGCGCTTTCCCGTCGTGCAGTACAGGCCGAAAGCAGGGCGAGCAGGAGGATCGGACGAAGGTGGCGCACGCTGCTTCTCCTTGAGGGCGGTTGGTCGGGCGCGCTGCGTACGATCATACGACAATGCACGCGCCGTGGCAGGCGGCGTGACATCCGTCACGCGACGATTCCCGGCACTCGGGTACGGTTCGTGATGCTTCGTTCATCCACTCAACCCGATCGATCCATGGCCCACGCTCATCTGCACCTTCAGGCCGACTGCCTGTACAACTTCGACGCACGCGGCATCGCCAAGCGCTTCCGCCACGCCGCGATCTTCGGCGCCCTCGACGCCCTCACGCCGGGCGAGACGATGCGCTTCTGCAATGATCACGATCCCATCCCCCTCCTGAAGCAGCTCCAGGAGCGATATGGGGAGAACGTGCACATCACCTACGTGCAGAAGGCGCCGGGAGAGGTGGTGATCGACTTCGCGAGAGTCGGGACCTGAGCAGTGATCAACGACGACTGCCGCACGGCGCACGAGCCACGTCGTGCGGCAGTCGTCGTCAGACCATCTCGATGCTCGCCCCCGCCGCCGCCGCACAGACGTACACCGCAGGCGTGAGCCCGACTTCGGTCTCGTACCGCTTCGCCACGCTGGCGGCGAAGCGCTCGGCGGCCTCGTGCGCCACGAGCGCCACGGCACAGCCTCCGAAGCCCGCACCGGTCATCCGCGCGCCGTAGCAGCCGTCGAACGCCTGCGCGATCTCCACCATCGTGTCCAGCTCGGGGCGCGAGACTTCGAAGTCGTCGCGCAGGCTGCGATGGCTCTCGTTCATAAGCTTCCCCACCGTGCGCACGTCACCGGCGCCGAGCGCCTCGGCGGCTGCGATGGTGCGCGCATTCTCCGTCACCACGTGCCGCGCGCGGCGGCGAGTCACTTCGTCGAGCGTGCCGCCGCGGGTGGCAAGCATCTCCTCGTCCACGTCGCGCAGCGCGCGTACGCCGAGATGGCGCGCCGCGGCTTCGCTGCGCGCGCGTCGCTCGTTGTACTCCGAGTCCACGAGGCCGCGCCGCGTCGCCGTATCCAGCACGACGACCGACACCGCACCGGGGATCGGGACGTCGCGCGTCGCGAGGCTGCGGCAGTCGATGAGCAGCGCATGTCCGGCGACGCCGGCGGCGGAAATGAGCTGGTCCATGATGCCGCACTTTACCCCGACCCATTCGTTCTCGGCGCGTTGAGACAGGCGCGCCATCTCCGTGGGCTCCCAGGGCAAATCGCACGCACCGGCGAAGGCACGCGCAGTGGCCAGTTCCAGCGCCGCGCTCGACGAGAGGCCGGCGCCGAGCGGGACGTCACCCGCCATGACCCCCTCCCAGCCGCAGAGCGTCGCGCCTTTGCGCGCCACGTGCTCGCCGAGTGCCCACGCCACGCCGCGCACATATTCGCCCCACCCGCGGCTGCCGTGCTCCACATCGATCGCGTCGAAGTCGGTGTCGTCGTCGAAGTCCAGCGAGTGGACGTGCACCTTCGAGCTGTCACGCGAGCGCATGGCGATCCACACGGCGCGATCGATTGCCATCGGGAGCACGAACCCGTCGTTGTAGTCGGTGTGATCGCCGATGAGGTTCACGCGGCCCGGCGCGCGCGCCAGCAGCATGGGCGGAGTGCCAAGGCGGCGCTCGAACTCCCGTGTCACACGCTCTCTCGGTGTGCTCATGCCGGCACCGGTCGGTCTATGGTTTCGGAGAGCGCGCGCAACCGCTCGGCCGCCGCTTCTGCCGTGAGGTCGCGCTGCGGCTCACCGAGCATCTCGTAGCCGACGAGGAACTTGCGCACCGTAGCCGAACGGAGGAGCGGCGGATAGAAGTGCAGATGCAGGTGCCACTCCGGATGTGGCAGGCCGTCGGTTGGCGCCTGATGGACACCGGCGGAGTACGGAAAGGAGACGCCAAACAGATTGTCGTAGCGCGCAGTGAGGCGCTTCACGATGTCGGCAAGCTGATCGCGTTCCGTGTCGCTGAGCTCGCCGAGCTGCGCGACCGGGCGCCGGCTGATGACGAGCGTCTCGAACGGCCACACGGCCCAGAAGGGGACGAGGGCCACGAAGCCATCGTTCTCGCACACGATGCGCTCTCCGCCCGTGGTTTCGCGCGCGAGGTAGTCGGAGAGGAGCGTACGTCCGTGCCGATCGCGATGCTCGCGTTGGCGCAGCGTCTCCAGAGCGGGTTCGCGTGGCACGCTGGACTGCGCCCAGATCTGGCCGTGCGGGTGCGGGTTGCTCGAACCCATGACCTGGCCCTTGTTCTCGAAGATCTGCACGTACCCGATGTCGTCGCGCGCGCCCAGGGTGAGATATTCTTCGGTCCACACGTCGACGACGCGGCGGATCTCGCCGATCGACAGCTCGGGGAGCGAGAGGTCGTGACGGGGCGAGAAGCAGAGCACCCGGCAGATGCCACTCTCGGCCCGGGCGACCAGGAGCTCGTCGCTGTCGACCCAGGTGGCGCCGGCGGAGCCGAGGGGGAGGAGCGCCGCGAAGTCGTTGTCGAAGACGAAGGTCGAGGTGTAGTCGGGGTTGTGCTGGCCGGCGGCGCGCTCGTTGCCCGGACAGAGGTAGCAGGACGGGTCGTATGGCGGGCGATGTTCGCTGGGACGCGCCTCCACCTGGCCCTGCCATGGCCGGCGCATGCGGTGCGGCGACACGAGCACCCACTCGCCGGTGAGCGCGTTTCGGCGGCGGTGCGGTTCGTTCTCGAGCACGGAGGGCGAGGTGGGCGACATGTTGATGGAGGTACAGTGAAACGGGACGCATGGAACGTTGCAAGCGGGCGGCCATCGTCGGTGGAAGAGTTCCGATTCGGCGCGCTTCCCGACGGACGCGTGGTGCGCGGGTTCGCGCTCCGCAACGGCGGCGTGGAGCTGGAGGCAATCGAGTACGGCGCAATCATCACCTCGCTGCGCACGCCCGACCATCGCGGGCAGCTCGGGGACGTGGTGCTGGGCTTCGATTCGCTCGAAGGATATCTCACGGATTCGCCATACTTCGGCGCCGTGGTGGGACGGTTCGCCAACCGCATCGCCGACGGCCGCTTCACGCTCGATGACACGACCTACCAGCTGGCGTGCAACGACGGGCGAAATCACCTCCACGGCGGGGTTCGCGGCTTCGACAAGGTTCTCTGGAGCGGCGCGGCGACCAGCGACGAGGGCGCACCGGGCGTGACGTTCCGGTACGTGAGCCCCGATGGCGAAGAAGGCTATCCTGGGGAGCTCGACACACGCGTCACGTACCTGCTGGATGCCCAGGGCGCATTGCACGTGCGCTACCGGGCGACGTGCGCCACCGCCACCATCGTGAATCTCAGCCAGCACAGCTACTTCAACCTGAGCGCCAGCGCGATGGACGTGCTGGGTCATGTACTGAGCATGGACGCGAGCCGGTTCACGCCGGTGAATGACACGCTGATCCCCACCGGTGAGCTGCGCCTCGTGGCCGGAACGCCGTTCGATTTTCGTGCGCCGTCGGCAATTGGTGCTCGCATCGCCGACCTCGATCACCAGCTCGCCGTGGCCGGCGGCTACGATCACAATTTCGTCATCGAGCGCGGCGGAGACGGAGGGCTCGTGCCGGCGGCGCGGGTGTTCGAGCCGACGTCGCGTCGCACGCTCGAGGTGCGGACCACGCAGCCCGGGGTCCAGTTCTACTCCGGCAACTTTCTCGACGGAAGCGTCGTGGGGAAGGCAGGCCGGCGCTACCAACACCGCGCCGGCTTCTGCCTCGAGACACAGCATTTCCCCGATTCACCGAATCACGCCGCGTTTCCGTCCACCGTGCTGCGGCCGGGACAGACCTACGAGGAGGAAACGGTGTATGCGTTCGGGACCGCCTGACGGCCGGCCGCTCGACAGCATCAGAGGACGGAGCTGAAACGACTGAATGATCAGGAAACTCCTGGTCCGCGAGTTCTTCCTGCAGGTTCAGTCGTTTCAGCCATTTCCTCTCTCTGGCCGTTCCCCTTTACGGGCGCGATGGTGCGCCGCGATTCATCCCGTTCATCCCTCGCCGGCCCATGCGTCCGGTGTCGGCGGGAATCCCCATCTGCGCGGCGAGCCCGCGGGCGAGAGCGAGGTGGCGTTCGAGCACCGGGCGCGTGGCGTCGATGTCCTGCTGCAGATCGTCGTCCTTCGACGCCGAGCGCAGTGCGTTCAATTCCGCGAGCGCGCGCATGTGATGCCGGATCTGCTGGCTGACGAAGCCGCGGTCGAAGCTCGAATCAGCCGTCATGGACTGCATGCGCGAGAGCATGCGCTCGGTGCGCATGCCGCCCGAGTCGGCGACGTTTCCCTCGCGACCGATGTCGCGCTTGCCGGCGAGCTTGCGCAGTGCCGCAAGGTGCTTCGTGTGATCGGCGATGAGCACGTTGGCGAAGTTCTTCACCGCGGCGTTCTGGCTGCGGGCGGCGGCGATCTGGGCCATCTGCACCTCGAGCGAGTCGCCGACGATCATGTGATTGACGACCTGCTTCTGGTTCATCATCATGACGTCGCCGTTCGAGCTCATCCGCATGTTGCCCTGAGCACTGGCGGCCAGTGGGGCCGCGGCGAGGGCGAGGGTGGCAAGTGCGGTTGCCAGTCGATTGATGTGCATGCTTCCTCCGGGCTGCGAGTGATGCACGCGTGAGGTGGGGCACCGTGCCGGAGGATGTGGGGCGCAATCGACGAGCCATCAGACGTCCCGACGACGGGATGCATGGCCCACCCATTCAGTCCCGGCTCGTCAGTGCTCCGCCAGGCTGGCCAGACGGATCGCCAGGTCGCGCACCTTCTGCATGACCACCTCGCGCGGCACGGTGCCGAACGCCGAGTCCGGCACGGAGGGCTCCTGGACGAAGCGCGCGAGGGCGTTCACGAGCTCGACGTCCTCGCGGGTGAAGCGTGGCGTCTCGCTGGCGGCCGTGTCCGGTGCCTTCGCCGGCTCGGCGGGGACGGCGACCGAACCCTGGAACGGCGTCCCCCCGGAGGCCATCGAATCCTGCACGAGGTGGCCGTCTTCGTCGAACAGGCGGACGGTGCCGGTGCGACGTCCCCACAGCTGCTTCGCCGCATTCGACGCCTGCCACGACGACGGCGCAAACTGGCAGTACAGCGGCGCCGTACTGGAGATGCCGTCGGAGTCGCGCACGAATTCGACGACATAGCGCTTGTACTCCAGGTGACGCAGCTTCTGGTGCAGTGCCGGCTGGACTTCCTGCAGGTCGCTGGTGCCGTTCCGGTGAAGGACGACGCAACGGTACATCGTGGAGGCTGGGCGGGTGACGGAGGGAGGGCACCGGTTCGGTGCCTGCCGAAATCTGCGGGGCGTGAAATGGCCGCGCCACTCCCGCGGGAGTGGCGCGGCCGACGTTCCTGCTCAGCGAGCGTGAGTCAGCGAAGCACGCCGCAGGCGATGCGCGCGCCCGAGTTGCCGGCGGGATCGGTGCGATAGTCGTCCGGCCCGGCGTGAATCACGATCGCTGCACCGTCGCCGTCCAGCAGTCCGCCGACGCCGCGCAGGAAGCCGCCGCCACGGTTGCTCACCGCAACGTCGGTCGTGCTGTCTGGCGCAACGACGATGTTCTGCATGTCGCCGAGGTGCGGACCCATCGGATTGTCGAAGCCGTGCTGGTGACCAGTGGGATTCCAGTGTCCGCCGGCCGAAGCGAAGGAGCCCTCACACGAACCGATGGTGTGGATGTGAATGCCGTGCGTGCCCGGCGGCAGATGCGCGAGCGTTCCGGACGTGACGAAGCCGCTTCCCGATTCCATCACGGTGAGCGTGCCGAGCTCCCGCCCGCTCTGGTCGTGCATGGTGACGAGCGCGGTACCGGGCGCCGTGCTGGCGCTGGCCGTGCTGCCGGCGGAAGAGCCGGATGTTGCGCAGCCGGTGGATAGAGCAACGACGAGCAGGGGAAGGAAAGGACGCATGACGTTCCTCGGTGGTTCGAGCAGGACGGCGGGAGCCGACGCGGGCCGCAGGAAGTGCGCCAGCCGAAGCAGTGCTCGAGCACGCGTGGGCGCCGCACGCTCCATGCGGGGGAGCACATTCGTTATCGTCATGGCGAACCCGATCACGTCGAGGAACGATGACACGAGCCGCATTGCTGGGAACGGGACTGCTGGGAAGCGCCTTCGCCGATGGGCTCCTCGCGCGCGGGGGCACCGAGCTCACGGTCTGGAATCGCACGCGTGCGCGTGCCGAGCCGCTCACGGCGCTGGGCGCACACGTGGCGGACACGCCGGCGGATGCGGTGCGCGGCGCGGAGCGGGTGCACCTCGTGCTCTTCGACGACGCGACGGTCGACGAGACGATCGCGGCCCTGCGCCCAGGACTCGACGATCGCGCCGTGATCATCGATCACACCACCACCCTTCCCACCAGCACGGCGGCGCGCGCGAAGCGACTCGCCGCGGATGGAGTCCAGTTTCTCCACGCGCCGGTGTTCATGTCGCCGGCTGCAGCACGCGCGGCTCAAGGGATGATGCTCGTCGCGGGAGACACCGGCGTCTTTGCCAGGGTCCGCGACAATCTCGAGCGCATGACGGGTGAAGTGTGGCACGTAGCTGAACGACCGGACCTCGCGGCGGCATTCAAGCTGTTCGGCAACGCGATGCTGGTGGCCACGGGGGGCGGGCTGGCCGACGTCTTTCACATGGCCGATGCGCTGCAGATCTCGCGCGCCGACGCGCTCGGCGTGTTCGATCGGTTCAGGATAGAAGGAGGCATCCGCAACAGGGGAACGAAGATCGTCGAGGAGAACTACGCGCCCAGCTTCCACCTGGAGACGGCGAGGAAGGACGTCCGGTTGATGATCGAATCGGCGGACGGTGAGCCGGTGCCCGTGCTGCGGGCCGTGGCTGGGCGGATGGACGAGCTCATTGCGAAGGGTTTGGGGGACGAAGACATGGCGGTGCTGGCGAAAAAGGGAGTCTGACGCCAGCGAGCTGGGCTGTGGCTCCGGTGACCGCGATCACAGGCGGCATGGCTGTTGCCCCCGCCATGGAGTGTGAATCCGCGTCCCGAGATCGTGCTGCCGCCGGGCTTTGCCCTGCGGATCGATTATGACCCCGAATCGAGCCCGGCGAGCCTGCTGATCACCGCCTATCGCGACGACGCACCGGTGGGACAGGCACACGTCGATCCGCGCGAGGTGGGGCAGCGGCTGCGATTGGACGTGGCCGACGAGACGACGTCGGCCTCGACGGCGCGCGAGCTGCGGCTGCGCCTCACGCCCCAGCGCGCGCAGCGCGCGATCGTGATGGAGGCGGTGCGGGAGCCCGCCCAGGCGCGCGAGGGGGTGGAAGCCGTCGAGAAGGCATCACCGCTTCCGGCACAGGCGGCAACTTCGGAGCTGCCGGTCGTGCAGGCGCAGCCAGCCATGTCGCGGCCGCTGGCAATTCCGACGCAGTCGTCCCATCCCGCGCTCGAAGCCTTGCATCAGCTGGCGCGTGACGGTGTCCCGGAGGATCTCCGCGGTTACGACGGAGATGGCCCCCGCGCCCACAATGCGCTCGTCTGGCTCAACAACGGCACGGCGGTCGTGCTGCCTTCGGGGAGCCGCCCGCGACCACTGCACGCATTCGCCACGCGGGTTGGCCGGCAGCTGCGGGAGGAGGTCGCGGGGGAGGAGCGTTCGTGGTGGCGTGTGCAGCGCGCACTGCGAGCGCTGTCGGGACTGGCGGCTGACCTGCTGGGGAATCCGCTGCAGCTACGCGACGCGGAGACGGAGGGGTGGCCTAGCTGGCGAGTGTCATGGCGGGGCGCCCACCCGGCGAGCGGCGCGGGCGAGGGCTAGCGCGGAAGACCCGGCGCGAGCGACGGAGCCTCACGATCTCCTCCTCCAGCTTGTGACGCGCCATGCGCTCGATCATCGCGCGCAGGTCATCGTCCGTCAGGTGCGGACACACCCGCCGCATCGGCGGTGTGTAGTCGAGCATGATTTCGCTGAGTCGCGTCGTGCTGTCGCCAGTCGGTTCACGTACGATCTGCATGCGGGGACTCCCGTCAGTTGGTCATGGCAGACGGACGCGCGATCCGCGGAGTGGTCACTGGATGAGGACGGTTGGGGGGCGATGTCGCTGCGGCGGCGACTACTGGCCGGTCTTCCGTGGCCGGTACGGTTGACGGAGTTGCCCGAACTCCGACTGCGGGGCAGCCACTCGCCGCCGCCCCGCCGAGTACCGCTCTCCTTACAACGCGCCGACCTTGTTGTGTCCCGCCAGCTTGAGGCCCGCGCCACCCAGTCCTGCGAGGCCGAGCGCACCGATCACCATGACTGGCAGCGGATTGCTCTGCACGGGCGGCTGCGTCAGCGCGGCGATGCCCGCTGTCGCGATCGAGTCGGCCTGGCGGCGCGCGAGCCGTGTCGCCTTCTCGACGGCCGTCACTGAGTCGAGCAGGGCAGCATACGGTTCGAACTTCGGAGCGAAGACCGCGATGTGGAAATGCGACGGATGATGCTCTCTGGTCACGTCGAGCAGGCCAGCCTGCTCCATCGAGAGCAGAGCGTGCTCGACGAACTGCCGGTCCTCGTCGTTCGCCGGCACCCGAAGATCGACCGCCATCCCTGCCGGGTGCACGGAGAGTGCATGGGCGTTCGCCGGCTGCTTCGCCAGCGGACGGGTGAGGCTCGTCACGACCAGGCGATCACCGGTCGCGGCGCGATAGCTGGCAGCAAAATGCTCGATGAACGAAAGGACTTCGGGCCGCGTATAGGGGTAGGAGACGCCGCTGAGTGCGTAATCCGCCGTTGGCTTAACAGGGACGAGCTTGCCGGCGTCTACCAGGCGGCGGACGTCGTCGGCGGTGCGAAGAAAGCTGTAGTCCTCCTCCACCGCGATGGCATGCTGATGAACCATGGATGCTGGAGATCCCCGCAGCTCCGCCGCCATCAGCGTGCGGGCGGGAAAGGCGAGCAGGGCAGCGAGAAGTGAAGCGCGAACAACTGATCTCATGGCTCGGTACCTCCGACCAATTTGTACCCTTCATCACGGACGAAGTTCACATGTACGTCACCAATTCGTCGGAGCTCGCTGACCATGGTCACTAGTGTCGCGCCCGCTGCACGGCCGCGCGCGGACCAGCCGCAGCCGTCGTCGCCCCCGCCGCAGCAGTCGGGTTCGCCGATCCCGCCATGGGTGACGCGCTCGCGGGTCATCATTCTCGTCGCTGCTCTCGTCGTGCTCGCCGGCCTGGCCTGGTACTTCTTCCACGCCAAGTCCAACGGTGCCACGTCCTACCGCTTCGGCGCCGTCGAGCGCGGCGACGTGCAGCAGACCGTTTCCTCCACCGGCGCGCTGAGCGCGGTGAAGACGGTGCAGGTCGGCACGCAGGTGTCGGGCAAGGTCGTCGCCGAGTACGCCGACTTCAATGATCACGTCACCCAGGGACAGCTCCTCGCGCGCATCGATCCCACGCTGCAGGAGCAGGCGGTGACGGACGCGCAGGCACAGCTTGCCAAGGCGCAGGCGCAGCTCGCGCAGGCGCGTGACGAATACAACCGCAACCTGCCGCTCTTCCAGGAGAAGTTCATCAGCGCCTCCGAGTTCGGCACGGTGCAGGTGAACCTCTCGGTTGCGCAGGCGGGGGTGAAGTCGGCGCAGGTCACGCTCGACCGCGCCAAGCAGAACCTCTCCTACACGAACATCTACGCGCCGATCAATGGCGTCGTCGTCGAGCGCAACGTGGACGTCGGCCAGACGGTAGCGGCCAGCCTCTCGGCGCCGCAGCTCTTCCTGATCGCGCAGGATCTCTCGCAGATGCAGATCCTCGCCTCGGTCGACGAGAGCGACATCAGCAGCATCAAGGAAGGACAGGAGGTGAAGTTCACCGTGCAGTCGTATCCGGGCCGCACGTTCACCGGCAGCGTACAGCAGGTTCGGCTGCAGTCCAAGACGACGGACAACGTCGTGAGCTATACGGCGGTAGTATCTGTGGCGAACCCGAATGGCGTTCTGCTTCCCGGCATGACGGCCACGGTGGAGTTCGTGACCGGCTCGGCGAAGGACGTGCTGACGGTGCCCAATGCGGCGCTTCGGTTCCGCCCCACCGCAGAGGAGCTGGCGGCGGCGGGACTGCCCGACACGGCGGGAACGATCACCTTTGGTCGTCGCGGCGGCGGACAGGGCGGCGCCGCCGGCGCCGGTGCATCCACCGGAGCGGCTCGCAGCCCGCAGGGCGGACAAGGCGGCTTCGGCGGCGGGCAAGGTGGTTTTGGCGGTGGTCAGGGTGGACAGGGACGTGCCGGTGGACAGGGCGGCGCTGCGAGAGCGCGCACGCGCACTGGTGGACCCGCCATCCTCTGGACCACGGATGCCGCGGGCAAGCTCAAGCCGGTTCGCGTTCGCAGCGGGTTGAGCGACGGCCAGCGCACCCAGATCTCCAGCCAGGATCCGACGGTCAAGGAGGGGATGAAGGTCATCATCGGCAGCAGTCTCGCTTCGCAGGCCAGCGATGCGACGACCACCCGCAGCCCGCTCACGCCGCAGCGTGGCGGTCCGCGAGGCTTCTGATGAGCGACGGCACGGCGCGCGACGCACGCCCGGTCATCAGCGTGAGCGGCGTGACGAAGGTGTATTCGATGGGAGAGACGAAGGTCTACGCGCTGCGCGGCGTGGACCTCGAGGTCCATCCCGGTGACATGATCGCCGTGATGGGTTCGTCGGGCTCCGGAAAGTCCACGCTGATGAACATCCTCGGCTGCCTCGATGTGCCGACGAGTGGCAGCTACATCCTGGACGGCGTGCGCGTGGACGGCCTGAGTGCCAACGCGCTCGCCGACCTGCGCAACCAGAAGCTCGGTTTCGTCTTCCAGGGGTTCAACCTCCTGGCGCGCACGACGGCGATCGACAACGTGGAGCTGCCGCTGCTCTACGACCGCTCGCATCGCTGGCACAACACGCGGGAGCTGGCCGCCGAGGCGCTCGAACGCGTCGGGCTCGGCGAGCGCCTCGACCACGTGCCGAGCGAACTGTCGGGCGGCCAGCAGCAGCGCGTGGCCATTGCCCGCGCGCTCGTCACGCAGCCCACGCTGCTGCTGGCCGACGAACCGACGGGGAACCTGGACAGCCACATGACGGTGGAAGTCATGTCGCTGTTCCAGGAGCTGAATGACCAGGGGATCACGATCCTCATCGTCACCCACGAGCCCGACGTGGCGAAGTACGCCAAGCGGATCGTCGAGGTGCGCGATGGCCACATCATCCGCGATCATCCGGTGGAAGGACGGCGTCGTGCATCGGAGGACCTGCTCCGGCTGGAGCTCGAGGATCCGCTCGAACCGGTGATGACTCCATGAAGCAGAAGACGCTGCTCAAGCTCGCCTGGACGAGCATCCTGAAGAACAAGATGCGCACCCTGCTCACCATGCTCGGCATCGTGATCGGCGTCGGCGCGGTGATCGTGATGGTCGCCGTCGGCCACGGGGCACAGTCGCAGATCGAATCGCAGATCAACAGCCTCGGCACCAATCTCATCCTCGTTACGCCGGGCTCGTCGCAGCAGGGCGGAGTGAGCCAGGGCGCGCAGACGTTCAATCGCATCACGGTGGAGGACGCGCAGAAGCTCAAGGCGGAGGCGTCCACGCTGTCGGGCGTGTCGCCGGTGATCTTCGCGCGCCTCGTCGCCATCGGACCGAGTGGCAACTGGCGGACGACGATCAACGGCGTGTCGGCCGACTACTTCACCATCCGTGACTGGCCGATGCTGTACGGCGACCAGTTCACCGAGGCCGACGTGCGCTCGATGCGAAAGGTGGCACTGCTGGGCAAGACGGTGGCGGACAACCTGTTTCCCGGCACCGATCCGACCGGGTCGAGCATCCAGATCGGCCACGTGCCGTTCGTGGTGGGCGGCGTGCTCGCACCCAAGGGGCAGAACGCCAGCGGCAACGACCAGGACGACATCATCCTCATGCCGTACACCACGGCACAGACGCGGCTGTCCGGCAACACGCGCATCTTCCAGATCATGACGAGCACGTTCTCGCCGGGCGACATCCCTGCCGCGCAGCGCGAGATCACGGCCATCATGCGCGAGTCGCACCACCTGGCGGACAACCCGGATGACTTCACCGTCCGCAACCAGAGCGAGATCGCCGCGGCGGCGACGAGCACGACGTCGGTGATGTCGGGACTGCTCGCCGCCATCGCGTCGGTGTCGCTGCTCGTCGGCGGCATCGGCATCATGAACATCATGCTCGTGTCGGTGACGGAGCGGACGCGCGAGATCGGCATCCGGATGGCGATCGGCGCGCGTGGGTCCGACGTGCTGACGCAGTTCCTCGTCGAGAGCGTGGTGATGAGCCTTCTCGGCGGGATCGTCGGCCTGCTGGTCGGCTACGGCGGCTCGATGCTCCTCGGCCACCTCACCGGCTGGGCCACCGTGGTGCCGCCGTCCGCGGTGCTCATCGCCGTCGGCTTCTCGGCCGCGGTGGGAGTCTTCTTCGGCTACTATCCGGCGCGCCGCGCGGCTGCGCTCAACCCGATTCAGGCGCTCCGCTACGAATGAACAATAGAGAACGTACGACGTCCGTGCGGCGTGGCTCGCTCCGTCGTGCGCGGGGAACCCGCGCGCTGCTGGCAGCGGCTGCGCTCGCCTTCGCGATCCCCGCCGCTGCCGGCGCGCAGGACACCACGCGCGCCAAGCTGCCACCGGGCGGCGTGATCACCCTGCAGGACGCCATTCGCATCGCACTGGCGCAGAACAGCGCCGTGCGCTTCGCCCGCAACTCACTCGCCCTCGACTCGCTGTCCATTCGCTCGGCGAAGAATCAGTTCCTGCCCAATCTCTCGGCGAGCAGCTCGGCATCGCAGGACGTGGCGAATGGAGCGGGGGGCAATCCCTTTTCGGCGAGCGCCGGCGTCTCGAGCGGCGTGACGATCTACAACGGCGGCCAGAACCGGAACATTCTTCGCCAGGCGCGCACCAACGCGGCGGCCAGCGTGGAAGATGTCGGCCGTACGCGGCAGTCCGTGGTGTTCGCCGTGGCGTCGGACTTCCTCACGCTCATCACGCAGCAGGAGCAGCTCCGCGTGCAGCAGGAGAATCTCACGGCGCAGGAGCAGGAGCTGGCGCAGCTGCAGGAGTTCGTGCGGCGTGGCACGCGTCCGATCGGCGATCTCTACCAGGAGCAGGCCGCCGTGGCGTCCACCCGACTGGCGATGGTCAATGCCCGCCGCGCAACGGAAGTGGCCAAGGTGAACCTGATCCAGGAACTGGTGCTCGATCCGCGACTGGAGTACACCTTCGCCACGCCGACCGACACCACGAGCCCGGTCGCGGTTGACACGACGAAACCGCCGCAGGCCTTCAACCTGGACAGCCTGATCAGCGTTGCCTTCCAGCAGCGCGTGGATCTCCGCGCGCAGGCGCTGCGAGTGCAGGCGGCGCAGACGGAGATCGCCATCGCCGAGGGCGGCCGGATGCCCACGGTGACGGGCAACGCGGGGTACGGCACCGGCTACAACAGCAGCTCCGACGCCACCTTCGCCACGCAGCTCAACCAGCGGCGTGGCGGGTCGGTCGGCGTCGGCGTCTCCGTACCGATCTTCGACCGGGGCGCGGTGTCCATCGCCAAGCAGCGCGCGCAGGTCCAGCTCGAGAACGAGCTCCTCACCCTGCGCGATCTCGAGCAGAGCGTCGCGCTCGATGTGCGGCGCGCGTACCTCGACTACATCTCGGCCGGTGAGCAGCTCGCGGCGGCGGACGCACAGCAGAAGGCTGCGGCGCTCGCGCTGCAGGCGGCCCAGTCGCGCTATCGTGTTGGTCTCGCCACGCTGGTGGAGGTGACGCTCGCGCGCGCCACACTCATCCAGGCGCAGAGCGCCGTGGTGAGCGCGCGGTCGAGCCTCGTCTTCCAGCAGGCGCTGATGTCGTACTACACCGGCGTGCTCGACCCGACGAACGTGACGGTGGGGACCTGAGCCACACGTCGTTTGCGAAATGACGCATGATTCGCCAGACTCGTGGGGCAATTTCCCTCCACCCCACGAGTCATGAGCGATCTCTCCGCTTCAGCCCCGGGCGACGGACTCGCCGCGCCCGCTCCCGCCAAGCCAGCGTCACGCTGGGAAGATTTCATCGACATCTTCTACGCGCCGTCCAGCGTCTACGCGCGCCGGGCGCACTCGGGCTTCGGCATCCCGATGCTCGTCGTCACCGTACTGATCGGCGTCCTGTTCATCGCGAACAGCGGCGTGATGCAGCCGATCATGGACGCCGAATTCTCGCGCAGCATGGCGCTTGCGATGAAGAAGAACCCGCAGATCACGGCGGAGATGATGCAGAAGGGCCGCGCGATCAGCGAAACGTTCGCGAAGATCGGCGCTTTCATTTTCGTCCCGATCGCGATCTTTCTCACCGGACTCGTGCTCTGGGTCGTCGGCAAGTTCGTCGACGCCAAGGAATCGCTGGCGGCGGCCATCATGGTGGCGGCCTATGCGTACGTGCCGCGCATCCTCGAGAACATCCTCAACGGCGTGCAGGGACTCCTGATGGATCCAGCGTCGCTTGACGGTCGCTATCGGCTCTCACTCGGGGTCGGACGGTTCCTCGATCCGAACACCGCCTCGCCGATGATGCTCGCCCTGCTCGGCCGCGTGGACGTGTTCACGATCTGGGTAACGGTCCTCCTGGCGATCGGCCTTTCGGTGACCGGCAGAATCCCGCGCTCGAAGGCCGCACTGGCCGCCGTGATCGTGTGGGTCATCGGTGCGCTGCCGGCCGTGCTCGGGGCGGCGAGAGCGGGGTAAATCGGGAAGCACGAAGGCAGGGGCGAGGAATCGTGTCTTACGATTCCTCGCCCTCTCGCATCCTCGTACTGCTCTCGGGATTCCCGCGATCGTCTTCGGGGCACTCACCCCTGTGCACGACGCGTTGCACGTGGATCCGCACGTCCGCATCCTCGAAATGCTCGATCTTTCTTCCGCACCGGTGACAGTTCGGGAAGAGCGCGAAGGTGTCGCGCGCAATCTGCTCGAGGATCGGATCGTCGTAACGACTGGACAGGGGCATCGGGTGCAAGATATGGCCGTCGAGGCCGTGACGGCGAGGGCCTATTTCGAGTCCTGAGGAGACGCTGCGTTTCGCTCTCCTCCCCACCGTCCGTTCATGCGCTCGTTCCGCCTTCGCTGGACTACTGCCGCCGCCCTGAGTCTCGCCGTCGCCTGTCACGACGGCAACACCGGTCCGAATGGCAGGATCGCCGCCGGCGAGTCGTTCGCCGTGACCGGCGCGCAAAGCGTGGCGCTGGAACCGGGAGAGAACAGCGGCCAATACGTGGCGGTGCTCGTCAACACCGGCACCACGGCCGGATCGAGCGAGCACTACTCCCTGCGCGGCAGCGGTATCGTCCAGCCGGCGCCGGCCGCGACGCCTGTTCGCCAGCCGTCCGCGTCGAGGAGCGATTCGCGGGCGCTCACGCCGCTCTCGCCGCGACTCGACCGCGCCTTCGAGAGCCGTCTGCGCGATCGCGAGCGCGCCGAGCTCTCACCCCGCATCGCCGCGGCACGCACGGCCATGGCGGCGCGGACCATGTCATCGCTCGGAGGCCTCGCCGCCGAGCCCCGTCGCAGTGCGCTGCCGAAGACTGTACAGCTCGGCGACATGGTGACGGTGAATGTGAACGGCGTCGAGAACTGCACCAATCCCATCTACCACCGCGCGCGCGTGGCGGCCATCGGCACGCACTCCATCGTGCTCGCCGATTCGCTCAATCCGCCCGGCGGCTTCACCGACGCTGACTACGCGCGCTACGCGGCGCGCTTCGACACTCTCGTGTATCCCATCGACGTCGGCGCGTTCGGTGAGCCAACCGATATCGATGGCAATGGTCGAATCGGCCTGATCTTCACCCTGGAAGTGAATCGCCTGACGCCAAGCGGCGCTCCGTACTTCTATGGCGGATTCACCTACTCGCGCGATCTCTTTCCCGTGGCGGGGTCGGCTCGCGCCGACGCGTGCGCAGGCAGCAACGAGGGAGAGTTCTTCTACCTGCTCACTCCCGATCCGCTGGGGCGCGTGAACGGCAACCGTCGCACGGCCGGCTTCGTGGACACGAACACGACTGCCGTCATCGCCCACGAGTTCCAGCACCTGATCAACTCCTCGCGCCGGATGTACGTCAACAACGCACCGGCGTTCGAGGAGAAGTGGCTCGACGAAGGGCTGGCGCACATCGCCGAGGAGCTGTTGTTCTATCATGAGGCGGGACTCTCCCCGCGGGCGAACCTCGATATCGCTGACATTCAGGCGTCGCAGCGCCGCACGACGGCGTTCAATCTCGACATGTCCGGTGGCGGCAACACGACGCGCTATCGTGGTTACCTGTTCAGCCCATCCAGTTCGTCGCCGTATGCGGCGGACGACTCGCTCAACACGCGCGGTGCGGCGTGGAGCCTGCTGCGCTATCTCGCCGACCGCGCTGCTGCGACGGACGGCAACATCTTCTTCCGCCTCGCCAACGGGCCCGCGGTGGGGTTGGCCAACCTGCAGGCCGTATTCGGGCAGAATCTGCCGACTCAGGTGCGCGACTGGGCGACGAGCCACGCCGTCGACGACGTCGCTGCCACGACGTCCGCGCTGCAGCAGCCGAGCTGGAACTGGCACAGCATCTACACGTCGCTGTATGGCGCGTACCCCCTCCAGGTGCCACAGATGGTGGACGCCTCCAGCTATGCCGGCGACATCGTAGCCGGTGGGTCGGCGTACTACCAATTCATCGTCGCAGCGGGAGAGCGCGCGACGCTGACCCTCAGCGGCACGACGAGGTCGGCCGGTTCGAACCTCCAGCTGGTCGTGGTGCGCGTGAACTGAGCGCGCGCCTCCGCGGTGCAGGAACGCGGCGCGGCATC
>Ga0157372_10001057_pt1 | contig 30071 bp, 22 predicted proteins | sample C55metaG_FD_115307 | JGI IMG/M metagenome (GOLD analysis project Ga0157372, IMG submission 115307) | Corn rhizosphere microbial communities from Kellogg Biological Station, Michigan, USA - C5-5 metaG | ecosystem: Host-associated > Plants > Roots > Rhizosphere > Soil | place: USA: Michigan...
GACAGAATTCGAACTGCCCGTAACAGATGGAAAACCGTTAAATATCGTAGATATCAAGGTGGACCTTGTGGTATCCCCGCCTGTGATCAGGGAACGCGTAATTGACCTGGTTGATGAGTATATCTCCACCCAGGCAGAGACCCTGAAGATCGATTACAAGGACGCTCCCACGGATGAAGGCCGCTTGAACATTTACATCTGCAGGTTCAAAACGGGGAAATTCCGGATCCATATCTTCGGAAGGATCAAGGGGCAGATCTTCCGGACGGAGCGGGAGATCGCCGAATCGGAGAACAACACCTGGAACGGTGTAAATCAAAAGATCAAATATGTGCTGGTGAGCAGCAGGAATATTCTCCGCACCTATTACATAAGGGCCAATATTAAAAGTATCGAAGATCATCTCCTTGCTTTCATTGTTGCGTAAAAAGGAAGGAGGACTATATGCCAAATAAACCTATAAAATATAGTTCGGTGATCAAATGTCCGATCTGTAAATATAAAAAGGAAGAAAAGATGCCGGCAGATTCCTGCCAGATCGTTTACGAATGTGTTGAGTGCAACGCGAGGCTGAAGGCAAAGGAAGAAGATTGCTGTATATTCTGTTCGTATGGATCGGTGCCTTGCCCGATGGTTCAGAGGAAGGGAAGGCATTGACCACCTCAATCCCTTTCGCTTTTTTCCTAAACCCCGATTTTAATTGCTTACTTTATTGTCAACTTTTACGGTGCCTTATCTTTAAATAAAGTTTCTCCTTTAATTAACCAAGATATTCCAAATAATACCAAGCCAACTGTTTCTAAGTAAAATACAGGTTTATAACCACACAAAGAGATTCTGAGGGAAGAAATCCCAAGATATAGGATCATTAGCACCGTACATGCGATCATACCCCATCCACAGATTCTATAAATATGATTTCTAATTCTTTTTTGTTTCGTCTTATTCCCGGCATCTAACGTGAAGAGAAAAATAGACATGAGAGCGAGGGTGATAAAAAATACCCCCGCACTTGTTAAATGGATTATTTCTCTTATAGGCAGAGAGCCCAAATGACATTCTGTATCCGGCGTCTTAAGAGTGGTATGACAGAACGCTACGCCTAAGGCAGCAATCCCCGCGATACTGCTTGCTATTCCATCTGCTTTTTTATAGCCATTATAACATAAAAGAAATAGGGCAAAAGCACATAATTCCCCTGTCAGAAACTCTCGCATTGGAGTGAAGTAGTAATGACTGACTGAAATTTCAACCATCCCCCCTTTAAGTATGCAGGAATAGAAGAATAATACTATCGGCAGGCCGATGCCAAGAATGCCAAGCAGCCTTCGTAATGTTAGATAATTAATAATAAGTTGATTGTGATCTTCTTTCAATTTGTCCGCTTGATGATTTTTGTGTGTCATTGAGGTTAAGATTAGATAAAATGAACATTTGTGTATCGAATATCTTTTTATCTAAAGTCTTGCATCTACCCTAAATTTCAATGGACGTTTTTCGGTTTCTGTGACATTTTTTGAAAGAAAACTGGATTTTAAAATGAAACAGAGCACACCATGCTTCGCATGTGGTTCCTCTTTTCTCCAAAATATTATGAAAGCGAAAGCTTTCAACGCTTTCGTCAAAAAAGAAAAGCCCCGCAAAATGCGGGGCCTTGTTTCATTCGTCTGCGGAGAGCGAGGGATTCGAACCCCCGGACCTGTTACAGTCAACAGTTTTCAAGACTGCCGCGATCGACCACTCTGCCAGCTCTCCGGGGTCAAAAGTAGTATTTTTTTCATTTGATGATCAAAAAACTATAAAAAAATAGTTTTATTCCTTAACTTTGTAAGACTCCCCATTGCCATTGTATCCATATAAAACAGACGGTTATGAAAAAATTATTGATCTTATCAGGGCTAACTGCTTGTTTGTTAGTTCATAATACAGCTGCGGCAAATGTACTCGCGTACATGACCTCGGCATCCTTCAACGTGCCGGGAAAAGGCCCGTATTACGAAACCTACCTTTCCGTGATCGGGAATTCCGTGAAATTCGTTAAAAATTCAAATGGGAAATTCCAGGGGACGGTTGATATTTCCATCCAGTTCATGCAGAACGGCGTGCTGAAGAATGCGCAGAAATACTCGCTGAACAGCCCTGAGCTTACCGATACCACAAAAGGCTTTCCTAACTTTATCGACCAGCAGCGCTACCCGCTTGAAAACGGGATGTATGATGTGGAGATCACCATTGCGGATAAGAATGTGTCTGCCGGTAAGCCATTGGTCACCAAAATGCCGATCAACATCCGCTTCCCGGAAAACGTGATCTCGAACTCGGATATCCAGCTGCTGGAGTCGTATACGAAAGCTGCCCAGCCGACCGCCATTACAAAAAGCGGCTACGACCTTGTGCCGTATGTTTCTACTTATTTCCCGGAAAATGCCACGAAGCTGAAATTCTATGCGGAGTTTTACAACGCGAAGAAAGTGCTGGGCGAAGGCCAGAAGATCATCCTGAGCTATTTTATCGAGAATTATGAAACAAGGACGAAGCTTACCGATTACAGCGCGTTTTCAAAACAGAATGCCAACGAGGTGAACATTGTGCTTGCCGAATTCAACATTGCATCGCTGCCAACCGGCAATTACAACCTTGTGATAGAGGTGCGCGATAAGGATAACCTTTTGCAGGCCGAGCAGAAATGCTTTGTGCAGCGCACCAACAAGCCGGCACAGCTTAGCGCGGAAGACCTTAAATCCATTGATATCAATAACACCTTTGTAGGCAATTACAAGAGCCTCGATACGCTGATGGCCTACATGCGCTGCCTGCGACCGATCTCCAGCTCCTCCGAAATCTCATTCGAGGAGAACCAGCTGAAAGAAAAGAACCTGCAGCTGATGCAGCAATTCTTTTACGTATTCTGGAAAACGCGCAACACCCAGAATCCTGAGCAAAGCTGGCAGGAGTATTATGCTGAAGTGCAGAAAGTGAACAAGCAATTCGGAACCTACGGACTGAAAGGGTATGATACCGACAGGGGAAGAGTGTACCTGCAATATGGTCCGCCCGACCAGCGCAGCGTTTCCGAGCATGAGCCAAGCGCGTATCCTTACGAGATCTGGGAATATTACACGCTCACCGATAAAAAGCAGATCTTTACGAACCCCAACAATAAGCAGTCGAATAAAAAGTTCGTGTTCTACAATCCCGACTTGGTGTCTAATAAATTTAAGCTGATCCATTCAACTGCAAAAGGTGAGATCTACAATACCAATTGGGAATTGCTGCTGCATAAGCGCGATACACAAACGAACGACCTCGATGCCGATAAAGCACCCGATCATTTCGGCGGAAATGCCAACGACAGCTTTTCAAATCCCCGCTAAACAGTCTGTATGAAGGTTGCAGTCGTTATTTTAAACTGGAATGGAAAAGGGTTTCTCCAGAAATTTTTGCCCTCCGTTGTTTCCTGCAATGCTTCTTTTTCGGAGATCATCGTGGCTGATAATGCATCTACGGATGATTCGCTCGCTTTCCTGCAAGCGGAATATCCGCAGGTAAGGATCATTGTGAACGCGGAGAACGGCGGCTTTGCGAAAGGCTACAACGATGCACTGAAGCTCGTGCATGCCGAATATTACGTGCTGCTCAATTCAGATGTGGAAGTAACACCCGGCTGGATCGATTCGGTGATCAGCCTTATGGACAGTGATAAAAGCATCGCTGCCTGCCAGCCGAAGATCAGGGCATTTCATAATAAGGCATTGTTCGAATATGCCGGTGCTGCCGGCGGATACATTGATAAATACGGTTATCCCTTCTGCAGGGGAAGAATCTTCGAATCGCTGGAAGAGGACAAGGGGCAATACGATGATGTCCGTGAAGTGTTCTGGGCCACCGGCGCCTGCATGTTTGTGCGCGCCGAATGTTTCCACAGGGTGCATGGCTTCGATGTTGATTTCTTCGCACACATGGAAGAGATCGACCTTTGCTGGCGGTTGAAAAACCTTGGCTACAAAATAATGTATTGTCCGGCCTCGGTGGTGTATCACGTTGGAGGAGGTACGCTGAACAAAACAAGTCCGCAGAAAACCTATCTCAATTTCCGCAATAACCTCGCGCTGATCACAAAAAATCATCCCCCGGAATACTTCGCTATAAAGCTTTTATGGAGAATGATCCTCGATGGAGTGGCGGGTGCCAAATACCTTGCTTCCGGCGAATTCGCCCATTTTAAAGCGATCTTGCGGGCCCATTTCAGCTTCTATGGCTCTTTCTCAAGCATCATGAAAAAACGCAGGGCGCTGAAAAAGGAGATCGTTAAGCATACCACCACCGCAGTGTACCTGCGTTCCATACTGGCTGATTATTACTTCCGGAAGAAGCGGACATTCACCGGGCTCGACCGGCCTGAGAATTTTATGAAATAGAAAAAGGGAAGATCGCTCTTCCCTTTTTTATTATCTCCTTCTTCCTTTTTGTCCGCCCTGCCGGTTGTTTTGCCTTGGTTTCTCCTGCCTTGGCTGGTTCCTCGGTGCAGCTTTCTCCGAGCGGGGCTTGACCCGTTGCGCTTCCGGATTACGCTTATTGTTTTTTGACGGTTTGGCTGTCGACCGTACAGGTGCCGGCGCAGGGGTGCTGCTTCTCCTGTTATATACTGTTTTGGAAACCGACCGGTGTCCGTAATACACATTGTGTGCAACCGTCATGCGCGGTGCATACACGCGGCGGTGGTAGTAATGGTAAGCGTGCCAGTGCGGATGATACACGCTGTAATACACCGGCCTCCATGGCGACCACCAGCCCGGGTAATGATGCCATCCCCAGGGCGATACCCACACCACGTACGCAGGGCGGTAAATGTATTGAACGGCAGGCCAGTGCCATACGTTCACTACAACGGTGGTATTGTTCCTCGCAGGGCTGTTCTCCGGCGCTTTCGCTGAAGCTTCATCCTGCGGCTCGATAATGTAATTCTTGCCATACAGGTCTTCATCTCCCACGATCTGCACATCGGCGTTACCGTCCGCTTTCTTTTCGATCTCGATCACGGCAACATCCTGCATCTCCTTGTCGTTGACGGCGATCTGCAGCACCAGTGCATGCGCATCTTTTTCGGTACGGTCAACCACATGAATGTAATCGATCTGGTTATCGCCGTCGAGGTCAATGTTATTCAGCTTGGTGTTGGGATCGTTCAGTGCTTTTTCAAAATCCTCCGGGTTCTCCGATTTTTTGAAAAGCTCAAGAACGCCGTAAAGGTCGAGGTTGTCGCCGGGGAGTCCGAGCGAATCGGGTAGCACGCGGGCAGTAGCGGAAGCGCTGATGCCGGCAAGCAGGAACAATGCGCAAATGTTTTTCAGTGGTTTCATGGCTTGCTGTTTAATTTGATGATATGACGGAATTAAAGCTGTTTGGTTTAACAGGTGGCAAAATTCATTCCGTTATTTGTCATCCCGAGCTTGCCCGAGGGATCTTATTCCACCCCTTGTGATTTACAGAACCCGCCCACTTTCTCGATACATCCTTCCCGGAAAGGGAAGGATACTCGAAATGACGGCGCACGCGCTTTGCGATCTCTGCGCCTCTGCGAGAAAATATCCAGGAATCTTAAAGAAAACTCTCCACTGCCAGCCTGTACGAATCCATTCCGAATCCGGAAATTGAGCCTTTGCATTTCGGCGCAAGCAGCGAAACATGGCGGAAGTCCTCGCGGGCGAAGATATTGGAGATGTGAACTTCGATCACGGGTGTTTTGATAGCGGCAATGGCATCGCGCAAGGCAACGGAGGTGTGGGTGTAGCCGCCTGCATTGAGGATGATACCGTCGGCATCGAAGCCCGTTTCATGCAGCTTGTTGATCAGCTCGCCTTCCACGTTGCTTTGGTAGGAGGAGAGCTCGATTTGCGGGTACTTCGCTTTCAGCCCTGCAAAATAGTCATCGAAGGATTGCGCGCCGTACACGCTCGTTTCGCGTGTGCCTAAAAGGTTAAGGTTGGGGCCGTTGATGATGATGATCTTCATGCTTTGCTGCAGGTAAGTAACACAACACTGTTAATTGTTTATTCGTTTGTAAAGATAAGTGAAAATTCCGTTTTGTAATTTTAACAGCATCACAAAACCCGCACCTTGAACTGGAAGCCGTACATACAGGGATACCAATCGTTTTTGCAGCTGGAGCGCTCGCTTTCGGAGAACTCGGTGGAAGCCTACCTGCACGATGTGGAGAAGCTGCTGCAGTTCCTTGAAGCGAAAAAATATGACTTCCCGCCGAAGGAGGTGGAGCTGAAGCACCTGCAGGAATTCCTCATGTGGGTGAATGAGCTGGGCATGAGCGCACGCACGCAGGCCCGTGTGATCAGCGGCATCAAAGGATTTTACAAATACCTGCTGCTGGAGAATGTGCTGAACAACGATCCCACCACCTTGCTGGAATCGCCGCGGCTTGGCCGGAAGCTCCCGGATACACTGAGCCTGGAGGATATCAATAATATTATAAATGCGGTCGACCTGAGCAGCAATGAAGGGCAGCGCAACAAAGCCATGCTGGAAACGCTCTACAGCTGCGGGTTACGCGTGAGCGAGCTGGTGAACCTGAAGATCTCGCATTTGTATTTTAACGAGGAGTTTATCAAGGTAACGGGAAAAGGAGATAAGGAAAGGCTGGTGCCGATCGGCAACGTGGCCATTAAGCAGATCAATATTTACAAGGATGAAGTGCGCATCCATCAGCCGGTGAAGAAGGAATACGAGGATGTTTTATTCCTGAACAGGCGCGGGGCAAAGCTCACACGGGTAATGGTGTTTACGATCATCAAAAACCTTGCGTTTAAAATAGGGTTGAAGAAGCACATCAGTCCGCATACCTTCCGGCATTCGTTTGCCACACACCTGATCGATGGTGGTGCCGACCTGCGTGCCGTGCAGGAGATGCTGGGGCATGAATCGATCACCACTACGGAGATCTATACGCATCTCGACAGGGAATACCTGCGCTCAGCGATCATACAGTTTCATCCAAGGTCGTGAAACACGTACTAATTTCCTTCCTTCACCGGCGGCTTGTCCCTCTTTAATTCATCCAGCAGCACGCGCTTGAACTGCTCTTCCGCCTGGTACAGCTTCGCTACTTTTTTGATAGGAAGCACCGCTTTGAACTTCGCATGGTATTCTTTCTGAATATCAAGCTCTTTCTGGCGGAAAGCCATTTCGCTGTCAACAGCGGCCTCCACATCCTTATCGCTCATTTCATCCACGTTGTGCTTCGCATCTTTGCTGTCCATGCGGCGCTTTTTACGCAGCTCCTGCAGCTTATCGGTATACTGGTTGTAAACGGGCCAGAACAGCTGCGCTTCCTCGGGTGTGAGGTCGAGCTTTTTGGTGAGGAAGGCGATTTTCATCGATTCTATGTTATCGCGCTTGGCTTCGCGGCGCTCCTTATTTTTTGGCGGTGGCGGCGGACTGCCCTGCTGGGCGAATGAGGCTGCGGATAAAAAGATAAATGCGGCGAGCAGGAGGCGGCTGATGCTTGTTGTTTTCATGTGTGCTATAATTCTGTATTCAGGTTTATGTCTTCAATATGATTGTCGAGCAGGTACTCTTTGATGTTCTCATTCTCATAATCGGCCTCGCTTTCATTTACCGAAGCGGAAGCAAGCGCCTCAATGATCGTACTTTCGTCGATGGCCTGCAGCTGCTCTTCCACGCTGATCTCCTCGGCCACCGGGCTGCTGCCCTGTATTCCCTGGTCGAGGTAGCGGATGCCTGCAACCGCGACCACGATCACGGTAAGAACAGGCACTGCGAAGTTGGGGCGGAACAGCATTTTCAGCCATTCGAAGGCGGAAACCTTTTCAGGTGCCGCACATTTTTCCTGGATAAGCGTTGGCAGCTCATCAAAATAATGTGCAGGCACTTCAAAAGGATTGTATCGGGGGATGCTGCTTAAAAGAGGCGCTTCATTCTTCAATTCCTCATACGCTTCAATGCGCCCGCCGAGCTTCGCCTGGAAGCTTTCGAAGTAATCGGGGCCGGTGCCGAAGGGATTTGTATTGTTATAAGGATTCATCTGGCTGCTTTGAGCTGTTTAATTTATAAAGGTTTAATGCGTCTTAAGATATTCCTCCACTTTTTTTACCGCGTGGTGGTACGATGCCTTGAGCGCACCTACCGACGTATCGAGGATCTGGCTCATCTCCTCGTACTTGATCTCGTCAAAATATTTCATATTAAAAACAATGCGCTGCTTGTCGGGAAGCGTGAGGATGGCCTTCTGCAGCTTCGCCTGGATCTCATCGCCCTTGAAATAATGATCGCTTTCGAGGTTGGCAGCTAAAAAATGCGAGACCTCATCCATCGGTACACCGGCACGCTTTTTCTTCTGGTTCAGGAAAGTAATGGATTCGTTGGTGGCAATGCGGTACAGCCAGGTATAGAGCTGCGATTCCTCCTTAAAATTATCGAGCCCGCGCCATACTTTTATAAATACATTCTGAAGCACATCGTCGGTATCGTCGTGATCGATGAGGATCTTGCGGATATGCCAGTAGAGCTTTTTCTGGTATTCGCGCACCAGCAGGTTGAACGCGTAGTTGCGCGTATCGGGATTGCGGAATTGTTGTAAAAGCTCTTTGTCACCCATATAGTTTGTCCGGCCTTCGCCAAACCTCCCGGCTGAGCGACGGGAGGCTATTTTCTTTTGATCACCTTTTTTGCAGCGGCTACAATGTTCTTCGCATCGAGGCCGTATTTTACCATGAGTTGGTCAGGAGTTCCGCTTTCGCCGAAGCTGTCGTTCACGGCCACCATTTCAAGCGGTGTAGGTAATTCACGTGCCAGGAGCTGTGCGATGCTGTCGCCGAGGCCGCCGTTCATCTGGTGCTCTTCGGCTGTAACGATGCAGCGCGTTTTTTTAGCCGAAGCTAAGACGGCGGCATTGTCCAATGGTTTAATCGTATGGATATTTATTATTTCCGCGCTGATGCCTTCCGCTGCCAGCTGCTCCCCGGCTTCGATGGCTTTCCATACGAGGTGGCCCGTTGCGAAGATGGTTACATCGGTTCCCTCGTTCAGCATCACTGCTTTCCCGATCTCGAATTTCTGGTCGGCAGGGGTAAAGTTGGGAACGGTAGGGCGACCAAAACGCAGGTACACAGGCCCTTCATGGGATGCAATGGCAATGGTTGCCGCCTTGGTCTGGTTATAATCGCAGGGGTTGATCACGGTCATGCCCGGGAGCATTTTCATGAGCCCGAGGTCTTCGAGGATCTGGTGTGTTGCGCCGTCCTCACCGAGCGTTAAGCCGGCATGGGATGCGCAGATCTTTACGTTTTTGCCGGAATAGGCTACCGACTGGCGGATCTGGTCGTACACGCGGCCGGTTGAAAAGTTGGCGAAGGTGCCTGTGAAGGGGATTTTGCCGCCGATGGTCAGGCCGGCTGCTATCCCGATCATATTCGCCTCAGCGATCCCTACCTGGAAAAAGCGCTCGGGATGATCTTTTGCGAAAGCATCCATCTTTAAGGAGCCGGTTAAGTCGGCACATAAGGCAACCACATCAGGGTTGCTTTTTCCTAATTCGGATAATCCCGCTCCAAAGCCTGAGCGTGTGTCTTTTTTTTCTGTGTAGGTGTATTTTTTCATTTTGATCAGTTGTTTGCTTGTTTGTTGTAATCTGTTGATCCTTAAGTTAATATAATTTCACTTGAGTGGAGATTCCCGAATCGATCTTGAATTTTTTCTCGATGGTATAAATGGATTCCCGCGCATTTCTCGGGCGGTATTCCACGCGGTACCTGCCCGGCTGCAGGATGATGGTTTCCTGCGTCACGTTGCTGTTGAGGTTGCAAACCCAAACCATCTTGTTGTTCTCTTCCACGTAAAGGCTTCCGGGTCCTTCGCTCGGCTTTACAATGGTAACGCTTCCGGATTGCGGGATCTCGATGGTGGTGGTCTTGCTTTGCGCCACATCCACTTTGTTCAGCTTGATCCGCGGCAAAGTAAGTATCTCGAGGTCGTACTTACCGATAATGAACTTTTCGGTGGTGTTGAACTGCTGGATGTGCAGGGTTTGCATTTCGCCGTTCTTCCTTACGATGCAAGCCGGGTTGGAGCCGACTGTTTTGAGGTTGATGTATCCCTGCGGCGCATCCACAGCGATGATGTTGTGCTTGCCCGGAACGAGCTCGATGCCTGTTTTTTCCACCGGCGGAATGGTATGCACCACCATCTTGTAGGTGCCGATCGGGTCGATCACCACGGTATCCGGCACGCCGCGGTTATTGATCGTGTGCATGTAATTGTAGCGGATGATCCCGGTGGCCTCGTCGTAAAATGTCATGTCCACATCCGTTTCGGTAGGCCTGCCGATCTGGTCGTTCAAGTTCACCTGCACGGTGGTATTGTTAAGCGCCTGCGAGATCACGATGTTGAGGATATTCTTGAAGCTTGATTCGCTGGAAGCGTCATAAAATTTGCCGATGCAGCCAAAGGAATTGAGGTAGCTCTGGTCGAGGCCGATGCCGATCACGAAAGGTTTGAGCACGATCCCTTTCTTTTGCAGGGCGAGGGATACGGCGCAGGGGTCGCCATCGCATTCCTCGATGCCGTCGGTGATCAGGATAATGATGTTGCGGATATTGGGGTTGGAGGCGGTAGGGAAGTCGTTCCCGCATTGCTCGAGCGTATAGGCAATGGGAGTTGTTCCTTTCGGCACAATGCTTTTAAGGCGGTTCTTGATGGCGGTGATGTTTGCGCGGATGTCGGACGTAAAAGGCACTTCCAGCTTGGTGTCGGTACAGCTTCTCTCCGGGCGGAGGGGAACCTGGTGGCCGTAGCAGCGGAACGCGATCTCGAGGTTGTTCACATTTTTGAGGCTGTCGAGAAACTCGGTGAGCATCTTTTTGGCGATGTCCATCTTCATCCCGCTCTGCCATTGTCCGAACATGCTGAAAGAGGCATCGAACACGAATTCGATCCGTGTAAGCGGCTTGGTTTGCTGGGCGGATAACTCAAAAGAACTTAAGTTAAAAGTCAAAAGAAGAATGACAATGAGCTTAAGTTTAATTTTTGAAATGGAATGCTTCATGGAGGCCTTTTGAATTATGACTTAACTCTTTTGACTTGAATTAGTAGTCAGCTTCATCGTCGAGGTGGTTCTGGGTCAAAGCCTGTGCCAATTGTTCGTCGTTAGGTGCAACCCCGTGCCATTTGTGGCTTCCCATCATGAAATCCACGCCATGGCCCATTTCGGTCTTCATGAGGATCATCACCGGCTTTCCTTTTCCTGTGTGCTCTTTTGCTTTTTTCAGCATGGCAACCACGGAGGAGATGCTGTTCCCTTTCTCGAGGTCGAGCACATCCCAGCCGAATGCTTCAAATTTAGCGCGGAGGCTGCCCATCGGCAATACCTGGTCGGTGGAGCCGTCGATCTGCTGCCCGTTCATATCCACTGTTGAAATGATGTTATCCACTTTTTTCGCGGCAGCATACATGGCTGCTTCCCAGATCTGTCCTTCCTGGAGCTCGCCATCGCCGTGAAGCGTGTAAACAATGCTATCGTCGTTATTCAGCTTCTTTGCCAGCGCCGCGCCGAGGGCAACGGAAAGTCCCTGCCCGAGCGAGCCGGAAGCAACACGAACGCCCGGAAGGCCTTCGTGCGTAGTGGGATGCCCCTGCAGGCGCGAATCAAGCTTACGGAAAGTAGCCAGCTCTTTCACAGGGAAATAGCCCGAACGTGCCAGCACGCTGTAAAATACGGGTGAAATATGTCCGTTCGACAGGAAGAATACATCTTCGCCGATGCCGTCCATGCTGAATTTGGAAGGATTGTGCTTCATCACCTCGAAATAGAGGGAAACAAAGTATTCGGCACAGCCGAGGGATCCGCCCGGGTGGCCGGAATTAACCGCATGCACCATTCTCACGATGTCTCTCCGCACCTGTGATACAATTTTTTCTAATTCTGCTGTTGAAGCCATACGTATGTTGATTAAATTGTCTTTTTTGTTGATTAAGCGTTCAAAAGTACCACTTTTTACAAGCCTTTCATGTATTGTTGAAAATATACGGGTATTGTTGAAAACTCAGGTAAATTAAGGAGATTAAGGGTTTTATTAAACTTTGCAGATGGTTATATTTGCGGGCTGAAACAAAGCAATTGGAGAATTGTTGAAATGGAGAGTCGGAGAATTAAAATGCAATTTTTTTTAGAGTTCTAACCTTCTTTTTTTAATCTCCAATTCAACAAATCACTAAATCAACAATTTTTAAAACATGGCATTACAGTGTGGAATTGTGGGATTGCCCAACGTAGGGAAATCGACTTTATTTAATTGCTTATCGAATGCGAAGGCGCAGGCTGCCAACTTCCCGTTCTGTACCATCGAGCCGAATGTGGGCGTGATCACCGTGCCGGATGAGCGCCTGGCCGTGCTGGAAAAGCTGGTAAATCCTGAAAGAGTGGTACCTACTACGGTAGAAATAGTGGATATTGCCGGACTGGTGAAAGGTGCCAGCAAAGGGGAAGGACTCGGAAATAAGTTCCTGGCGAATATCCGGGAGACCAACGCGATCATTCACGTATTGCGCTGCTTCGATGATGACAATGTGATCCACGTGGATGGCTCGGTGAACCCGATCCGCGACAAGGAAATTATAGATACCGAGCTACAGCTGAAAGACCTGGAGTCGGTGGAGACAAAGATCAAGCGTGTGGAGAAGATGGCCAAGACCGGGAACGACAAGGAAGCAAAAAAGGCCTTCGATGTGCTGACACATGTAAAAAGCCTGCTGGAACAGGGGAAATCGGCACGTGCGGCCAACCTGAGCGAAATGGACATGCAGTATATCGCTGATTGCCACCTGCTTACGGTAAAGCCGGTGCTGTATGTCTGCAATGTGGATGAAGCCTCTGTTAAAACAGGGAACAAATATGTTGACATGGTGAAAGAGGCTGTGAAGGAGGAGAATGCAGAGGTGCTGATCATCACTGCACAAATGGAAGCGGAGATCGCCAGCCTCGAAACTTACGAGGAGCGCCAGATGTTCCTTGCCGAAATGGGTCTGACCGAGCCGGGTGTGAATTACCTGATCAAGGCTGCTTACCGCATCCTGAACCTGCAGACGTATTTTACGGCAGGCGTGAAGGAGGTAAGGGCCTGGACGATCAGCAAGGGCATGACCGCTCCGCAGGCTGCCGGCGTGATCCATACCGATTTTGAAAAAGGGTTCATCCGCGCGGAGGTGATCAAATACGATGATTTCGTGAAGCTGGGCTCGGAAGCGGCCTGCAAGGAAGCCGGTAAAATGGGCGTTGAGGGGAAAGAGTATGTGGTGAATGATGGGGATCTGATGCATTTCAGGTTTAATGTGTAGTTCTATGTCACGTAGGATGTCATCCTGAGCGGAATGAAATGAAGCCGAAGGATCTTTGCTTTTGAAGTTGAATTCCAATGGCGGGGTGAAGATGCTTCGGCTGCGCTCAGCATGGCAAAAAACGAATAAACCTCCTCGCAATGACGGTAAGGCATGGCGATTAGTAAAAAATTCGGAATTCGTAAATTGGTAACAATTCGTAATTAGTAGATCAGTAAAGATTCGTAATTCGTAGAGATAAAATGTCAGAAAAGGAAGTAAAATATAACGAAGACAGTATCCGGACGCTGGAATGGAACGAACACATCCGCCTGCGTCCCGGAATGTACATTGGAAAGCTGGGCGACGGATCTTCGCCCGATGATGGTATCTATATCCTGCTGAAGGAAACACTTGATAACTGTATCGATGAGTTTGTGATGGGGAACGGCAGGTCGATCGATATCACCATCAAGGATAAAACCGTGCGCGTGCGCGATTATGGCCGCGGAATTCCGCTGGGCAAGCTCGTGGATGTTGTATCGAAGATCAATACAGGTGCAAAGTACGATTCGGAAGCATTTAAGAAATCGGTCGGACTGAACGGTGTGGGTACCAAAGCGGTGAACGCATTGTCGAGCCACTTTTGTGTACAGGCATGCCGCGATAACCAGACCAAATCGGCGGAGTTCTCCAAGGGAAAGCTGCTGAAAGAGGATAAGATCACACCTTCGGAAGCCCGCAAGGGAACATTGGTTACCTTTACGCCCGATGAGGCCATCTTCGGCAACTACCACTTCATCAACGAGTATGTGGAGAAGATGCTCTGGAACTATGCGTATCTCAACACAGGGCTCACCATCAATTACAACGGACAGAAATTCCATTCCGAGAACGGTTTGCTTGATTTGCTTACGCAAAACATCAACGGTCCGATCCTGTACCCGACCATTCACCTGAAAGGCTACGACATTGAAGTGGCGATGACCCACAGCAACCAGCAGTATGGTGAAGAGTATTATTCATTCGTGAACGGACAGCATACCACGCAGGGCGGAACCCACCAGGGAGCATTCCGCGAGGCGGTGGTAAAAACGATCCGCGAATTCTTCAAGAAAGATTTTGAGGCAGTGGATGTGCGTACGTCCATCATTGCCGCAGTGAGCATCAAAGTGCAGGAGCCGGTATTCGAATCGCAGACGAAAACAAAGCTGGGATCACAGGAAGTAGGTCCGAAAGGTCCTTCCGTGAAAAGCTTTATCGGCGATTTCATGAAAACGGAGCTGGATAACTTCCTGCACAAGAACCCGGAAGTGGCGCAGTCCATCCTCCAGAAGATCCAGCAAAGCGAACGGGAACGCAAGGACCTGCAGGGCATCCAGAAGCTGGCAAGGGAGCGTGCAAAAAAATCGAATCTCCATAACAAAAAATTACGCGACTGCCGCGTGCACTTTAATTCGAATGATGAGCGCAAGCTGGACACCACGCTGTTCATCTGCGAGGGTGATTCGGCAAGCGGTTCCATCACCAAAACACGCGATGTGAACGTGCAGGCCGTGTTCAGCTTAAAAGGAAAGCCGCTGAATGCATTCGGCCTCACCAAAAAGATCGTGTATGAGAACGAGGAGTTCAACCTGCTGCAGGCTGCGCTGAACATCGAGGACGGCATCGAGAACCTGCGCTACAACAACATTGTGGTGGCTACCGATGCCGATGTGGATGGCATGCACATCCGCCTGTTGCTGATGACCTTTTTCCTGCAGTTCTTCCCCGACCTGGTGAAGAACGGGCACGTGTACATCCTGCAAACGCCATTGTTCAGGGTGCGCAACAAGAAAGAAACGATCTATTGCTACAGCGAAGAGGAAAGAAGGGCCGCGATTGCTAAATTAGGAACCAAGCCGGAGATCACGCGATTCAAAGGTTTGGGAGAGATCTCCCCGGATGAGTTCAAATTGTTCATCGGGAAAGACATGCGCAAGGATCCGGTGATCATTGGAAAGGACAGGAGCATCATCGACATGCTCGGCTACTTCATGGGCAAGAACACCCAGGAGCGCCAGGATTTCATCATCGATAACCTCGTGGTGGAGAAGGATCTCGTGGAAGAGATCGAAAAGGAAATTACAGCTGAGATCAGCAAATAATAAATAACGGATGTTGTTCCGGATATGAAGGACGACAAGCAGAAAAAATATGAGCGACGAAATTATAAATGAAGAGATGAACGGTGAAGGGGAAGAGCTTCACAACATTATCCATGTATCGGGGATGTACCAGAACTGGTTCCTCGATTATGCTTCCTATGTTATTTTAGAGCGCGCTGTTCCATACGTGGAAGACGGGCTCAAGCCTGTTCAGAGGAGGATCCTGCATTCTATGAACGACCTCGACGATGGCCGCTACAACAAGGTGGCGAACATCATCGGGCATACCATGAAATACCATCCGCACGGCGATGCCAGCATTGGCGACGCGCTGGTGGCACTCGGGCAGAAAGACCTGCTGATCGATACGCAGGGGAACTGGGGCAATATACTCACCGGCGACAGGGCAGCTGCACCGCGTTACATCGAGGCGCGCCTTTCCAAATTTGCGCTGGAGGTGGTGTTCAACCCTAAAACCACTACCTGGCTGCTCAGCTATGACGGGCGGAACAAGGAGCCTGAAACGCTGCCTGTAAAATTTCCTTTGCTGCTTGCACAGGGTGTTGAAGGGATCGCGGTCGGATTAGCATGCAAAATGCTGCCGCACAATTTCAATGAATTATGCGATGCTTCCGTGGCTGTTTTGCGCGGTAAGCGGACTGATATTCTTCCGGATTTCGCTACAGCGGGAATGGCTGATTTCAGCAATTACAACGACGGATTACGCGGAGGAAAAGTAAGGGTAAGGGCGAAGATCTCCCAGCTCGACAAAAAAACACTTGTTATCAACGAGATCCCCTTCGGTACCACCACGGGATCGCTCATCGATACCATTGTTGCCGCAAACGACAAAGGAAAGATCAAGATCAAAAAGGTGGAGGATAACACTTCCGAGAACGTAGAGATCGTAATCCACCTCGTTCCGGGTATCTCACCTGACAAAACCATTGATGCGCTTTACGCATTCACGGACTGCGAGGTTTCCATCTCCCCCAATGCCTGCATCATCGAGCATGATAAGCCGAGGTTCGTAGGCGTGAACGAGATCCTGCGCCTGTCGACACATCAAACGCTTGGCCTGCTGAAGAAGGAGCTGGAGATCGAAAAGGCTGAATTACAGGAGTCATATATGTTTGCTTCCCTTGAGAAGATCTTCATCAAGGATGAGATGTACATCGACTTTAAGAATTATTCCGACAAGCCAAGCCTGTTCGGCTACCTCGACGGACGTTTTGCAAAATACAAGAAGCAGTTCATCCGCGAGATCACCAACGATGATTTCGAAAAACTGACCCAGATCCCGATGATCCGCATCACCCGCTTTGATTCCGCGAAAGCAGATGAAAAAATGAGGGCCTTGGATGCACGCATCAAGGAGATCGATCATCACCTCGCCAACCTTGTTGATTTTGCAGTCGACTATTTCAAGAACCTAAAAAAGAAATACGGCGCAGGACGCGAGCGCAAAACGGAGATCAAATCGTTTGAGACCATCGTAGCCACCAGTGTTGTGGTTGCAAATGAAAAATTATACGTGAACCGCGAGGAAGGCTTTGCAGGATACGGATTGAAGAAGGATGAATTCGTATGCGAGTGCTCCGACATCGACGACATCATCGTATTCCGCAAGGACGGCACCATGCAGGTTTCGAAGGTGGCCGACAAGGCATTTGTAGGCAAGGACCTGATCCACATCAATGTATTCAAAAAGAATGATGAGCGCACGGTGTACAACATGATCTACCGCGACGGGAAATCAGGCAGCGTGTTCATGAAGCGCTTTCCTGTTACAGGCGTAACCCGCGACAAGCAATATGACCTTACCAAGGGAACCAAAGGCTCCGAGGTGCTCTACTTTACTGCCAATCCGAATGGGGAAGCGGAAATTGTAGAGGTGCAGCTGAAGCCGATGCCGGGATTGCGCAAAGTGCAGTGGGACCTCAACTTCTCTGAGCTTGCCGTTAAAGGCCGCAACTCGATGGGAAATGTGGTGACCAAATATGCCATCAAGAAGATCGTCTTAAAGGAAAAAGGAGTGTCAACACTTGGCGCACGCGATATCTGGTTCGACGATACCGTGCAGCGTCTCAATACCGACAAGCGCGGAACTTTCCTCGGAAGTTTCGGTCCGGAAGACAAGATCCTCACCATTACGCAGAGCGGATATTACAGGCTTACCGGCTTCGACGTGTCTACGCACTTTGACGAGGATATGGTGCTGATCGAGAAGTTCAACCCGAAACGCCCTGTGGCAGCCATTTACCTGGACGGCGAAAGCAAGACCTATTTTGTGAAGCGCTTTATAGTGGAGCCAACCGATAAAAAGGTGCTGTTCATTTCGGAAGCGGAAGGTTCACGCATCGAGATCGTAACAACGGAAGAACTGCCGGTGGTGGAGGTGAAATTCGCCAGGGTGAAGGATAAGGAGCTGCCTAACGAGCAGGTGAAGCTGAATGAGTTCATCGAGGTGAAAGGCCTGAAAGCGAAAGGAAACAAGCTTTCGTATGCTAAAGTGAAAGAGATCAACCTGCTGCCTCCTGTGGAGGTGCATATCGAGGAAGATGTGCTGGAGGAATTTGAAGAGAGCGGAATGTCACCGCTGGAAGCCATTAAAAAGGCGCAGGAGCCCATAAAGGAGAAGATGACGCTTTCGATCGATCAGCAGATCAATGCCGAGATCAAGCTGCCTTCGGAAGAAAAAAAGAAAAAGAAAAAAGGCAGGGATGATGGCAAGGACCTCACCCTCGACTTTGATTAGAAATAGGATCCCGCTTTGAGCGGGATTTTTTTTAGCAATAAATTTAACAGGCCGCCCCGCTTAATAATGCACTCCTCCGGAGCGCCATGTAACAGTTTCTGATGATTGTTACTAATAATAGGCTCCTCTGGAGCCGCAGTACTTTGTTAAAACACGGAAGATGTGATGCGGGGTAACAGGCCGCTCCTCCGGAGCTTGAATGGTCTGGTGGATCGATTATAGTTATAAACAGGTCGCCCCGCTGGGGCTAGCTGTTCCGATATACTAACCTGTTTAATAATGCACTCCTCCGGAGCGCGTTGTAATATTCCGTCAGGTCGTTATTAATAACAGGCTCCTCCGGAGCCACTGTAACCTGTTTTTAATAATGCACTCCTCCGGAGCGGCAGTACTTTGTTAAAACACAGATGTGTGATGTGGCGTAACAGGCCGCTCCTCCGGAGCTTGGATGTTCTTGGGATCGATTAGAGTTATAAACAGGCCGCCCCGCTGGGGCTTTTACATTCGCTTTTACCATCGTTTTAAGATTTTTTCTTCACGTGATAGCTATCGCTCCATAGGAGCGGACTGTTTGTAACAGCGCTATTATAAGTTTGTTTCCAAGCTCCATAGGAGCGGCCTGTTCAGCGGCTACGAATACAGAGCACTGCTCCGGAGGAGCCCATTATTAATAACAACGACAATCACAACCCTTCAACAGAGCTCCGAAGGAGCGAATTATTCATACATCCCTTAAGTAGGCAGACATGACCACACGATCACAGCAGCCGGATTTTATTTTTGTATTTAAGGAATAAAATACCGTACTTAGAGTATTAATCATCCCTCAAAAAACTAAATCGCCTCAATTGAAATGAAATTACAAAAACTTTTTGCCTGTGCGGTACTTGCCTGCATGACCACGGCAGGTGCTTTTGCACAAAACCTGAATGTGGTGCTTCGCTCACAATTAGCCTATCCCGGCCATACCTGCGCCAACATCACAGGTTATGTTGATTCCCTCGGAAATGAATATGCCCTTGTCGGTGTTTCCACCGGGATGTCGATCGTGAATGTAACCAATCCTGCAGCGCCTGTAGAGGTGAAGCAGATCCCGAATGTGGACAATCTCTGGAAGGAAATAAAAGTGTACGGCAAATACGCATACGTTACAACCGAAGGCGGTGGCGGCTTACAGATCGTGAACCTCAGCAGCCTCCCGGATACGGCAGGGATCGTTTACCATAACTGGACCGGCGATGGCGCCATTGCAGGAACATTGAACACGATCCATGCTTTGCACATCGACGGGCATTTCGCTTATTTGTATGGAAGCAATCTATTCAACGGCGGTGCTATTGCGGTTGACCTTACAGATCCATGGAACCCGACCTATGCCGGGAAATACCAGGTGGGAGTGGGTAACCAGGCCTATGTGCACGACGGTTATGTGCGTAACGATACGTTGTATGCCGGACATATCTATTCCGGCTATTTTGCTATCGTTGACTTTACAAATAAGGCAGCGCCCGTTGAGATCGCCACGCAGAACACACCGAATAACTTTACACACAATACCTGGCTGTCGACCAACAGCAGGATCTTATTTACAACCGATGAGGTGGACGATTCCTGGCTTACTGCGTATGATGTTTCCAACCCGGCGAATATTATCGAGCTTGATAAGATCCAGTCGAACCCGGGATCGCAATCCATTGTGCACAATACGCACATTATCCGAGTTGCCGGAAATGATTACGCGGTAACTTCCTGGTACAAGGATGGATTTACGATCGTGGATGCAGGACGCCCGACCAACCTCGTGCAGGTAGGGAATTATGATACCTACGCCGCAAGCGGCGGCGGATTTGAAGGCACCTGGGGCGTTTATCCTTACCTTCCTTCCGGAACCATCATCGCTTCCAATATTGAAGACGGTTTGTTCGTGTTTACGCCCACATACGTGCGCGCTTGTTATTTAGAGGGCACTGTTACCGATTCGGTAACCGGGTTAGCCATCAACGGCGCCACTATCCAGATCCTTTCCACTTCCGTAAGCGATAATTCAAACCTTTCGGGGAGCTATGCAACGGGAATCCCATCGCCGGGAGGCAGCTACAGCGTTACCTATTCCAAAGCAGGCTATTATCCGAAAACATTGACCGGCGTTTCGCTTGCAGCTGCGGCTGTAACCATCCGTAATGTTGCCTTATCGCCGATCCCTACGTTCACGCTCACAGGGCAGGTGGTTGCGGCAGGAACCGGAACACCTATTCCGAATGCCAACGTATCGATCTCGAACAGTAATTTCAATTACCTGGCAACAACAGATGCATCAGGAAATTTCAGTCTGCCGGGTGTGTATTCCGACAGCTACGAGGTGATTGCCGGACACTGGGGATACATGACCAATTGCGCGCAGAACCAAGCTATCCCGTACGGCTCAGGTCCGATGATCCTGCAGCTTTCTCCAGGATATTACGACGATTTCGCTTTTAACTTCGGCTGGACCGTTACCGGGACTGCAGCTACAGGAGCATGGGAGAGAGGCGTTCCGGTGGGGACGGTGAATGCAGGCGTGGATGCAAATCCCGGTGTTGACGACAGCCTCGACTGCAGCAATAAAGCCTATGTAACAGGAAATGCCGGCGGCGCAGCTGCTTCGGATGATGTTGACAATGGAGCCACAACGCTCACTTCACCTGTATTCGATCTTTCCACCTATACCAATCCATATGTGAGCTTCACACGCTGGTTCTACAATGCGGGAGGTACAGGCGTTCCGAACGATTCACTGACGATCAGCCTGAATAACGGGATCACCAGCGCAGTGATCGATTTCGCGCGATACAATACAATTAATAATTCGACATGGGTATATAAAACGTTCCCGATCTCCAGCTTCATTACGCCGACTGCAACTATGAAAATAATGGTGAGGACGGCCGACAATGCCCCGGGACACCTTGTGGAGGCAGGCTTTGACCAGTTCATGATCACCGAAGGAAATGTGATCGGCATTGCTGAGAATGAAAGCAACTCTTCTTCGATCCGTGCGTACCCGAATCCGTTCACATCCGAAACAACGGTTTCTTATGATGTGAAGGAAAAGCTTGCGGCTAACGCGGAGATCACGGTAAGGGACATTACCGGAAGGGTGATCGAAAGCAGCAGGATCAGCCAGCAAAAAGGCACAGTGACGATCAGCGCCCTCAGCTCCGGGATCTATTTCGTGAGCATCACGAATGGCAACGAAACGTATTCGCCGGTGAAGATCGTGAAGATGAAATAAGAAAAAAGTGAATGTGAAGAACCGCTTCCGGAAACGGAGGCGGTTTTTTTATGCCCGCTAAAAAGCGTAGCCAATATTGATCCCGAAAACGCCGTTTAGGTGCGAGTTGTAGAGCGGCCCGAAATCCTGCGTATCGTAGGGAAGGATCTTGTAGGAGTTGAAGCGGTAGTACACTTTGTTGGATTTGTAGCCCAGACCTGCGTATATATCAAAAGTCACCCTGTTTATTTTTCCGGCCTGCACGCCGATGATCCCGTTGATGTTGAAATGCCTGAAATCGAAATAAACACCCTGGTAATACCGTTTTAGTCCCAGGGCCACCCGAACGTTCGAGTAGGAGATCATGGGCGCCACATAAAATCCGAAGGGCGCATAATGCCTTCGTCCGATCCAGTAGAATTTGTGGGCGTACTGGATCCGCCAGCCCTGTACTTTGTACGCATAATCGGTAGGCACCTTTGCGGCTTTTTCGATTGCATTGAGCATGAGGTTGACGCCGAGATAGGAGACACCCAGCTGCTCCGACTGGCGCTTTCCCGAGCTGATCTCCATCATGAGGCGGTATTCGGCAGTTAGCGGCGGAAAGATAGCGCCGTAGAGAAGGGCGGTGGGGCTTGTTTTGATCACGATGGGCGGCACAAAGATATTGTCTTTCGGATTGTCCTTCCTCACCGGCCTTTTGTTGATGATGGTATCGGTTTCGATAGCAGCAGCACGGAAGCCGCAGAGCAGGGCGGTCACTAAAATGAAATATGTGCGTGTTTTATTCATTCCTCAGCGTAATTCATACCGTGCCAAAGGTATTGTTTCCTGTGAAGCAAACTCCTGCTTCAGAAATTTATAATATCCCGTGATCGCGATCATGGCCGCATTATCGGTGCAGTATTCGAATTTTGGAATGAACACTTCCCAGTCAAGCTCCTTTTGCAGCTCCATCAGCGTATTGCGCAGGCCGCTGTTGGCGGAAACGCCGCCCGCTATCGCGATCTGTTTAATGCCCGTTTGCGCTGATGCTTTTTTCAGCTTGTCCATCAGGATGCTGATGATGGTAGACTGGATGGAAGCGCAGATGTCGTCCCGGTGCTTTTCAACAAATTCCGGATCTTTCGCGAGTCCGTTGTTGATGAAATTCATAAAGCCCGTTTTTAATCCGCTGAAGCTGAAATTCAGCTCCGGGATCTGCGGCTTCGTGAACTTGAATGCTTTCGGGTTGCCGCTCTTTGCATGCTTGTCGATCAGCGGCCCGCCGGGATACGGCAGCCCCATAATCTTGGCGGCCTTGTCAAAGGCCTCGCCCGCCGCATCGTCAATGGTTTCACCGATCACCTGCATGTCGAAATGATCTTTTACTACAACGATCTGCGTATGTCCGCCTGAAACCGTAAGACATAAAAAAGGAAAGGCGGGATGTTTCGGGGAATCCTCGGGAGTATCAATAAAATGGGCCAGTACATGACCCTGCATGTGGTTCACTTCGATCAGCGGGATGTTGAGGCCCATTGCAAATGCTTTTGAAAAGGAGGTGCCTACAAGCAGCGAGCCCATGAGTCCGGGCCCCCGCGTAAACGCAATAGCGCTGATGTCTTCCTTCCTGATGCTCGCCAGCTTAATGGCCTGGTCAACAACAGGGATGATGTTCTGCTGGTGCGCACGCGATGCAAGCTCAGGCACAACGCCTCCGTAGGCTTTGTGAATGTGCTGGTTCGCCACGATGTTGGCAAGTAATTTGCCATCCCGGATCACGGCAGCAGCCGTGTCGTCGCAGGAGGATTCGATCCCTAAAATGATGGTTGTCTTGCTCATTATCATTAACTTCGTCCCGCTTGTAGAGCGGGACGGCTCTTAAAAACCAAAGGTATTAAAAAACTCGCATACATATTATTCCGTTTTGTTGCCGCGCTGGTATTTTTATTGGTGGTGCTTTTCCTGCTGATCCAACTAAAAAGTGTGCAAACCTATGCGGGACACGAGGCTGCCAGCTACCTTTCCAAAAAGCTTCACACCCGTGTGGAGATCGGCAGCGTTGACATCGAATTCATTAAAACCCTTGTGCTTACCGATGTGTACATCGAAGACCTTCACAAGGATACGCTGCTTTATTCCAAAAAGCTGAAAGTGGACGTGGGCGAGTTCGACCTGGATAATCACAAGATCTTCATCCGCGACATCGTATTGCTGAATACCAGCGCTGCGCTTATCAAGTACCGGGAGGACGACGACCTTAACCTGCAGTTCATCCTCGATGCCTTTGATGATCACGATACCACGAAACGGGCAAAAAAAACACCCTGGGACATCAGCTTCGGCGAAGTGACCTGCGTGAATACTGCTTTTGCATACCGCAATGAGCATGATACAATGGTGACAACCGGGATCAACTTCATCGACCTTGTTACCACCAATATCAACGGGCGGTTCTCCGATATCCGGATCGAGCAGGATACCATCCGCGGCACGGTGGAATACCTTTCCGCCATCGAGAAAAGCGGCTTTATACTGAAGAACCTGAGCACCTATGTGAAGGTGAGCCCGGTAGGCGTGAAGCTCGACGAGCTGAAAATAAAAACCCCGGAAAGCACCATCGCGACCGACCTTTCGTTCCGCTACAAGCAATACCGTGATTTTAACGACTTCATCGACAAGGTACGGCTGAGCGCTGAGTTCGACCATTCGGAACTCGAGATGAACGACCTTGCCTATTTCGCCCCCGGCCTCAAAGGGCTGTATAAAAGCATTTCCATAACCGGGAAAGTGAGCGGCAAGGTGAGCGACCTTCGCGGGAAGAACATGGATATTTTCCTGGGCGGCAGCACCCATTACATCGGAGATTTTACATTCACCGGCCTTCCGAACTTTGACGAAACGCTGATCCATCTCAACGTGGAAAGCTTAACGACCAATTATACCGACCTGGAAGCGCTGCCGCTGCCGCCTTTCGACGAGCATCATACGCTCGATCTCCCGGCCAATATCTCAAAGCTGGGCACTATCAATTTCCATGGAACGTTCACCGGGCTGTATAATGATTTTTACGCTTATGGCGATTTTTCATCATTGCTTGGCCGCCTTTCCACCGATATTTCCGTGAAGCATGATTACGAAAAAGATAAGGAGTTCTATAAAGGAAAGCTGCGCTCCACCAGCTTCGACATCGGCACCTTTTTCGGCTCGCCGCTGCTGGGAAGGGTAACAGCCAATGTGGAAGTGGATGGCGAAGGTTTTACGCTCGAAGAAGTTGCTGCCAGGTTAAGCGGCACCATCAACAACATCTACTTCAACAATTACGAATACAGTAATGTCGCCATTGAAGGCAATGTTGCCAAGAAAGTGTTCAAGGGCAAGCTGGCGGTGAAGGATGAGAACATCGATTTCGATTTCATCGGGAAAGTGGATTTCTCCAAGAAGCTGCCTGCGCTCGATTTTATCACCACCGTGAACAAAGCTGATCTCGGTGCGCTGCATTTCCTCAAAACGGATAAGAAGACCGATCTTTCCACGCAGGTGATCATCAACGTTACCGGGAACAACATCGATAACCTGATCGGGCAGATCAACTTTGATAATACCGTTTACAAGGAGAACGACCAGGTGTATAAGCTGAGCGTGTTCAACCTTATTTCGGCGGAAGAGAACGGTGTAAAATCGATCAGGCTCTTCTCCGATTTCTGCGATGCGAAAGTGAAGGGCACGTTTAAGATCCTCGAGTTGCCGTATTCGATGCAGAATGTGCTGAGCTATTACCTGCCTTCTTATGTGAGCCGGTCGAAGGGAAAAACGCCGGTACAGAATTTCGAATACAGTTTCCTCTTCAAGAAAACGGAAGCGGTTACACGCCTGTTTGCGCCGGAGATCAGCATTGCGCCCCAAACCTTGCTGAAGGGAAGCTACAATTCGGCACAAAATGATTTTGTGCTCGACGGAAGCTCTTCACGGCTGGGCTTGTATGGCTATGTGCTCCAGGACTGGAAAGTGGAGGCGGGGACAGCAAGCAAAGAGCTGCAGCTGCAGATGAGCGCCTCGCGGTTTTACCTCACCGACAGCCTCTGGCTCACCGATTTCAACCTGCGCTCGGGCTCTCATGCCGACAGCGTGAACCTTGCGATGAACTGGGATAACCGGACACAGACGAGGCTGTACAAGGGCGATATCAAAGCGTTCCTGCATTTCAATCCCGATCATGTGATGCAGTTCAAGATCCTTCCATCGCAGTTCGTGATCGCGGATTCGCTCTGGGATGTAAGCAGGACCAATGAAGTGATCGTGGATACATCGCACATCACCATCAACGAGCTGATGTTCGAGCACGGCAACCAGTCGATCGCGGTAAATGGCGTGATCTCGAATGATAAGAAAGACCAGGTGCGGCTCGACCTCAATAATTTTAACCTTGCCAACCTGAATGTGCTTACGCGGCCTTCCGGGCTCAGGCTCAGGGGATACATCACCGGGCAATCGAGCGTGCTGGACGTTTATCACAACATGGTGTTCACCAGCAATACCAGTTTTAAATCATTGTTTGTGAATGACGAACAGATAGGCGATGGCGAAGTGGAAAGCGTATGGGACAAAGCGAAGGAAGCGCTGTACCTGCACGGGACCTTCACGCTGGGGATCATCCCGAATATTTTATTTTCCGGTTATTATTATCCGAAGAAAACGGAAGACAACCTCGACATGGAGCTCAACCTGCAGGCGCTCCGGATGCAGATCTTCGAGCCCTATGTGAAGGATTTTTGTTCCGATTTCGTGGGACAGTTCTCAGGAAATGTGACCATAAAAGGCTCCGTGAAAAAACCGCTGCTTTCCGGGAAGCTCAGCGTGAACGCGAAAAAGATCACCGTGTCGTACCTGAATACCAGCTATCGCTTTTCGCACGACATCGTCATTGAGAACAATTCCTTCGGCGTGGAGGACCTTGTGCTGTACGACATCCCGAACAACAACAAAGCCTTCGTCACCGGAAAAGTATACCACGATAATTTCAGGGATTTCCAGCTCGATTACGATATCCGCGCCAACAAGTTCATGGTGCTGAACACCACGGAGGCAGATAACCAGCTCTATTACGGAAAAGCGTTCGTGACGGGCATCATCAACGTGTTCGGCTTTATCAAGAACGAGCTGCGGATAGATGCCAGCGTGCGGACAGAGAAGATCACATCGAACGATAAAGCGGATAAGGTGTCGCTGCTTTCAAAAACGGAGATCACCAAAATTTTCATCCCGCTTTCAGGGCCATCGGAAGTGAGCGAGAACAATTTTATCACCTTTGTGAAGAAGGATACAAGCTCAAAAGCCAAAGACAATTACCGTGTAAAGCTGGGCGGACTCGCGCTGAACTTCGACCTCGAGGTAACGCCCGATGCAGAGGTACAATTGATCTTCGACCAAAAGGTGGGCGATGTGATCAAAGCGCGCGGCGATGGAAACATCAAGCTGAAGATCAGTCCGACCGGCGATTTTAAAATGTACGGCGATTACGTGATCGAGAACGGGGACTATTTGTTCACGCTCCAGAATATCATCAACAAGCGCTTCGACATTGAAAAGGGAAGCGTGATCAAATGGAGCGGCGTGCCTTACAAGGCCGATGTGAATATCAATGCCGTTTACAAGGCGCGGGCATCATTGAAGCCATTTTTCCCGAGTGATTCATCGAGCACCTATAAGCGCCGCTACCCGGTGGATCTGAAGCTGGCGATGCGCAACGAGCTGCTGTCGCCCGAGATCAATTTCGACATTAACATCCCTACCGTGGACGCAGGCGTTCGCCAGCAGGTGATGAGCTACATCAACACCGATGCGGAAATGAACCGTCAGGTGTTCTCGCTGCTGATCCTCAACAGCTTTGTAACGCCGCCACAGCTCACAGGCGCTGGCACGGGGCCGGACGTGGCCTCGGCGGGCTTTGCCAATACGAGCGAATTATTATCGAACCAGCTCAGCAATATGCTCAGCAAGATCAGCAACGATTTTGACATTGGGGTGAATTACCGTCCCGGCGATGAGATCAGCAAGGAGGAGCTCGGCGTGGCGCTCTCCACGCAGCTGTTCGACGACCGCCTGAGCATCGACGGTAACCTCGGTGTGAATAACAACAACCAGAATACGAATAACATTGTGGGCGACGTGAATGTGGATTACAAGATCACGGACGACGGGAAGCTGCGCATCAAGGCTTTCAACAAGGCAAACGACAATAACCAGATCTACACATCCGGTCCGTACACGCAGGGCGTTGGTATTTTATACAGGGAAGAGTTCGATACGATCGGGCAGCTGTATCAGCGTTATTTGGGAAATCTCCGCGAAAGGAAAAAGAACAAACAGAAGCCGGAGCATACGGATCCGTTGCCGCAGTAGTGCAATTGGAGAATTTTTGAATTGGAGAGTTGGAGAAGGTTTAATTGTGCAAGTTTTGTCATGCTGACGCAGGAAGCATCTTCATCAATATTATCTGGATTCCGGTCGGGAACAAAAAGATCCTTCGCTGCATTTCATTTCGCTCAGGATGACAACACACAGCAGCCTCCCAACTCCAACCTTCTACTTATCAAGCTTCAGCGAATGCCCCAGCTTATCCCTTTTGGTTTGCAGGTACAGCCTGTTGTGCTCGTTGGATTCGATCTCGATCGCCACATTGTCGACGATCTCCAGCCCGTAACCGATCAGTCCGGCACGCTTCTTCGGATTGTTGCTCATCAGCTTTATTTTGGTGATCCCGAGGTCTCTTATAATTTGCGCTCCAACTCCGTAGTCGCGCTCGTCGGGCTTAAAGCCTAATTCTTCATTGGCTTCCACGGTATCGCGGCCTTCTTCCTGCAATTTATAGGCTTTCAGCTTGTTCAGCAGTCCGATCCCGCGGCCTTCCTGGTTCATGTAAACGATCACACCTTTGCCTTCCTTCTCGATCATCTCCATGGATTTCTGCAACTGCGGTCCGCAGTCGCAGCGGCATGACCCGAAAATATCGCCGGTAAGGCAGGAGGAATGCACGCGCACCAGCACCGGCTCATCCTTTTGCCAGGTTCCTTTGATCAGTGCGAGGTGCTCCTGGTCGTTGGTGGTTTGGCGGTACGCCACTAATTCGAAATTACCCCATTTTGTAGGCATTTTCACCTGCACGTCTTTGGTGACGATGGTCTCATTCTTTACGCGGTAAGCGATGAGGTCTTCAATGGAAATGATCTTGAGGTTATGCTTCTTGGCGATCTCCACGAGCTGCGGGAGGCGCGCCATGGTGCCGTCCTCGTTCATGATCTCTACAAGGGCGCCTGCAGGCTCAAAACCGGCCAGTCGCGCAAGGTCGATCGTGGCCTCGGTATGCCCGGCCCTGCGGAGAACACCGCCATTTTTAGCTTTTAAAGGGAAAATATGTCCGGGCTTGCCGAACTCTTCCGGCTTAATGGAAGGGTTGATAAGCGCCTGGATGGTCTTGGAACGGTCGGAAGCGGAGATGCCCGTGGTACAGCCGTAGCCGAGAAGGTCGACTGAAACCGTAAAGGCGGTGCTGTGCTCCGCGGTATTGTTGCTCACCATCATTTCGAGACCGAGCTCGGAGCAGCGCTCTTCGGTGATAGCGGCGCATATAAGGCCGCGGCCGTGTGTCGCCATGAAGTTGATCACCTCGGGAGTGACATTACGCGCCGCAGTAAGGAAGTCGCCTTCGTTCTCACGCCCTTCATCATCCACCACAATGATCACTTTTCCCGCTTTCAGGTCGGCAATGGCTTCTTCAATTGTATTCAGTACAGATCGCATTTTATTGAATTTGATTGTACAAAGATAACAATTTTGCCGTGGAGATGTTCAGGACGCGGCGTTCAAATGTGGCGCTTACTCGTGTCCGCCTTCGTGGTGCTCTGCACTTTCGTGCTGGTCGTGGCCGCCTTCCGACTGTGCTTCGCCGTGCAGGTTGCCGGAAATGCCATCGTACATATCGTTACGCGGGTTGCAGTCGCTTCCCGGGCTGAAGTTCTTTTCGATCTCGCTGTTCCCTACGTTGCGTCCGTGCTCATCGTTCTGGCCGGCCCTTGAAGTGTTGTCGTTAGCGCTGCAGTGGCAGGCAGAAAGGCTTACAGCTACAACAGCTGCCGCAAAAAGTGATTTTACTGTATGTTTCATGATCGTGATTTGTTGTTTATTTAAATGAGTAAAAGCTTATGCCCGAAAGGTTCCGCAGCAGTCTTGTGCACTCAAGGGACGAATATAAAGAATATTTTTTTGTGTTGGTCGAATCTGCAAATTTCCATGCAAATTTTTTAGTAATTTAAAGCCTCATGCCGAAGCTTTATTTCAATAATACCCGTCACGCCGACCTGCCCCTGCATTACGGCCATGTGCCGCCCTGGCTCGCGCAGCGCATGAGCCTGCTGGGTGGCGCCATCGTGGAATCGATCGTGATGGAATATGGAAAATCGGCAGTGCTGAGCCGCCTGAGCGATCCGTTCTGGTTCCAGTCGCTGGGCTGTGTGATGGGCATGGACTGGCATTCATCGGGGATTACCACTTCCGTGATGGGCGCGCTCAAAAGAGCGATCAACCCGAAGTTCAA